>ERZ839767.3086-NODE-3086-length-19857-cov-4.874609_pt1 | contig 19857 bp, 21 predicted proteins | sample MGYA00519879_ERZ839767 | MGnify/ENA primary metagenome ERZ839767 (study PRJEB31850, sample SAMEA3708852) | human gut metagenome | biome: human gut; feature: human-associated habitat; material: faeces | place: China | collected 2014 ...
AAACCTCTTCATTTTCAACTTTCAACTTTCCATTTTCAATTAACTAAAAACTCTCAACTCTCCACTCTCAACTCTCCACTCTCAACTCTCCACTTAACAAACTCTCCGCTTATTACTCCCTCGTATCCGCTCCCCACATCATTTTTTCGCGAAGTGTTTTAAAGAATACATGGTTATATCGTTTCACCACTTTGATGCAATAATCCGCTTTGGTAATAGTCAGTCGGGTTCCCTCCTTACAACTTTCGCTTCGTCCGTCAATCGCTACCAGAAAGTTATGACTGCGGCTCTCCACTTCGAGCGTAATCTCCCAGTCGTCGCGTAAAACGATGGGACGTACGTTGAGGCTGTGCGGCGCAACCGGAGTCAGGGCGATAGTACCGGCATGTGGTACCATGATAGGACCTCCCACACTTAAAGAGTAAGCCGTGGACCCCGTCGGAGTGGAAATTACCAAGCCGTCAGCCTGATAAGTAGTCAGTAAAGCTCCGTTGATGTGTGTATGGATGCTAATCATCGATGAACTGTCACGCTTTAGAATCGCTATTTCGTTTAAGGCATACGGATAACCATGCAGCAGCTCACCGTTATTTTGTAAACGCAACACGCTCCGGTCTTCCACCTGATAGTGCCCGTTGCATATTTCATGGAAAGTCTCTTCTATCTCTTCGGGAGAAATATCAGCCAGAAACCCCAGTCGGCCGGTATTGATTCCTAAGATAGGGATGTTGCGGTTGCCCACTCTCATCGCCGATTTCAGAAACGTGCCGTCTCCACCCATACTGATAACCATATCCGCATCGAAATCCCCCTCTTTAAAAATGCCGCATGGCGGATATTTCCGTGTGAGTTCTGTCGGTAAGAAATGGTAAAAATCACTGTCAACATATACCTCCGCCCCGTATGCGTGGAGGGTAGCAAGCAGCGTGGCGGTATGTGCGGATTTTTTAGTCTGATACGTATTTCCGAATAAGGCAAATCTCATGAATCTTCTCTGTTTACTTAATTAATTTTATAATTCTTTTCCTTGCAAAAGGGCGACCTTTACATAAATCCTATTATTTTTGCAAAAGATATACTGCAAAGATACACTTTTTAGAATATATTTTTTGGAAAAGATGACAAAGTTAAGTGTAAATATTAATAAAATCGCTACTTTGCGCAATGCGCGGGGAGGCGATAATCCGAATGTAGTGCAAGTCGCTTTAGACTGCGAAGCTTATGGGGCCGAAGGTATCACCGTGCATCCCCGTCCTGATGAACGCCATATACGTAGAACGGATGTGTTCGATTTAAGAGGCGTATTGAAAACCGAATTCAATATAGAAGGATATCCCAGTGAGGAGTTTGTCGATTTGGTATTGAAAGTAAAACCGGCTCAGGTAACCTTAGTGCCGGATAAGCCCGACCAGCTGACATCGAATTCGGGTTGGGATACAAAAGCCAATCAGGAATTTCTTTCGGAAGTGCTCGACGCATTTAAAAAATCCGGCATACGTACTTCTGTGTTTATCGGTACTGATTTGGAGATGCTTGACTATGCGGCAAAAGCCGGAACCGACCGGGTGGAACTCTATACCGAACCTTATGCCAGCATGTACGAGAAAGATAAAGAGGCGGCCATTGCGCCTTTCCTGATAGCAGCAAAGCACGCCCGTTCTTTGGGACTGGGACTTAATGCAGGTCACGACTTGAGTTTGGTGAACCTGACTTATATGCATCAGATGATTCCCTGGCTCGATGAGGTATCCATTGGACATGCGTTGATATGCGACGCTCTTTATTTGGGATTGAAAAAAACGATTGAAGAATATAAAAACTGTCTTCGCTAATGAACACGACATTCTTATTGGCACAAGCTGTGCAGCATGCGGTTGAAACCGTAGGAGGAGAAAATCCGGTATTAACTCCTGTTGTATCGGCAGAACCGGAAATGAATCTATTGGATATGGCTATGAAAGGCGGCTGGATAATGCTGGTGCTTGCCTTGCTGTCTATCATCTGCTTTTATATTTTCTTTGAACGCTGGGCGGTTATCCGTAAGGCCGATAAAGACGACCCGTTGTTTATGGAGCGCATCCGCGATTACATACATAGCGGTGAAGTGAAATCCGCCATTAATTACTGCCGGGTGACCAATACGCCGGCGGCTCGTATGATTGAAAAAGGTATTACGCGTATGGGACGGCCTGTAGCGGATATTCAGGCGGCGATAGAAAATGCCGGAAACTTGGAGATTGCCAAAATGGAACGTCGGTTGCCGGTGATTGCTACCATTTCGGGTGGTGCGCCGATGATTGGTTTCCTGGGTACGGTCACCGGTATGGTGCAAGCCTTCTGGGAAATGGCGAATGCCGGAAATAATATTGATATAACACTGCTGTCGGGAGGTATCTACGAAGCTATGATTACTACCGTAGGTGGTTTGATAGTGGGTATTGCAGCTATGTTTGCCTATAACTATCTGGTTGCCAAAGTCGACGGAGTGGTGCGTAATATGGAAGCCAGCACCTTGGCTTTTATGGATTTGTTGAATGAGCCGGTTCAAAAATAGAGCGTATGGCACTGAAACGAAGAACTAAAATATCACCCCATTTCAGTATGGCATCCATGACGGATATCATCTTCTTGTTATTGATATTCTTCATGATAACCTCCACGATGGTTTCGCCCAATGCCATTAAAGTGTTGCTCCCACAAGGGAAACAGCAAACTTCGGCTAAACCGTTGACGCGCGTCATTATCGACAAGGATTTGAACTATTACGGAGCTTTCGGCAATCAGGATGAAATGCCTGTAACGCTCGAAGAGTTACCCTCTTTCTTGCAGGAGTGTGCAGCGAAGGAACCGGAAATGTATGTAGCCTTGTATGCGGATGAAACCGTTCCGTATCGTGAAATTGTGCAGGTGCTGAATATAGCAAACGAAAATCATTTTAAAATGGTGCTGGCGACTCGTCGGCCTGACAAGAAATAAATGAAGAACAATAAATTACAGGGGATTGTTGGTACAGTGCTGCTGCACGGAATCATACTGCTTATTCTTTGTTTGGTGTTTCTAAGCGGAACCGATAAAGAAGATGAAAGTGGTGTGCCTGTAATGTTGGGTAATGTAGACTTGTCGCAAGGCGATGCCGACCCGTATACTTTGACGGAAGTGGAACGGATGGAAGAGCTGCCTTGGGAAGAGACAGTGCCTGAAACTTCGGATACGGAAATCTCGGAAGAGGAGGTTATCACTCAGCAGGAGGAAGAAACGATTGCGATGAAACCTGAAACTTCTGCCAATAAGAAGGAAGAGAAAAAAGAACCTGTAAAGGAACAACCAAAGAAAGAACCTGTTAAAAAGGAAACTCCGAAACCTGTGGAGAAGACGGAGGCGGAGAAAAAAGCGGAAGCGGAACGGGCGGCGGCGGAGACAGCTGCCAAGCGGATTGCGGGTGCTTTTGGTAAAGGTACTTCTATGGGTAGTAAAGGGGATGCCAATACGGGAACCGGTTTGCAAGGTACTCCCACAGGAAATGCGGCAGATGGTAAAATGACGGGTACCGGAGGGTACGGTACCTTCGATTTGAATGGACGTTCGTTGGGTGAAGGCGGCTTGCCGAGACCTGTTTACAATGTACAGGAAGAAGGGCGGGTAGTGATTACCATTACGGTGAGTCCGGCCGGACAGGTTATCGGAACAAGTATTAACAAGCGGACCAATACCGTGAATGCGGCCTTGCGTAAAGCGGCGGAAGACGCAGCCAAGAAAGCTCGTTTTAATCGGGTAGAGGGTGTAAATAATCAAACAGGAACCATAACATATTACTTTAAATTAAGATAATCATGGGACACATTTATTTGTTTTTAGCAGATGGCTTCGAGGAAGTTGAAGCGTTGGGTACGGTAGACGTTTTGCGTCGTGCCGGATTACCGGTGAAAACCGTGTCTATAATGGGACAGTTGGAAGTAACGAGCTCACACAATGTGACGGTGAAAGCGGATATGACATTTAGCGAAGAGGCTTTGCGTGATGCGGAAATGCTGGTTCTTCCAGGTGGAATGCCCGGTGCCTTGAACTTAAGTGAGCATGAAGGATTACGGCGTGTGATTCTGGCCTTTTCGGCTGCTTGCAGACCTTTGGCTGCTATTTGCGCTGCGCCGATGGTATATGGTAAATTGGGACTGTTGAAAGATAAGAAAGCTACTTGTTACCCTGGTTTTGAAAAGTATCTGGAGGGTGCTACGCCTACCGGTGCTTTGGTAGAGCAAGACGCTAATTTCATAACAGGAAAAGGTCCGGGTGCCACATTTGAATTTGCGATGGCTATTGTAGCTAAGTTCTGTGGCAAGGCTAAGGTGGCTGAGCTGAAACAAGGTATGATTCTTGGATGAAAAAATATGCAATCATAGTTGCGGGAGGAAAGGGAGTACGTATGGGAGCGGACGTTCCAAAGCAATTTCTGCCGATAGGTGGAAAGCCTGTTTTAATGCGTACGTTGGAAACTTTTAATAAGTATGATGAAGCGCTGGAACTTATTTTAGTTTTGCCGGTTGCTCAACAGGCTTATTGGAGAGATTTATGCCATACCTACTCTTTTTCTATACCTCATACAATTGCTAATGGCGGAGAAACTCGTTTTCATTCGGTGAAGAACGGATTGGAATGTATCAATTCCGAAAAGGAAGCTTTGGTAGCTGTTCACGACGGAGTTCGTCCGTTTGTAGCACAAGAGGTTATATCGGAATGTTTTTCTGTTGCTTTTGAAAAAGAAGCGGTCATTCCGGTGGTGGATGTTGTAGAAACTGTACGTCAAGTAGCAGACGAAAGTAGTAAAACTGTAGACCGGAATCTTTATAAGCTGGTTCAAACGCCACAAGTCTTTCATCTTCAGCTCTTAAAAAAAGCATATAGTCAACCTTATACTCCTTTATTTACCGATGATGCGTCAGTGGTAGAAGCTTTGGGAAAAGAGGTCTTTTTAGTAAAGGGGAATCGCGAGAATATAAAAATAACCACTCCATTTGATATAAAAGTAGCAAACGCCTTACTTTGATGTTTGATATTGTAACACGCGACATAAAATATTTGCAAGGGGTAGGACCACAACGAGCTGCGGTGCTCAATAAAGAATTGGGTATTTATTCATTACATGACCTGCTCTATTATTTCCCCTATAAATATGTGGATAGAAGTCGCCTGTATTATATCCATGAGATAGATGGAAATATGCCCTATATCCAGTTGAAAGGTGAAATACTGAGTTTCGAAACACTGGGTGAGGGGCGGCAACGGCGTCTGGTTGCACACTTTTCTGACGGAACCGGAGTGATTGACCTGGTGTGGTTTCAAGGAATTAAATACCTGATAGGACGCTATAAAGTACATACCGAATACATTGTGTTTGGAAAACCTACCATGTTTAACGGTCGGGTAAATATTGCCCATCCCGATATCGATGCTTCTTCGGAACTGGTGCTTTCTACCATGGGACTTCAACCTTATTATAATACAACGGAGAAGATGAAGCGCGGAATGTTGAATTCCCGTGCGTTGGAGAAACTTACAGCCAATATGTTTTCTTTGTTGAAGGAGCCTATTCAGGAAACCCTGCCGCGCTGGCTGGTAGAGAAGCATCATTTACTTTCTTTGGATGAGGCTTTGCGGAACATTCATTTCCCGAAGAATCCGGAATTATTGAGAAAGGCTCAGTATCGTTTAAAGTTTGAAGAACTCTTTTATGTTCAGTTGAATATTTTGCGGTATAGCAAAGACCGGCAACGTAAATTCAGAGGATTGGTGTTCGGAAAAGTGGGCGATGCGTTTAATGCTTTCTATGAAAAGAATCTTCCTTTTGAATTGACTAACGCACAGAAACGGGTGATTAAAGAAATCCGTAAAGACACGGGTAGCGGACGACAGATGAACCGTTTGCTACAGGGTGATGTGGGTAGCGGAAAAACCTTAGTTGCGTTAATGAGTATGCTGATAGCGATTGATAACGGTTATCAGGCTTGTATGATGGCGCCTACCGAAATCTTAGCCGGACAGCATTACGAAACGGTTTCTCAGTTACTGTTCGGGTTGAATATACGGGTGGAACTGTTAACCGGTTCTGTAAAAGGGAAGAAGAGAGAAGAAATATTGAAAGGGCTGATTACAGGCGAGGTGCATATTTTAATAGGAACGCATGCCGTGCTGGAAGATACGGTTAATTTCTATTCGTTAGGGATGGTGGTGATTGATGAACAGCATCGTTTTGGAGTAGCGCAGCGAGCAAGACTGTGGAATAAAAATGTGTCTCCACCTCATGTGCTGGTTATGACGGCGACCCCTATACCCCGCACTTTGGCGATGACGCTTTATGGCGATTTGGATGTTTCGGTAATTGATGAATTGCCTCCCGGAAGGAAACCGGTGCAAACCGTGCATCAGTTTGATAATCGGAGAGTTTCATTGTATCAAGGCATACGGAAACAGATAGAAGAGGGCCGGCAGATTTATATTGTTTATCCGCTGATTAAAGAGAGTGAGAAGATAGATATTAAAAATCTGGAAGAGGGATATGAGCAGATTTGTGAGGCGTTCCCCGAATTTAAGGTGAGCAAGGTACATGGTAAGATGAAACCGGCAGAGAAAGAGGAAGAAATGCAACGTTTTGTGAACGGCGAAACGCAAATAATGGTGGCTACAACTGTGATAGAAGTGGGCGTAAATGTACCGAATGCTTCGGTTATGGTGATTGAGAATGCCGAACGTTTCGGTTTGTCGCAGTTGCATCAGCTTCGTGGACGGGTGGGACGTGGTGCCGACCAGTCGTACTGTATTTTGGTTACGACCTATAAATTAACCGAGGAAACTCGTAAACGCTTGGAGATTATGGTCCGTACCAATGATGGCTTTGAAATAGCGGAGGCCGATTTGAAGCTGAGAGGCCCCGGTGACTTGGAAGGAACTCAACAAAGCGGCATTGCTTTGGACTTGAAAATAGCTGATATTGCTCGTGATGGACTGTTGCTGCAATACGTCCGGGAAATAGCCCAGCAAATAGTGGACGATGACCCGATAGCGGCTAAACCGGAGAATGAAATGTTGTGGAAACAACTAAAGGCATTGCGTAAAACGAATGTTAACTGGGCTGCAATCTCCTAAAAACCTGTAAATATGTTCCATAACATGTATTTTGTGGAATGCCTTTTTTATAAGGTATTTGAGGATACTATTCCTTTATAAATAGCTCTGTTTGTTTGAAAAAATAGTTAATGAAGCTTTCTTTTCTCATCTGGATTTCATAACTTTGAGCGATTTTTAGGCAAGAATACCATTTTAGAACATCAAAAGCATGCAAAAAACGCTGGTCATATTAAAACCTTGTACTTTACAACGAGGACTTATTGGTGAAATAACCAATCGCTTTGAGCGCAAAGGATTACGCTTGGCCGGAATGAAAATGATGCAGCTTACGGATGATATTTTAAGTGAACATTACGCACATTTAAGTGCTAAACCGTTTTTCCAACGGGTGAAAGATTCCATGATGGTAGCTCCTGTGATTGTTTGTTGCTATGAAGGAGTAGATGCCGTACAGACTGTACGCAATATGGCAGGTGCTACGAATGGCCGTTTGGCTTTGCCCGGAACGATTCGTGGTGATTATAGTATGAGCTTTCAGGAGAATATAGTCCATACATCCGATTCACCGGAAAATGCGGAAATAGAATTAAAACGTTTTTTTAAACCTGAGGAGATATTCGATTACAAGCAGGCAACATTTGAATCCTTGTATGCATGTGATGAATATTGATAAAGAAAAGTAGACGAATGATATTAAAATGTATTAGAACCCTTGCGGTAGCAGCGTTGGCTTTCACTAGCTTAAGTTCTTTTGGACAAGACCTGATAGCTCGCCAAGCTCCCGTCGACAAAAAAATGCGTGCGATTGATTCTGTCGCATTGCAGCGCCAAATTAAGTTAGAGCAGTCACAATATCCGGCATATAGTTTATATCCTACTTGGGATAACAAATATGTGCATGCTTATGGAAAAGAGGTTGTGATTCCCGATACATTCCGTGTTGATTTGACGGGATTCTGTATGCCTACGGACAGTAGGAAGATTACTTCGAAATTTGGACCACGCCGTCGTCGTATGCACAATGGATTGGATTTGAAAGTCTATATAGGCGATACGATTCGCGCGGCTTTCGATGGAAAAGTTCGTATTGTGAGATTTGAACGACGGGGATATGGAAAATATGTTGTGATTCGTCATGAAAACGGATTGGAGACAATTTATGGTCACTTGTCGAAACAATTGGTTGATGAAGACCAATTAGTGAGAGCGGGTGAGGTGATTGGATTAGGAGGAAATACAGGACGGTCTACAGGTTCGCATCTTCATTTTGAAATTCGCTTTTTGGGACAAGCTATCAACCCTGCTTTATTGTTTGACTTCCCGAATCAGGATGTTGTAGCGGATTCTTGGCTCTATCGGAAACGGGGAGCATCCCGTTCGTTAGCGTCTCAGGCTTCCAGTGCTGTAAGTAGCGGAAATGGGGAAATTAATTATTATAAGGTTCGTTCCGGTGATACGCTTTCTAAGATAGCAAAAAAACAAGGTGTTTCGATAGACCAGTTGTGTAAATTGAACCGTATAACCCGTACAACGATTCTTCGTCCGGGGCAAATTCTCAGATATTCGTAAAAATAATGCAATATAGTTGAAAGAGCCACAAAGTTTTCTTTGTTGGCTCTTTTTTTCTTAACTTTGCAACCAATTCGTTAAGAATATGAAAGATACTAACAAGCAATTTGAACATGTAATATCGATGTGCCGGGAACTTTTTGCTAAGAAATTGCAAGATTACGGTGCTGCATGGCGTATCATGCGTCCTTCCTCTGTAACTGACCAAATCTTTATTAAAGCGAATCGGATTCGCAGTATTGAAATCAAAGGGGTAACTTTGGTCGATGAAGGAATCAAACCTGAGTTCATCGCTATTGTTAACTATGGAATTATTGGTCTGATTCAATTGGAACTCGGCTATGCGGAGGCTGATGATATGAGTGTGGATGAGGCTTTGGGATATTATGATAAGTATGCAAAGAAAGCCTTGGATTTGATGATTGCCAAAAATCATGATTATGATGAAGCTTGGCGTGCAATGCGTATCAGTTCGTATACGGATTTGATATTAATGAAGATTTACAGAACCAAGCAAATTGAGAGTCATGCGGGGCAGACTCTTGTATCCGAAGGCATCGATGCGAACTATATGGACATGATTAATTACTCGGTTTTTGGATTGATAAAACTTGAATTTGGAGAATAATTATATATATAGGGTAAAAAGTATATGGACTAACTTCTGCCGGTTTGCTCTGGCGGCGGTTTTCATCTTTTCCGGATTCATTAAAGCGAATGATCCGCTGGGGACGTGTTATAAAATAGAAGACTATCTGCAAGCTTTCGGTTTGCTGGATTATGTTCCTGAATTCCTTCCTCTCTTTGGCTCTGTATTGCTGGCTGTTATTGAATTTACATTGGGCGTTTTCCTATTTTTCGGGATACGCCGGAAGCTGACCACCATTTCCTTGTTCGGCTTTATGCTGATAATGACTCCCTTCACTTTGTATTTGGCTATCATGAATCCGGTATCCGACTGTGGTTGCTTTGGAGATGCTATTATTCTGACTAACTGGGAAACCTTTTGGAAGAATGTCTTTTTCCTGATTGCCGCCTTTTCGCTCTTCAAGTGGTCCGGTTTAATGATTCGTATCATCAGTAAAAAGAGCCAGTGGCTTATCTCTTTGTATACCTTGCTGTATATTTCGGCTATTGCTTTATATTGTCTTAGCTATTTGCCGATTTTCGATTTTCGTCCGTATCACATAGGGGCCAATATATTAGAAAGTATGCGTATTCCCGAAGGGAAGAAACCTTCGGTATATGAAAGCCTGTTTGTGATGGAGAAGAATGGAGAACAGAAGGAGTTTACTTTGGAAAACTATCCGGATAGTACTTGGACTTTTGTAGATACGAAAACGATTTTAAAGGAAAAGGGTTATGAACCTCCTATTCACGATTTCTCGCTATACTATGCGGAAACAGGGGAAGATATAACCGAACGTATTTTAACGGACAAAGGATATACCTTTTTGTTGGTAACAAACCGCTTGGATAAGGCGGATGATGGTTATATCGATTTAATCAATGAAATTTATGATTATAGCGTGGAAAATGGTTATGCATTCTATTGTCTCACTTCTTCATTAAATGAAGATATGGAACAATGGCGCGAACGGACCGGAGCCGAATATCCTTATTGTACCGCAGATAATACGACGCTGAAAACGATTATCCGTTCTAATCCCGGATTGCTTCTGATAAAGGATGGAACGATTGTAAATAAATGGAGTTGCCGTAACTTACCCGATGAATATGATTTATCAGGTAAATTAGAGCATTTGTCTTTGGCGCAGGTGAAACCGCAGACGCTGCAAAATAAAATATTGATTGTGGTGGCTTGGTTTGCGATTCCATTGCTCTTATTTACTTTTTTAGATAAGACTTTGATTGATAGATTAGGAAAACGAAAATAGATTAACATTAATTTTTTAAGAAAATGAGAAAGAACATTGTAGCAGGAAACTGGAAGATGAATAAAAATCTTCAAGAAGGTATTGCTCTTGCAAAAGAATTGAACGAGATTTTAACGGCTGATAAACCTAATTGTGATGTAGTTATTTGCACTCCGTTTATTCACTTGGCTTCTGTCACTCCATTGGTAGATGCAAACATTATGGGTGTTGGTGCGGAAAACTGTGCAGATAAAGTGTCGGGTGCTTACACCGGTGAAGTTTCTGCTGAAATGGTGGCTTCTACAGGTGCTAAATATGTAATTCTTGGTCACTCTGAGCGTCGTGCTTATTACCATGAAACTCCTGAAATATTGAAAGAAAAGGTAAAATTGGCTTTGGAAAACAACCTGACTCCTATTTTCTGTATCGGTGAAGTGTTGGAAGAGCGTGAAGCTGGAAAACAGAATGAAGTAGTATATGCTCAATTGGCAGGTTCGCTTTACGACCTTTCAGCTGAGGATTTCTCTAAAATTGTTTTGGCTTACGAACCGGTTTGGGCCATTGGTACCGGAAAAACAGCTACGGCTGAACAAGCTCAGGAAATTCATGCGTACATCCGTTCTACTATCGTAGAAAAGTATGGAAAAGAAGTGGCAGAGAATACTTCTATTCTGTATGGTGGTAGCTGCAAGCCTTCTAATGCAAAAGAATTGTTTGCAAATCCGGATGTTGATGGTGGCTTGATTGGTGGTGCTGCATTGAAAGCTGCTGATTTCAAGGGAATCATTGACGCTTTTAAATAAATCGTTTAAAGAGGGCGTTTCAGAAAGCTATCCAATGATTTGATATATTACAGACTGGGTGTATGCTTATTGTATAAGCAATTCATTTTGTAGGTATGTGATGGTAGACGATTTTAGCGCTCTTGTTTTTAAGGAGTTATCTCCTTGCGTGGGGGGGAAGAGAATGGATGATACAAAAGGGCTTGTTTATGCAAGTTATGGAACTTTTATACAATCCGGAGCTCCCTTTAGTAAGAGGTACATAGTTGGCTATACAACTTCTACTCTTGGAGAGTAAGGTGATAACTCCTTATTTTGTCGTATTCTTTTAGAGAAACGCCAAAACATTAAAGCTTTGATTGAGTTTATAAATAAATTGTTTAATGATATGAAACATATAGGGATTATTGTTCTTCTGTTGTTTTCGGTTACTCTTCTTCCGGCTCAAAATGATATGGTTAGCAATTTGAAGAAGCGTAAGCCGGGAGAGGGCACTGTTGTCCTCTATCAGGATGCTCGTTTGGAAGCGTTGTTGGGAAAGCCTTTTGAAATGCAGAGTACGACTGAAGACGGAGAGAAGCAGACTATGAAAATGGCTGGTTTCCGTGTGCAGGTATATGCAGGGAATAACTCCCGGACAGCTCGTAATGAAGCAAATGCTATCGCAACAAAAGTAAAAGAACAATTCCCGGATTTGGCTGTATATACCCATTTTATAAATCCGAGATGGCTATGCCGTGTGGGTGACTTCCGCAGCATTGAAGAGGCGGATGCCGTGATGCGAAAGTTGAAAGATACAGGCTTGTTTAAAGAGGTTTCTATTGTTCGTGGACAAATAAATATTCTGTATTAATAAAGAATGCAGAGAAAAGAACTGATTATGATGCAAGGAGAAGAGTTGGATGTTACGGGTTCTCAATTGGAAGAACTGAAAGGACATTATAAGGCAATATTGACTTTACTGGGGGAAGATGTAGAACGGGAGGGGTTGTTGAAAACTCCTGAACGGGTGGCGAAAGCCATGCTGACTTTAACGCGTGGTTATCACATGGACCCTAAGGAAATTCTGAATTCGGCGAAGTTTAAGGAAGATTACAGTCAGATGGTGATAGTGAAAGATATTGATTTCTTTTCTTTATGCGAGCATCATATGTTGCCGTTTTATGGGAAGGTGCATGTGGCTTACATCCCGAACGGATATATCACAGGCTTGAGTAAAATAGCTCGGGTGGTGGATATCTTTTCGCATCGCCTTCAGGTGCAGGAACGCATGACTTTGCAAATAAAGGAGTGCATCCAGGCTACACTGAACCCTTTGGGGGTGATGGTAGTGGTGGAGGCTCAGCACATGTGTATGCAGATGCGGGGGGTTGAAAAGCAGAACGCTATTACTACTACTTCTGATTTTACCGGAGCATTTAATCGTTCTACCACGCGGGAAGAATTTATGAATCTGATTCAAGGAGGAAAATAATCAGTGACATTTAACTGAATGTCTCTAAAAGTATAGAAAGGCTGTCTTTGTATGAAAAACAAGACAGCCTTATTTATAATCTATAAATTGAAAGCACTCGTGTCCATTCAAAAGTTAGGGAAGCATAAATTTTAGAATCTCAGAACCATAAACAGATGATAGGCAAACAGGATTCGGTTCTATAATCTTCCTATTTTGAATTGTAGTAGTTTGAACCCGTTTATTTGAAGGTTCTTATTACTGTCCGATAAGAAATAGAATGCCTTTATATCTATCTTATATAGAAGTGTTTCAGTCATCGTTCCCGGATAGGGACTTATTTTTTGCCCAACATAAAATAGATAGGAAAAGAGGTTGAAATAGAAAGCACTCATTTCCTATCATGCAAAACTTCTATCGGACAGCAATAATAATCAATATCCTATAATCTATTAGGTTCTTTTTTAGTGGAAACTAATCTCAAGTCACTAATAATAAAGCAGATGAAACTTATAATCGCTCTTGCTTTTTACGTTTAGCCACTAATCTCTTTTGATAATGTCGGGTATTCCTTCTAAATGATTTTTGAGTGTCAGATAGTCAAGGTTCGGTCGCCAAGGCGCTTGGCCATCATATTTTGTATCTCGGAAAGCTCTTTATATCGTTTCATGATGGCGGTATAGCGAGCTTCGTTTTGGTAGACTTCCGGGTCTTGCAAAGCCTTTAGTGTCTGTTTGCACTCTTCCTCCACAATGGCATATTTGAAATCACCCATCAGCTGAGGCACTAATTCGTAGAGGCGTTCTTCGTCGGTAACAATCTTTTGACTTTTAGAATGGTATTTGCTGAGCTGATACCGTTCGTTTATCAATTCGGCCGCCGCTTTGCTTAAAAGAGGGTCGGGATGAGCGAGAAAGAAACGTTCGGCTACAAAATGCTCATCATGGATATGTGTCAGCACCTCAGAGAGTATCCTTCTGTGAAGTGGGTTGTGAAATTGAAGCTCGTCGGTTTTAAGGTCGTTAGAAATGTATTCGGCCACCGTAACCGGAAGATTCTCAGTAGTGTGACACATGATGCGTTCGCCATATCGGGTTAATATACGCATGATGTACACCTCTATCGGATAAAACTTTCGGCTCTCCTTATCTTCTTGTGGAATAAGAGAGACGTAATCATCAGCCGGAAGTTGTACTTCCTCAGTGGGAACATTATTCTCTGGAAGCTTTTTGTCTTGTGGGGTGTTTTGCTTTTCGGCTTGTTTCTCTTTTATCTTTTTGATTTCAGCAATAAGCAGACTTTCTTCCACTTGCAGTAACTGGCTGCACTCCCGCGTGTATACCGAGCGGACGATGCCTTCGGGTATGACAGCTATACTTTTTACGATGTCGGCAATCAGTCCGGCTCTTTTTATCGGGTCGTTTCCGGCTTCGGAAAGCAGCAAGTTTGTCTTGAACCGGATGAAATCTACTTCGTGTGAGTTGATGTAGGCCTGATAATCGGTGGCATTATGTTTACGTGCAAAGCTGTCGGGGTCGTCGCCGTCAGGCAATAACACGACTTTAATGTTCATGCCTTCTTCCAATAGCATATCGATGCCTCGAATGGAAGCTTTGATTCCTGCCATATCGCCGTCGTAAAGTACGGTAATGTTATTGGTAAAACGGTGTATCAGCCTTATTTGTCCGGGGGTGAGGGCGGTTCCCGAAGAGGAAACCACATTCTCTATTCCCGACTGGTGCATGGAAATAACATCGGTGTATCCTTCTACCAGAAAACAACGGTCTTGCTTGACGATAGCTTGTTTAGCCAGATAAATGCCATATAGTTCATTGCTTTTATGGTAGATGTCAGATTCCGGCGAGTTGACGTATTTGGCTGTTTTAGCATCTGTTTTTAATACACGTCCGCCAAATGCAACCACTTTTCCTGATAACGTGTGAACAGGAAAAATAACGCGTCCCCAAAAACGGTCGCGCAGACTGCCGTTCTCTTTTTCGTAACAGAGTCCGGTTTTTGCCAGAAGTTCTTTGTTGTATCCTTTTTTAATGGCCTCTTTGGCTAGAGCGTCAAATTGGTCGGTACTGTATCCTAACTGGAATTTCTTGATGATATCATCTCTGAATCCGCGTTGCCGGAAGTAGGCCATGCCGATTGTTTTCCCCTCTACATGGTTATAGAGTACATCCTGAAAGTAATTCTTGGCAAATTCATTAATGATAAACATACTCTCGCGCATGCTCTGCGCCTCTTTCTCCTCGTGAGTCAGTTCCCGTTCCTTTACCTCTATATTATACTTCTTCGCCAGATACTTTAAAGCCTCATAATAAGACATTTGCTCATGTTCCATAATGAAGTGGACGGCGTTTCCGCCTTTTCCGCAACTAAAACATTTGCACAGACCTTTAGACGGAGACACGCTGAAAGAGGGTGTTTTCTCATTATGGAACGGGCAAAGTCCGATATAATTCACTCCACGTTTCCGTAAAGTGACGAATTCGGACACTACATCTACGATTTGTGCCGCATCTACAATTTTATCTATGGTTGCCTGGTCTATCATGCTCGAAGAATTTCCCTGCGAAAGTAGTAAAACTGTGGTGAACTGCCAAGCTATTTTCTTTCTTCTCCTGATTTTTAATTTGAATTATATCTCGGCTTCGTTTAATAGAGATATAATGGAAAGAATTTAGAGTTTTCTCTTTTTATAATATTAGGTATAGGATTTTTTAATTTGAATTATATCTGGCAAGGAGTGTGATGCCTTCGGAAAAGATGTAGATGATATCTAAGTTTTATTTTCTATCTTTGCAATCATAAAGATGAAAGTTCTTTAGAAGGCATTGCCGCTCTAATTGCTTAGCTTTCATGGAAAACAATAAATTAGTAAACATTCAGAAAAGCGTTTCTATTTTACTTATTAGAAAATATTTGGGCTTTTAGCTCTTATTCTCCAATCTGAAAACCGCCAATTTGAAGTAAACGAGGATAAGTAGGTGAAGGTTCACACTCTAGGGGTGTGGACTGTTCGTACTTATTTGTTTACAGGGCGCTTGGCGGTGCCTCAGATTGAAATAGGTCGAATAGTTCCGCCTCTTTTTATGGTATACATTGGTGAAATAATACGGCAAGAATTGCTCCGCCAGGAGCGCTCGGTTTCGTGGTTCGCAAGGAAGTTGTATTGCGACAGGACGAATGTGTATAAAATCTTTCGTAAACAAAGCTTGGATACGGAATTGTTGTTGCGTATTTCACTTATCTTGCATCATGACTTCTTTCAATATTATTCATCTTCTTTAGAGTCGGAGCGTGGTGTGGCGGATTAGGCTACATTCGTAGGGCCATTAGGGCTACATTATTACTAGTCTCTCAACGGGTAAAAGGGCTACTTTTGTTCCCAGAAAATAAAGAACCTTTAAAATGTTGAGAAACCGAATTTTTTTATTTGTTGCTTTCGCCTTTCTTTCTTGCGCTGTGAAAGGGGAAGATTTTATGATTGTTTCGGTTACTGCAAAGCATTCATTGTTTCTTTCGTATGTAAAAAGAGTAGTAAAGAATACCCCCAATAAGAAACTTACCATTTTATTAGAACCTCAGAATAAAGCTTGTGTCTTCTATAAACCTCAGAATAGGGAGATGAGAGTGGTGTTTGACGGGCACGTAGAAGAGAAAAATGTCTATTGGAAGATGAAATCTTCTTTTTTGGCTAAGCTGATAGTTGAGATGGAAGATACAGAGATTGTGGCAGCTCAGTTTATGGTAGAATGTTTGGGAGGTAGAGGACGGTTATATGTTACATTGAAGCGAATATGAATACAACTCTTTTATATAAATATGTATGCGGGGTGTTTGGAGTAATGATTTGTCTTTTTCCGAAATCATTGAATGCCCAAGTAAGAGTGGATGGAGAAATCGTATCATTCTTTCCTTCTGATAGCGTGTTGGATAAGGAATCTGTTGCGACCGATTGCATAAAGTTATATCAGAAATACATCAGTGCTTATAAAAATAGTACTTGTCCGATGTATCCTTCCTGTTCTAATTATGGATTGATGCTTTTTAAGGAAAAGCCTTTCTTTAACGCTTTGTTTTCGACGGCCGACCGAATTATCCGATGTAGCCACGATAGAAAATATTATGCTACGACTTATGCATATGGTCGTGCTTCTTTACTCGATTATCCCAATGATAAGATTTTACCTAAAGATATTTTGCAAGATTGGATGTTGAAACCTCATGCCGATTGTTTAAAAGGAGGGGCAAACCGGGATAGTGTGGAGTTGTTTGTTAACTACCTTATTAATAATAGGAAATATCAAGAAGCACTTTGGGAAATAGAGAGAAATCAATTCTTTGGTAATTCAAAAAGTGCGAAACTTTATGATTTAAAGTTGATGTGTTATGAAGGACTAGGGCAAGAATCTGAAGGCATTTATGAATATGAAACAATATTTCCGGATAGCATAAGGAATACTCCGGCAGTAATGTTTTCAGCCGCTCGTCTTTACGACCGTTTGGATAATGATTTGGATGCCCTTCGCTTATTGGAGGAAATGAATAAGGTAACCGAAGATGTTCGATTATTGGGTAAAGTATATGTGTTGCGTGGAATTATAGAGGCTAAGCGCAATCATATAACAATGTCGGAAGAGTTGTTTGAATCCGCTTCAAAATGTCATTCGTTCGGTGAGATAAGTGCGCAAAGTAGGGAAGTCCTTTTAAGTATGTCAAAAGTACAAAAGAAAAATCCATCTGTAGCTCGTCTCTTGTCTATTTTTCCGGGAGGTGGCTATTTGTATACAGGGCATAAAGGTTCAGCATTGGCTTCTTTGGCTATCAACGCATTGCTCATGTATTCTACTTATACAAGCATTAAATCGAAAAATTATGGAATGGCCTCACTCTGTGGCTTTTTGTCTTTCTCCTTTTATATAGGTAATATAAAAGGTGCGGGAAAAAGCGCTGTCCGTTATAATGAAAGACTGAAAGATATAAGTATAGAACGTCTTTATAACATAAACAATTCACTAATCTATTAATATTAAAATCACAATGTTATGTTTACTAAATTAATTAAATCTGTCGTGTTTAAGCCCGTTGCGTTGTTAATGATGTTGGCCATTCTTTTTATGTCGTTTACATTTCCCTCCGAGACGGTTATTTTAAAATCGGGTACGGTTATTCCTTTGGAACTGATGACTTCATTGTCTGGAAATGAGGTTCGGAATGGACAAATCATAGATTTTCGGGTGGTTGGAGATATTAAAGTAAATGGCAAGACTGTTGTAGCTGCCGGTTCGGTTGCGCAAGGGCAGGTAACGAAAGCGAAAAAGAATGGTTTGTTCGGAACCGCCGGAGAACTGAGCATTACTGTTAAGAGTGTAAGAGCTGTAGACGGAAGCATGATTTATTTGTCGAACTCAAACCTCAATGATGAAGGAAGCGATAAGTTGGTTGTTTCGATAGTGGTTACATTGTTTTGTCTTTTTGGTTTCCTTATAAAAGGAGGTAAAGCTGAAATTCCTGCAGGTACACAGTGCCAAGCTATTGTTATGTCGGATGTAGAAGTGAACGTGAATTAATCTACATAGTACAACGGATGGTGCTATTGATATAGCACCGAAAACCGGACTTTCTTTGCTTAGTTACAGGTCTATTGCAAAGAATGCCCGGTTGTTTTTTGATGGTCTGTAGCACATGAGATTCTTCTGTTAATTAGGAGTCGCTTTACTTATTATGCGAAAGTTCGAATCCTCTTTCTTCATTTCAGACTGTTTCTTGTCCGTATAATAAGCCTTATTCTGTTACTCTATCTTTGCGTGAGCTACATAAAATCCCTCTCCCGGTACATAAATAGGCTGAAGCCTGGAACCGATGTTTTTTAGCTTTCCCTTGCCGATAAGTTCTGCAATGCGGCGTCTGGCAGTAATATTCGTTAACCCGCATAAGTGTTCGAAATCCATTCGTCGAAGAATGGGATGGCTTTGGAAATATTGGGTTAAACGACTGTCTATTTCCTTCTCCGAAAGTTTATTCGATAGGCTGTCCGAATTCAAGCATTTCATTTTAACTACTCCAATCTCCTCTTTTAAATTGCGGTCGGAGCGGAACTTGATACCCTTTAGTTTTACTTTCGTGTTTTTGTTTTTAGTTGCTGCCGTAATGCGTTCGGTGCAAGTCAGTACCGGATAAAAGTATCCTATACCATTAAGATGTACCTGTCGGCCTTCTGCCAGCTCCTTGCCCATGCAGTGCGACAAGGCGTCGAGCACAGCCGATACGTCCGTTTCGGAAATGGTGCAATAAGACTGAATGTCCTTGCGTAAATCATTTGTATCCACTGTCCCATTGAGATGAATACGTGGGTGTAAGGCCTGTTCTTCCTGCTGTTCGTCCGGCGATTGCGGATTTTCGTACCAATCAAATAAAATTGCCATAGTTTCCAAGTTTTGTGAAGCGTTGCATCGTATGTGTCTGCTTCGTGTATAATATATAAGATACCCGTTCGGGATGTAATCTCTATTTGTTTTCCATAACAGCTCATTTTAGTGAGCTAATCCGCTCATTCTTGTGAACTGATTCTCTCACTATTGTGAGCAAATCCGCTCACCTAAGTGAACTGTTATAGAGAGAAGGCAAAGATAATGATAACCTTTCGTCAAACAAACAAAGTTAATCCTTTTGTTTTGTCTGTTCGAGCCGGTTTTTAATGGAAAACCTTTCATAAAACAAACAAATGTAGGAGGATTTTTATCTATTGAATATTCGTTCCCAATGTAAAAAGGTAGACTTCTTCTTAAATGTTCTATGCGCTTCATTCGGCTCTGGCACGCATATCTCTCTTTTTATAGAAAGATTTTTCAAATTTATATTTGCTTGGTTTTTAAGCAGTTTGAAAAAATATTAGAAATTTATTCAAAAAAAGTTCTTGAAATGTTTGGAGCGTATATGAAAAAACATCTATCTTTGCATCACTTTCGCCTGAAAAATGGACGAAATGATAAAACGAAAGAGTTCATTGAAAGATTGAAGAAATAACAAACAGTAGTACAAGAGC
>ERZ839767.3089-NODE-3089-length-19850-cov-4.439000_pt1 | contig 19850 bp, 17 predicted proteins | sample MGYA00519879_ERZ839767 | MGnify/ENA primary metagenome ERZ839767 (study PRJEB31850, sample SAMEA3708852) | human gut metagenome | biome: human gut; feature: human-associated habitat; material: faeces | place: China | collected 2014 ...
TGTAATAAATTTTCCTCCGTTGTATTCGAAATCTAACAATCGTAGAAAAATAGTCATAATATGTGCATCGTTAGTTATATTATTAACAGGAATACATACTGGTGTAACTTTAAAATTGTTGGCCGGAGGAAATATTGAAGATTTAAGAAGAACAGCAGAAATAGGTATTGGATTTATTCGTGATATTCCTATGCTGATAATACAAATAGGAATATTTGTTTTTTTGTTATTGACAAAAAAAAGTGAAGTATGGAAAATAGTGTTTGTAGGTTCTATAGCTTTGGTTTTGTTTATTTCTACGGGGAATAAAGCTCCTATGTTGAATCTTTTTTTCTCATATTTATCTTATGTATTAATAAAATATAGAGGATTGAAATTTTATGAATATTTACTTTTTTATTTTGCAGTACCAATAGGTGCAGCATTTTTTAATTGTATAAGACAAGGTAGCTTTTTTAATATAATAGAGAATTTTAAAAGTTATCTTATGTATGGAGAATTTCTTTTTCGAGTAAATACTGTTAAAATAATAGAAAAAACGGAATTAGAAAATTCATTTTTAAATGGAAAGGAATTTATTGCAGGAATATATAAAATTATCCCAAGGTTTATTTGGAAGGAAAAACCATTATCTTTCGATTATTATTATAAAGAACTTATAGGATATGATTTTGAAGGTGGAGGTACTCCAATTCCTTTAGTATATAGATTTTATACAAACTTCGGTGCGGATTTTTATATATTTTATATACTATGGTTGTTTCTTGTTTTTGTGTTATATAAAAAAGCTTATCAAATAAATTCTTCGGTTACTTATAAAATATTTTTTATATTTTTTATTCTATGTAATTTTTCTCCTGATTCTTTATTAGGATTTGTTGAAATCCTGCTGTTTACCATGTTGTTATGTAAGATTCTTATTAAAGATAAAATATATTTTTAGTTGTAGGATTAAAAGAAGCAATTTATATGGAACGTATGCCTTTAAATATAGTATATATTGGTCCTCTTTCTTTTCCATTAGGGTATGCAAGTACTAAAAGAAGAAGATATATAATAGATTATATGAATAATCATAATATTTCATCTCATATATTATGCACTCGATATAAAAAAAACGTATTATATAATAATCCGATTAATGGATATTATGGTAAAGCAGATTATTATGATTTGTCTGATTATATAAATAATGGATGTCTTGTAAAATATTATCTATATGGTAAAAAAATATTAAAATCATGGTTTGATGATTCATCTAAAAATATTTTAATATTTCATACGCTATTGAATGTAGAAGATTTCCCGTTTTTTCAATATGCAAAAAAACTAGGTTATAAAATATTGTTTGATCAAGTTGAAACAAGCTATAGTAAGGCAGAGACCAACATCTCTTTTAAAAGGAAACTATATATAGAATTTACTGAATGGCTCTCAAGTTATGCTTATAGAAAATGTAATGGCTCATTTGTTATATCTGAGGCTTTAGAGGAACAGAATAAAAGAAAATATCCATATATGCCTATCTGTTTATTACCTAATTCTACCCCGATTTTGCAATTGATTCCTAAAAAAAAATTTTCAAATCCTGTTAAAATTCTATATGCTGGTACTTACGCTCCTAAAGATGGAGTTGAATTTTTAATTAAAGCATTTCTTCTATTGCAAAAAGACGGGGTAAAATGTAAACTTATATTAACAGGAAAGGGGGACTCTAAAAATATGAAAGTTCTGGATATGATAAAAGATAATCCAAATGTTGAGTATAAAGGAATGGTAACTGATGAAGAATTAATTTCCATTATGAATGATTGTGATATTCTTACAATGACAAGAACTAATTCTCCTTTTGCGAATTATGGTTTTCCTTTTAAATTGTCAGAGTACTTGTCAACGGGAAATCCTGTTATAGCAAGTAAAGTGAGTGATGTTGCAAAAATCTTAAAACATAAAATAAATGCATATTTAATTGAGCCAGAGAATGTAGAAGATATAAAAAGAGGGATAATGTTTTTTATAAACAACCCTCAAACTGCATTGGCAATAGGACAGAATGGATTAGATACAATGAAAGAAATTTTTAGTATTGATTCTGTAGGTAATAAATTTGTTAATTTTGTTGAAGATATATAAGAGGTATATACTAATTAGTGAAGTTTTATGTTTTCTAGAATAAAGGCTTATCTTAGATCCAATTATTTATATATAAGATTTTTTCAATGTAGAATAAATAGCATTCGATATTGGATTAAAAATCTAGTTTTTTATATAGTATTTTTTAGATTTTCTTCATCTAAAAAGACGACGGGACATACTCTATATTTTGTTTTTGACCATAAACAGAAACATCCTGGACTTGCTGATAGGTTAAAGGTTATCTGTTGCGCTTATTATATTGCAAAGATTAATGGATTTGATTTTAAATTAGTTTTTGATACGTCATTTTATTTTTCTAATTATTTAGAATTTAATATAGTTGATTGGTCTGGGAATATAAGTGATTTAAACTTTTCTTTTATTTCAAGTAGAATGTTGGCATATAATGGAATGGGGAAAATACCAAAATTGAATAAAAAGTATAATCAATATATTGTTTATTATTATATAGGAAAAAATATTCTTCAATATAATGCAATAGAAAAATGGGAGGATGTTTGGGCTGATTGTTTTCATGAACTTTTTAAACCAACTCCTATATTGAAGAATGCTATTGATGAAAGTCGATATGCTGTAAAAAGTTATATTGCTGTACATTTACGTTTTGTTAATGCGTTAGAAAATTTTGAAGATGGGTATTATAATATGTTAGCTATAGAGGCACAAAAAGCTCTTATTCAAAAATGTTTGGTTTGTCTAAAAAACATTCAAAAAAATAATAAACTACCTCTATTGATTTTTTCTGATAGTAATCGCTTCCTTTCTATTGTAAAAGAATATGGGTATTCAGTGTTGGATGGGAATGTAAATCATGTATCGTTTCATACAGATGAAGATACTATGCTGAAAACTTTTACTGATTTTTATATGATAAGTAGAAGTGCTAAAGTTTATAGAATTATTTCAAAGGAGATGTACGCTACTACTTTTTCTTATTATGCAGCAATTAGTGGGAGATGTGAATTTGAAACGATATATATTTGATATTATTGGATAGATTATATGAAGCATATAAGGAATTAAATAAAAATTTTGAAAGAAATGTAATCTACTATGTTGGCTTAAAACATGGTTTTTTCTCTGAGTTTAATATGCTTATAGTTGCTATGGCATATTGCTTAAAACATAGGATAAGATTGGAAGTTTGTGCAGATGAAGCTAATTTTGATAATGTGAATGGTTGGTATGGTTTCTTCAAGGAACCTCCATTTGTAATGGTTCATAGTGATAAAAGATTACATTATAGATCAGAGAATTGGATGGCTGGTATAAAAAGATTTTTGTTGGATAGAGATTATAAACTTGTTGAGATACAAAGAATAATAAATTCATATTTTACCCATCCACAGTATACTCAAGATATTTTTGGGAAAATGAGAAATAAGGTAACATATAGATTTGAAAAATACAATATTTCTCAATTGGGGTTAAAAGGAGATCTTCAGGAAATTTGTAGAGATCTTGTTAGTATTACTTGGTGTTTTAATCAGAAAACAGAATCTGAAATTTTAGATATTATACAAAATTTATCTTTGCCTCGTAGATATATTTCTATGCATATTAGATGTGGGGATAAGATTCAAGAACATAAGAATGAAAAAATAAGTAAATATTTTGCTATGATAAAATGCAAGGATATAAGAGATGTGTATGTTGCAACAGATGATTATAGTATGATTGAGTATATAAAAGAAAAATATCCTCAATACAATATTTATACATTAGAAAAAAAGACTCAAAGAGGATATTATCAAGGAAATTTTGATAAAATGTGTTCTAATGAAAAAAGAATTAAACTCATTCCTTTTTTTGCGTCTATTGAAATAATAAATAAATCAGAACAGTTTATTGGAACATTCAGTAGTAATATTGGAATGTTTGTTGGAATGAGGAATCCTCAAATTATGACGGGGGTTGATTATAAAAAGTGGCTATTATGGTAATATTAAAAATCAATGAAAGTCATATTGGTAAATTACAGATATTTCATCTCCGGTGGTCCGGAAAGATACTACTTCAATATTAAGGAAGTATTGGAAAAGCGTGGACACAAGGTTATTCCGTTCAGCATAAAGAGCTCCAGGAATCTTCCGAATGACTATGAACGGTATTTTCTGGACATAGTGGATGATGAGGTGTACTTTGCACAAACGAAGAAGAGCTTGAAAGTGGTATTGAAATCATTTACGCGGATGTTTTATTCATTTGAAGCAAAAAAGAAATTCAAACAATTGCTGTTGGATACAAAGCCGGACTTGGTATATATCATGCAATTTCATAATAAGATTTCTCCGAGTATCATTGATGCGGCAAAGTCATTGAATGTTCCTGTCATACACCGTATTTCCGATTTTCAATATATGTGTCCGAATGCATTGTTTTATAATGATGTCAAAGGAGTTTGTGAGGATTGCTTGAAAGGAAAACGGTTACATTGCATAAAATATAAATGTGTGTTGAATTCTACCGTTTATTCGGGTATAAAAATGGTTGCAAAATGGCTGCATGATGTAATGGGGGTTACCAAAAAGATGGATGCATTTGTAGTTCCTTCTTCCTTTACGCTTGGCAAGCTGAAAGAATATGGTATTCCTGAAAAAAAGTTGAACCATATCCCCACTTTCTTCAATTTAAAAGAAGAAAACCCGATAGTAGAATATAAGCCTTTTGTTTTGTTTGTGGGAAGAATTGAAAAACAAAAAGGATTGATGACGCTGATTAAGGCATTTGAGGGAACAGAATATAATTTGAAAATTATAGGTTTTTCGAATGATGGTTATGAAGAAGAATTGAAACTCTATCTACAAGGAAAGCATCATCATATTGAATTCTTGGGGCGAAAGAGTTTTGAGGAGATTGTTCCCTATTTGAAATCGTGCTTATGCACTACTGTTCCATCGGAATGGTATGATAACTTCCCTAATGTGATTTTAGAAAGTTTTGCATATAAAAAAGCGGTGATAGCCACAAATTTCGGTTCTCTCCCTGAATTGGTTCGTCATCACGAAACCGGGTTGACTTTTGAATATGCGGATATAAAGGACTTTAAAGATAAAATAACTTATATGTTTGAGCATCCTGAAGAAGCTAAGAAAATGGGTGAGCAAGGCTACCGTAACATTTTATCCAACTATTCTCCTGAAGCTCATTATAAGCAGTTAACTTATTTGTTTGAACAAGTTATAAAGTAATTAAGTGTATGACTCACAACAACATTCCGTGCCCTACGGATGCAAGTATCATTTTGACTTATCGGTGTCCGATGAAGTGTAAAATGTGTAATATCTGGTTTAACCCGACTCATAAGAGTGAAGAAATCAAGGCAAGCGATTTGAAGACTTTACCGAAACTGAAGTTTATCAATTTAACGGGTGGCGAACCTTTTATCCGTGAAGATTTGGCGGAGATAGTGGAAGAGTGCTACAAGCATACCGATCGCATTGTGATTTCTACTTCCGGATGGTTTGAAGAGAAGGTGGTTGCTTTGGCAAAGAAATTTCCGAATATCGGTATCCGTATATCCATCGAGGGATTGAGCTGTAAGAACGATGAACTCCGAGGCCATGCGGGAGGCTTTGATAAAGGTCTTCGTACTTTGTTGACTCTGAAAGAGATGGGACTGAAAGACATCGGTTTCGGTTGTACGGTTTCCAACAATAATTCCAAAGATATGCTTTCCCTTTACCAATTGAGTAAATCGTTGGGAATGGAGTTTGCAACGGCAGCCTTCCATAATAGTTATTATTTCCATAAAGAGGACAATGTGATAACGAATAAAGAGGAGGTTTGCGCCAACTTTGAGAAGTTAATAGAATGGCAACTGAAAGAGAATCATCCGAAAAGCTGGTTTCGCGCCTGGTTTAATATGGGACTAATCAATTATATAGAGGGTGGCCGGCGTATGTTACCTTGTGAGGCTGGTTCAGCTAATTTCTTTATCGACCCGTTTGGGGATGTGTATCCGTGTAACGGTTTGGAAGAAAAGGATTGGAAGCAGTCTATGGGTAATATCCATGAAACTCCGAACTTTATGGATATTTGGGAGAGTGAGAAGGCTCAGGAAGTACGTGCCATGGTGCGTAAGTGTCCCAAGAATTGTTGGATGGTGGGTACGGCGAGTCCGGTGATGCATAAGTACATCAAGTATCCGTTGAAATGGGCTATCCGGAATAAACTTCGCAGTATGCAAGGAAAGGCTGCTTGTTTGGATAAGGACTGGTGTGATGTGGGACAAAATCCTTGTCAGGGAGATTTGAGAGAGAAATTCTAATATTTTGCTTTTTATATTGATAAAATAGTCGTATATTTGCATATAGAAGTTTTATATGTATATGAAAGTCAATAAAAAAAATATCAGCAAGGTGGATGAACAGGCTCTGTTGGAGTCTCTGCTTTCCTCTTTTCGTATAGAAGGAATTATTATAAAGAAAGAAAAAGCTGATATTATTCTAAAGGATGTCCGGACTCGTCTACAAAAGTCATCCTTATGATTTTCTCCATATAGCTATAGTCTTTGTCTGCTGCTTTTTGTACGGCTTGTACATATCCTGTAAATTTATCCTCTGTTATTATTTTAAAGTTTAAAGGTGAAAATCCTTCTTTTTGAGCCATTAAACTGGCCAATAGACGTGCTGTTCTGCCATTTCCTTCTCTAAATGGGTGAATAAACAGCAATTCGGCATGTATGGCTGCTATATCTTTTATTAAAAGGTTTATATTATCATATTGATTGGGTAATGGCAGAAGGAATTCTTTTTCAAACTGTTGCATGGATTGTTCCAAATAGAGGACTGATGGGAAGACAAAACCTCCTTTGGACATGTTCACGGTCCTGTATTTCCCGGCAAAACTATACAGATGCCCTAAAGCCTTTTTATGTATATCTGCAATATATTTTAGGTTGAAGCGGGTTCTTTTATTCAGCTTTTGAGAAAAATAAAGTGCTGCATATAAAAAACCTTGAAACTCAGATTGCTCTATATCTGCTTGAGTACTTAGGTTCAGTAAGTTAGGAAGCAATTCACTTTCATCATTATTCGTATTGTATTTGACCATTCCCACTTCTTTTAAATTGGCTTCTAAAGATAGAACCTTTCTTTGAGAAATTCAAAATATTTCATTCCTTTATGAAAATAGTAGTGACCGGAACCCGTGGTATTCCTAATATCATGGGCGGTGTGGAGACGCATTGCGAGGAGTTGTTTCCGCGTATAGCGCACAAGGGTTTTGACGTGACCGTAATACGGCGGAAGAGCTATGTACGGGACAGTTTAACCGAATTTGACAGGGTAAGGCTGATAGATATCGAAACTCCTAAAAAGAAGTCTTTCGAAGCGATAATCCATACGTTCCGGGCTATAATGGAGGCAAAAAAGCGGAAAGCGGACATTCTCCATATTCATGCCATAGGACCGGCTTTACTAGTGCCTTTGGCACGGGTATTGGGAATGAAGGTGGTGTTTACCCATCACGGACCGGATTATGACCGTGACAAATGGGGATTCGCAGCGAAAACCATGTTGAAGTTAGGCGAACGGATGGGATGTCTATTTGCTAATGAGGTGATTGTGATATCCCATGTGATAGAACGGTTGATTGTGGCAAAATACGGACGCACGGCAAAGGTTCATTTAATCTATAATGGAGTCCCGGAGCCGGAGCTTTGCCAATATCCCGAATATTTTCAGGAGTTGGATATAAAAGAAGGCAAGTATATTTTAGGTATGTGCCGTTTTGTTCCGGAAAAGAATCTTCACCATTTGGTGGATGCTTATGCTTTGCTAAAACAGAGAGGACACATTGATAAAGAGATGAAACTGGTGTTGGCAGGGGATACGGATTTTGAGGATGAATATTCACTCTCGTTGAAAAGGATGGCAAAAGAGAATGGAGTGGTTTTAACGGGTTTTATAAAAGGAAAGAAATTGCATTCCTTGTTAACCAATGCCTGTGTGTATTGTCTTCCGTCCAGTCATGAGGGATTGCCCATCTCTTTGCTAGAAGCGATGAGTTACCGTTTGCCGGTGGTTGTGAGTGATATCCCGGCCAATTTGGAAATAGGTTTGTCGGAGCAATGCTATTTCATGTGTGGAGAGGTCGGGCAGTTGACACATCGTTTGGAGCGTATCGTAAGCAAGCCATTACAACGGATAGACTATGATATGGCTGCGTATAATTGGGACACCATAGCCGGACAGGTAGCGGAGGTATATGAAGAGCTCATGGCTTCCGTCCGGTAAGCCACAACCAACAGGCAGAAATAAAGGCCAATAGAACAATGCCTGTATATTGCGTAAATTCTTTTAGAGTCCGAAACAACGCTTTCATTTTTTAGAAAGGCGAAAGTATACCTTTTTCAGCTTTTTACAAAATGTTGCTCCAAGATTGTATGAAGATTTTTATTCAACTCTCTATTTTCAATTAACTAAAACCTATGGAAACTTTATTTCAAGCCTATCGTGCTCTCTTCGGAAAAGGGGACGCACTTTACCAACTATTTTCTCCTTACCGTATCTGTCCGTTGGGTGCACATGTGGACCACCAACACGGATTGGTTTCAGGCTTTGCCTTCGATAAAGGTATAGAGTTCCTGTTTTCAGCTACCGATATGGGGAAAGTGGAGATGTGCTCCCTTTCGTTCGAAGGACTGATGACTTTCAATGTACAGAAGCCTATCGAAGAGAAACAAAACAATTGGGGTGACTATCTGCGTGGGGCAGTCTGGGCTTTACAGCAGGATTTTCAACTGAAGAAAGGGGTGAAGGGAGTAGTTCAAGGCTCAATGCCTATTGGCGGAGTTTCTTCTTCGGCGGCACTGCTTTGCGGTTTCGTGATGGCGATTGCCAAGGTCAACGAAATAGAGTTGGATAAGATGCAGGTGATTCATTATGCTTCGGAGGCTGAACGCGAATATGTGGGTTTGCGCAACGGTATCTTGGACCAGGCTTGTGTGGTACTTTGTGAGGCGGACAAGTTGCTTTATCTGGATACGAAAAACTCCGAATATGAATTGCTCCCTTTCGGAAACGGTGAGAAGAAGGAGTTACCTTTTGAACTGGGTATTTTCTTTAGTGGTGTGACCCGTAAACTGACGGGTACGGATTATAACCTCCGTGTGTCGGAGTGTAAGACTGCCGCCTGGATGATGGAGGCTTACGAGGATATTCCACTGAAAGAGCTGGAGGATACGCGTCTTCGTGATGTGGATGAGGAGGTGTTCTTTAAATATGAGAATCAAATGCCTGTCCGTTTTGCTAAACGAGCGAGACATTTTTATACGGAATGCGACCGTGTCAAGGCTGGTATTCAGGCTTGGGAAGAGGGGGACATCCGCCGTTTTGGTCAATATGTCTTTGAGAGTTGCGAAAGCTCCATCCACAACTACGAGTGTGGTTCACCTGAATTAATCGCGCTATACCATATCCTGAAAGAGACGGAAGGAATTTATGGGAGCCGTTTCAGCGGAGCGGGTTTCAAAGGAGCTTGCATCGCGTTGGTAGACCCTTCCCGGAATGAAGCGATACGCCATTCTGTTACAGAGAAGTATTTGAAAAGCTTCCCTCAATATAAGGATACGTTTGAAGTGTTCTTTTGTAAGCCGAGTGGTGGAGTGGATTTTCTATAAGCAAAGTAGATACTTAAATTGTAAGATATGTAACATGGAAAAATATAAGTCGAAAATTGAAAACGAGCCGTACAAATGTTTTGCTCCTTAAATTCCGATTTATTAAATAGAAAATAGCCTTCTGTACGGAAGGATAAACACGCATCGTCACTTTAGCACTTTCTCGGCAATTGGCTGAGAATAAGGTTGCTAAAGTGAGGATGCTGTTTTTTATATATTCACCCCGTTTTCACTCCCGACTGATGCCATAATTTCCTTTTACCGGATAATAGAACGGGGCACGCAGGTGTCCAGGGTGGGTGAGACGTCCTTCTTTTACCCGGGTTTGCAGGCGGCGTAGGGCTGTTGAATAACTGAGTCCGCAGAGGCTGCGCATCTGGGCTGTGGTAATGTATTCGTTGTAACGGAAGAATTCCGTCAACTTGCCGTCGATTTCTATTTCACTGATATCTGCCGAGCGGTTCGAATAACTGACCTTCTCGAATTTAGTGGCTCTTAATTTCCTGAGCAACGATTTCTCCGGAGTAAATACAATCCCTTTAAATTTTACATTCTCAGCGCGAATCTCTTTAGTGGTGCGGACGGATGGAGATTGGGCGCTGATGCGGAAGGAACCGATTTCATCTAAGTGCACACTACGGCCTTCGGCAATGTCCGAACGTATGATGCGCGCTAATTCTACCATAGCGCCTATCAAATCACCCTCTTTTATGGTACAGCGTTGGGCTATCCGCCGGGCTATATCTTTGGTGGTCACCGTGTCGCTTATTACTACCCGGGCGTGATACCTCACTTTGTCTTTGTCTTCCGGTTGAGGTGTGCGGAAGAAATCATAATGTGCCTTCATCTACTATTGTTTTTATAAGGAGAGATTAATCTTTCCTTTTGGTTTATCTACTCTTTTCTTCTTTATAAATTCTCTCTCTCACAGCTGTGGAAGTTCTCTCTCACAATATGTGCAAGACGTCTCGCACATATTGTGGAAGACGTCTTGCACAGTTGTGAGAAAGAAAATATTTAAGGAACAAATATATAGTTTTTACCGGAGAAAACCTAATTTGTCCTTATCTTTTTTCTAGATGATATTTTGGATTTTTTGAGATATAAATAGTTGGAAATCGATAATTTATGACTATATATTTGCGTTCGCATTTAATTATAAAAAGGAATTAATATGAAGAACGTGTTTTTGCAAATTTTCAGAGAGATGTGGAGTAAATGCTTTCCAATGGCTACTTTTACAGAGAGTCAAGGTATTAAGCGTCAGTTGGTTAATTCGGATTTGAGGTGTAAAGCTTCTTCCAATACAAAAAAGTTGGAGACGTATTTGTTGCAACGGTTTGATTTCCGTTATAACTGTTTGACCGGGGTGACGGAGTTTCGTCCGGCCGGAGCTTCGGGAGTTTCTTTTAAACCGATTGACGAACGGGAAATGAACGGTATGATTATTGATGCGCGGATGCAGGGATTGCCGTGTTGGCACAACGATTTGCCAACACTGATTCTGTCGACTAAAGTGGAGAGTTATAATCCGTTTCATCTCTATATGGAGGAACTGCCTTGTTGGGATGGGAAAGACCGCATTGAACCGCTTTTGAGGCGGGTCTCGGAAAATGAACTTTGGATGAAAGGCGGGCGCTATTGGTTAAGGGGAATGGTTTCGCAGTGGATGGGAAGGAAACGCCGGCATGCCAATACGTTAACGCCGATTCTTATCAGCGATGTGCAGGGGCTGGGAAAGAGTACTTTTTGTCGTCAGTTGCTTCCCGATTCATTGTCCGCTTACTATGTGGACAATTTGAATCTGGCGGCAGGGAGTTGTCCGGAAAAGAAAATGGTGAAAAACGGACTTATTAACTTGGACGAGTTTGATAAGATTAGTGAAAAGAGACAGCCGGATTTGAAAAATCTTTTGCAGATGATGAGTGTGCCGGTTTATCGGGGCAAACGGTTGGGGTTTGTTACGGAGCAGCGACTGGCTTCTTTTATCGCAACGACGAATAGTCGGCAGATTTTGACCGACCCTACAGGCAGCAGGCGTTTTCTGTGTGTGGAGGTAGAACGGGATATTACCGAAGAGCCTTTGGAACACAAACAGTTGTATGCTCAGTTGAAGCAGGAGATAAATAATGGAGAACGGGATTATATGAGTCCGGAGGAGGAAAAGAGGTTGCAATGTTTTAATCAGGCTTTTTATCGTCAGAGTTTATTGGATGATGTCTTTTATGCTTGTTTCCGTCAAGTCGATAAAGGAGGGGAAGGGGTATGGCTTACTGCTGCCGAGATTTTCCGCGCGATGCATAAGTTTAATCCTTCCGCTTTACGTGGAATTTCTGCCAAACAGTTGAGTTATAAATTGGTGGCGATGGGATTGAAAGCGAAACATACTAACCATGGGAATTATTACTTTATTCAATTGAAAGGTTATTAAGTGGAGAGTTGAAAGTTGAGAGTGGAGAGTTATTTAATTGAAAATGGAAAATTGAAAATGGAAAGTGAAGAGGACGCTTTGTGGAATGAGGTAGGTTTCAGTGGTAGAATAGTTGTGGATTTTATACAATAATAATTCAGTTAACTGAAACTAGGAGGCTGCAATATTGAAAAATTAGAGTGCCGGTGCTTTTGGGAGCATCGGCACTCTAATTTATTATGTATGAATGTTCTATACGGAAAGTGAAGAAGTGAAAGTGAACAATTTCTCTTTCTGCTTAGAGGCTATTTATACATTCGGGCACGCATTTCTTTGATATGGTCGCTGGTAATGTACTCATCGTAATCCATCATCTTATCGATGATACCGTTCGGAGTCAGTTCAATGACGCGGTTGGCTACGGTTTCAATGAATTCATGGTCGTGCGAGGAGAACAATACATTGCCTTTATAACTCTTCAGGTTGTTGTTGAAAGCCTGAATCGATTCCAAGTCCAAGTGGTTAGTGGGCGTATCCAAAATCAGACAGTTGGCGTTCTTTAACTGCATGCGGGCTATCATACAACGCATTTTTTCGCCTCCTGAAAGGATGTTTACCTTCTTTAGTACCTCTTCTCCGGAGAAAAGCATACGGCCGAGGAAGCCTTTCATATAGACTTCGTTTCCTTCGCCGAACTGGCTCAACCAGTCTACCAGGTTCAGGTCGCATTCGAAGAAAGAAGTGTTATCCAATGGCAAGTAAGCCGTGGTAATGGTTACTCCCCAGTTATAGTGTCCGGCAGCAGGCTTCTGATTGCCGTTGATGATTTCGAAGAATGCCGTCATGGCACGCGGGTTGCGGCTCAAGAAAACAATCTTGTCTCCCTTTTCTACATTGAAGTTTACGTCATTGAACAGAACGGTTCCATCCTCCATCTCCGCACGTAAGCCGGAAACTTCCAGAATCTGGTTACCCGGTTCACGTTCCGGCGTAAAAATGATACCCGGATATTTACGGGAAGAAGGTTTGATTTCTTCTACATTCAGTTTCTCCAGCATCTTCTTACGGCTGGTCGTTTGCTTACTCTTGGCTACATTGGCAGAGAAACGGCGGATAAATTCTTCCAATTCTTTTTTCTTCTCTTCTGCTTTGGCTTTCTGGTTTTGTTGCTGACGGAGTGCCAACTGGCTACTTTCGTACCAGAAGCTATAGTTACCGGCAAAGAGGTTTACTTTGCCGAAGTCGATGTCTACGGTGTGGGTACAAACCGAGTCGAGGAAGTGACGGTCGTGGCTGACTACCAATACCGTATGCTCAAAGTTTGACAGGTACTCTTCCAGCCAGGTAACGGTTTCCATATCCAAATCGTTGGTAGGCTCATCCAACAATAGGTTGTCCGGATTTCCATATAAAGCCTGCGCCAACATGACACGTACTTTCTCTTTACCGCTGAGTTCGCCCATCAGGGAGTAATGTTTGTCTTCCGCAATGCCCAATCCGCTTAATAAGGCAGCCGCGTCGCTTTCGGCATTCCATCCGTCGAGCTCGGCAAATTTCTCTTCCAATTCCGAAACTTTCAAACCGTCTTCGTCCGTGAAATCGGTTTTGGCATAGAGCACTTCACGCTGTTTCATAATATCCCACAAAACAGTGTGCCCCATCATAACGGTATCCATCACCGTAAATTCATCCCATTTAAAGTGGTCCTGTGACAAAACAGAAAGACGTTCGCCCGGTCCGAGTGTAATAGTACCTTTTGTCGGTTCCAATTCTCCTGAAATGGCCTTCAAAAAAGTAGATTTGCCGGCTCCGTTTGCTCCGATAACGCCATAAATATTGCCGTTTGTGAACTTTAAGTTTACGTCGTTGTACAAGACTCTTTTACCAAATTGAATAGCCAGATTCGAAACTGTAATCATAATTTTTATACCTATTTATATTATCGCTTGATATATTACGTATTTGAGCGTGCAAAGGTACGTAAAATATGTGTCAATCTGACAGAATTCAGATAAAATTATCTATTTTTGCAAACTCAATGAACAAGGAGAACATATTGGCAAAGTATTTGTTGCTAAGAGTGTAACCCTAAAACTTTAATAGTCATGAGTAAAAATCATAAGAAAAATAATAGACAGACGAATAATATGAATTCAACAGAAAAAGAGCAATTTGAGGAAGAAATCCTGAAGGCTCAGGAAGAAAATGCCTTGGAAGGGGATATGGAAGATGCTGTAGCTGAAGAGGCTGCGGAACTTTCGGAAGACGAACGGTTGCAAAAAGAATTGGCGGAGGCTGAAGAAAAAATAGCCGCTCAAGAGGATAAGTATCTGCGCCTTTCGGCTGAGTTCGATAATTACAGAAAACGTACATTGAAAGAAAAAGGCGAGCTGATTAGGAGCGCAGGCGAGAAGGTACTTACTGCTATTCTGCCGGTGCTGGACGATATGGAACGTGCCATTCAGACAATGAAAAAGACAGGAGATGCCGATGCCATGCTTCAAGGAGTGGAACTTATCTATAACAAGTTCTTAAAGGTATTGAGCCAGGAAGGGCTGAAGAAAATAGAAACGGAAGGACAGGATTTCGATACGGACTATCATGAGGCCATTGCAATGGTGCCGGCTCCGAGTGAGGAGATGAAAGGTAAGATATTGGATTGTGTACAGACCGGATATACATTGAACGACAAAGTAATACGCCATGCGAAGGTGGCGGTGGCTCAATAGGCTTTAAAACAAAAGTAGAAGAGGAACATGGCAAAAAGAGATTATTATGAGGTACTGGAGGTTGAAAAGACAGCCAGTGTGGAGGAAATAAAGAAAGCATATCGTAAGAAAGCAATACAATATCATCCCGATAAGAATCCGGGAGACAAAGAGGCGGAAGAGAAATTTAAGGAAGCGGCCGAGGCGTATGAGGTGTTGAGTAATGCCGATAAACGTGCGCGTTACGACCAATTCGGCCATGCGGGAATGGAAGGCGCCGGAGGTTTTGGCGGTTTCAGCGGACAAGGGATGTCTATGGATGATATATTCTCGATGTTCGGTGATATTTTCGGTGGCCGGGGAGGCTTCGGTGGATTCAGTGGTTTTGGTGGCGGTGGCGGACAAAGCCAGCGTCGTTTCAGAGGATCGGATTTGCGAGTGAAAGTAAAACTGAACCTGAAGGAGATTGCTGAAGGGACTACGAAAAAATTCAAGTTAAAGAAATATGTCCCGTGTTCTCATTGCCATGGAAGTGGTGCCGAAGGTACCGGAGGAATGGAAACATGTCCTACCTGTAAAGGTTCGGGAACGGTCATCCGTACCCAACAGAGCATTTTCGGTATGATGCAAACTCAAACCGTATGTCCTCAGTGTAACGGTGAGGGAAAAATCATCAAGAATAAATGTAAAGAGTGTAACGGCGAAGGCGTAGTTTACGGCGAAGAGGTGGTAGAAGTGAAGATTCCTGCCGGAGTAGCTGAAGGCATGCAACTTTCGATGAGCGGAAAAGGTAATGCCGGTCGCCACAACGGAGTAGCCGGTGATTTGCTGATTCAGGTAGAAGAGGAGGCACATCCGGATTTGATTCGTCAGGATGATGATTTGATTTATAATTTGTTACTGAGTTTCCCGACGGCGGCATTAGGAGGCGCTGTAGAGATTCCGACAATAGATAGTAAGGTAAAGGTGAAGATTGAAGCGGGAACGCAACCGGGAAAAGTTCTTCGCCTGCGCGGAAAAGGCTTGCCAAGTGTAAACGGTTACGGTACGGGTGATTTGCTGGTAAACGTCAGTGTTTATGTACCGGAAGCGCTGAGCAAGGATGAGAAACGTACGTTGGAAGAACTGGAGACTTCGGATAATTTCCGTCCGAATATGAGTATCAAAGAAAAAATATTCAAGAAGTTTAAGAGTTTGTTTGATTAGGGCGCTCAAGCCGCTGAGGCTTTTCGTTTCTTTTGTGTGGACAAAAGAAACGAAACAAAGAAAAGCCACCGCTACGCCTCCGAGAGCTAAACCTCATGTGTTTTACCTAAGCAAAAAAAACGCACTTCGCTGCGCTCCGTTTGAACGGTTTTTTGCTTTTTACGGTAAAACGCATGAGGTTTTTTACGCTCTCTCCGTCTATGCGGATATTTTTGGGTTGGGGAGAGTTCTTCTGCTGGATGATGGTAGTAAACGTTGCTTCGCTCGTTTTGTATTTTTGCGGTGACCCACAAAGGCAATGGATTTAAACGTCACGGAAGAATAATGTCTTTAATATGTTAATATTTAATTGTTTATAGTCGATTCTGCTAGTTTATAGTGGACACTATTGATGGAGTATAGTTTACAGAGTTTCCGATTTCAATACATGAAGTATCCTCATTTAAAAACGAGCAAAGCGATGTTTGTTCTTCGAAAAGAGGTGGAATAAAAGATAAGAAGGAGGAATGGCCTCATTTTTGGAACGTAAAGCGTAACGGAGTGTTTTTCGGAAAAAGGCAAAAAACCGTTCAAACGGAGCGTAGCGGAGAGCGTTTTTTTTGACTCCGAAAAACACGCAGTGAAGTAGTGGAAAAAATGCAGCCTTGATTTTTTCTTTGATTACTTTCTTTTGTATCAAGACAAAAGAGAAGTAATTGGGAGTATGAGGGCAACGCCCTCACAAACAAACACTCAATCACTCCATTGCTTCAGCTCCGAAAGAGAGTGGGAGTAATGTTCCAACCCCTTCCATTACATAGATTTCCTTTTTACCATATAGCATGATACGCATGGGACGGTTGAAACGCTGTTCCGTTTCGAGCATCACCTGACGGCATGCTCCGCAGGGAGGTATCGGACTGTCTATAAAATCTTTTTCTGTACGGGCGGCAATGGCTAATGTCTCTACCGGCTGGTCGGGATATTGGGCATTGGCGTAAAATAACGTCGTACGTTCGGCACATAACCCCGACGGATAAGCTGCATTCTCCTGATTGTTCCCTGTTACAATGGTTCCGTCCATCAAACGAGCGGCAGCTCCCACATGAAAGTGAGAGTAAGGTACGTAACTGCGGTTTGTGGCTTCTTTAGCGTCATCAATCAATTGACGGTCAGCTTCACTCAACTCTTTGTAAGAGTAGATATGAACCTCGCTTTTAAGAGTCAGTTCTTTCATTTTTCACAGGTATTAAGTTTATCTTCCACAAAGTTAGTAAAGTGTTTGGCTTCTCTGCTATTTTTTTATTTAATTTGTAGGGAAAAGAAAAAAGATATATGAAAAAACGCATACCCTCCCTTTTTATTATCCTGTTCGGAATGTTGATAGCCGTATCGGCTCAGACACGTAATAAACGTTACGAAGAGTATATTTCTAAATATAAAGATTTGGCAATAGAACAAATGGCACGCTATAAGATTCCGGCCAGCATTACTCTGGCGCAAGGGTTGCTGGAGAGCGGAGCGGGACAAAGTGAGCTGACCCGGCGTTCGCATAACCATTTCGGCATTAAATGCGGAGGAAACTGGAACGGGAAGACTACTTATCATGATGATGATGCCCGGGGAGAATGTTTCCGGGTTTATAAAAATGCCCGTGAATCGTATGAAGACCATTCCCGTTTTCTGGCGAATCGTCCCCGTTATGCAGCTTTGTTCAAACTGAAACCAACCGATTATAAAGGATGGGCGCATGGGTTGAAAAAGGCGGGTTATGCTACCAATCCCAATTATGCTAATTCATTGATTCGTATTATCGAGTTGTATAACTTACAACAGTATGACATGCGTTCAGGCAAATATAAATATGTGGTGCCTATTACTCCTCATGAAACATTTTTAGCTAATAAGCTATTGTATATCATAGCCCGTCCGGGAGATACTTTTAAAGAATTATCGGAAGAATTTGAAATTTCAGAGCGTAAACTGAGAAAATATAACGATTTGTATAAAGGCTATCGTTTACAAGCCGGAGACGTGATTTATTTGCAGAAGAAGAACCGGAAGGCTGTGAAACCATACGTACTGCATAAAGTAGAACCTGGTGAATCAATGCATTCTATCTCGCAGCGTTATGGTATGTCGTTGAAGAATTTATATAAATTGAATAAGAAATCGGAAGACTATGCTCCTAAGACTGGAGATTATTTGAGATTAAGATAGTATTTTTATTATAAACTTAAGGCAGAGTTTTTACCATGAATCACATTGAACGTTTTTATGCAACAATTGAACGACGGCCGGTGGATAGACCGGCATCTTGGTTGGGCATTCCTGACACAGGAGCCTTACCTAATTTATATAAATATTTTGGAGTAACAGATATGAAAGGCTTGAAAGCTCGTATCGGCGACGATATTTATCCGGTAGAGATGCCTTATCATTCTCCTACAAGTAATGCTATTTATGCTGCGTTTGATTTTGCTAAACGCAAATCGGATGGTTCGAATGAAGAGCGAACGTTGACAGCTCCCGGTTTTTTTGAAGACTATACCGAAGCTTCGGCGGTAGATTTGTTTGATTGGCCGGAACCGGAAAAGTATATTGACCCGGAGGAGTGCCGTAAAGTCGTGGAAGATGTACCTGAGGGATATGCGGTATTGGGCGTAGTTTGGTCGGCTCATTTTCAGGATGCTTGTGCTGCGTTTGGCATGGAAGATGCACTGATGAAAATGTTTTTGGCACCGGAATTGTTTCAGGCGGTAATAGACCGGATTACTGATTTCTATTTACGGGCAAATGAAATATTTTATAAGGCAACTCAGGGCAAATTACATGCCGTTTTAATCGGTAATGATTTCGGCAGTCAGCAAGGACTGATGGTTGGTCCTGAGCAGTTACGGGAATTTGTATTTGATGGAACAAGGAAATTGATAGAGCAAGCCAAGCGATATGGTCTGAAAGTGATTCATCACTCATGTGGCTCTATTCATGATATTATTCCGGATTTGATAGAGATGGGAGTAGATGCCATTCATCCGATTCAAGCTTTGGCTGCCAAGATGGAGCCTGAACGTTTGAAGGCTGATTTTGGTGAAAAGGTTTCTTTCTGTGGGGGAGTGGATGCCCAACATCTGATGGTTAACGGAACTCCGGAAGACGTTTCGGCCAAAGTACGTGAACTGAAAGAAATTTTTCCTACAGGTTTGATTCTTTCACCCAGCCATGAGGCTATTCTGGTGGATACGGCACCGGAGAATGTAGAAGCATTGTTTAACGCAATAAAATAAGAATACCATGAAAAGATACGGAAGTGTTATCAAAGTGGCTCCCGGTAAACTGGAGGAGTACAAAAAATTACATGCGGCAGTATGGCCGTCGGTGCTGAAAATGATTTATGAGTGCAATTTGCGTAATTACAGTATTTATTACAAAGATGGCTATTTGTTCAGCTATTACGAATACATCGGAGATGATTATGCCGCAGATATGGCTAAGATGGCTGCCGACCCGGAGACACAACGTTGGTGGACTTATTGTATGCCTTGTCAACAACCCTTGGAAACACGTGCCGAAGGTGAGTGGTGGGCGGATATGGAAGAGGTTTTCCATGTAGACTAAAAGCTTATTAAGTGGAGAGTTGAGAGTGGAGAGTTGAGAGTTATTTAATTGAAAGTTGAAAGTTGAAAACGAAGAGCTTATTTAATTGAAAGTTGAGTCCACTTTAAAAAGTGGTTTCGTTTAAAAGTTTAACATTCATTCGTTCTTT
>ERZ839767.3097-NODE-3097-length-19809-cov-4.066518_pt1 | contig 19809 bp, 22 predicted proteins | sample MGYA00519879_ERZ839767 | MGnify/ENA primary metagenome ERZ839767 (study PRJEB31850, sample SAMEA3708852) | human gut metagenome | biome: human gut; feature: human-associated habitat; material: faeces | place: China | collected 2014 ...
TTAGACAAATCCACACGTGTTGGATTATTTAACTCAATTTCGATTGAGAAAAATGCAGGGAAAACGCATACAATCCTGTGGTATGATGCAGTGAAGTATGTTATCCCTATACCTGACGCTTTACCAATGCTGAATGAGATTGAAATGTATGCATTAAACTGCTACAATGTGACACAATCGCACATCGCAGCAGTCAGATCATTGCAGACAATTGAGGAAATTGAAAACTATGATTATACGGTCGGTTATCCGGTGAAACTTAGCTTTCCCGGATAGCCTACATAATAGTTGTATGCTTTAATTTCTTCTTTTGTCTCTAGCTGTTGAATAGCCTTCGTATGCCTTTGTGTCGTGTTAAAACAAGCAAGGGCATACAATTCTAGCTGTTGTAAAATGTCAATAGCTCTTTCGATTGATAAGACAAACTTTGTATCACCAATCCAAATACTTGTTTCAGATCGCCCGGCTTCTTTCTCAATATTGATTGAGTTCATAAGCCCGACGCGTGTAGACTTGTTTAGCCATCCCAATACTCCGTTTATACTGAACTGATTCACTGCTTCAGATGAATCGAACAATCGTAATTCATCAAGTTTTTGCGCTCTGATTTCTTCTATAGAAGCTTCATGCACAACTAAGATCGGACATCCTTTCTTACTTTCAGCTATGAGTAACCCTGCCGATTGACCCGCTAGTAGTTGATTGTAATATTCATCCGTAATTTCTACCGAACCTTCTTGGTATTCGTCGTAGAATCCATTTTTCCAATACTTCATAATATTTGTTTTTTAGTTATTTCCAACGCCCGATCGCAAACCAGTCCCATGATTCTTGTGATAATCCAGTAGTACCCCCACTTGCATAATTTCTATTCAAATAAAATCTACTAACTGTTTTATTTATTGCCAAAGGAGATGATGAATATACGGCGGAGTCACTACTAGGCTTATATACAGTTGCAAATATTTTATATTCAGTATTATAAAAAGATGTAGGCATAGTCACACTATACGAAGCTGTAGATGAGCCTCCAACTCTGCCCCATTGTACAAGTAATCCATTATTGAATTTTGCATAACCGTTCAAGGATAGGTTTACGCTCATTGCGTTCGATAGATCAGCTAAAGCATACGTAGTCCCGAGAGAACTTAGTAGCGTTTTTTCGTCTTGGGTCATAAACTTTCTTGACGTGCTTTCTTCAATCATACTCGCCGGGTGTTTGTCCGGATGTGTGTATTTATTGGCTCCTGCCGCTATTCCGTCCAGTTTTTCCCGTTCCTCGTCCGTCATAAACCTGTGTGTGGTATCTTCATTTATTTCTGACGCTGCATGCTTATGCGAAGCAGGTGCATAATTACCAACCGGTTGATATACTCCTGAATGGTTATGGTTTCCTGCCGCTTTACTATTCCAAGTTGACTTTTCCGAATCTGTGACAAAACGATGTGTAGAATCGTCCGTAATGTCAGTTGCTGCATGTTTATGAGAAGACGGTGCATAGCTACCTTTAGGTTGATATACTGAATCGTGATTATGGTTTCCCGCAGCTTTACTGTTCCAGGTCTCTTTTTCCGTGTCAGTAACAAAGCGGTGAGTACCATCAGGAGTTATATCCGTTGCTCCGTGTTTATGCGAACTCGCTGCATAACTTCCTGCTGGCTGATAGACCCCAGTATGAGTATGATTCGACGGAGACGCACCAACTTCGGAAGCTGTATAGGATGGTTTACTTGCAGCCTTCGCCCATGCAGGTACATCGCTTGCTGGCATCGAAGTTGGAAAATCACTTATTTCAGACTTCTTGTGAGTATGCGCTTTCGGTACACGTGTGTCACTTAACCGGGCATCATTTCCCTCGCATACGGTTCCTTCTGCACTACCAAAATTCTTATTAAAGGCAGAGTTTTTAGTGAATGTAGGTTCGTATGTACCTGCATGATTGTGATTAGATGGAGATGCACCTACTTCGCTTGCTGTATAGGCTGGCTTAGAAGCTGCTTTCGCCCATGCAGGTACATCGCTTGCCGGCATCGAGGTTGGGAAGTCGCTAATATCCGCTTTCTTATGCGTGTGAGCTAACGGAGTTCTTGCATTGCTTAACCGGGCGTCGTTACCCTCGCACACGGTCCCAGCACTAGTCCCAAAATTCTTATTAAAGGCTGTAAGTTTAGTGATTATCAGTTCATATCTGCTATCATGGTTGTGTGTATCCAGAGCTGCTTTCAATGCCTTTCCCTGTTCGGCAGAAAGGACTTTATTAGTCCCTCCACTTGTCAGATTATTAACAATATCAGAAATATTAAGTTTCTTTCCCAGCTCTGTTGCCATCGTCGTAGCAAAGTTAGGATCATTGTTAAGTGCGTTCGCTAACTCAATAAGTGTATCGAGAGCATCCGGAGCACCGGCAACAAGCGCATCGACTGCAGCTTTCACTTTTGCGTCAACTCCTGAAACCGCATTGTTAGCCGCCAATGCAGCAGCGTTCGCATCGTCAGTCGCTTTTTTTGCTAATCCTGTCTGTGTTACAGATGCATTTTTAGCCGCATTTGCTTCATCTGTCGCTTTCTTCGCTAAGGCGGTTTGAGCTTCTGATTCAGCTTTGGCAGCATTGGCCCCTGCAGCCGCAGTAGTTGCAGCATCTTTGGCAGCATTAACACTACCAGCCGCAGTATTAGCCGCATCTGTAGCTTTCTTTGCAAGAGCCGTCTGCTCAACAGATGCATTTTTAGCTGCATTCGCATCATCTGTTAATTGCTTGACAAGAGCAATCTGTCCGGTGGCTTCTTCTGTTGCTTGCGTCATTTCCTGCACAATACCGGCATACTCTGACTTGCGTTGAGACTCTGCTTCGACACGCTCCGTTTCGGCATTTACACGCTTAGTCTCATTTGATCCGCGAGTACCTTCCGCAGTTTTACGCGCATCTTCATTCTGCTTTCTCTTATCTTCTTCGGATGATCGAGAAGTTTCAGCCGTAGCGCGGGAAGTTTCAGCAGCCTTTCTCTTGTTTTCTTCTGATACCCGGCCTGTCTCCGCTGACTTGCGGGCTGCTTCGGCAGATACACGTTCGGATTCGACGGTAATACGGTTAGATTCGGCAGCCACACGTGAGGTTTCATTCGTTTCCCTTGTCGCTTCATCTGTTTTCCGCTTATCCTCGGCAGAAACACGGGTAGATTCAGCGGTAGAACGACCTGTTTCAGCGGTTTTCCGTTTATCTTCTTCCTTCACACGTTCCGATTCAGCAGAAGAACGACCTGTTTCAGCGGTCTTACGTGCATCTTCATTACTTTTACGTGTTTGTTCATCCGACACACGTTTAGCTTCTGTATCAACACGTCCGGATTCAGCAATTACCCGTTTATCTTCAGCAGTTACGCGGGCCGCTTCTTCTGTCTTACGCGCATCTTCATTTTGCTTTCTGATATTTTCAGCAGAGGAACGTCCGGTTTCAGCCGTAACACGTTCTGTTTCGGAAGTCTTTCTTTTATCTTCTTCGGACACACGGGAAGTTTCGGCAGATTTACGTGCTGATTCGGAAGCTACTCTCTCGGCTTCTGCTGTTCCTCTTCCTGTTTCGGAATCTTTTCTAACCTGCTCGTTAGCTTCTCGTGTACCTTCAGCGGTAGCACGTTTCTTTTCTGCATTATCCCGTGCAGTTTCCGCAGTAGATCGTCCTGTTTCAGCGGTCTTACGTGCATTCTCATTAGTGATACGCACTGATTCAGCAGCTTCCCGGGCTTGCTCTTCACGGGAACGATTCGTTTCGGCTGTCTGCCTGGATTGTTCGGAAGCATTACGACGGGATTCGGCTGTTTCACGGGCTGATTCATTGCTTTCAACAGTTGCTTCTAATTGCCGCATATCGGTAGTAGCTGTTTTTGCATCACTCGTAGCCTTGAGCATATTATCCAAGGCAGTCTGAATCTTCTCTAAACCAAATTTAAGGCTTGTCTTAACACCGTTAATTACTCGGTAGCCGATAGTGAAGAAGCCCTTCATGTTCTGGGATTCATCTAATTCTGATATTCTTTTCTTCTTTAATGGCATGGCAAATCAATTTAAATCTATATAAAACTCTCCGTCCTCTGTTATGATAAACTCGCCCGCTTCGGATGAAAGCAGGAACTCTGTATCTTCAATCCGGAAGCAAGTAAACACGAGCTTCAAAGTAAATTCCCACCAGACACCACCTCTTAACGTAAAATTGTTTGTCTGGCAATCTTTATAGTAGCAAGGGTAACTTTCACTCCATCCATCACAGTATAATACCCTCTCCGCATCGGAATATTCATAACCTTCATTATCGGTCTTCGTTGTCAGTTTAGTTAGATCATAGAGTAAGGCATCATGGTTACGCCAAAACGCTTCGATTGTTTCTGTCCTCATTAGGCATTTGAGAGAGACTTCCTTAGTTTGGAACTTCACTACTTCACCATCATAGATTGCTCCGTCCAGACGTTTGAAGTTCTGCAATAGGTTTTTCTTTACCGTCGGAGCTTTCAGTATTTCAGCATCACTACCTTTCAAAATGGCTACACTATATTCCGACAAATCCCGATTATCAATTTCATACCCCTTTGGCATAGGAATAGAATTCACGGGTTCCTGGTATTCATAATCAGAATTTCGTGGAAAGTCGTTAGCAAAAGTTATCTTTACGACTTGAAATCCCGGATAGATTGTATAGCTGTTCTGTGAGGAAAGACGTAAACGATAAGTTCTATCAAGAATAGGAAAATAAAATTCATGATATCCCATATCTGATAAAATAGCAATTAATCCACTAAATCCCAGATCGTCTTTACAGGCAAAATCAATACTCAATTCATAGGTGTTTAACGTCAAGCTAGAAAGGTCTATTTCAATACCATCTTCTTCCGGCCAATCATTTTTATCATCCGATTCTTTAGCAGGAGGAAATGCCACAAGATTATCATAGCTTCCTTTTATAATACATATACCGAGAGTGGTATATGTATTATCTCCATCTATAAAACAAATTCCTTTCATCTTACGAGCTTTATTCCTTTATCATTTATCTTTTCAATACCTGTTTTCATCGACTTCATATCCTTCTCTATACCTTCCAATCTAGCTGTATTAGTATCAATATTCGAAAGGTGTCCAACAATGGCATTCATATTGTCTTTGATAATTTTCACGTTTTCATTTATGGATGTAGATATGGTTTTAATATCTCCAATACCAGAGGTGATACCTTGAAAAATGAGAGTATGCAACTGTAACTCTGTTTTTATGTCCGCAATCAAGACATTAGCCATGGTGAATCTACCATTCAATTCATCTGCAGAATCTTGCGACATAGAAGCAAATCCTTTTTTTGATGCTTCGCGTTCCGAATCCTCATCAGTAGTCCACCCATACATCTCTGCCATGGCATCGCGCTTTGCTTTCATCTCATCAGCAATCTGTTGTCCTTCCGTCTTCAAATTATCATATTCATCCTCAATCGTACCATTTTTCATGGCATTGTTAAGTTTTTCTCTCCAGTCCATTAACCGATCCATGTACTCTTCTTTAAGCATGGAATTTAGAATAGCATTCTTCATGTATTCCTCGAAACTGTCGGCAAAGTCTGCACTATCGGCATCCATGTCTATAAGTAAATCCTGAAAGTCTGAACGAAGAGAAGCATAATCAATGAGTGTTGTGTCTACTATTTGTTGTTCCAACACCTCTGCAACCTTTCCTACCCCATTCGCGATTTGATCAGCGAATTTCTGTGTATCAGAATCAAGTTGAGACCAAAATATGCCAGCATCCGATTGCAACTTTAAAAGTTGTTCATCAGTCAAATCAAACAGACCGGTCATACGACCGCCCATTTTATTTTTAAATTCATTTACCGACATGCCTAATGCTTTTGCAGCCTGCTTCCATCCTTCCCCGGACATATCATCTACTTCATCATACCCCTTTGAATGTGACTTTCCAGAAGCACCAGAATTGAGATACTGCCGGCCTAATACTTTTGCATTCTCACTTTGCAATTTTATGTTAGCAATAGCAGCTTCATAAACAGCGTTTGCAGTATCTCCTGTTAAAGTTTCCGCTAGTTCTAACTGCTTTTCAATTACCCGATCGAGGATATTAATATAGGATTCATACGCTTCTTTCGCTTTCTCGTATTTCTCGGTCGTATCGTCTTTGCCGAACATATCGAAGATTTTCATAGCTATCTGAACGGCTGCACCAATGATAGCTAGAATAACAGATGCCTTTTCAACTGTACTTATTGCATTAGCAGAGGTATCGGCAGCTGCTTCAACCCCTGCCATTGCAGTCATTGTAAATGAGCCGATACTGCCAATAAGGGAAATAATCTCACCAGCCGGACCACCGATCGATTTACCCAGTTCGTCTATGGTATCCGCTAACTCCGAAATCTGTGTTCTAACTTCTTTTTCTGCCTTCTTAACCTGATTATCTTTTTTTACAACCTTATCTTTTGCTGCATTATACTTTTCGGTTTTCTTCTTTACTAGGTCAAGTGCCTGCGCTTCGGACAAATAAGCTTTTGTAGATTCAATTTTACCGGTTGCAGGATTATACTTGGATGAAGAAATCCCATTTTCAATCTTAGAACCACCTTTGACTGCTTCGGCCTTTGTCCTGGCATTTTCTAACTCAATCTGTGCATTAGCCAACTCTTCCTCCGCTTCTGCTAGTTCCTTCTTCTTGTCAGATAATGACTGAAACGGATTACGGGAATCCAATTCGTCCATGATGGATTGAATCGTACTCGTATATTCGCGAAGTTGATCGGGAGACAAAACTTGCGCTGCCGCACTTTTCGCATTTTCAAATTGAGTAAGAAGAGAATTCAATGTTTCAGTAGACGTTTCCTTTAAATTTTCAAAGGCACGTATATAGTCCGGAGATTTTTTCAACTGTTCATAATCAAACCCCATGAGGGATTCACCCTTCATTTTTGTAGCCTGTGCTATTGAACGGTCTGTCTGCTGAACTTTCTCTGTTTTGCCTTCCTTCTGAAACTTCTCCCTTTGAATACGAAGAGCTTCAATATCATCATTGAACCTCTTCTCGATTGCAAGCCTTTCATCGGTGTAATTCTGGTACTGCTCCAAAAGAGCTTTGGATAAAGTTGCTTCCGCCTTTTCCCTTGTCTCAACAGCAACCTTATCATATTCATTTAGCGTATCCTGTTTCTTCTGTGAAAGGTCCTCTTTAGTTTTTGTTTTGGGAACGAAAACAAGGCCTTCCTCTTTATACTTCGGATGTTCTTTCTCCCACTCTTTACGCTCCGTGTCCTGTTGGTCCTTTACATATTCAGCAGTACGACGATCGTTGTCTGCTTTGGCTTTCCGATAATTAAGTTGAATTTGTTCCTGCTGTTTCTTGAAACCTTCGTCCATGGCATCAATCTTAGCTTGAGAGAGTTCAAGTTCAGCCTGTACAGCTTTCTCTATATCCTGTTGATTCTGCTCGTCAATTAGGCGCTGACGCTCGGCTTTTTCAACTTTAAGTTTATTCTCTTCTTCCTTCTTCTTTTTCTTGGCCCCTAGTGTTCGCTTATCGTCTCCTGTCAATGTCGCCAAAGCAGATTCAGCCTCTTTCAAATCTTTAGCCTTATCTTCAAGAACAGACTTTACGGTTTTACCTGCATCCACTTTAGTTTTACCACTCCGCAAATCTTCAATTTCCTGTTTCAGCTTTTCCACCTTTGCAGTAGCATCGGTAACCTCTTTTGTAATATCAGGAACCTTATTTTTTTTAGCTTCTTCATCTGCCTTACCTTTATTCAATGCTTGTGCTTCTTTCAACAAACGAATATTATTCAGCATCTCCCCTTCCCCCATAAGATTACTGACGGAGCCATCATGTTTGATAACAACTTGTTTCTTTTCTGATTTGTTGAAGCGTTCAAGAGCAGCCTCATACATAGCTATATCTTTTGCAATCTGTTCGGCTGTCAGATTGATATATTCATTAGTATCATAACCGAGTTTTTCGTGGATGTCCTTCATTGTATTTTGCAAAACCTCACTATTTCTTATGAGTGCATTAACATTGAACTGAACATCATTTCCGACTCTTGTTTCATTCATTGATACACCCGGAACAACAGTATTCGAAGTTGTAAACTCTTTAGTTAATGTATCTACTATTTTTTGAGTTTCAGAAGATAACCCTCCACCAAACTTCAAATCATTCTTTATCATCTGCATAATTGCAGAAATCTCCCGGTCAACCCCCTTCTTATCCCTAAATTTATCAGAATCCCGAATAGCTTTTTCCAAATTTTCGGTAAGTTCTCCCTGCTTCTCCGCCCAATCTTTTTGAGCTGTAGAATGAGAATCCGCAATAGCTCTATCAAGTGCCGCCTGTTTAGCGGCCGCACTAACAGCCCCATATGCTCTCGCAACATCATCTAAAGCGTTTTTTTCATCACCTAAACCCTTCAAGTATTCACCATACTTATCTAAAATGGCTTTCTTTGCATCTTTATAATCTTCTGTACTTTTCTTTGCCTTATCTAGTTTGCCGAACAAACGATCTATTTCTGCCTGTTCAGCATTCGTTTCTGAATTGAATTCCTGTATACGCTTATTCAATTTCACCTGTGCCTTCTCTGCATCCGTCTGATAAGTAATAAGTTTATAGATTCCATAAGATAACCCAACTATAGCAGCCGCAGCCAATACATACGGATTTGTAAGCATTGACAAACCTAACGCTTTTGATGCCGCAGCTAATCTCGTCTTGGCAACTGTCAAAAAGTTTGTTGATCTCGTATTTACATTCTGCGATACTGTATTAAGTTGAGTAGCCGCAGTTTCTGCCACTTTGCCCGCTGTAGAAGAGTTCGTGTAGGCCGTTGTTGTATTTGTTCTAGCTGCTTCAAGTTGTTTGGCCGCAGAATATTTATTGCTCTCTGCTGTTGCAAGTTGTGTCTCTGCTATTTCTATACTTCTAGCGTTACCTGTTTTTAATGCAGCATTATATTTCATGTTAGCTGCCGCTACCTCTAATTCAGCAGCTTCAAAATTAGCTGCCGCAAGACTTGCAGTATTAACAGCCTCTTCGTATTGTGACTTAGCTTGCAATGCCTTTAAACGCAAAGATTCTACATTTGCAGCAGCTTCCACACGCATAGATGCAATTAATTCCGCTTTTGCCTGCGTTAATCTTCCACTTGCTACAGCCTGTTCCAGATCAGCATTAGCAGACTTTTCTTTGGCAGGAATTAATTTCGAAAGTTCTGTAATTTCGGCAGTATATTTTATACCAGTTACCGTACTCTGAACAGATGCAACTGCGATAATAGCAGCTTTCTGAACTCCATACATAGCTATGAGAGCAGCGAGAGCAGTGCCGACTTCCTGATAATGTTCAATTAAGTAAGCTGTACCATCAAGAGCTGTATTAATAACTCCATCACTTGCCTGACCTAGCTCATTGAACATCATATCAAGATTATCACCTATGTTAGAAATCTTACCAGATACGGATTTAGATTGTTCTTGCATGAGGTTGAAGAACATTCCTCCCTTATTGGTAAGGTTATCAACAACCTGTTCCAACTTGTCAAAACCAATCTTACCCTCTGCGGCTAAATCCTTTATTTCATCCTTATTCACTCCCATAACCTTTGCTAGCTCGGAGAAAATAGGTACACCACGTCCGGCAAACTGATTCAAATCCTGCGTCATTAGTTTGCCTTGGGTCATGCTTGTACCATAAAGATACACAAGGTCACCAATAGGCTGACTTAATCCGGCCGCAATATTCCCTAAACGAGTAAGTTTGTTTATAACATCTTCGGAAGCCGTCCCGTATGCGACAAGCTGTGTAGCAGATTGAGAAACACCTTTCAAATCAAAAGGAGTAGTAGCAGCAAAGTTAACGAGCTCACTCATCAACTTTTGAGCCTTTTCCCCCGACTGGAGCATCGAGGTAAATTTGATTTCAAGCTGTTGGAATGTCCCATATACTGAAACCATTTCAGAAGCGAGACGCTTCGCCATATCAATAGATAAGAAAGCCATACCGGCAGCCTTCATCTGCGAGAAAGACCTGGCAACAGACTGGCTAGCTGTATCTGTATGGTCCTGCATCATATCAATATTCTGAACGTATTTCTGAACGTTTCTCTGCATTTCAGAAATATCCAGAGTAGCCTTAATACCTATTGTTCCCTGTGTCTCCATCTTTACATAAATTGAGCAAAATATTCGTTAGCATGAAGTTCCTTTGCCTTTTCTTCTCTTTCTTCCTTTGGCTTAGTACCTGGAATAGCCGCATTGAGTAACATGATATTGGAATATGACCTTTCGTTGACAACCTCTTCATAACTCATACGGTAGTATTTCATCACTCCGCTAATTGTTGACCAAGGGCTGTCGCTTCTGGTGTATTCGTCGGTTTCGTTGTCTCGTTTAGACCTTTTAGGAAAATGATAGTGCTTAAAAAAAAAGTGGCATCCATAGTCTGTGCCATATAGTCCTGCAATTTTTTGTATTTGCGAACCGTTAATCTTTTCTTGATGAATTTACCAAATAGTTTTCTCTTCCAAGTAGCACGAAAGATCGTCATTACTGCAATATCAGACATTCTATCCGCTTCTTCATAATATACAAGAGTGGCTGACACGCTTGTCCGACCATTTAGTTTCGATTGGTCTACTTCCTTCATATCCTTCGAAATAGAACCAATATCAAACAACTGTGTAAACGTCAATGGTCTAACCATGAAAGGAATCATACCAAACCAAAGAAAAATTGGGCGTTCTGCAATAGTGTCGGCCACTTGCTTTTGTACATTGTCTTTTTCCATCTTTACCTCAAATTAAAAAGTCCCGGCCCGTAATGACCGGGACATTTACAACAACCTTTTCGATGATGCACAATGCTTGTTATCCCTACTCACATCTCAACAATCATCTTTTCACCTAAAAACTATGCAGCGGAAGCCGGATTCGAACCGGCGACATTTAGGCAGTAACCCGCAACCTAACGTTTTACCAACTGAACTATTCCGCTCCCTTTTATCCTTCCGGAACGACTGGTGCCGTATAGATTTTATTTCTTGCACCGCTTACCTCCTTGCCTTCTTTATTAAGGTTGGCAAGTTTCTTGAATTCAAGATTGAAGTTAGGGAACCCCGATTTACCGATGCTTCCTGTTTTGGTAACTTTCACCTTCATACGAGCCCATTGGAAGATACGAGAAGGGAAGTCTTGAAAATCTTTCGTTTTCAACTCCACGCCCTGATTAGCGAGAGAGAAACCAGGCGTTTCTTCATTCCACTCTTCTTTCTTTGTATATCCCATTAGATATTTGTAGGCTTCCTCACCCATGTCGTAAGTTTGGACTGTGAAGCCCTCGCTACCGACATCCGAAGGAAGAGAGGCATAGAGAGTATTCATATCCTCGACCTCGATATCCGTATCACCGGGGGCTTGGTCGTTGAAAGACATAGAATCTTTCACAATTGCCGTAACAAGAAATTTAACAGCTACCTTCTCAAAATCCGGATAAGTTCCGGCTGTTTCTCCGGATTCAAGAGCCGGAGCTAATTTCAGGTATTCAATACCATATACCGCAGTTTTTGACATAACTAACCATTTTAATTATAATACAATACTTTAATTTTAAAATTCTGGTAACTCGTTCCGTCCTCATCCGGAAAGAACGAATCATCATAGAGAGAGAATTCAGCACCCAAACGGATAGTGAAAGCATTCTCCTCGGCATCCTTCGTTTCTTTGAACAGGGGTAAAACAAGTGCTGAAATCTGATCTATTCTTCCACTATCCGGCTCTCCTGTATCGATATCTTTCACATGGATGTTGATATTAGCATAGCCTTCCTGCAGTCCGCTTTCTTGCGGAAACGGAAGATGATTGACTACAATATATTCAGAGCCGGAAAAATTATTCTTCCTCCTATTCTTGAATATCTGAACGCCAACATTTCCAGTAGTGAGCATCTTACAAATTTCAGTTATAGCCTGTTGTCCTGTCATTGATTAAATCCTGCTTTAGAAAGAATCCTCCTAATTTTAGTCTGCACCTCCCGTTTCAAATACTTTTCAGTAGATGATAGTACATCATATCCCCGGTTCTCTACAGGTCTGGCATAATTCATACCTGCTACAATTATCAAATCAAACCCCGAATCACCGATCATCTCTTGAATCTTATAGTCAGCAAGAAAAGCCTTTTTGTCTGTTATCTCTGCACTCTTTTTAAAGCCGTATTCTATGATTTCACCATCATAAGCAATCACATAACCTATTGAGTTGCGCAAATTGCTTGTACGGTCTTTATAAGTGCCATGTTCACGAGCATGATTTACTGAACCTTCACCAATTACATAGAGATTGAAAAGCACCGCCCGCTCAACACGTTTAACCGCTTCCTCTAATATAGACGGAACCTTATCCCAATCTCCTGTTCGTTTCCAACTCATAAAAATATGCTCAACTTTCTTTTCGTAGTGCCACAACCGGCAACCGTCATTACCTTTTGGGAAATAGAACCGTCAGCTTTAGTTATGCGCACTTTGTCATTCAGCACCGGGATAATCGCAGGAACATACATTGTAATCTGATAGCTATAGACGAAGTCTTTTCCATCGGCAGCCGGAACAGTCTTTGCAGACGAATTCCCGTGAATCTTACAGTCTCCAAGGGGAAACCATGATTCCGGAATCCGCACGGGATTAAAGTTCTCATCATGGGAGCCTTCACCTGGAACATACAACTCTATTTTATCTTCATACCACATATCACTCACCACATACAAGAACCGTCCTCAATCTCTGTCACATCACCAGAAAGAAACTCGGAGGTATCGAAACTAAACTGTTTGCAAAGCATCGATATGTGCTTTGTCAAGCCGACAATATCATACGAGTTGGAACAATCAGCCTCACTTTCAGAAGACAAGGTACGCATTCCTGATAAGTAGGAAAGTACGGCAGACACAACTTTTCTCTTATCTGTACAGTCCTCCTCCGGTTTCAACCCCACATCATCCAACAAATCTTTCACCGTTAGCGGAGAAGGATTATAGTGCAAACACTTCGCTATGAATACCTCCGAATTTGTCATTTCTTCAACTCTTCCAATCTTGCCTGAATAGCATCAACGACAGTTGAGCGAGGTTTTTCAGCCGCATTCTCTGATGCAAGATACTCGTTCAGTTTCTCAACATCGGTGAATGAAACTACCAAAGAAATAACCTCTTTAGCTCCTTTAGATAGATCAATGTCAGTTACAACTTTAGAAGTCTTCACCTCTACCGCTAATTTACGCTTAATCACATCTTTTGCACGCTCTTCGTCGAAATGACTAATTACTGTGCCAGGTTGATAAAGTCCACCAGTTTCTTTATCACGAAATGTTTTAATTGCTATAAGTTTCATACAACACTTTTTTAGCCAACGGGAATTTCTTCTCCATCGGGATATGGAACATTCGTATTTCTAACTTTGAGATTTACGATACCGTTAATACATGAGATAATAGGAACTGCACGCCAAGAACCTTGTGTGTACTCTGCGGCTTGCTGTCCGGTTGACTCACCCGTAGTCCATTTTGCAATACGAATAGCGTCTCCGGCATCGGTATATTGAACTTGTGGATCCGGCATGATTGCATTGTCCTCAAATGCAGGCTGAACTTCGCCTAACTTGCCATCATCCGTTTTCGGGATGAATGCAATTACATCATCATTCCACGGATTGATGTTAGTAGGAATACCATCTTTCTGATAAGCTGTCCGCTTGTTGATTTCGATGATATTAGGAATCTTCATGGATTTCAGATAAGCCGAGAATTCATCTTCTGTCAGAGAACGGGTATTCTTGTCTTTACCCAAATATCCGGTACGTAAACCAATACTACGCATCATCCAATACTTGGTAACAGGAGCCATCAACAAAGCATCGAAAGTAACGCCTTTATTGGCATACTCATAAACAATCTTCTGCAGAATACGTACTGCATCAATAGCCGCATTATCAATGTTCTCCTCGGTCCATTCCTTATCAGAATCAACCATCTGTTTGTTTTCTTCTGGCATACCATAATCAACCAGATACTTACGTCCTTCCGGATTATCGATAGCTGGGTCGAAAATAGCCATACCACCACCAGAGAGTGCTTTCAGAATAATTTCATCCGCCACATCCTTGCAACCGAGATAAGCATCTTTGTAATCACCGAACAAACATTTCTGAATTTCCTTCAACTTCTGAACGGGATTAATACGATTATTTTCGTAAACCATCAGCATGGTACGCAATGTCTTCGCATCCGTTTTGAACTTGTGTCCTACACGGGGAATCTCACCGTTCCACAGTTCAAACCCTCTACCAGCGCGTAATGGAGTATCAGCATCGTTTCCGATGATAGAAGCACGGATACGAACACTATATTTCCCCATGATACCTTCGGCAGTCAAACCTAGTTGAGGAGGACGGAAATCGAACCAACGATCAACGTAGGTCTGTTCCCAAAGCGTTTTATTTTCCAGAGTTGCTTTATCAAACATGATCTGCATTGTGCCGATCAAGTCAATAGGCTTCCCTGTTTTTACGTCATTGATTTTAAAAGTCGAAAAAATAGATTTCATTTATAGCCTCCTTTCTTAGTAAGAATCAGTGAATTGAATGTTTGGGTTGTCTTTCAAGCACATTCCTTGAATGAACTTCTCCGGAATAGGAGGAATACGTCTTTTGTAGTACATTTCTCCCTTAGAATTGATAGCAACGTCCACAGATACCTCATCAAGACCTATATAAGTCCCCATCGGTTCAGCTCCCACAGTAATTCCTTGCGGATGCTCGATAGGGAAAACAGCCGGAGCTTTACTTTCACCCTCTGCAGTTCCTTCAATCACTTCAAACAAAGCATCACCAACCTTCAAGCCAGCAATAGCCTTATCAAGTACGATAACAAAGCCGTTACGATCATTAATAATTTTCGTGATACTTGCAGTATCTTCGAAATTGCCGGAATCGTTCATTGCAACATGATCCCCGACCATGAAAATGGGAGAAAGGAATTCATCATTTTGCAAAGAGACTTTCTTCGCATCGGTTGCATCAATTGCTACAACACGGGATGATTTCAACACGACAACTTGCCGGGACGATGTTTCATCATACTCGGCAAGAGAAGCAGAAGGAATAATAACGCCAACCGGATAGTTGACCTTCTCCTTGTTCAGATTAAATCCACCTACTACTCCGATAGCCGGAGAACCAGTGCAGATAGAACGAAATCCACCAACTTGCTTTTTTCTAAATTTCATGTCATTTGTAAATTAAACATTAAACGTTCTGTTCTGGAACACCTAAAGATTTCAACCAGTCAGCAGCTACAGCATCCTGCACCTGTGAATCAGACGCTTGCGACCCATTGTCTTCTGCAGGTTTCAGGCCTTTTGTAATGAGGTGCTGTTTGTACCCCGTTAAATACTCTTCCGGATCTTTATCTTCCGGAACCGTAACGAACTGCATTTCATCCTCTGTTAATCCCAGTTTCTTCATCGCATTAGATATGGCAGCTTGTCGATCAGTCTGGCTCTTATCTTTTTTAAGAGTTTCAATCTCATCCTTATAAGGCTTAATTGCAGCTTCCAACTTTGAAGTAAAATAGCTATCCAACTCTTCCGTTGTATAACTCGTCTTAACTCCCTTGTTACCATCTACGCCTTCACCACCTGCTGTTATAGGTTTCCCGTCCTTTAAACCGTGTTTTTCCTCATAGTTTTTAATAGAGGAAACATTTGCTTCATTAGCCCGGTAGTCCCCGTAGGATTTAACTACGTCTTGAAAGTTGATGCCGTCTACAATTCCCGTAATCTGACTTTCATCCGTCACACCTTCCGTCTTTTTAGTTGCAATTCTTTCCAGAATGGCCTCGTCAACACCCACAAATTTGGTTTTTAACGCTTCTAAAAGTTTCTTTTTCATATCCAAATTGATTAATTTGCGGTAAAGATATAAATTATTCCAAAGATGCGTTTATTAAACTCATTTATTTTTTATAGTCACAACTCACGATATTTTATATAATTACATATCAAACAATGGAATAATTCAAAAAAACAAATCTAACTATTTTCATATATTAAATATATGATATATATTTGCGATCTATAAAAGAGTTTATTAAACACATATATTTATTATTTATACAGAAAAGTATTATTAACCATTTAACGCAACGATTATGACAGTAAAAGAATTATCTAAATTGAAGAAAGGTGAGTTTTTCCGTTTAAAAAACAGCGAGAAGGCTCCGGTTTGGGTCAGGGGTGAATATATTTCATCAGAAAGAAAATACAGTACATACAAATATGAAGATTCTAATCATGAAAAACTGATTAGAGGAACTACAAAGGTATTCGTAGACTTTATATATTAACAAAATGGCAAATAGTTACGAAGCCCCTATAGAGGTAAGGGAACTTGAAAAACTGATAAATAACTTCACATATCAAAATGGTTTTGATGTTAGCCAAGTTTTCAATGATTTCCTCACCTATATAATCCACTATTTTACACCGGATGCAAAACCGCTAGAAAATTGGAAATATAAACCGGAACAAACATCTGTTTTCTGGGACATGTTTCGAGAGTGGATTAAAATTATGGAAAAGCAATTAGTCTGCAATGAATGGTATGATCCTTTCGGTGATTTATATATGTCTTGCGTGGCAAGTAAAATGAAACAGCAAGGAACCGGACAGTTCTTTACTCCGACCGGTATCTGTGATATGATGAAAGAAATAAATGATAATAATGAAAAGGCTACAGGAAAATATATCAATGACCCGGCATGTGGTAGCGGACGAACATTACTTGCCTGGCATGTCCGGAATATTGGGAACTACCTTTGTGCCGAAGATATAGACCGAACCTGCTGCCTTATGACTGTGTGTAACTTTATCATTCATGGGTGTGTAGGAGAAGTTATATGTCACGATAGTTTAGACCCTAACTCTTTTTATGCTGGTTGGAAGATTAATGAACGATTGAACACTACCTGCTTCTCTCCAATACCACTAATAACCGTTCGGGAAATTACCAAAGAGGAATCTATTACTATCAAAATCTGGGAAAACATCAGGTTAGAACATGAAGCCTCAAAGGAAGTTCCTAAACCAACAATAGAGGAAAATCTACCGAAAAAGGTTAAAACAATCACACTTAATCCAGAAAGTGTCACGAAAAGCAGGGATAATGTGCCCAAAAATCCTCTACAACTAAGTTTATTTGACTTCGATTAAAACTGATGAATCTGTTTCGTATATTAATTATTTGAACTATATTTGTAAATAACTTATAAAATTATCAGTATGGAAACATTAGACAAAATTTTAAGTGAGATTGACAGTGATAAGCATCTAACACTTCATACAACTGTGGCATTAGATTCTTTAGGATGCGACATAGTTCCTAAATTACAAAAACATATATCATCCGATAGAAGATATGGAAGTATTACAGAAGATGAAATATGGAGTAAGATAAAAAATGGTGAGTTCAGTAGCCAAATCGTTAGAAAAGTATTAATTAAAGACTAAAATTTATGAATGCGAGTAATTTTAAAATAGGAAACTGCATTTGCTTAAAAATGGATATTCCAGCAAGTAACCCTAGAACTTTTACCAGAGAATACAAGAAAGTAATAGCAATAGATAATGACAAAAACATTATCACAGTTGCGGATGATAACGGTCAATTTGAAATAAACTGCAACCTTTGTGGAAATATGATAGAAGGTATTCCTGTAAATGGGAGCACTCTTGAAAGTATAGGATATATTGAGATAGAAAAAAAACATCTCTATGGTCTTGTGGGAATAACAGTTTATGAAAAAGAACTGTCATTACAGGATGGAACACATATCGTAATTGATATTACAAAAAACGGAGCAGACTACGTTTGTATTATGGAAAAACCAACATCAAGTGCACTTATGGGTTGTGAGTATATCAGAGTGCCATTCATACATAACTTGCAAAATTTAATAGCAGATAAATATAAGCGATTATACCCAATAAATCCAAGTCAGTTTATTTTCGAAAAGAAAGATGAAACAAGGAAGTAAAGTATACCACGTTGAATTCCCGGAACCAATAGAGGTCGAAGGAAAAACAGATAAGCATTTCTATTTTGGCTCACAAGCGGCCATTTACGATACTTTTTCTGCTGAACAGTTAGGAATAAGCTACGGCTATCTAAAGTCCAGATTTCACCTAGAGGAAAAGCCGTACAGCAACGATAAGTGCACCATCCGGTTAGGCGAATTAAGGAGGAAAGAGAAAGAAAGGTAATTTTAGGCGTTTTTAAACGGTCCAAATCTTTAAGAAAGAAAGGGCAGGCCGGAACGGACGCCCTTTCTTTCTTATTTTACAACATTGCAAAATCATTATTTCCTGATTATCTTTGCAGTGCAAATCAATAAAAAGTAAAAACAATGATGAATTACACAAACCCAAATCAGGTAATCTCCCCCAAAAAGTACCTGAAAGTCATTAATGTTATATTTGATGGGGGACTCTATTCTTTTTCAATTGCAGAATTGGAATGGGAAAAAAACAAAGTGTACGGAATGAGATGGAATGTCGGCAGAAATGAATGGGATAACCCTGACAAAAAAAGTGGCCTGAAAATTTGTCTAGGAATGCCTGTTTCAAGAGCTCGCCCAGTATGGTTTATTCTTCCAGATGTCATATCCAAATCTTTTGATCGAATAATTGCGGACGAGTTGGAAAGGTTAAAATCAGAAGGATATGAGGTCTAACTTATTGTTTCCCTAAAATTTATTTGTATTTTTGCATTGCGGAAAGAGTGAGGGAAGTAATGTTCCCGCTTTCTGCACCAGCCCGGGCGGAGCAATAATCCGCCCTTTTTATTAAAATCTAAATATGAAAAAACTATATATAATTTTAGGCATACTAAATATCGTCTCAATAATTCTATTGTTCCAAATCATTTTTGGTTTGATTCCATCTTTTGAATGCGACTACCCTGTAGACAAGATAGATAAAATAAACAGTTTAATTGTAGACCTTAGTATTGGGGTAATTACAAGTACTTTCTTCTATTACATCTTAGTATATATACCGGAGAAAAGAAAGGAGAAAGTCATAAGAAGTATTATATCGAATGATTTGCTTTATATAGCTAATAATATGCAAATGGTACTAGCATATGTAGTTAAAATCTACTCATTAGAAGTTAAGGACAAGTATTACAGAAAAATACCACAAAAAGAACTTTTAAAGATAAAAAATGAAACTCATACAAAATTTGAAACAATCTGCTCCTTTAACGTTGAAATAAATCCAAGTATATTGGTTGAAAATTCAGCTTCCATAAATACTGACGTTAATAGTTTGAATTATACAGCAAAAGAAATATTGGAAAGAATCAAAAACATAAATAATATCCCCAATATTATATCCGAAGATGAGATTTTAATTTCAACCTTAGACAAAATATCCAGATGTTCATTTTATACTAATACTAATTCTATAGATAAAAAATCAAAAGACTTATTCGGCAACGACTATGAACGTCTATCTTTAATATTCAATTTTCATTCAATCAGAGAATTACATAGCCTTTATGTTACTCTTACTAAATATATCACTCCGTACGTCTTTAGTATAAGCAAGAACTAATGTTGATTACATTAGTTCTTAAAAAAATAAGATAATACAATTTAATACCTGTTTTTTATTTAGGGACTCTCCATAATATTGTGTAAATAGAAAACTTCGGGATTCTTCTCGTATTT
>ERZ839767.3100-NODE-3100-length-19800-cov-4.808508_pt1 | contig 19800 bp, 9 predicted proteins | sample MGYA00519879_ERZ839767 | MGnify/ENA primary metagenome ERZ839767 (study PRJEB31850, sample SAMEA3708852) | human gut metagenome | biome: human gut; feature: human-associated habitat; material: faeces | place: China | collected 2014 ...
GAGCCACTTCCGAATCGGGAAGCTTCATGGATTCCAGAAAATCGATGGCGGCAGGAATACCGGACAAGAACTTGGTTTCTCCCGTTAACTTATAATAGTCGCACAATTTATGAATCATTCCTACCGTAGTGCCTGCATTGATGCTACGCGGTTCGTATGAGCGGGCATGCGCCGGTTGTAAATCGTCTACCGTATATTGGTCGGCCCAGCCTGCATACGGCGCACCCTGCTGTAGCACAATGACCATATTCAAGGCCCGCATGTTAGGTTCTTTCAGGTTTTTCAGTCCCAACGCCTGATAACATTGTACCAGGAAGTCTATATTATCGGGAATTACATCATCGTTCAATGTGATAAAAGAGGAATAATCGGCTTTACCTTGGAACACATGGTCGTGCATCAACGGGTAACGTTGCGGCCATCCTCCTACCGGATATTGGCTTTCCAATATAAAATGAATCGCTTTATCTAATGCGGGACGGAAAGCCGGGTCGTACTTTTCTACATAAACCCGTAAAAGGAATTTGGCGACATCGCTCGTTACAGAATCGTCGAAAGTAGCGTTTCCATAGTAATGCTGAAACTCTTCCATACGCCATCCGTTTTTCCCGACGGTAGCATACCACTCCTTCATAGAGTTCTCTCCGGCCATATCGAACATATAGTTCCAGCCACCACAAGGTTCCTGTCCCCAAATCAGCACATTGGCCACCTTTTTAGCTTCTTCGTAATAATACTCATCGCCCGTAGCATGATAAGCGTCCAGTAAAAGCTGCCCCACCAAAGGAGTTCCCGGCGCCTGAATCCATACCATCGTACGTTTGGCTTCCATCTCGCCCCACGAGCGGGAGAGGTCCGGAAGGTAAGACCATACGAAACCTCCATGATAGCTTACTTTGTCCATCATAAACTGAGTGGCTGTCTTCATGGTTTTCAATACCTCTTCGTGCATCTTCGATGACTGTGCCGAAAGGCTTGTGAATGAGCATGCTGCAAGGGCTAGTCCCATTGCCGCACATTTTAATTTGTTCATGGTGTTTTTCTTTAGATTTATGTCTGTATTAGTATATTTCCCCCAAAAGTAGGAGTTTTCATGCTTAGCAACAAATAATATGAATACAAATTTTAAGTAAAACGTTTTGAAGAAGTTATCGAAGTCCGGTTAAAGATGCTCCCTCTTCAGCCACTCATTATACAACCCGAATATCTCCTTCGGCCAATAACCATACCAAGCATATCCGGTGCGGCGTTCCGCATTTACATCGGCCAGTTTCCATACCTTTTGTCCGGCACGTGTACATAAGAAAGGAGTATTATCGGCCACCTCATAAAAGCGTGCCCAAATAGGTTCGGCCTTTTCATCCCTTACTTCTATCTGGTCGTACGGATATTCATGGTTGATTATCTTTTCCTCCGGCAAAGGAACTTTAGCGATACGCAGCCCCTGAATCTTTACTTTATCCAACCAAGCCATACCTGCTTTCACCGATTCGACGACCTCTTTAGAAGGGTTCGGAATGTTCATCAATAACTTCAACACCTCACAACTCTCGTTTGCCGTAATTGCCGGCAGTTCATACGTACGCGCCTTCACCGGAAACAACGTTTCATTGTCATGCTGTTGCGCCCAAGCCGTTTTCGCCCCGTTCTGCACCACTTGGCAACGCAATATCATAGCAATGCCTTTCTCATATCCCTCCTTTATCTTTGCCAGCGTAGAGGCATCCAGCCAAGAGAAGCTTTTATCACCCAGCACTATCTTCTGGAAAAGCTCCAGTGCACCTGTCGTCACATCATCATTGAACGTAATGGCGTCCACATCCCAGCCACGCCAGCCGCCGTTTTCCTTTTGAGTAGCCAACAAATAGTTTAATCCCTTCAGCGCCGCCTCCCGGTAACGTTCGTCCTCCGTCAGTTTATAAGCATCCGCCAAGTATTCTATCTGCGGAAAAGTATTCCGGTTATCGAGCGTACTCATCCGGTAACGCTCTTTTAAAGCCGCCTTAACCGAATCGGCCGGAAGCGCAGCCAGCCAATCCAGGTTCTTCGGCCAACCACCGTCCTCATTCTGATAAGCCACAAAGTTATTGGCGACGCTGGCTACATCGTGCGCATAATAACGGGGATAAGAGCGGTCTTTATGTTCCAGATTCCAATGATGGATGCCGTCCATGAAAGCGTCCAACGGGATAGCCGGTTCTTTTACCTCTTCCAGCCAAGGTAAATTGAACTTATAATAGAAACGGCTGGTAATTAAATGTATCATATTATCCGGAGTTTGCGTTCCGGCCAGATAGCCACGCGGCTCTGCACGATGCGCGTCCATCTCGAAGAACTGTGTCCAGGCGCCTCCGTTCAGGAAACGATAGACTCCATCCGTGAGCAAACGCTTTACCGGCCAAGTCTTTCCTTCATCATACGATACGGCCGCATACATGCCATATCCTTTAAAACGATTGCCGAATTCATCCGTAAACATCATTCCCCTGTCCTTTTCCGGTGTGCGGAACGGATGCTCGGTAAAAGAGACTAACAGGATAGCGCCTTCATTCAAGCGCGTCAGCACGATGCGTTGCCCTCCGTCAATAGGAGGAAACTCCGAAGCGGAGTAATGCCAGGTCTTTCCCATATCGTCGGAAATACTCATCGGCATACGCAAACGGCCATCTTTATCAGGAATACTGTTATTACGTCCCAAGGCCATCAGTCTTCCATCTTTCAGCTGTACCACTCCGGCATGAATTCCGGCTATAGTGCTCCCGGTGCCTCCTTCTTTAAAGTCCGGTTTCGCCGCACCGTCCCAAGGGTCGGTCCAAGTGAGCCCTTTATCTTTACTGATGTGGATGGCTGAGCCATCGCTTCCGCCGGGGCCCGCATCGCAAGCCTGAATAAACCAGCCTTCTTTCGTAACGGATGCTCCGGCTATCACTTGGTGTCTCACCGTATGTTCCGGCGCAATAATACGCGGAGTGCTCCATGTCAGTCCGTTGTCCGTACTGGTGCGCAAGGTCATCATCAGATTGCGCCAACGTCCGGCCGCCTCCACCCCATTGATATGGTAGAGCGTTCCCTGCCGGTCGTTCAACAAAGAAGAACCGGTGAGGTTGCGGTCGGCAATATGATAAAACAGACGGGGCTTTTCCCATTCAGTCGTTCCGGCACGCAGACGGGAAGAGAGAACAACCATCTCGCGGCCTTTCTCTTCCTTGGTAGAGAACCAGATAGCAAATAAATCGCCATTGTCGCACCAGGTAAGGGCCGGCTGGTGGTTATGTCTATAGAAAGGTACTTTGGAATCGGGGTCCGGCTGATGTACATAGACCTGCGGACCGGTAAAGACGGGATTGTCAGTCTGTCCGGCCTTCCAGTCCCATTTGGACTGCGATACTTGATAATCATCCTTCGGACGGGTTAGCGGAGTACCCAATGAGTAATCGGCCTGTACTACCCGGAAGCCGGTCATCACATGCTTATCATCCGGCAACATCGCCATCCGGTTGACCGAACGCAAATATTCGGTGGGGGTATTATGACTGCCTCCTCGCGTAACCCTTGCCATTCCCTCCTGATAACCCACCGGGTCTATCTGGTCTCCGGCTACATAAGGGCCATACCAATCGAGGCACCACTCTTCCACATTGCCGCACATATCATAAAGCCCCCAATCGTTAGGAGGCGTTTGTCCCACTTTTAACGATAGCGGCTCCGGAATAGGAGTAATTACCTGATTCTTCTGAAAAGCCAGAGGCAATTTGTCGTCCATATAGAAGTTCCAGTAACGTCCTGCCTTGCAGGCATATTCCCATTCGGCTTCGGTAGGCAGACGGTATGTTTTTCCTTCCTTCTTGCTCAACCATTCGCAAAAGGCAATGGCCTCTTCGTAACTGACGCAAACCACGGCCTCATCATCTTCTTTAGAGAATCCGTTTTTGCCGCGCAACGCTTTATGCTCGGGACAAAACTGCTCATATTGTGCATTGGTAACTTCCGTCATCCCCATCTTAAAGGGTTTGGATAGGTAGACTTTATGCAGGGGGGCTTCATCATAATTCTCCTCTTCACCCAGGCTCCCCATATAAAAACTGCCTGCGGGAATCTCCACCATAGGGATTAATTCGGTCTGTGCCTTGGCTGTCCACCCCGACATCAGGATACATGCAAGGATGCACGTAAAGGTTCTATGCTTCATTGTATTTTGAGTTTGTTTTATTTACAGATGAGGCAAATGTAATGATTTTCATCTATTTTCCGAAAGAATCAGCCGAATAGTCTGTTACGAGAAGACATTTTTCTACATCAACCGGAGTTGCGCCGACTGTTAGAGAGTAGCTTATTCGAAAAAGGGAAAGAAATATCTTTATTAAAATAGACAGGGTTTACGAACCGATGGATAACGATGAGTTTCCCGGAGATTGAGGCCACTCATTAGTTTATACACTCTGATAAGGCTTACGTTGGCTATACGATGAAGTTTACGTAGAGCTATACGGCATATTTTGCCACGCCTGTGGCATACCTGTGCCAACGTCTGTGTCACAACAATGCCAATACTTATGTCACAACTGTGTCAATACTTATGTCACAACCGTGCCAATACTTATGTCACAACCGTGCCAATACCTATGTCACAACTGTGCCAACAGCTTGGCATGAATCGTGTGTTCCACAGGAATGAAGCAGCCTTACAATAGGATACAAGTAAGGCTGCCTCATTTTCTATTTTGAGACAGCCTTGCCTTTTTTTCAGGATAGCGCCCTATCCTCTAAACCTATATAAAACACGATTATACAGCGTTTGTTTACTCATTACTCTTGTGCAAAACCATATCCGTTGCTGATTCGTCCCTTCGAGAGCGAAATCGTATTCCGGCTCATCGGGTAGAAATAAATCGGAGCTTTGCTTGCATCATAATTGCGGAACACATTCGTAGTGTATTCATCTTTGTTGTCCACAATGTCCGCACCCCATGGAGTAGCTTCGTAACCTTCGTCGTCCATCACCTTCATAGACGTATATTTCTCGTCCAATTTTTCATGGAACAAATCATACAGTTGTTTCATGGTCAGGTTATTCTTTACTACTGTTTCTTTCCGTGGTTCTGTTTCACTGCCAACCAATTTGCAAGTATATTCCACCGTAACGTTTTCCGGCAAATAGGTTTCAAACAAACCCTTGATACCCAAATTGGTACCACTGTTTCCCGAATAAAGGGTTTTCCCCTGTGCATCGGCTGTCGCCCACTTCTGCCAATCATCATTTTGTCCTCTCCATCCCGGATAAAGTACCGGGTCACTCGTATTAGGAGCCTGTGTCGTCAGACGGTAGCCATACTTCGCTTTCGCATCAGCCTTTTTTGTCCACACATAGTTAGAAATTACATTGCCATTCTCAAACTCATAGCGTCCGGTAGTCTCCAAACCGTTCACCATTGCTGTCAGGCGTTGTTTCACCTTCGTAACCGCCTCGGGCAGCGTTCCGGTACGAATCATGTCCATACGGCGATAGCCTTCGCCTCCCAATTCGAATTTACGTTCTTCCAGAATCGCATTCTTCAAGCTTCCACATTTGGTTACAAATCCGTCCACATCCGCATCCGCAGCATTAGCGAACGCACGCTCGCGCACCTGTTTCAACAATCCCCGCGCACTGCCATCCTCTCCGAGCTCTGCATAGACTTCCGCCAGCAACAGCATCATGTCCGACAAATGCATGTAAGGACTATGAATACCTGAATTACGCTGCGAAGCAGTCCAAGGCACCGGCATACGATTCTCGTCGAATTTCGCCATAGCCAGACCACCGCCTTTCGACACGTTTCCGGGAGCAAAAGGAACCAACACTTCAAATCCATTTCCATCACTTCCCGTTACACAAACCGTTACATCACGGCGCATGTCTTTCGGGTCGAAATCGCCATAATAATAGGTAGGATGCAAACGTCCCTGTCCGTAAGCCTTACACGGATAGGCAAACTTACTACCTCCCGAAGAGGTTCTTCCGCTTGAATAAGGACGCTCGTTGGAAGTACCACGGCTCATGGGTATTTGGTAAATAGATTCGGTAGCCTCGGAAGTCAGGTTCATCAGTTCCTGATAGAAATACTGGAACGGATTGCCGAACTGCTGTCCGTTAGTGCCTGCACTGCGCGGGTCTGTTGTAAGGAATCTTACCGTAGAACCCGGATTCTGAATGAGTGCCGACAGATATTGCTTCGCCACTTCATAGAACTTTCTATAATCGGTACGGCGAGTATATACAGCGTGATTCGATTCCGCGCCCTTCTGTTCAAACGTAATGGTATTGCCATCTTTGTCTTTATAGAAATCAGCGCCTAAATCTGTACGCCGGGTAGAATAACCGCCGGCATGTAATGCCATACGTCCAATCAATCCCTGCACAAACGAACGGGTCATATATATTTTTGTCAGGTCGGCTTTCTCTCCTAAACGATACATCAACGGCTCCACCCGCTTCAGGTTCTCCAGCTCTACTTCGTAAATAGAGTCACGAGGTGTAAGCGAAGTAGCCGATACACCTGCCATTGTTTGATAAGGCACATCCCCATAATAGCGAATCAGTTCCAGGTAACAGACAGCCCGCATCGCAATGGCCTCTCCATACATCTGCGAAAGGTCGCTTGGAGCACCTGCCGACATATAACCCTCAAACTCCGCACTTTTTTCAAAAGAGTTGATACAGTTATTGGCCAATCCAATAGTTTTGTACAGGTTGGTCCATGCGCCGGTAGCGTCTTTGTAATCAATATCGTAAGTAGATGCCACCGTACCGCCTTCGTATAAGCTCTCCACATGGTGACGAGGTGTTTGTGACGAATATTTCTCCGGATGGCGTTCAATATCCGAACCGGCCAGGTCGGTAGCATAAAAAGCTCCCGCGCCGAAGTTATGCGAATTGCTGGTTGCCCTCCACTGCTCGTACACGCCCTTTAGAGCCGAACGAGCTGTTTCCGGATTGGAAAAGACATCTTCCTGCGTAGTGATGGAAGGAGATGTTGTTTCAAGAAAGTCATCGCAGCCCACCGCCACCGACAACAATCCTGCACTAAGAATGGTATAAAATATTTTTTTCATATTGTTTGTTCACTTTTTAGATTTCCTTAAAACTCTACATTAATACCAAAAGTAAAGGTTCTAGCCCTCGGATAAGCTCCACGGTCGACACCGATTTTCGGATAGTCGTTGCTGGAATACTTCGTGTTCACTTCCGGGTCCAAACCAGAATAACCGGTCAGGCAGAACAGGTTACCGCCCGTAGCGTACACGCGGAGGTTCTGCACGGCAAACTTCTTCGTAATAGCTTTCGGTATCGTATAACCGATAGTCAAGGTATTCAGACGTAAGTATGAAGCATCTTCAAACCAGTTGGACATCACCAAGCCGTTTTCTGCCCATGGCAGACCGTATTTGGCATTCTTATTCAGTTCGGCCAGTTCTGTCGGGTCGGTTACCGCATACAAGTCACCTGTTTCGTTCACATTATATATTTTATAGCAATCTTTCACCAAAGCATAATTGTTAGCGCCAAGACGGCTATCTTTATCACCGCGGAAACTGTCCATCGCATTGGCGTTATACACATGTCCGCCTATCTGCCATGCAAAGCCTGCACTCAAATCAAAACCTTTGTAGGTAGCGTTGATATTGAAACCTCCGGTATGTTTCGGAGTAATCTCGCCCAGGTCGGTCACATCTTCCGTTGTCACTTTTCCATCCTCTCCGGCAATGTCCTTAAACTTCAACGCGCCCGGGAAAGCCGTCTGTCCGGCCGGTACATTAAAGTTCGTCACACCCGGATAGTTCACGATGATATCAGAACTCAGGTCGGCTACTCCATCTTTCAATATATACGACCCGTTTACTACATTGAAATCATCTACCGTATAAAATCCGTCGGAAATCAATCCACGCACGATACCTACCGGCGAACCTACCTTCAAGATGAAATCATTATAAGGCTTCATGGTGGTACTGCCCCATCCGTCACGGTATTCAGTCGTAACACCGTCGGCTAAATCTTCGATACAGTTGCGGTTGAAGTTGTACGTTCCGTTTACAGTCAGGCTGAAATCTTTTGTACGAACAATATTATATGCCAGCGACAATTCAAAACCTTTGTTTGAGGTTTCGCCCACATTCCGGTACTGGTCTGAATAACCGCTTGTATTGTCTACGGGCACCTTCATCAGCAAGTCTTTGGTAGAGTTCCAATACACATCCAATGTTCCGTGCAACTTATTGTTCCAGAAACCAAAGTCCAAACCGAGATTTCGGGAAATGGTAGTCTCCCATTTCAAATCGGGATTAGCCATCAAACCCTCGGGTATATACGATACATCGGGCACACCGCTCACCGTGATGTTCGAGGTTTTCCAAGTCTCACGCCACAAGCCAGAGTTGATATTATCCGAACCGGCCGTACCATAAGAAAGGCGCAACTTCAAATTATCCAACCAATCTCTTGTTCCTTCCATAAACGACTCTTCAGAAATACGCCATCCAAAAGCGGCAGCAGGGAAATATCCCCAACGATTATTGGGAGCGAACTTGGACGAACCGTCCGAACGGAACGTTGCGGTAAACAAATAACGTCCTTTATAAGAGTAATTTACACGTCCGAAGAAAGAAACCGTCTTTTCCGGAATACCTACATTACTTTTAAAAGCATCCAATCCAAGACTCGGGTCGGTCATATTAATCATACCGAACACTTTGTCGGGACCATAGGAAGCCGGATAACCTGCGCCCTCAATAGTAGTAGAGCTATTGTTGTTGGCCAGCACCTCGTTACCGGCAAGAAACGAAAGACTGTGGTCATCGCCTAACCCTTGTACCTGCCAATTGACGGTAGTAGCCGAACGAACATTCCAACCATCCTTTTTCTCCCATTTCGCATACGGTTTGCCACTTTTGGTAGTCAGTCCATACTGGAAGTCCTTGTTGTCATTCCACGAACGTCCCAAACCTAAATCGGTTGTAACGGTAAGTCCTTTGATAATTTCCCATGCGAGAGAGGTCTGAGCCCGCAAGCCATAACGCTTGTTATCTCTTACGTAATCATTCAGCTGAAGCACCGGGTTCGAAGTATCTTCTACATTGACGGAACCTACACCAAAGCCACCGTAATCGCCATTACCCAACGGATTGTCGATAGGTTTGTAACGGAAAGCGGTAGAAATCATATCCAAATCGTTCTTTCCTTCCAATCCCACCTCATAGTAACGGGCATCAAAATTCAATTTCAGGTTCTTTGCTATCTCCTGCTGTACTTTTACCGAAGCATTCCACCGGCTGTAACCGGAATTCATACGAATACCTTTATCTTTCATGTAATTGACGGAGAGTATCACTTTTGTCTTATCCGAACCGCCCGAAACACTCAAGCTATGGTTCTGACTGTAAGTGGTGCGAAGCAAATCATCCGTATAATCATGCGACCGCATATCGGCATATTCGGCATAATGATTGCCGTTAGCCGAACCAAGTCCAAAATATTCACCAATCGCGTTACCCATAGTTGCGTTATAGGCGGTTGCGTATGCCCACTGATTAAATACATAATCCTGTGCATCGAGTACATCCAACGTCTCGGCTACTTTTTTCATCTGCACATATCCGCTATATTTCACGGAAATCTTTCCTTCTTTAGCACTCTTGGTTGTTACCAAGATAACGCCATTGGCACCGCGCGCACCATAAATAGCCGTTGAAGCAGCATCTTTCAGTACATCTATAGTTTCAATTTCATCGGCCGGAACATCGGAAATACTACTTACCGGGAAACCGTCGACAATGAAAAGCGGTGAATTGGACTGTGTAACAGAACCACCTCCACGAATGCGGATAGAAGCCTCAGCTCCCGGCCGGCCATCCTGCATGGCAACTGTGACACCCGGCAAATGTCCCTGCAATGCCTGAGTGACATCAGCTACGGGATTTGCCACTAAATCTTTGGAACTGATGGAAGCCACCGAACCGGTAAGGTCTTTCTTCTTTACCGTTCCATAACCGATTACTACCACCTCTTCCAGGTCGGTAGCATCTTCCTTCAACACCACATTGATTACTGATTTATTACCTACGGCTACAGTTTGAGCAATGTAACCTATAAAAGAGAATTGAAGTTGGGAATTTGCGGGAGCTTGAATGGTGTAGTTACCATCGAAGTCGGTAATCGTACCGTTTGTCGTTCCCACCACTTTAACATTCACACCAATCATCGGTTCGCCGGTTGCGTCTTTCACGTTACCCGAAATGTTCCGATTCTGTGCACTAACAGAGAAGGTTAATAAGCTTAAAATGAAGCCTAAAATTACCCCCCCCCAGGAGAATTTCTTACATTCCATACTTGTGTTTTGTTTTTAGGATTAATTAGATTTAAGGACTTAATGTCTTTATGGGAGACAAATATAAATATATTTTCAAACATAATACAACAGAATTCTTATTTTGTTATAAAAATAAATAAAGAATTTCCTCAATTTCCTGAATATTTCATCGGCTAATGTAAGAAAACATACATAACATAAACCCAACATTCAAATTTGTCTGTTTATAAATAGGGCCGACTTCAATGCGAAGTCGGCCCTATTTATAAACAGAGAAAATATAACAAATTTATTATCTTTGCTTAATATTCCACCTTATCTTCCTTGGCACTCCAAGCTTCAAAGGCTTTAATGGCCTCAGCATGCAATAAGTTCTCCGAGTACAACCTTCTATCTTCCGGTTTCAACTCCAACTCCTCATAAATAAAGGAATCGTCAAAACCTATCTCTTTTGCATCGCTTTTTGTATTGCCATAATACATTTTATCCAAGTGCGCCCAATAGATGGCTCCCAAACACATCGGACAAGGTTCGCAGGAGGTGTAAATTTCGCAACCGCTTAAATCGAAAGTACCCAGTTTCCCGGCAGCTTCCCGAATAGCACTCACCTCGGCATGAGCTGTAGGGTCGCAATTTGCCGTTACACGATTTACACCTGTCGCAACGATTTCATTATCCCTCACTATTACCGCACCAAAAGGGCCACCCCCGTTCTTTACATTTTCTATAGAAAGCGCAATCGCTTTTCGCATAAATTCTTCTTTCATAACCTATTGTTTTTTGGTTGTTTCAACAAACTTATGAAAAAAAATGTTCCGAAGAAACTTTTCAATGCAAAAAGAAGATAAAGGAAAGGTCACTTCATTGGTTCTGCAGGAAACGGACTCTTTCACAAGCCGCCAACAAGAAAGCTCCTACTCCAAAATCGGCCGTAGAGTTAGCGTCCACCACTTGTCCGGGGATAGCCTTTTCACCAATCGGTTGCACATACCCAATCCGTCCGTCCGGTTGTAAAGCAACGGTTACCAGATAGTTCCAGGCTTTCTCCACTACCGGTTGGTAAACGGTTTTATCCAAGATTCCATTATTCATGCCCCACAAAAGACCGTAAGTAAAAAAGGCTGTTCCGCTCGTTTCCGGTCCCGGAGCATGTTCCGCATCCAACAGGCTACGTGTCCAATATCCCTCCGGTTGCTGACAAGCTGCTATCGATTCGGCCAGTTTCTTAAAACGCATCACATAATGCGCTCTATGCGCATTATCTGCCGGAAGTTCTTTCAGCACTTTGGCCAAACCTGCCAAGACCCAGCCGTCTCCACGAGCCCAGAAATCTTTCTTCCCATTTACACTCTGGTGTTGCGGATATACATATTTGGCATCCCGATAGAACATGCCCGTCTCTTCATCCAACATAATACTTTCGGCATAGGAAAGGTATTCATACAGCTTATTCAAGTAAAGAGTATCTCCGGTAATGCGATACATTTTAGTCATAACCGGCATCACCATATACAATCCGTCGGCCCACCACCAATAATCGTTCTTATCCGTGCTCATCTCATACTCCATCACTTCTCGGGCACGGGCGATTTTCTTCTCGTCCGGACTTAATGTATACAAATCGGCATAGGTTTGAAAACATATCTGATAATCACCGAACAGAACATACTCATCCGTTTCACCATAACTGTATTTCCACTCCTCCTTATTATCCGATTTGGCTCCTTTCCACTGATTGTATTCGGCCCAATCTTGCGAATATTTCAGATAATCGGGATTCTTCGTCAGGGAATAGGCTTCCATATTGCCGGTATGATAAGCCGCATAATGCCAAAACGGAGAAGTTTCCGGACTATGATGACTCTGCCAGTACCCATTCACCTTCTGAATGATGTTTTCCACTTCTTTGATTTCTTTATTCTGCTTTGGTGCTTTACACGAAGAAAGCAGTCCCATGCAGACTATTCCCACTAAAACAATTGAAGATTGTATTTTCATATTGAGCTTTTTCTTATTAATACGTTTAAGTTTCTCTAATTACCTATCCGAGCTCTAAACTATTTTCCTGTATCTTCCGGAATGAATCAGGAGGAGCTTTCCTTTTACGGAGTTTTGTAAAAAACCGGTTCTTGCTTTGCGGTATGTAGCTGCAAAAGACTCACTGCTTAGAAGAGGAAAGTATCTTTTCCTTATATTCAGAAGGAGTCATAGAATACACCTTTTTAAAGCAACGGCTGAAATAGTGAGAATTACTTATACCCACCATCAATGCAATTTCGGACATGTTATACTGGTTCAGTACTATCAACTGCGCTGCACGTTTCATACGCATTTGGAGAATAAACTCTACCGGAGACATATCCGTCAGGCTATTCAATTTCCGAAAGAAGCTGGAACGGCTCAATGCAAACTCTTTTACCAAATCATCCACGGTTAAATCACCATTATCCATATTTGCCTCCATAATCCCCACCAGCTTATCCATAAATTTCCTATCACTTTCCGATAAATAGTTACGAGTATTCTCCAGTCCCTCTTTATCAGGAACTACCTCCATTAACGACTGGCAATAAAAAGTTTTCATCCTTTCACGTTGCGCCAACAAATTACTTACCCGTGCTTTCAGATACAAGGCACTGAATGGTTTGGTTATATAATCATCCACTCCCTCCTTCATCAAACTCAGTTTATTGTCGATGGTTGCTTTAGCCGTCAGCATAATAATAGGAATATGACTTGTATTGATATCATTTTTTAAATTAGCAACTAAGTCCAATCCATCCTTACGAGGCATCATCATATCACTGATAATGAGAGCAGGCAACATGGCTCTAGCCTTCTCAATACCCTCTTCGCCATCAACAGCTTCCAAAACGTTATAAGCAGCGCCAAAAATTCCGGATAAAAAAGAGCGCATTTCCGTATTGTCCTCCACAACAAGTATGGAAAGCCGGCCCGCCTGTTCCCTGTTCGGATAAGAGAGCCCCTCATCGGAAAGCGCCTCTTCCACTCCATCACGTAATATCCAATCCACCTGATTTCCATAATGTTCTTTCCCCCGTAAGAATTTTAATTTAAAGCAACTGCCCTTACCCAACTCACTCTCTATTGAGATTTCTCCTTTATGTAACTCGACCAACTCTTTCACTACCGACAACCCGATACCTGTGGAAGGTTCCCCGGACAAAGCCTTATCATGCCAACTATTAAAACGCTGAAACAAAAATTTCATCTTCTCTATAGGAATGCCGCAACCTTCATCCCGAACTCCTATATACAAGTATGCATTATCCTCTTTAATATAGACTTCTATTAAATTGCCATCAGGTGTATATTTAAAGGCATTAGATAAAAGGTTAAAAAGAATCTTTTCCAGTTTATCTGCATCAGCCCACAAATAAACACGCTCCTGAAAATGGGTAAACGTAAAATAGATACGATGCTCTTCGGCTAAAGATTCAAAATTACGCATCAGCCTTTCAATGAAACGAACCAGTTCTATCTGTTCCACTCGAAGATGCATCATATGATTCTGAAGTTTACGAAAATCGAGTATTTGATTAACCAGTCTCAACATTCTGTCTGTATTCCGGCTCACCAACTCCAACTGTTCCCGGACAAAAGAAGACAAATCTGTTTGTTGAAGCATCATTTCTACCGGTGCTGTTATCAAGGTCAAAGGAGTACGTAATTCATGAGAAACATCTGTAAAAACACGTATTTTAGCTTCTGCCAATTCTTTTTCAAAATAAACTTTATTCTTTAAGGTATAAAATAAGGTATACAATTTTATTGCGACAATAAAGAGAAGCAATGCACTCAATACATACAAAAGTATAGCCCAAGGAGTTTCCCAAAATGAGGGTAATATCTCTATCTTCAACGAACGAATATTATCTACCCATACCCCGTCTCCATTCGTTGAACGGACCTTAAACACATAATGCCCTTTCGGTAAGTTTGTATACGATACCGAACGCTGCGTTCCCACATTATGCCATTCTTTATCAAACCCCTCTAAAATATAGGCATAATTCACACCTTTAGGGTTACATGTTTCCAAAGCTGCATATTCAATAGAAAAGACACGTTCATCCGGAGTCAATTTCAAACCGTCCATATACTCCAGACCCTTCGGTAACACATCATGTTCTCCAGGATGAATCATTTTATTAGCAAGCTTGAAACCTGAAAAGACTATAGGCGGATTATATTCCCTCTTTCTCACCTCCTCCGGATTAAAATAAAGCATTCCGTTATAAGTAGGCATGCCCAATTCCCCATGAGGAAACAGTGCAAAGCATCCTTCGCTGAACATAACGGGAAAACCGATTGAATGCTCCCCATATTTCTCTATCGTATGAGTTTCCAAATCAAACATTGTCAGTCCACTCTCTCCGGCAATCCATACATTACCTCTCAAATCTTCCTGAATAGCATAAACAATATTCGATTGCATCCCTTCGTCCACTGTATAACTTTTAAAATAGGGTACTCCATTCCGTTCTCCCTCAACCTTACAAAGGCCTCCTCCAAAAGTGCCCAAAAATCCTTCTCCTTTTTTTGTGAAGAATATACTGTACACATTATTGTTCCTTAAACTGGTTGTATCACCGGGAATATTCTGAATAAGCAATGGATTAATATCTTCAGGTGACTTAAAAGAGACAGGAAACGTCAACACACCACCCGTCGTACCGGCCCATAAATTTCCTTTTCCGTCAGAAGTCACCACACGCACTTTGAGACAATCGTCAGTCGGATAATTTATCCAATCATTCCGATGATTTATAAAACGTACCTTCCCCGAATCTTCATCAATCAAATTCAAGCCACCTCCAAACGTAGCGACCCAGATATGTCCCTGTTCATCTTGGTATAAACTATATATTCCATTATTACTCAAACTATAAAGATTTTCCGCCTGATAGGTATATTGAGTAAATTTAAAGCCAAGAGGAGTTCCTGAAGGCTCTGCACAAAACAGTCCTTTCCCTTTAGTTCCAATCCAATAGCGTCCTCGCTTATCCTCCATCATGCAGTACGGTATCCCCAACGAAAAAGAAGCCAGACTTTTATAATGATTATCATAAATTACCAGTTGCTCAGCACGATTCCCAGCCCACAAGTGTCCATCGGCATACATCAAGGAACGCAATGCATTTTCTTTTTCACAGTGCGTACCATGCGAACTCAATTCAATACACTTAAATTTTCGTTCAGTCAATATTATTTTCCCTAGCCAACGCATAGTCGATATCCAAAGTGCTCCCTGCTCATCCAAAAAGACAGAGAAATGCACTTCCGCAGCATTCCATAACTGCGGATGCTTCAAGTCTAAAGGGATTAAACTCTTTGTTTCTTTTTCGTACAATGCAACGCCCATAAAAGGATACACCCATACATGCCCGTTATCATCATCCAAAACCACCAATTCATCCTGTTTATCATTCTCCTGCAAACGGCGCATAGAAGGAAAATGTACGGCATATTCTTCCGACGGAAAGAACTGAAGCAGGTCGGAGGTCTTGCGAAACTGAATCCATACGGTTCCCGAATGGTCCATACAGGCTTTATTTATCTCTCCCTTCTTCATCCAAGAAACCGTAGAAGAGTTATATGCTTTGATATCATTCAAATCCGGAAGAGCAATAAAGAATCCATCCGAACGGGAGACAAACATCAACCGTCCATCCTTTAAAGGAAGAATCTGATGAATAGCCGAAGAAGTCTTCAAAAGCATAAAACTCATCCGTTTCATAAGTTTATCATATCTCCATACACGCCCGAAATCAGCTCCGAATAAAATACATGAATCATTCTCCCATACAGAAAACACCCCTTTATAAAGCCCACTTTTTTCGTATGAGAACTTATCATTTATCACAGCCGTTCCTGCTTTTATACAAAATAGTCCTCGTTCATTAGAGAGTAACCATTCATTCCCATCCGCATCCAAATAAACTTCTTTCAAACGCCCTATACCATCATGCTCTCCTTTCATCTCTTGTATGTCAACCTTAAACGATTTATCGAACGGGTCTGTCACAATTCGTGCGGCTCCTCTTCCTTTCTCTGCTACCAACCAGACATGTCCGTTCGATAAAGCCGTCACGCTATATATAGGGTATTCTTTAGATAATTCAACAGGTTGAAAGCATTCCACAGAAGGGTCAAAGCGAAACACTTCTCCATTATTACACACCGTCCAGATATACCCATACTTATCTTCCGCAATTCTTGATACTCTATTATTGGAAAGTATAGCTCCTTCTTTCGTACTGCCTTTATAATTATGAAATGTATAACCATCGAAGAAATTAAGGCCATCCCAAGTTGCCAGCCAAATTTTCCCTTTACGGTCCTGAAAGACCTGGTCGACACTATTCTGAGACAAGCCGTCGCTCACAGAAAAAGAGACTACAGAATATTGCGCATGCAAATGCAACGCCATACTGAAAAGAAATACCATAAAAAACAAAATCCTGTTCTTCATATAGTCTCTATTGATTCAAGATTAGACTACAAATTTAAACAAAGGACTACCTCCTTTCTACGAGGCAGCCCTTAAAAAAGATTAACAACACATCAACTTATTAGTAACCAAAGTCATTTGCTAATTTAGCATTAGCCGCCAACGTTGTATTATGGAACGGATATACCTCATCCCTACCTTCATCAAAATTATTAATAGCCAAAGTAGCCAGATAATTATCATCTATCGCTTTCCGCCAATCCACTTTAGTATAAGATGCATCGTTAGGGTCGGTTGAAGAGGTAAGCACTCTGTCTTCCTCGAACTTAAACCACATATAATCCGGAATATTATCATACGGAGCAATGCCATCACGAATAGCCAATGCGGTGTCTTTTACTTTTTGAAGCGCCGAACCTAACAGATTCCAACGAATCAAATCATATTTACGATATCCCTCAGAAGCCAATTCCAACGCTCTTTCTTTGATTATGGCCTCAAAGAATTCTTTATAAGTAGAAGGAGTCGTACCTATTTTATCTTCGTGCCCCTTATAAGCTCTTTTACGGACCTCTTCATAAGCTTTAATCGCTGCATCTGTCGGTTTCTGGTGTATTTCATTCTGCGTTTCCGCATACAACAAAAGTGCATCCGAGTAGCGCATTAAAGGCCAATTCATATCCGTATACTTTTTAGTTCCCGGTAACAAAGGAACGCGCCAGTCACGACGAATTTTTCCCGGATACATGGTAGTCAGCGTTGTAGGTTCTTTCGTGTTATCGGATTCTATTTCATAAGGAGCCACAGTTGTCGCAAAGCGAGTATCGTATTGTTGGTCGAACATCATATAATAGTAAGGAGTCAGTTGGATACCCCCTTCGCATTGACCGGATTTACAAGTTCCCGATGCTTTCGGTCCCATATAATAGCCCACTTCTCCACTCACAGCACCGCTACCTCCGGCCCAAGCAATCTCTAGTAGATTTTCACCATAAGTCCCGTCATATTGCATTTCGCACATTGCCTTGAAGTGGTCATAAAAGCTTGGATTCAAATGATGCTTTCCACTCGTTACCAGAGTTTCCAAAGCTTTATCGGCTTTTTCTACATAGACCATATAATCATCCGTACGTTTCATAGTTCCCAAATCCTGATGGGTAGCTCCCGGACGAAGAGCGTAACCGGCACGGAACATACATACACGAGCCAAATAGCCTAAAGCCGAACCTTTGGTACAACGTTCGTCGGCTGTTACATCACCTCTCCAAGGAAGTAAATTGACTGCCCTTTCCAAATCTGTAATCAAGGACTCCAGAATCACATTTCTATCCGTCTTTTCTATTTCAAAATCCAGCACCACTTCCGGGTTTCGCGGGTCGAAAGGAACATCTCCCCAAAGATTTACAATTTGAAGCATCATCACAGCACGCATGGTCAAAGCTTCACCTAACAACCTTTCGGCCTCTTTTTTTGTTGACTCATTCTTCATTAAAGGCGAATTTTCTAATTGCTCGATGCACATACTGCCTCTTACATATCCACGCATCATGGCATAATGCCAGTTATGCAACTCCCCATTATCACGAGCCAATTGGTAACGGGCCAATTTACGTTGATTACTATCTGATGAGGTAATACTAATTACACAACAATCGTCATCTACCGGAAAAAACATGGATGCTCTCTTCGACCAAGCATTACTTACCATATTGTAAACACCATATACTGCCATCTGAGCCGTACCTATATCAGTGAACACATCCTCACCGGAATAGACCGTATTATTGGTTGTTTCAAAGAAATCATCGCAGGAAGAAAACAAGCCTGCGGAAAAGGCAAATAATAAAGTATATATAATCTTTTTCATACGAATTCGTTTTTAAAAGGTTAAGTTCACACCAAACACATAACTGCGGGTTTTAGGATATCCCCAGCTATCAACACCCGGAGTCAAGGCATTACTTGAATAGGCATCCACTTCCGGGTCGTAACCGGAATAACTGGTTATACAAAACAGATTGGTTCCTGTAACATAAAGACGTGCTTTATTCAATCCAATTACTTTTGTCCACTTCTGCGGGAAAGTATAGCCGATTGTCAGATTATTAAGTCGCAAGAAAGACCCGTCTTCTATTAATCCGGAATGAAGAATCGGACTACCCAGATAAGGAGAATACATGGTAGCCTTGGCATTGCGGGTATTTAATTCGCTCAAACTGGTAATGATATTACCCGAATCATCCAACAACGTATAAGCATTGGCAAAATCGGCCGAGAGATTTGTTTCTTTCGGCGTACCGTCATATAGCTGTATTTTAGTCGCATTATAGATATCATTTCCATACGACCAGTTAAATGCCGCAGTTAAATCGAACGATTTGTAGCGGAAAGAAGTATTAAAGCCTCCAAAGTGCTTTGGCGCTGTATTACCAATTACAGTCATATCATCCGAATCAATCACCTTATCACCGTCCGTCATATTTTTAAATTTAATATAACCGGGACGGGCTACTGCCGTAGAGTTCTGTACCACATCTTCTTTCAGTGTCCAAGTATTGCCGGCCGAGTTATAAGAACCCTCAACAAAATCATCTGCCGTATACCAACCATCATAAACATATCCGTAAAGCTGACCTAAAGGCTGACCTACTTTTACTAAATATTCGTTGGCCGGCCCGGAAGTCGAAAGTTTGGGACTACCATACATTATATCCGTACCATCTTGTAAAGCCAATACTTTACTCCGGTTAAAGGATATATTGAAACCGGCTGTCCAAGTGATGTCCTTTGTAGAAATGAGAGTTCCATCCACTACAAATTCAAATCCACTATTACGGGTGCTGCCCACATTCTTATAGACATCACTGAAACCCGCATTGGCCGGTAAAGTAGCCGAAAGCAACAAATCTTTTACTTTATTATAAGAGTCCACTTTAAAAAGTGGTTTCGTTTAAAAGTTTAACATTCATTCGTTCTTTG
>ERZ839767.3107-NODE-3107-length-19776-cov-6.815020_pt1 | contig 19776 bp, 18 predicted proteins | sample MGYA00519879_ERZ839767 | MGnify/ENA primary metagenome ERZ839767 (study PRJEB31850, sample SAMEA3708852) | human gut metagenome | biome: human gut; feature: human-associated habitat; material: faeces | place: China | collected 2014 ...
TGGATTTGTGACATTTAAGGAATGGATCCTGGACCTCAAAGAAAAACATGAGAAGTGGAAGATGCGGTTCGGGATTATCTGATGGATACGATAAGACGACAGGATTTATTGATACAGATTGGTGAGGTTATGGTTTATGGAAGCCGATGCCGGGGAACAGAAAAAACGACTTCGGACATCGACATCGTAGTTGAATACAAGGGAGACATTCGGGAAGATGATTTATTTAATCTGTTACATGAGGATGAATTTCTCCTAGAAAATCATAAGGTGGATATCAATCCGATTCAAGTGGACAAGTCCGGAAATATCGCAGAGTTTTTGCAGCAAGCCACAATTTACATGGAAAGTGAGATGGTGTTTTCTATTGGAAACCGGTATATCTATATCCAGAATGCAACGGAAGGGTATGACTATACCATTTATGGATTGGATATGAAAGAGATTGACGGTGGCGTATATGATGATTCGGACATATCCATCTATGAGGTGTTATGCTTCTCAAAGGATGACATTATCGTGGTAGATCCAATGGGAGAATACAAAGACATTGCAGCAGCGTGGGGCGGTCAGTATATCAATCTGACACAGTCTGCGGAAAATGTCTTTTATGTGAATCCGTTTCATGTACCGGATGTTGTGCCTGACATTGACCGCTTTGTGGCGGAAAAAGCAGAGTTTGCTTATGCGATCTGTGAGCAGGCATTGAAACCGGTGCCGCTTACCAGCAGACATATCGCTGTGATTGATAAGGCAGTCAGTCATATGTATGAGGAATATTTTAAGAAACGAAAAGATAAAAGACGGACACGAAACCGTCCGGAATCTCCGACAATTCCGGTGATGAGAGATTATATTCTTGAGCATTACGATGGAAATGAGGCAGCACAGGAGATCGTAGACCAGTTGGAAGTATTTGCAGATGGTACGCTTGACATTTTTGCCAGAGAGCAGTCCATATCCGATGAGAATCGTTTTACCGTGTATGGATTTTCGGAACTGGGAAAACGAATGCGGGCAATGGCAATGCTTGTGATGATTGAAAGTATCACGGCTAAGATCAAATATAACCAGTCGGATGGAGTTGCTACATGGGTTTATGTGGATGAGATGCACGAACTTTGGGGAGAAGAATACAGTTTACATGCACTGGAGAAGATGTGGCGTGAGGTCCGCAAGCGTGGTGGTATCTGTACCGGGATGAGCCAGAACTTAATCGATGCACAGAGAAACCGTTCTACCAAAACAATGGTTTCCAACTCCGAATTTATGCTTTTGTTGGATCAGGGAACAATGGACAAGGAAGCAGTGGAAGATTTGTTTGATATTTCTTCCGAGCAGCTTGCCTGTGTGAATGGAGCAGAGCCGGGAATGGGACTGATCCGGTTTGGCGATAAGATTGTTCCGTTTGATAATACAATGGAAAAAGACAGTAGTCTTTACCAGTTATTTAATACCAATTTCCATGAGATGGTTAATAAAAAAATATCAGGCAAATAGGGGAAAATAAGGGCAAATGAATTGACGAAAATCGTTGAATTATGGCGGAAAAAATGATATATTAGTTACATGGCGTAAGCCATAGGAAAGTACCCATGACAGGGTGGTAGCCTCCCAACACCGAATGACCGGCTTGCCGGAATACATAGGAATGGAGGTGGCGCAGATGACAGCTTTTGAAATCCTTTCGATTTTCATCGGCATATTAACATTGTTATGTGCCTTTGGTAGTCTTGTTATAGCGTTGCTTGCCTTTCTCAATAAGAGAAACAAGCGAAAATAAAAATGCCTATCCTGTCTGCCAACAGGATAGGCGGTGTCCGTAAGGACATCTAAATTTCCCTGGGAGCATCCACTTTGGAGTGGGTACTTTCCTTTTCTAATATCAATATATCATATTTCCCCAAAACATTCAACAGAAAAATCAAAAGAATACATACAGCCCACTGAATATAATTGGAGGTGGCAGCAAATGGATCATCTAGACAAAGAGGTCATTGAATCATTAAGTGAACCGGCGAAGCGTGTGTTCAAAAGTCTGGATTATCGTTCCAAACAGCGAATGTTAAAGAAAGCCAGAGAAATGGCTAAGGCAGAAAAAATGAAACGGCGGAAAAAGAGACGGTTCAAGAAAAAAGGCATTGAAAAACTAAATAAAGGCAAAAAGCAGAAGAAGGGCAGTTCATCCAAAAGTGAGCGTGTCCTTTTTTCTATTCATGAAACAAGGGAACTTATGGTGCAGTCCATGCATCTGATGTTGCTTGGAAGCAGTGTGGCAGATGCTTCTTATGAAGAAAGAAATACGGAGTATACAGAAGACGCACCTATCAGGCTTTCTAAAGAAACTGCCAGAAAAGGTGCACATACAGCAGTGGGCGGCATGAGAACGCTTGTGCATAAAAAGCTGCAAAGCAGGGAAAAAAGAAAGGCTGCAAGAAAGTCAACGGAGAAATCGGCACAGGCTGTTCGATCGGGAGCAAAAGCAGGAGCACAGGTAGGAAAATCTTTGGTAAAGACAATACAAAGTGTTGTTCAGGCAGTGGCGGCAAATCCCGCTGTATGGATAGCACTTCTTTTGATTATTCTTGTGGCAGCTATCGTTGGAGTAATCGGAGCAGTGGTTGGCTTCGGCGGTGCTGCTAATGAATCACAGGACGGAACCTATCAGGCACAGGTATCTGAAAAGACAGAAAGTTTCCGTGAACTTGTCTCGGAATACTGTGAAAAATATGGAATTGATGATTATGTGGATCTGTGTCTTGCCGTGATCGAACAGGAAAGCGGCGGAACGGAACCGGATGTCATGCAGACGGCACAATCCTATTACAACGTGAATCCACCGATTGACAGTGCAGAAGAAAGCATTGACTGCGGAACGCATGAATTATCGGACTGCCTGACAAAAGCGAAGTGTCAAAGTCCGAATGATATAAAAGGAATTTCTCTTGCCCTGCAGGGGTACAACTTTGGAAATGGTTACATAGACTGGGCATTAAAAAATTATGGTTGTTACACCAAAGAAAATGCCGGAAATTTTTCAGCGAAGATGTGTGCGGAACTTGGGTACAGTTCTTATGGTGATACCGAGTATGTACCTCATGTACTTCGTTACTATGTGATGAATGAAGAAACCAGTGTATCCAATGAATCCGCCAAAAAGATTTTAGAAGAATTGAAGAAAAATAATACGGCGCCGGCGGAGGCTTGGAAGGTGATTGAAAAAGGTGCTTCTTTAATTGGGACGGTAAAATACAGCATGGAGAAACGGCAGTCGGATGGACGGGACAAACCGGAGTTTTTGGACTGCTCTGCTTTTTCCGCATGGGCATTTCATAAAGCAGGAGTGACCAGTGTGCCATATGGTTCTACGACAGCAACTTTTATCGGTTCCAAAAAGTTTCAGGACATATCTGCTGACCAGTTACAGCCGGGAGATATTGGATTGAAAAGTAAGACAGGTGGAACCGGTGGAGCAAATCATGTTGGGATCTATTGTGGAAAAATGAAGGATGGCAGAGTAGTTTGGCTCCACTGCACCAGTTCCAGCGGTTCTTCATTGACCGGAAATACAGAGGGACCGATGTTTGGTGTTTATACGAATTTTACTTATTTCAGACGGTTAAAGAGATAGGACAAAAAGTAGCGTTTAGACATAATGTTCAGACAGTTAAAGAGATAGGACAAAAAGCAGCGTTTAGACATAATGTCCAGACAGTTAAAGAGATAGGACAAAAAAGTAGCGTTTGGACATTATGTCCAAACGGGACAGAAAGCGAGGAAATCATGTTAAGAAACATAAGAAGATTTTATTGGAAGCAAAGAGACAGGGGACAGGGAAGAAAGACTGTTATGGCAGTGTTGGTATTTTTCCTTTTTGTTGCGATTATTGTGGCAGCTATCATAAAAAGTATGATGGGAGGACACGGTACGGGATTGGAAACGGTTCATAAAAACAACACGGCAACCAGCGCAGCGGTCGTTACAGAAACAGCATCGGGGGCATCTGTGACTGCGACAGAGACTGCTCCGGATCGTGAGCTGCCGGAAGAAACAAAAGAGACGATTTCTGTGGATACCACAAATCTTAATACATTTTTAGGGTTTATGTCGGACACAGCTTATGAAGATTTGAAGAATCAGTTGATTCAGATTTGTAAGGACAGGAAATGCAGATCTGTCAAAAAACTGACCTATCAGCAGACTAAGGCATTTGATGTAACCAGTTTTGTTCTTTTGTCAGATGGCAGCGTCTATCAGTGCAGCTACAATCTGAAAAGCTGTCAGATGTCACTTTGAGAAACATCATACGATGAAGCAGCAGTCAATCAGATGAAGGAAAAGGAATTGCAGGAAGAACAGGCTAAGCTGGAACAGCAACAAAAGGTGGAAAGGGAAAAACTGGAAAAGAAGAAGGCGGTTCATAAAAAGAAGAAAGCGAAAAAGAAATCACATAAGGCAAAAAAGGACAAGAAAAAGTCGTCAAAAGTCAGTTCCGGACGAAAACATAAAAAATAACGCTATTACCACCTGCATAATGGGGTATAAGGGGTATCCCCTTACAAGATATGTGCATGGATGTGTCCACATCATGCGTATCTTGCAAGGCTCGAATGGTGTCTATCTTGCCCTGACACCGCCGGGGAGAGGAAAAGCCATTCGTACCTATCGTTTAAGTGAGGGCTATATGCCGGCAGACATTGACCGACGCATTGCTTCAAAGACTGCCGACAGAGTTTCGGTGAAAAGGGAGAAAGCAGAGAAGAGAAATACAAAACTTGACTGGGCAATGAGCATAAATTATCAATTTATCCCTTATAAAGAAATGGCGGAATATCAGAAGGTAATGGTACGGCAGGTGTTGGAGGCAAGGCGGTTGTATCAACGAACCGGAACACCGCTGTATATCCATGAACGAAGTGTCAGTATTCTTCGAAAAATGAAAAATGAGACGAAACAATGTGGCGTGTATGTGAAACGAAAAGAGACAAGAAGAGTGCAGAAAGAACTCATCAAAACGATGCAGCAGAGGAGGAAGAAACAATTATGACAACAGAACAGATGGCATTAGTGAAGAAACTGATCCAAAAGCATGAGATTGAAGCAACGGATGCCGAGTGGACATTGATTTTTATGGGAGTCGGATATGGATTGTCAGAACAGGAGATAGACAGTTATCTTGTGATGAATACTACTGACCTATTGACAAAGCATGAAAAGATGCTCTGTATTCTTTTGGGGATGGATTCAGAAATGCAAGGAGCAACCAATGAAATTCAAAATCCCGCAGAAAGAATACAGTTTATGCTAGAAAATCATTTCCAAAGAAAGAAACCGGAGAGTGGTTATGAAAGTGTGATGCAGTATGTGATTGAGGACAGTGACCTGTCAGCAGCACAGATCGAACAGCTTCGGAAAGCGGTAGAAGCAGGAATGCCGGCAGAGGACATTTTAGAAATGGCAAAGAAGCGAAAGGATGTGATGGAGATACGACGATGTATCGAATTTTATGAAATGATGCAGCAAAAAGGCAAACAGGAAAATGTAAAGAAAAGCAGGAGGGCAAGCAAATGAGTGAAGAATTACAATCGTTAGTGCAGATCATAGAATTATATGGAAGAGGTCTGGAAGGTTTGGGAAAAGCCATACGGTTCTCCGCAAAGGGAGCCGAGAAAGGAGTGCAGATCGCACAGGTGAAAGCATTACAGCATCGAATGAAACTTCATTATGCCAGTGAGGAAACCCACAACACTATGAAGTTATCCGATCTGGAGAAAATGACAGGCGGTCGTTACACCATCTTAAACATTCCCTTGGAGGATGAGAAAGAGCTGATTGCCTTTTATGACCGGTTAAAGAAGTTAAAAGTTTCTTTTTCTGAGTTGCCGGACTTAAATCTCGGAGACGGCTATACACAGATTGCCTACAATCCGGATGATGTGGAAAGTGTACGGCTGGTGATTGATTATTATAAAAAGAAGTTTCGGCAGGAAGCGAAAGAAATGGATCAGGATGAGTATTTTGGAACGGCAAGTCCGGGAGGAATGGAATATCTTAATGAACTTGCTGCCAAAGGATATGAGGGCAGGATGTACGAGGAGCAGTTGGAAGAGATTCAGGAAAGAATCAGGGATAAAGAATATCTTCCCATCAGCATCAATGTGGAATCACTTCTTTTGCGGGAAGAAAAGGATGCCTATCTGTTTCGTATTCCCCGTGGCAGACGGGGAGAAGATCTTTCGAGTGCCATACGGATCAAAAAATCAGACTGTATTCTTTTGGATGAGGGGCAGACGGTGATTACCTGTTTGGAACGGGATGGAGAACTCTGGGGATATGCACTGGATCAAAGAAAAAACATCAATGAGAAAGAAAAAGTGAAACTGGATATTACAAAACTGGAAAAAGCATTTGCCCCGGTAGGCGATGACCGTGTGAAAATGATCGGGAAACTAAAGCCAGAGTATGCAGCAATCTTTCCATCTTTTCATGAGGGACAGGAGATTCCGGAAAAATCTTCTGTCCCTCATTTGGTTCCGGAAAAAACAGTGGAAAAAGTGCTGTCTCTTGAAAAGATGAAAGAGCGATACCAAAGTCCGGAGTACATCCCGGTTCCCTTTGATATGGAGACACAGATGGTGGCAGAATCTCCGAATCTGTATATTGCCAATCTGCCGAAAGAACAGCAGGAATCAAAGGATTTTGTGCGTTGTATCTGCCTGGACAAGGAGACAACCAGCTTATCGGATGATGGAAAGCGGCTGTTCGCTTACTTGAAACGATCGGATATGTCAGAGATCACAGAACTGGATCAAGATGGAAAGGAACTGCGAAAGTATGTAAAGAAAAACGAAGAGATTGCGACAGAATGCTTGAAACATCAGCGGGGCAAGTGGAATACAGACAGTCCGTCTTTGGAAAAGAGGTTGCTGCAAAAATCTGTCAGTACTCCGAAGAACAAAAAATTGTAGAGGTGATTCTGGTGAAAAAACAAAAAGGGAAAAGCCGTGCAACCCATGTTGCCGGTGATATGAGAAAACGAAGACTGCAGAGTTTATTACGAGTGTGTGTGGCGTTGTTGCTGCCCACACTCTATTTGTTTTACTGTTTAAGCGGATTGTATATCATAGATGTGGAAATGACGAAGCTGAAGGAACAGATTGTCTGGTGCCTGTTACATCCCCTGAAGATATATAACGATAAAAGTCTCAGTATGATGTTTGTCGGCGGACTTTTATGGATGGTTTTAAGTTTCACGGCGTATAGCAGAAGCGATCATAACCGGATGCCGGGCAATGAATTTGGCTCTGCCAAGTGGGGCGAAGTGCGGGAGTTTAATGAAAAATATGCGGCAAAGACAGCAGACGGGGAAGGGGATTTGTCACAGGAAAATAAAGTGCTGTCACAGAATGTACGGTTTCGGTATGATTCCGATACGCTCCGCAACAACAATGTGTTTGTCGTTGGTGGAAGCGGTGCCGGTAAGACCGCTTTTTTCCTGACACCAAACCTACTGTCTCTGCATGACTGCAACATTTATACTGATCCAAAGGGAAGCCTTGTGGAAGAACTGGGAGCATGGCTGTCAGAGCAGAGAGATACAAGAGTATATACATTAAACCTGTGTGAAATGGAAAAAAGTATGCACTTTAATCCGTTTCTCTACATCCGCAGTAAAAGTGATGTGACTAAACTCGTGACAAATCTGATACAGAATACAAACTCTCCAAACATCAAAAATTCAAGTGCAGACCCATTTTGGGAGAAGGCGGAACGAATGTTTCTGGAGAGCCTTTTCCTCTATGTATGGATGGAATGTCCCAAGGGAGTATATAACCAGAAAAGAGGGCGGGCGGAACTATTGCAGAAAAACTGGAAAACGATTTTATATCTGCTGGATGAGGCTCAGTTTGTGGATGCAGACACACCGCCGAAACTGGATCTGCGTATGGAAGAACTGGCAAAAAAGAAGCCGGATCATCCGGCGGTAAAAGCCTATCAGCGATACCGGGGAGGTCCGGATGAAACGATCCGTTCTGTCATTATGACGGTAAATGCCCGTATGCAGCCTTTCGATAATGAAGAACTGTTGGAAATCTTTTCATCCAATGACATTCCGTTGGATGAGTTTGGAACAGGAATTGACGGAGACAAGAAAACAAAAAGTAATCTGTTTATCATTATCTCGGATGATGATGACACCTTTAATTTCGTGCCGGGCATGGTTTACACGCTGCTTTTTCAGGAGTTGTACCGTCAGGCAAGATTCTTTGGAGGAAAGCTGCCGATGGATGTCGGTTTCTGGCTGGATGAAATGGCAAATATCAAGATGCCGAACAACTTCGATAAGATTCTTGCAACCTGCCGAAGTCGAGGTGTGTACTGCGTACCGATTTTACAGTCTCTGGCACAGTTGAAAACACTGTTTGCGGATGGTGCATGGGAAGGGATTGTGGGAAACTGCGATACTTTTATCTATCTTGGCGGAAATGAGGCAAGTACCTACGAGTATGTGTCAAAGTTACTTGGCAAGTGGACGATTGATAAAAGAACCAGTGGGGAAAGCAAAGGCTCCAGCGGTTCATACAGTCAGAACTATGATGTACTTGGCAGGGAGCTGATGTTAGAGTATGAGCTGCGTCTTTTACCGGATGATGAATGTATTATCTTTGTGCGTGGGGAAAATCCGATCCGTGATAAAAAGTGGTTTCCGTGGGAGCATGAACAGTACTTAGAAGCAAGAAAGTATGGCATTTTTAATCCCAAAGAGCAGCAAGAAAAACAGGAAAAGCCGATGGAAGAGTGTGAATTTCTCGGCGAAGAATCCTTAAATTATCTAAAACAGCAGAAAGAAAAAAATGAAAATATCCGCTTGTATGAAATGGATGCTTTTTCGTTTATGATGATGGATCTGGATGAGATGGAAAAGAAGATTCATTCTACTCCGAACGATAAAAAGGGAAAGGCAGGAGAGCCGACCATCACTGCCGGTATGATACAGTCAGCTCTTCATGCCGAGAAAGAACGGGAGGAAGCGGAACGGAAAGCGTGGTTTGTAGAAAACTTTGATTCGCTGATGCTTCTTGACATCTATGCTTCCGAGTGGATCGGTGAGACACGAAGAAATGTGATAAGAGATCTGCTGCAGGCACAGGCTCCGGAAGAAGTAATAAAGTCAATCATCCGCCCGGAGATAGAGGAAGGACAGGTGTTGCAGAAAAAGGCGATGTGGATGGAGATGGAAGGGAAAGTAATTGCTTCAAGAAAAGGGGAAAATCCACTATAACTAGTAAATTATAATAACGAATATGATTTTGTATTATTCCAAGTTTGGTATATGGTACATGATTTATAGTTGTTAGATAGTAAAGAAAAGCGTAAAATTTAATTGTCAAATCGGGCAGTTGCCAAGTTAAATGATATGACAGATAAAGAATTCGCAGAGATGGTGTTTGTAGTAACGGAATGGAAATAGTTTTGCTGACAAAGCGTGGATATGAATGTGTTTAGCCAGCATAGATTTTTTATCTTGACATGCAAATATTACAGGCGTAATATTTGATGAGAGTGATTTTTTTCTTAAAATCTTACAAATGTAATGCTTATAATAAGCAGAAAATTATTATGCAAAGACTTGAGGTTAGACAAAAGTGAAGAGTAAAGTAAGAAAGAAACGAGGATTGGGGGGCGAAGCAAGGGAAGATTTTGTCCATATTGTGAAGAAGATATGGATGAAGAATAGGTAAGGTGTACAAAATGATATTTATTATTTCAATGATTATAATCATAGTGTCCTTTATTGGATGTATTTGTGTAAAAAAAACGGCAATAAGGACGTTATTTGTAATAGTTGGTGTCTTTTGCGGATTGATGGCTACTCTGATTGGAAGCTTTACATACGCAACAAAGTATCGAATAAATCCGGTTGATTCTTCTGTATCACCAGATGGAAAATATGAATTGTTGTTTCAGCAAATAGGAGATCCAGAGTGGCCATTTGGTTCTACCCATGCCAGGTTGGTTTTGAAAGACGAATCAGGAATAATTACAAAGTATCCGTTTTATGTTCTTAATGATGGTTGCAGTGTTCATCAGGATTCCTGGAAGGTAACATGGACGGATACCTATGTAAAAGTCGTTATTAGTGGTGAAGAACAGAATGATGACCAATATATTTTATATTTTGATGGGAAAGAGGATTTTAAACAACGGGAAATGAAGCGAGGTACATCGGAAGAATAATTTCAATAGCCGTATCAAGAATCAGAACCGGAATATGTGTATATGAATTATTATAATTTATTTGAGAAGCCAAATAAGATTGTAAAAAGGCAAAAGAATATATTAACAAATTGGCATGAAGTATATTGATATAATATATTTAGGCTTCAAGAAAAATATATTGTATCTTGACACTTAAATCTTACAGGTGTAATATAAAACAAAAACATATTTTTTTAATCTTAATTCTTACGGATGTAAGAAATACAAGAAGGGAGTAAAAGATGTTTCAGAATAAACATATAGTACAATGGGCTTTGTATATGACGATATGTATATTTGTTTTGACTGCCTGCAAAAACGAAAAAGTGATTGAAGATAAACGAAAGGATACTAAAACATCAGAAAGTACGGCTTTACCTTGTGAGCAGAGTTATATTGATTGGAATAATAGTGTTGCCAGGAAAAATGAGAAATTGTACTTTGCAATAGAGATTAAAGATTTTATAGATGCTTACAACTATTGCTATTACCAAGATTATGGAAAGAAATATATTCAGTCGCTTGTAACATGGTATTCATATAAACAAGATTTTGGAAGGCTGAAAGGAGATATGTGTTATGAATATACGGAAAATAAGAAAATACTGACACTACCCACTGTTGCTGTGTACACTATAAAACATACAAAAAACATAGAAGCTATTACTGTTAATTTTGATGATCATAGTTATACAGAAAAAATGTATAAGAAATATGAGAAATTATGCTTTTATTGTTTGAAAATGCTTTTTCCGAATATGGAGAAGAATAAGATAACAAGTTTGTATAAAAAATTAAATAAAAAGGCATATGATCATATATTTCAGACAGAAAAAGGATTTCATAGCTATAATCTACCAAGCGATTTGTATTATAGAGATGGAGTAGGAATTTATCCTTATTTCGCATACGGCGAAAGTGTTCGTATGTGTATTATTCCTGTAGATCAAAAGTTAATCCGGTCATACAGGAAAAAAGGTGTTAGGTTGCATAGATTGGATGAAAGAAAAATGAAAGGAAAATGAGTAATTATGAAATATAGACATAATAGAAAAAGAAGAATGATCCGTGTTGGCTTTTTGATGCTAAGTATAATATTTATAGCTGGTGTAGTCCTGTTTACTGTAAAAGGGATAACTAAGAAAGAGGTTGTCAAAAGTCCTGAACAGGTTTTGAAGTCATATATGAATTGCATTTGTCAGAAAAACTATAGCGAAATGTATGAAATGATAACAAATGAGAGTAAAGAAACCATTGAAAAAGAGGACTTTGTGAAGCGCAATTCTGCTATTTATGAGGGGATTGAAGCAAAAAACATCAATATAAAAATAATAGATTATGAAGAAGAAAGTTTAACAGTTAAATATAACACAGCTTTTGACACAGTAGCCGGAAAAGTGGATTTTAAAAACGAAGTTGCTTTTTTAGAACAAGATGATCAGTACAAAATGGTATGGAGTAATTCAGTAATCTATCCAGGGCTTACAGAGGATGACAAAGTGCGTGTGTCCGTAATACAGGCGCAGAGAGGTCAAATTCTGGATAGGAATGGAATAATGCTTGCGGGAAAGGGTGTTGCTTCATCTGTTGGAATTATACCTGGAAAGTTAGAAAATAGGAAAAAATCCATTGTCAGAATTGCGAAATTGTTGGGAATAAAACCAGAAGATATAGAAAAGGAATTAACGGCAAAATGGGTAAAAGAAGATTCATTTGTACCGATTAAAAAAATTGCAAAAGTAAAAGAACTTGATTTACTCGCACTGGATCCGGATGAAACAATTGTTGAGGAACAAAAACGACAGGAAAAATTATTAAAAATATCTGGTGTAATGATTTCGGATGTAGAAGTCAGAGAATACCCATTAAAGGATGAGGCTGCACATTTAGTGGGGTATGTACAAAATGTAACTGCAGAAGATTTAGAAAAGCATGCAGGAGAAGGATATACAAATGCCAGTGTCATTGGAAAAACGGGGTTAGAGGGGGTATATGAAAAGGAATTGAAGGGGGAAAATGGATGCAAAATATATATTGCTGATTCAGAAGGAAAAGAGAAAGAGCAGCTGGCATATAAAATAGTGAAAGATGGAAAAGACATTAAATTAACGATAGATGCGGATTTACAGGCGCAATTATATAAAAATTTTAAAAGTGACAAAAGTTGTTCCATTGCCATGAATCCATTTACTGGGGAAGTGCTGGCAATGGTTAGTACACCTTCCTATGATACGAATGCATTTATAATGGGAATGAGTAAAAAGCAATGGGATAGATTAAATAAAGATAAGAAACAACCATTGTATAACCGTTTTAGACAAGTATGGTGTCCGGGATCCACATTCAAGCCTGTTATTGCGGCGATTGGTTTACAGTCTGAAGCATTTACCGGAACAGATAATTTTGGAAATGAAGGACATAGCTGGCAAAAAGATAAAACATGGGGGACATATCATGTTACGACACTTCATACATATAGCCCCGTTATACTGAAAAATGCATTGATATATTCAGATAACATATATTTTGCCAAAGCAGCACTTAAAATCGGAACAGAAGAGATGGAGAGGTCATTATCTATGTTGGGGTTTCATTCATCTATTCCATTTGAAATAATGATGGCGGAGTCAAAGTTCTCCAATAATAAGCATATTCAAAGTGAGGTAGGGTTAGCGGATACGGGATATGGTCAGGGACAGGTACTTGTCAATCCACTTCATTTGGCTTGTATTTACACAAGTTTTTGCAATGACGGAAATGTGTTGAAACCGTATTTATTGTATAAAGAAAATGCCAAAGCAGAGCAGTGGATTTCAGAAGCCTTTTCCAAATCCGTATCCCAAGAAGTGTTAGAGGGTATAAAAAGTGTAGTGAATGATTCACACGGGACGGGATACGCCATACATCGTAAAGATATGATTTTAGCAGGAAAAACAGGAACTGCTGAAATTAAAGAGTCGCAGAGTGATACGACAGGAACTGAATTAGGGTGGTTTGCTGTTATGACACCAGATAAGAAAAACAAAAAACCTATTCTTATTGTCAGTATGGTTGAAGATGTAAAGGGAATAGGAGGAAGTGGTTATGTGGTAAAAAAAGATAAGGCTGTTTTGGATAAATGGTTTGGTAAAAATTGAAAACAGGAAGGAGTGTGCAGAATTATGAGAAAATTTTTATATTTAATCCTTTTTGTAATGACTCTTTGTGTTTTTTTCTGTTCGTGCAGTCAAAAGACAAATGATGTGAAAAAGACATCAAGTCAGCATGAGAAAAAGCTAAAAAGTGTCCCAAATAATAATACAAAAGAAGATGTTATATCGGAAGAAGATCTGGAAAAAGGGTATGACTTGCCGGTATCCGCTCAAGAGAATGAAGAGGCTACAAGAGATTCTATGCAGATAATGTCGGGACTTGAACATATATATAGAAATGCGGATAAAGGAGATTCGTTAAATGTTGTTTTAGATAACAAATCGATATGTAAAATGATTAAAAAGATAAAACAACAGGGGTATTCTGTTACAGTTTCTGAAGATTATTCTAATATGGAGAATTATAAAAGATTTTCTTCATTTCTTGCAAAAGCACAGGAGAAACAGAAAGGGTCGGGTGTTATTTATGAAGTTCATTCCGAGGGCAGCATTGGAAGAAAAAAATTTATTTATGACGGAAAGGAGATGTTTCTATTGGCTTCAAATGCATCGTGGGATGATAATGGTAAGCCAATTATTACATTTGTTTCCTACACAAGGATAAAGAAATGGAGATATTCGAGAAAAGGATGGTTTTGCTATGAATTGTGTGTGCCGGAATATCCTGAAGTGACGGAAATGGTAGATGGAAGCTGTCTGATCAGGATTAAGCCAATGAGTGATAATAAGCGGAAATTATCAAGAAAATGCGTTCGTGGTTTAGCGTATCAGGGCAATAATATTTTATGTTCTAATTGGGATCAAGAACATATGCAAAAGATAGATTATAATGGTTTATATGAATATTTATATGCTATGAAATATAAAAAGAAATTTAATGGAAAAAAATATCCAAGTGGAATACCCAAAGATCAATTTGAGCAATTGATCATGGAATATTTACCTGTTTCCAGAGAAGATATTGAAAAGTATGCAAGTTATAATGAAAAGAAAAAGACATATGATTGGATGCGATTGGGATGTTTTAATTATGCTCCTAATTTTTTTGGAACTTCTATCCCGGAAGTAACAAAGATTAAACATAATTCCAATGGAACAGTTACTCTTACCGTGGATGCGGTTTGCGAAATGGTGTTATGCAATGAGGCGGTCATTACTCATGAGCTAACTGTAAAATTTAATAAAGATGGTAGTTTCCGTTATTTGGGAAATAAGATCTTAAACGGTGGTATCAAGAAAATACCAGAGTATCAATATAGAATATTGAAGGAGAAATCGAAAAGATAAAAAATAAAGAGATTGGGTAAAGAATTATATAATGTATGTTTATCCAATCTCTTTGATAATTAAAAGACATGTGAAATTTTATTGTCTCCAGATATTCATGTCAGATAAGATAGACATGGTGATTTGTGCTGCACTATTTCCAGTAGCATCACTATTTGCACTGATATTGGTGGCAAAAAAGCAGGTATTATCTGTTGTTTCGATATAACCTACGAACCAACCGTTCACATCTTTGTCATCTATGCGTCCGGTACCGGTTTTTCCGTAAAGTTTCTTATCATTGACAGATGAAAGAAGAATGGAATTCTTTACTGCCTGAAGGTTGTTGGAATGGAATTCTAAACTGTTGGCTTGTAATTTTTTCAGAAGTTCCACTTGTTCTACAGGAGAAATTTTTAAGGTGGATTCAAGCCAATAGGAAGATAATCCGCCCATTATATTCTTATTTCCATATTCAATTTTGTTTAGATAATTTTGAATACGAGTAAGGGAAAGACGTTCATCTATTGTCTGGAAATACCAGTTAGCAGAGGCTGCCATAGCAGAATCTAGTGTCAGATCAGTATTCCATGCTTCAAAAGGATAGTCTTTTCCATCCCATATAAGTAGGGAGTTTTGTGGTGTAATAATATTTTCCTCTAATCCCCAAAGTGCATCATATATTTTATAAGTGGAGTCTGGAGATATACGATGGGTGGCATGTTCCATGTCATACACAGTCCAGCTATCACGATTGGAATTAAATAAAACAAAGCTGCCTTCATAATTCTTAAAGTATGAAGAAAGATCGGTCTGCGTTATATTTTCTGAAGAATAATTCCAGTTATATTGATCGTTGATAGCAGCATAGGATGAAATAAAAGGAGTAAAACTTATAATTCCAGCAGTAATCAGCATAAAGGCGATAATTCCAATTGCCTTCTTATGAAAAGAGGGATTTTTATAAGAAGCAATGCTAATGATACGCCGTTTTATCTGTTTGATATTTCCACCAAGACCTGCAGCAAACGGAAAAGGAGAAGAGGAAATCTTCTCAGCAAAATTAATCAGTGTATTTCCATATTTTTCATAATCGCATTCATCAAGCATTTTTAAAACGGAAGTATCGCAGGCAATCTCTCGATCATTACGCATTTCTTTTAACGCATACCAGACGATAGGATTAAACCAATATAGTATTGCTGTAAGAAACATTAGATAATTGGCAAGAGAGTCTTTGTGTTTATAATGTTGTAATTCGTGCAGCAAGATATAGCGCACATCCGTTTTCTGATGATCCGATATCAGATGAATTGGCATATAAATTCTGGTTTTAAAAATGCCTGTAATAATAGGTGTTTTTAGGAAAGCAGTGCTATAAATGGGGATATTCCTTGTGATTTTCATCTCGAATAAACATTGTTTATATAGTTTGCATATAGTGGTATTTTGAAGAGGAAGTGCGGATCTTTTTAAAGAACGCAATTGCAGTGAGGACTTTAGTACCAACACGAGCACTACAAACATACCGGCAATCCATACACATAACAAAATGCTTCTGATAATTGTCGGAGTGCTGGAATTTACAGAGATAGTAAATTCGTTCATCCAGTCAGAAGAATTGGAGAGGGTTGCAGGGGAGACTACGGTTTTATTTTGATCTGTTTGAAATGCCGGTGATATAATTACATGATTGAGCCAGGAAAAAAGGTCAGGAAACTGTTTACTTTGTACTGGGAAAAATGGTGTTAAAAGCAGAACAAGTAAAAAATACCATAAATTATACTGCATCCGGCTTGTCAGAGTGTTTTTAAAGATCCACTTGGATACTAAAAAAATGCCAATAATAATACTGATAACAATATTGCATAATAAAAAATGGGTTATAAATTCATCCATGCGTGGAACCTCCTGTAGGATCTTTTTTGGAAAGAAGAGAGCGTAAATCTTCCAGTTCTGTTTCGGATAAGTGGTCATTTTCAATATATGTGGATAACATGGCGGTGATATCCCCATGAAAATATCGTTCTAAAAAAGATTTACTTTTTTGATCAATATAATCAGATTCTTTCACTAAAGGTGAATAAACGAATACCCGGCTATCTTTTTCGTAGGTCAGAACTCCTTTATTAACAAGGCGTTTGATTAAGGTTTGTATAGTTTTTGCACTCCATGAAGATGTTGCTAAAAGTTTTTCAGTAATCTCATTTGTGTTAATAGGAGCATACTTCCAAACAATTTTCATCACTTCATATTCAGCTTCTGATATTTGTGGTAATGCACTCATGTAGACACCTCCTAATTCTTACGAGTGTAATATACATATTTTATTATAAAGCCCACTATATACAAAGTCAAATAAAAACTTGATTATTTATCTTACACGCGTAATAATTAAAATATTACAAGTGTAAGAAATACGCCTTGTGATTAAAATCCGTTTTTAACTGTGGGTGTAACAATTCTAAATATGTAAATACTACATACAAGAATGGAGGCGAAAATATGGAAAGTGATCAGATATGGAACCAAGTGGCGAAATTTATGCAACAATTGCGTGGCGAAAATTTATCGAAAAAATCAATAATTCAGATACCAGGACAGAAAAATGCTAAAAATGAATTGGAAAAGATACAGGCGATTGGAAAAGAGCGGATGAAGCATATGAAGGAAACCGAACAAAGAATTATTCAGAAATGGATAGAATGCTTGGAAGATAATGCATCACTAGAGGCTCAACAGGCTTATTGTCAGGGATATATAGATTGTCTGTTCTTATTGTGTGGTATGGGAATTATTGAAAAAGATAGTGTGGCAAATGATATTTTTGAACAGTTGAATAAATAATAGAAAAGGTTCATTTTATGACAAAACGAACCTTGAATATTAGAGCAAAAATTAAATATCAGAATTGTCTGTGCGAGTGTCATCGACTGATAGGACAGCTTCTGTGATTGCGAGGAGAGTTTTAAGCTGTTTCTCATCGCATTGAAGTAGATGTCTTTGTAATTTTTGGTATGTACTGTTGTTCAGGTTTTTATCTGGATAAATTACAGTATCAGCAGATAAATTAAAATATTGTATGGTTTTGGCAAAAACCTCAAGGCTGGGAGTATTCTTAAAGCGCTCCAAGTCTTTCAAATATGATAATGAAAGATCAAGAATTTCAGCCAATTCAGCTTATGTGAGTTTTTTATCCATACGGGCATTTTTCATAACAGTGCCAAACTGTTTTGGGTTGAGAGCCATAGCGCAACCTCCTATAAGTATGTTATAGCCATACTTATAAAATGTAAAAATGGTAAAAAGATACTTTGTAGATATGGTATGACAGCACTAATGACAGATTGGAGTAAAAAATTATGGGAAAATGTGATAAACAGTTAAAAAAACACAATTTGTTAAATTGGTGCATTGTACTATTTTAGGTATGGTTAAACCGACCTTACTTGGTGGGATTGGCGGAAAACTGAGAGAAAAGATGAGTAATGGTTAAGGCAACATATGATGAGATAAAGAAGTATGTGTTTGAACATAATGCCGGCATGAAGGTTTCCAATCTGTATATTTCACAGGTAAAGAGAAAATGTGGAATTGAGGTTGGAAAGAATTATAATTTACCTAAAAATGAAGACAGTAGGCAACCACAGTGCCCGGAGGATAAGGAGAGAGCAATTGTGGAGGCATTGGAGCATTTTAAGATGATTCAGCAGGAATAAAAGGAGTTTGATAAAGGAAAATACTGACTTATGAAAATACATATTATTGGTTGCAGTGGTTCTGGAAAAACCTATTTAGCAAATGCACTTTCAAAAAAGTATAATATTTCCTATTTCGACTTAGATGATATTCAATGGGATAATAACGCCAAAGAATATGGCAAAAAGAGAACGCTTGATGAACGAAAAGCGTTATTACAAGAAATATTATATAATAATGATGAGTGGATAATTGAGGGGGTATATTATGCCTGGGTACAGCAAAGTTTTGATGAAGCTGATAAAATATATGTTTTAGATATGCCTGGTTATTTATATAAAAGTAGAATTATTATGCGCTCTATAAAAAGAAAATTTGGAATACAAAAAGGAAAAAGAGAAACTTTGAAATCGGTCTATAACCTTTTGAAATGGACTGAAACTTTTCAGAATAAAAATCTGAAAGAAATAAGAAGTATTTTAGATAGATATGATGATAAAGTTATATGGCTATCAAGAAAAAAAGATGTAGAGAAAATAATAAAGGCGGTATGATAACTTCCAGATTTGTATGTATGGTAAATCTAAACTGTATTTTAGCAATATTTCCTGAGTGGGGGCAGAAAGTGCCCCCACTTTCACTATGTGGGGGCGAAAAGCGCCCCCACATATAATAAACAAAGGGTTCAAGGGAAAAATCCCTTGCTAGAACGGCATTTGGATGGAGACATCTCTAATGCGTATCTAGCCGTCGCTGGGGACTGATATATAAGAAGGAATATTGTTTAAGCATGAAAAGACATAGAAGACTCTGGCTATATCGCAGGATATGTGCCTTGAAAGAATTGATTTGTGATAGATAGAAATATTTGAAAACTACCATTCAGTAAAATCTATTCCATTTTAGTAAGTCTTGAGATAAAATATGTTCTGTGAATTATTCACAAGATAATATTTTAAGGAGGCTTGGCAATGAACAAGGATTTTGAACGCTGCTGTAGCTTTCTTGCAGACATGATTATTAAATATGCACCAGAGATAAAAGAAGAAGTAGAGGTGTGTATGATGATCAAGGATTCAATTGATGACGAGAAAGTAAGCAGGCAGAAACAATTTGACCGGTTCTGTTATTACTTAGGTGGGGTAAAACAGTTTCTGGACAAAAAGGCTGCATAGGCAGCTGGCATCCTGTAGATAATATGCTACGGGATGTATACATATATTACGGGACTTCATTCATAAGAGTGGAGTCTTTTTGTTTTATTCTTTCATCTTGGAAAAAGTTTTGGTTGAACAGAGGTTGGAATGATGATAAAATTTAGTTGGGACAATAGCGAACGCATGCGTTCACATTTCATAACTAAGAAGTAATGGATTGGAGAGGTGCTTATGGCAGATAA
>ERZ839767.3120-NODE-3120-length-19696-cov-4.634336_pt1 | contig 19696 bp, 28 predicted proteins | sample MGYA00519879_ERZ839767 | MGnify/ENA primary metagenome ERZ839767 (study PRJEB31850, sample SAMEA3708852) | human gut metagenome | biome: human gut; feature: human-associated habitat; material: faeces | place: China | collected 2014 ...
CACGAAAACTGCTAAAATGGGATTCTAACAAAGTGGCAATGTATGAAATCATGTGCAGGTTGAGGAACTACGAATGACAGAACAAAACATTTTTGACGACCAAACATTCTTTACGGAATATCAGAAATTGCGCGATAACAGGGCAAATTACAATAATTTGATAGAGCAGCCGGCAATGAAAAAACTAATGCCCGATACAGCAGGTAAATCTGTTTTGGATTTGGGTTGCGGATGCGGTCACAACTGTGTGGATTTTGTCAGAAACGGTGCCGAAAGCGTTTTAGGCATAGATATTTCCGAAAAAATGCTTGCGGTTGCAAATAAAGAAGCAAAGAACGATAAAATCAAATATCTTCAAATGAGTATGTCGGAATTAGATAAATTATCAATGAAATTTGATATTGTATACAGTTCTCTGGCTTTTCATTATGTGCCTGATTTTCAAAAGCTTGCAAATGATATTTATAACCTGCTTAATACCGGCGGGTATCTTTTGTTTTCACAGGAACACCCCATTGTGACCGCTACTTTCGACGGAAAACAACACTATAATAAGGACGAAAACGGTAATTACACCTCGTTTACATTTTCAAATTACAATCAACCCGGTGAAAGAGATACTTTTTGGTATGTTGACGGAGTAAAGAAATATTTTATACACACACATTCGTTCATTCCGTCCTCAAGGGTGGATGAACACATCAAGACCGACAAAGTACCTTATGACGTATGGATTGAAAAGGGTCTTGTGACAGTGACCGAGACACTGGGAGGAATAAAGACAGATTACAAATACATCATCAAATATCTTGAGGATTTGGTGAAAGAATACAACCTCAAACCGCAGTTGATTTGTTACGACCTGCACAACGCATCGGCGTTCCTGTCAGACCTTGAGGCGATGGGATTCGATTCAATTTCCGTCACACAGACAGCAAAAGAGTTGAACGATGCGACCGTTGATTTCAGACTTGAGATTCTTGCGGGCAATGTGGAGATTGAGGGAATGGAAGTCGGCAAAGAGGGCAACAAGATAGTTGTTCCGGTCGACAGCCTGCTTGTTTGGTCGATTGCAAATGCAAAGACCATTTCAAACAACTACGGCGAAATAAAGATTGACAAAGACATCACGACAGAACGAATCGACCCGATTGACGCTATCATCGACGCATGGAAACACGCAATGAAAGAGGAATATCGTCCGGATGTGAACGAAACTGTCAATGAATGGCTTGAACAATATGAAAAATACATGAAGAAAGGCGGTGAGAAATAAATGAATCCGTTTCAGAGATTAGGAGTAAAAATTTCAAATTGGTGGAGAGGTGAACCACAGGACAGCGGAGGCGTTGTGACACTGAACTCACCGTCATTCCTTGAGCGGATAGGACTGAAAAGAAAAGGGAAACCGACATCAGAGGTCACATATTTCACATGTCTCAAGATGCTGTCAGAAACCCTTGCAAAAATGCCTATCAAATATTATCAGAAAACGGACAAGGGAATCATTGAGGCAGAGGCGACAGATACATCAAAACTGCTCTCAAAAAGACCGAATCCGTTCATGACACCAACAACATTTTGGAACACGGTTGAAATCAACCGCAACCATTACGGAAACGGCTATGTGTATATGAGAAAGAAGTTTGACCGAAAGAAATTCGGCGGTGAAATAAAAATCGTTGATTTGTGGGTCATGCAGTCAAATTGTGTGCAGATAGTCGTTGATGATGCAGGGATATTCGCAGGAGTGGGGCGTTTGTGGTACGTCTACACAGACCCGACATCCGGTCGTCAATATGTGTTCAGTACAGACGAGGTGATGCATTTCAAGACATCTTTCAGTTTTGACGGAATCACAGGACTACCAGTGCAACAGATATTAAGAGACACGGTTGCAGGTGCGTCCGAATCACAGGCGTTCATGAATAATCTGTATGAGAGCGGTCTGACGGCAAAGGCAACTCTTGAATATACCGGAGAATTGAACGAAAAGGCAAAAGCAGCACTTGTCAAGTCGTTTGAGGAGTTCGGCAGCGGAGCAAAGAACACAGGAAAAATCTTGCCTGTTCCGTTAGGAATGAAACTCACACCTCTTGACATCAAACTGACTGATTCACAGTTCTTTGAACTGAAAAAATATAACGCCTTGCAAATCGCCGGAGCGTTCGGAGTGAAACCGAATCAAATCAACGATTACTCAAAGTCGTCATATAGCAATAGCGAGATGCAGCAGTTATCATTCTACGTCGACACAGAACTGTTCATCATCAAGCAGTATGAGGAGGAAATCAATTTCAAAATGCTACCGGATGAAGATGCAGACGACGGATATTATTACAAATTCAATGAAAAGGTATTGTTCCGCACCGATTCAAAAACGCAGATGGAATATTTGAGAAACGCTGTCAATGGAATGATTATGAAACCGAATGAGGCAAGACGTAAACTCGACATGGAAGATGCGGAGGGAGGAGATGTCCTACTTGCGAACGGTAGCATCGTACCGTTGACGATGGCGGGTGCAGCATATTTGAAAGGTGAATCCGAGCAGGAGAACACCGATGAACCGGAGCAACCGGAGGAAGAAACAGAGCCGGACGCAGAGCAGCCGGACACAGAAACAGAACCGGACGAAACCGACACGGCAGAGGACGAGGATAAACAGGAGGGAGGTGAATAATCATGCCAAAAAAGAGACGTTTTGATTTTACAAAGAAGAATAAACGCAGCGGGAAAGTTGAAAATGTCGGCTATTTGGATTTAGAGCAGGACGAGGAGCAGAGCAGATGTTCCTTGTATTTTTACGGTGACATTGTATCAGCGACATGGGAATCCATGTGGTGCGAGGAGGACAGATGCCCGCAGGACATCGCAGATTTCCTCAACCAGTTAGACGGATATGAGGACATTGACATCTATTTCAATTCCGGCGGTGGAGATGTATTTGCAGGACTGGCAATATACAACCAGTTAAAGCGATACGACGGACACAAAGTCGGATATGTTGACGGAATGGCTGCATCCATTGCATCAGTCATCATGTTTGCATGTGATGAACTGCATTTCGCAACAGGTGCTCAAGCGATGATTCACAAACCGTTATGCATGGCATACGGAAACGCAGACGATTTCAAGGCAGTCATAAAGCAGTTGAATCTCTGCGAGAATTCAATTCTTGATGTCTACATGGAACATGTGCAGGAGGGTGTCACAAGAGACAAAATTCAATCTCTCATGAGCAATGAGACATGGTTCGACAGTAAGAAGATGCAACAGTATTTCAATGTTGAAATCGAGGAAAAGGCAGCAGTTGCAGCGTGTGCATCTGACTTTTTCGAGAAATACAACAATATTCCGGAGGCACTCAAGGGAATCGACACAAAGGACATTGTCGATGCGGTAATTGCGGAATTGGAAAACCGGAACAATGCAGCAGCAGAGGCAGAGAAACAGAGAATCGAGGCAGAAAAGCAGCAGATTCTTGATGATTTATACCTTTATGGTATGTAAGAAATGGAGGACAGAAAGTCATGAATAAGGAATTACAGAAGTTATTAAAGCAGATTAACGACAAGAAAAATGAAGTCAAGAGCCTTGTGAACGATGGAAAACTCGACAAGGCAAGAGCAGCAAAAGAGGAACTCGTAGAATTACAGAACAGATTCGACCTCCTCTATGATTTGGACGAGGACGAGCAGGACGGCATCGAGAACAAGGTCAAGGATGGAACTGCAAAGCAGGTCGGCGGGGATGTCAAGCCGGACAAAAAGAACATCGTGAAATCATTTGTCAACATTGTCAAAGCCGGATTCCTGCACAAAGAGGCAGACGAGGCAGACATCAAGGTGTACAAGGATGCACTCACATCCGACACAACCGCAGGAAGTGAGGGAGAGGTCGGAATTGGCGTGACAATTCCGGAGGACATCAGAACAGACATCATCGAGTTGCGTCGTTCATCCGACAACCTTGAACAGTATGTCAATGTCGAGGGCGTAACAACTAAGACAGGAACACGAAACATTGAGGTTGATGCAGAATCAACACCATTTGACAATGTTGACGAGGCTGCGGATTTTCCGGAGATGGACGAACCGGAATTTTTACCGATTGAGTACAAGGTAAAGAAAAAGGGTGGAATCCTCAAGATGACAGCAGAGTTACTTGAGGACACAGCATCCAACATCATGGCACACATCAACAAATGGATTGCCAAGAAAACAAAGGCAACCCGTAACGCAATGATTCTCAAGGTACTCAATGAGATGACAAAAGGGAAAGAGGTCACAGTCGAGAACCTTGACAGCCTCAAGGACATTTTCAATGAGCAGTTAGACCCTGCAATCGCTGACAATGCAGTTGTTATCACAAATCAGAGCGGTTTCAACTACCTTGACAAGTTAAAGGATAAAGACGGCAACTATATTTTACAGAAAGACCCGACACAGCAGACAAAGGGAAAGATGCTTTTCGGTGAATATCCTATCATCAAATTATCAAAGAAAACTCTTGCATCCGAGAAGATTATGAACACCGATGGTCACACAATCGACGGGTACAAGCATCCTATTTTCTGCGGTGACTTAAAAGAGGCAGTCACACTCTTTGACAGAAACGTCCTCACAATCGACCTCAATGACAAAGGTGCGGGCTTATGGGATAAGGACATGACCGGAATCAAGGTGCGTGACCGTTTCGATGTGCAGCCTGTTGACAAGGGAGCAGTCATCAAGGGTCAGATTACAGAAGTTATCAACGGGTAATATGGCAGCAGGGCGGTGAATCCGTCCTGCTATTGAAAGCAGGTGAGAACATGACGGATGAAGAAAAAGAGAAGTACAGAGGCGGTCTGATTGCTACATGCAAGACATATTGTCACATCGACTATGATGACGACATCGAAATCCTTGAATTGATGCTTGACACGACACTGGATGAAATGACGGAACTGATTCCGAATTTCGACCGGAACAACCTCACAAGCCGTCAAAAACTGCTTGCATTTATGTCCGTGAAAGAACTGTACGACAACCGTGACAAGTACCGGAGCGACACGAAAACGCTATCCGCTGCCGTTTCCTCCATGCTATTGAAAGAAATATACGGAGGTGCAGCAGAATGACAGGCAGAATCAAGATAATTCGCAAGAAAACAAGTGTTGTTGACGGTAGACGACAGCAGGAGGAAAAGGAGTTTTTCTCATGTTGGTGTGATGTCAAGAGTTTGGGAACAAATGAAAAATACAATGCGTTGCAGATAGGTCTTGAGAACACAATCATGTTTGAAACGAGAGCCTGCGACAAGATGGAGGAAATCAGATTGAATCTGAAAGAGTTCTACGCAGTATATAAAGGCGTTGAGTTCAAGATATATGATGCATGTCCGATGTTCACAGACGACAGGAAATATCAGTTGAAATGTAGAGCGGGAGCATAGTGTCATAATCTGACACCGGAGGTGATGCAGTGAAAATTGAAATGGAATTTCAAGGCTTGAAAGAACTCATGAAAGCATTTGAGGACGCAGCAAGCGACGAGGACATAAAAGAGGTCAATCAAAAGATTGTAAAGCAAAGCGAACCAGTTGTGAAAAACATCATGTCCGGCAAAATTCCGAAATCGGCAGACATCAAATTATCCGGTAGAGGTTTCGGTTCAAAGTCATCCGTGACATCACATGCAGCGGACAGCATACCGATGGGAGCAGTCAAAATGAAAGACACAGGAGCAACAGCAGATGTCGGATGGGAAAAGTCGGACAATAGCGAACACTTTTATGTGAAATTCATAAACTGGGGAACTATCTATCGCCCGCCTCAAGAATTTATCTATGCAACAGGGCGTGAGGCAGATGCGGAACTGCAAAAAATCGCAGAACAGGAATATCAATCATATTTAGACAACACATTGAAATGAGGTGAGAGCATGAGCAGCAGTCCGGACATCATCAAAGATGCATCCGACGCATTGAAACCAATATCAGACAGGAAAATCATTGTGATGCAAGGATGGTATGACAAAAACATCCATGACAGACATGTGACATTGTGGGATTTGGGAGAAAACGACGAGAATTTTTCGGACGACGATGCAGAGGGAGTGACGCTGTCAGTGCAGGTCACTATATTTTCAGAGAATGACGAGGTTGAACTTGCGAGGGAAATCAAGTCACTCATGAAAGAAAATGATTTCTCATTTGACGGCAGGAACGGAGACGATTCAAAGCCGGAGGACGGAATCTATATGAAAGCACAAAGGTTTTCAAAGTTTTATGAAATGGAGGAATAGACATGAGCGAAACAATAACAAAGTTAAGCGAAACAGTGCAGCAGATTGTCAGAAGTAGAACATGCGGTTGTAGGGATTTCTACATCGCAAAAATCACACAGAACGATGCAACAGGATATGTTGCGGGAACTCCGGTGAAACTGGCAAGAGCAATCAAAGCGAAAGTTGATGAAAAATGGACTTCTGAAAAGATTTACTCCGATGACGGAACAGAGGAGGTCATCAATTCCTATGAGGGAACAGAAATCGAACTTGAGGTCAATGCACTTGCACCGCAGGACAGACAGATTCTTTTCGGACAGTTATACGAGAACGGTTTTCTTATTAAGACAGCCGACGACAAAGCACCGGAGGTCGCTGTCGGATGGAGAGAAAGAAAACTCAACGGAACGTATGATTTCAAATGGTTATACGCCGGAAAGTTTGCAGAGGGCATCAGTGAGGAGGCAAGCACAAAAGAGGGCAAATTATCTCCAACAACAAAGAGCATCAAGGGTTCATTCTATGAGAGAAGTCTTGACAATGCGTATGAGATTTCAGTCGACGAATCAAACCTTGTGACAGAAAACACAAAGGCAGCAGAGGCAATCAAGGCATGGTTCAGTAAAGTGCAGGAGAAAAACGGCGGTTTAGGCTAACAAGAGGATATATAACAGGAGGATAAATCATGAAAAGAAAAATTATAGTCAACAATAAAGAGTTTACAATGCCGAAAATGTCAATCGACACATACACGGAATATCTCGAACTTGCAGAGGTTGTCGACGCAAAACAGAGGTATTCAAAGCAGGACATTGAGGCGATGGGTCTTTTTATCTGCAAAGCATACGGAGACCAGTTCACCGTTGAGGAATTAAAGAATCCGGAGACCGGACTTGATGCAGCAGGTTTAATTCTTGAGTTCCAGTTCATCGACATGGGAATTGCAGACGAACTCACCAAGAGAATGGAGAACATCGAGAAAAATTTTCAGAGTGGCAAGTGATACCGGAAATCGAGGTCACTTGCAGAGGTGAGAGACTTTTCATCAATTCCGTAACGGTAGAACAGTATAAAAAATATATCAGTCTCATGGAAAAGAATGACACGGAGAAATTCTCCGGAGTGATGTTTTTCAACAAAAAGATAATGCAGGAGATGTTCGGGAATGAATTGTCGCTTGCAGCAGTCGGGGAGATTGATGCAGTTGAATTTCTGACGGCAATCAAGACGGTTCATTTCATCATGCAGAATATTGTTGCAGAGAAGATGTTGAACATCGTCGAGGTTGAGCAGGTGGAAAAAGAGGCATCCGCATTCGATGACTATGACCGTGAAAATGGATATGAGGACGAGGATGAACAACCGGAGGAAAATCAATGGAAAGTCTGCGGGGAAATTGTTGACCGTGTTGTAAAAATTGCGATTCGGCTATTGAAAAACTCATACAGTCAATGCATGAAAGAGAACATTGTCACGTTGTTGGACTACTTAAAATTTGAATTAGATACAATCAACGAAAATCAGTAAGAGAGGAGGCGACCGAATGGCTTATACAAGCGTCAAAATATCGGCAGATTCGAGCAGTTATCAATCGCAAATGAAATCAGCAGCATCGCAGATGAAAGTCTTGTCTGCGGAATATACGACGGCAGCGACGAAAGCAAAGTTGTTCGGGTCGGAAACAGACAGCCTCAAGGCAAAAGCCGAATCGCTCACTCAAAAAATTACGGTGCAGAAAAACATCGTGAAATTGAACAGTGAGCAGCAGGAGAAGTTGACAAAGAAACTGTCAGACCAAAAGACAAAGCAAGAGGAACTCAAAACAAAGATTGATGCTGCAAAAGAGGCTTATGAGAAATCGACAGCAGAGACCGGAAAGAACTCCGAACAGTCAAAGGCACTCAAAGAGGAACTTGACAAGTTAGAGAAAGAGTTTACTGCAAATGAGACAGCAATCGGAAAGACAGAGACCGCACTTGCAAATCAGACAGTAAAGACGGAAAAGTCAAAAACTGCTCTCATGAACATGGAGGCAGAACTAAAAAATGTTAATGACCAGTTGAAAGATAATAAACTTGAAAAATTTGCGACCGCTTGCGATACGGCGGGAACAAAGATGGAAAGTTTCGGAAAGGGTGTAAAGCGTTACGGAATGAAAATCAACAAAAATGACAGCAATCCGGCGACACGATGCACATATCTTTTCGATGCGGTGGGAATGACACCCGCTGCGATGAATTATTCTGCCGGACGGTTCGATTTTGGAGACTGGGGAAACGTCTTTTTTGTAAAGAACAATTATCCGGCAATGGTCAAATATGACGGTACAGAAGATTATAAACTCGACCCGAACGACCACACAAAGAAAGCAGACGGAAAAACGGCATCCGATGTCTCAAACACGGCATACGGAGGAAATGCAATGAGTGTATTCGATGGCAGCGGTGACAAGGGCAAGATTTGGCTCTCACAGTTTGAAGTCGGAAACTATGAGTACATGATTATTTCAAACGTCCAGTACGATGAATCATACAACGATGACGCATATGTCAGAGAGGACGGTTCACATGCGGACAAACTCTATTTCCCGATGTTTGGCGGTTCGTATGATGGAACACGCATCCGCTCACTTGCAGGACAGGCACTCATGTATAACACAAACGCATCAACAGAGATTGCAAGAGCAAAGGCAAACGGTGCGGGATGGAATATCGGCTCATGGAGCAAACGAAACCTGTTGAATTGTATGCTCAAGATTATGTCAAAGACAGACAATTCACAGACTGCATTCGGACAGGGTCAGACATCCGGATATGTGAACGACGCATCACAGAATTACGGGCATCTTGCAACCGGAACACTCAAGGACAAAGGACAGTTTTTCGGATATAACGACACAACACATGAGGTCAAAGTGTTCTACATGGAAAAACCGTGGGGCAACCGTTGGGATAGAATCAACGGTCTGTTGATGGTAGGCGGTGAAATTCTTGCAAAGATGACACCACCGTACAATCTGACAGGAAAGGACTTCGAAAAGGTCGGAATCACATTCACATCATCCGGCAACGGTTATCAGAAAGGAACAAAGTCAAACAGATTCGGACGCATTGTCAATTCAATAGGTGGCAGCAGTAGCACATACACATGTGACTATTTTTGGTGGAATGCCGGAATTACTGCGGTCGCCCTTGTCGGCGGTTACTGTAGCTCTGGCGATTATTGCGGTGCGGCTTACTTGGCTTTGAACAATTCTGCGGGCGATGCGTACTGGAGCTTCGGTGCGTCCGTTTTCTTAGAACAGCCTATCGCTGCGTAAGCAGCAGGGGGAGGAACGGAGGGGGAACGCCTCCGCTATTCCCGCCGTTAGGCGGTGTGGTCGTTTTTAGAAAAATGAATATAGGGATATAGGGTGCGGTGTCGGGCGGTGTTCCTGCTCCCTGCGGTCGCCCTTGTCGGCGGTAACTGTAACAATGGCGATTATTGCGGTGCGGATTACTTGAATTTGAACAATTCTGCGGGCAATGCGAACTGGAACATCGGTGCGTCCAATTTCTTCTCATATCGGAGCGTTTAATCAAATGCAGCCTATATCCCACGCCACAAGGCGAAAATCATTCCGGATATAGGGTCGGTTGAGTAAGCATCCGCACAAAAACCGATAGGAGATAAGAAAATACTATATGAGAAGTTACAACAACCTATATGAACCAATGTTGCAAGACGACTACATAAAACAGCGTTTTATAAATGCATCCAAAAAGAAAAAGAACAGGAATGATGTGCGGGAGGTATTAGAGAATCTCGATGAACACACAGAACTCTTGAAAAAGATGTTGACAGAGGAGTTGTTCATTCCGGACTATCACAAACCGAGCATCATCAACGAGAGCAGCAGCAAGAAAACACGCCGTATATTGAAACCGCATTACAAATATGAGCAGGTTATTCATCATTGTGCAATAGGTCAGTTCAAACCGATTGTGATGAATGGATTGTATGAATTTTCCTGCGGGAGCATACCGGGCAGGGGCGTTCATTACGGGAAAAAGTACATGCGGAAATGGCTTGATTCATACGACGGGAAAAAGTTCTTTGTTCTCAAGATGGATGTACACCATTTCTTTAAATCCATAAACCGGAGAATCCTCAAGAGAAAACTCAAAGCAGTAATTCGGGATAAACGGTTTTATAGATTACTCTGCATACTGATTGAACATGACAAAATAGCACTCGTTGCAAAGATTTTGACGGATGCAGGTGTTGAGATTGATGCAGAACAGACGAAAACGCTTGTCGGGTGCATAGCATTTGACGACATCTCCGGAGCGTTGGAGGTCTTGAGGGAAATCGGCATCGCAGGAGCGATGTTCGAGGAACTGAAAATAATTATTGAGGAGATGCGAAAAGGCGTTCCGTTGGGATATTTTACATCACAATGGTTCGGCAATTTTTACTTAAAAGCACTTGACCACTACATCAAGGAGGAACTCCATGCAGAACATTACATGCGATACATGGATGACATGGTGATACTGGGTAAGAGCAAAAAGAAACTGCATAAAATGCACAGGGCAATCGAGACGTATCTGAACGAAAACCTTGACCTTGAGATAAAAGGCGACTGGCAGGTGTTTAGATTTGAATATCCGGTGATGAAAGACGGGAAACCAGTGTTTGACGAGAACGGAAAGCAGGTCACAAAGGGTCGTATGCTTGATTTTATGGGATTTCAATTTCACCATGACCGGACAACCATCCGGAAATCAAACATCGAGGCTGCGAGACGCAAGGCAAACCATATTTCAAAGCAGGATAAAATCTCATGGTATAACGCATCGGTGATGTTGTCGTATATGGGATTGTTCAAACACACGGACACATACAACTATTACATTGAATACATCAAACCGAAAATCAATGTCAAGAAACTCAAGAGGATAGTTTCAAAGCATAGCAGAAAGGAGAATGAGCAACATGACAGACTGGAAAAAGGTGACAGGAACACAGCCGGAACGTCCGGAGGAAATCGACAGGACATCGTCTCCGTCAACGGTCTATCTGCGTAAGAACATCGAGCAGGTGGAGAAAGAGGTTGAGGGAGCAGACGGAAAGATGCAGACCGTGACCGAATGGCAGTACGACGAAAAGGAAATGACGGTTGAGGAATATGAGAACATGGCTCTCATGAAATCCGTCGTTGAGGAGAACACATCCGGAATCGTCGAATCAGTAACACAGTTTCAGAAAGATGCGGTCATCGACGAATACACCGCACAGTTAATCGAGGAGGGTCTGATTTAATGAGAATACTTGTTGAAAGTCTGAAAAGAATGTACACAGTCAAAAAAACGCTCACAAAGGAGCAGGTTGCCGAGAGAGTGGCAAGAGGTAGCATTTCAGCGGACGAATATGAATACATCACAGGGGAGAAATACTCCGGCGGTGATGCAGAATGAGTCCGCTTGAAATAATCTCACGATTGTGTGATGTGACGGAGAATCTATCCGCAATCGTGAAAAAGCAGCAAACAATCATTGAACAGTCGAAAATCGAGGAGACGGTCAAGGCAGAACTCCGGCAGGAGGTAGAGGAGACAGACAGGGAGATGGATGTTCTTGAATACCACATGAGGAGATACTGCGACACCGATGACATCGAGGCGACAGAGTTCGGAAAGGAGAACGCCGTTGACGATTGAGATTTCCCTGTTGCTCTCCGGAGTATCTGTTGCGTTTGCGATTTTTTTCGGTATCTGCTCAAAGCAGAGAAATGAGAAAAAGGACACACAGGAAGATGCGGAACAGAGAGCAACAACCGACACGATGGTGATGGTGAAACTTGAGAACATCGCAGACGACCTCAAAGACATCAAACGGGAATCGAGAGAGAACCGTGAGGAGATGAAAACATTGAGAGAGCGTGTTGTCATTGTGGAACAGTCACTCAAGAGTTATCACAAGAGACTGGACGGAGAACAGCATTCCGACCGATAACAGGAGGGCAGGGAACAGGCAAGAATCAACCTCACAGAAAAGAGGCAGTACATGAGAATGACAGAACAGGAACGTCGCATCAGAATCCGGCATCTGAAAAGAATGTACCGGATAAGGGAGCGAAAAGAGAGACATGACAAAAAGGTGTCCGGTCTGTTCATGAAACGTGTTGTATTTACTTTGATTCTTGCAGCATTTATCTTTACAGTCGTGATGATATTTGTGTTTTTGCGGATGGGTTCAGAGCCATCGACGCTGATTGAGAATGTATTCAGATTTCTTTCGGTTGAGGGCGGTGCAATGGCACTCATTAAGTCCGTGAAAACGGTCAAGGGAACAAAGTCAAACGGAGAAATACAACACAATGACGAACCGGAACAGGATGACGAGGAGGTACAAGGATGAAATACATCGTCGAGAATTGGTTTGTGATTGTGGGTCTGATTGCAGTATGTGCAGCGGGAGGATATGCGGTATATGTTTTCGTGAAAATGCCGTCAGACAAGCAGTTGAACAAAGTGAGAGAATGGCTGCTCTATGCAGTCACAAAGGCAGAAAAAGAACTGGGAGGCGGTACAGGTCAAATCAAGCTGCGTTATGTATATGACATGTTTGTCGCAAGGTTTGCGTGGCTTGCAAGAGTGATTTCTTTTGAGGCTTTTTCGATGATGGTCGACGAGGCACTTGAGAGAATGAAAAAGATGCTTGAGAGCAACAAAGCGATGCAGACGCTTGTGAGCGGTGAGGCAGGTGAGGTCAATGAGTAAAATCGCAGACTTTTTCATGCAGAACGCAAGGACAATCGGGATTGTGTACGTTGTGGGTGCGGTCGTCGTATTTTTAGCGATGACAGCGTTTTACATTTGGGTCGACAGGGCAAGCAAAAAGGAACAGGAGCTTTACTATGACGAATATTATTATCCGGATGACGAATTTGCGGAAAGAATGTCGGTGGTAGTATGGTTCATTCTTTCATTGGGATGTGCGATTTTATGGGTCGGTATTCCGTTACTGATTTGCGGGTTGATTGTGTACACAGAACTTGAGGAACATTGTCCGGCACTCATGGGAGACATGACGGACAGGAACACAGAAGAATTTGACAAGGAGGAAAACAAATGATTTCAAATTGCGGACATGATGAAAATAACAGATACAGAGGAGGAAAAGCAGGAGACCAGACAGGTACAGAGTGGAGGGTTATAAATTGGTATAACAGACCGTGGAAATGTGTCCTCCGTCATCCGGATGCAAAGGTCAGAAAAATGATTGCGAGCATGGCAAAGGCAGCAGCAGTCAACAATAAAATCGGATATGACCAGTCAGAGAGATACACATTTTGGGAGCATCTCAAGGCATCGAATTACGACCCTGCACAAATCACGATTGCGTGTGAGGCAGATTGTTCATCCGGTGTCGCTGCAATCGTAAAGGGTGCAGGTTACAGACTGGGAAATGAGAAAATGAAGAATGTGAGCATTTATCTCTATACCGGAAACATGAGAGCAGGTCTCAAGGCAGCAGGATTCGAGGCGTTGACAGACAGCAAATATCTGACATCGGATGCGTATTTGCTTGAGGGAGACATCCTCCTCAATGACAATGCTCACGTTGCAACGAACCTCACGGACGGAGCAAAGTCATCCGGAACAGGTGCATCCAACACAACACCAGTCAAGAGCAACGCAAAGGTCGACGTTGCACACGGGTTCAACAAGAGCCTTGCAGGAACTTACAAGGTGACTGCATCCGGATTGAATCTCCGTGCAGGAGCAGGAACAGGAAAGTCAATCCTTGCGGTGATGAAAAACGGCGAGAAAGTCCAGTGCTATGGATATTATAACGATTGCAACGGTGTGAAATGGTTGTATGTGGTTTACAAGAACATCGTCGGATATGCGTCAAGCAAGTATTTGAGCAAATAGGAGGGAAAATCATGTTATACTATTTAGGCAAAGGAACAGAGTTCAAGAAAGAGGACTGCAAAGAGTACAAGACCATTGAGGGAGCAATGAAAGCAGCGGCAAAGGACGAGAGTTTTGTTGTGTGGGATGAAAACGGAAACGTCATCGGCTCACTCACGGACAATGTTCCGGAGGGAGCATTGCAGACAAATCCGGACGGCAGCGTCAACGCATACGATGCGGACGGAAACAAGGTCGGAACAGTCGATGCGGAAACCGTTGAGAAAATGACAACATTTGAGAGTGACGAGGATGCAGCAGGGCAGCAGGAGGACGCAGAGGACGGGGAAACAGCCTCAAACGATGCAGAGACAACAAATCCTCCGTCTGAACCGGAAACGGGCGAGAATGGGGCAAATACAGAGCCACAGGAGGCAGAGGACGAACCGGAGGACAAAGTCATCATCCCGCAGGGAAAAATGAAAGTGACGGTCATTTGCGACGGCTCACTCAATATCAGACGTTCCGCAGCGTGGGGCAATGAGAACATCTGCGGTCGTGCTATCAGAGGACAGTCATATTATGTGAAAGAGATTCATGTTGTGGACGGAAAGAAGATGGTCAGAACAATCGGCGACCTTTACCTCTCCGGAGAATCGGAGCATGTACAATTCGAGCAGTTATAAGAGCATACAGACAAAAAAAGAGGACGGCATCCGGAAACGGGTGTCGTCCTTGTGCTATAATGGATTTATGAACGTGCTTGAATTTTGGCAATCAACGCATCTTGCAAAACTTTTGAATAGTTGATGCCGTAATTTTCACATGCAGTATTGAGCCATGCAGGAATACTCAAAGTTTTCTTGACCGCTTTGTCATTGTACGCACGGGCGTATTCGTCGAGGTTGACGCAAATCAAATTGACAAGTGCTGCATCCTCGTCCTTTTCAACTGCATCAAGAGGGGTCGGAGCGGGAAGAACATCACCATCACGCAAGGATGTGAATAAATACTGACCGCAAGCCTCTTGAGCCATTGCGAAAGCGTCCGCAAGGTTATCTCCGTAAGTTGCTAAATCATTGAGGTCGGGGAAAATAACTGAATATTTCCCGTCGTCCTCCGGATAAAAAACAGCAGGATAAATATAATTCATGATAACGCTCCTTTCTTTAATGGGTGGCAGGTCTCATTTGAGACCCGCCTGTTTGAGTATGGAGTTGACAACCCTTTGAGGAATGTCGCCTCGATGATTTGGGATTGTAACTTTTCCCGTTTTGGTTGGGTGCTTGTATTGGTGATGTGAACCTCTCACATCTACCAACTCCCATCCGTCATTGAGGACTATTTTTTCAATTTCTCGAAATCTCATTTGTATTGTTTCCTCCTTACAAGTATATAATAACACGTATTTTACGTAATGTCAATAAAAATATACGTAAAATACGTAAAAAATAACAGAGATTTTCATACTACTAAATTGAACCTACCGACCGGAAATTTGGACTCAAAATCAGGAAAGATTGTAATTGATGCATTGAATAAGATTTCATCGGAATATAAAAAGACAATTGTCATGGTAACACACGATCCGCAGATGGCAAGTTATTGTGACCGGATTATTCTGCTGAAAGACGGCAAGATTTTGGAAGAATTAAAGAAGGGTAGTAACAGAGAAACATTTTATCAAACAATTCTTTCCAAAATGGCGGAATTATAAAAAGACCAATGCCAGTATCAGCTATATTTGATTTGCTTATGTAGATCCTATAGATAATTCTTTGATTCCTATATATGTAGAAATATATATATGTGTATTGTTGGTTTTTATCGGTCTATGGATTCTAATTGATGCAATGCTGGATACATGGGAAGCAGAACATCAGATATTAATATCTCAATTAGAGGAACAGGAAAAGCATTCATTACAAACGAAAGTCAAGATTTTGGAAGAACGCTATCAAGAAATGTTAAAAAGCCGAAAAGTGGTTCATGATATGAAGAACCATATTCTGGCGCTCAAGAACTATGATCAAGAGCAGAACTGGCCCGGATTGCATGAATATCTGAATGAACTTAGTGATGATATGCTGGAATATAATTTTCATGTCTGGACTGGAAATCATATGCTGGATATGATCTTAAACCAAAAGGAAAAGGATGCACAGAATCAAAATACCGTTATGCAAATTGATACAGAAGTTTTTTCTACACTCCCTTTTACAGACCGGGAGATCATATCCCTTTTCGGGAATCTATTGGATAATGCGTTGGAAGCCTGTGAGAAAATCAATGATAAAGAGCGTTGGATAAAGATTAAGATAAAAAAGAAAAATCTATTGTTATATATTGAAATTGCAAATGCATTAGAGGAAATGCCGAAGCAAATTCAAAAAGAATTTGTTTCAAATAAAAAAGATAATGGACTTCATGGATATGGAATGAAGAATATACAGGATATTGTAAAAAAGTATGATGGAATCTTCGAATATAAGGTATATGAAGATCATCTGATATTTATGATTTCTATCTATAATAACTGATAAGGATAAGGGGATGAAAAGTATGTTGAAAAAAATATTTTTTAAACTGCTGGGAGAAAGGAAAAAGGATTACATAAGAGTTATTTTAAGTGGAATCTTCTGTATATCGGTCGTATTTTTTTCTACGTCTGTTGGCAGCAGTCTTGTTTATATATCAACGGGACGACGGGCAACTATGACAGAATTAGTAATGGAAGTTGAAAAGAATTTTATTTTGCCGTATGTGTTACTGATCTTTCTCATGATTTTAATTATACTCGGCTATATTCGTAAACGATCCGGCGATTATGCAATGCTTAATATACTGGGAATCAAAAAGAAACACAGATATATGTATATTGGCTGTGAATATCTCGGAATCATTTTAGGATCAATTGCAGGAGGGGTGATTCTTGGAATATTGGAAGCAATGATTGTAAAAAAGATACTGGAAAATATTTTTCAAAATTATGTAAGCAATATATATTTGGGAATATCACCGTTAATTCTCACACTAATTATCAGCGTAATCATGTTTGGAATCGGCTTCGCCTTTTGTGATCAGTATATCGCCTGCATCGGAATTGACCATATAATATCGGGAGGAAGTAATCATAACAGAGCAAGTAAGAATACATTGCTATTTTGTCTTATAGGAGTTGCAGTATTTATTCTTACATTAGTTTCTATTGTTACATATTGGGGACAGATCGGATATACGATTCCGACAGCTCTAGGAATCATAACGGCAGTTATTTTTACTTTATTTGGCTGTAGATTATATCTTGAAAAATTAAGAAAACGAAAGAATAAATATTATAAAAAAATCCTTTGGCTCGATAACTGGTACGATCAGTTTTTCAGTCATGCTAATATCAGTTATATTGTCAGTGCTTTTCTGATTGTTATTCTGTTTGGATTTAATATTGTATTGGTAGACAATCTTCCTGTAAGGCAGCCGGAAAATTATCCGTATGACATAGTCTGGGGTGCCAATACAAAAGATAAAGCATTTATCGAAAAGTTAAAAGAAAAGTATAATGTTCAGACAGAATTCATTCCATCTATCAGAGTGACTTCAGGAAACTGTGCAGAACATACTGGAATTTCTGCGACAGAATATAAACGCCTTACAGGAAAGCAGGTTCATTTAAAAAATGATGAAATATACGTTGTATACCAATGGGACCGAAGCGAATATGGAACAATTGGTCTGGATTTTGGAAAGCTGAAACCAAGATTATACACCGGATGCGCAACCGCAGATATCTGGATTTATACCGCAAGAACATTGCCAGGTAATAAATTTACAAGAAAATATACAATTAAAGGAAATGACAGAAGAATCATTACCGGGAATTTTAAAACAAGAGTTTTAAGTACCAGCAATATGAATACGGATGTGTTTGAAGATATAATTGTATTTTCAGATCATGAATATGATAAGATCAGTCAAAAAGCCAAAGGGTCAAACCTTACAGTAGTAATGAACGTACCACAGAATTATGATGCTGTTGTAAATAAAATAACTAATTATGCAGCAAAACATTCACAGATTAATTTCTTTGATTATCATGACGGAAATCTGATCTATGATAAAAAACAGTGCACAATAGAAGATCAGGAAAACCGGATGTTAAATGTAAGTGCGATGTTGATTGATATGCTTGTGTTATTTATCAGCATAATCTTTATCTTACTAGAGAAAATATCCAGTGATTACGAAGCACTGGAATGGAAGTATTTATTCTATTACCGTACAGGAATGCCAGAGAAAAAACGAAGAGAAAGTATTTATAAAGAAATAACCATGACATCCAAAGTTGCCTTGATAACAGGAATATTTATAGCAGCAGTAATGATATTGGTGAAAATATTATATAAGAAAATGCCGGTATATTGGACAAAGATTTATCTGGCAGAAGCCGCAGTAATGATTATAGGTATGACCGCTATTATCATGATAATCGTAAGAATTGCAGCATGGCGTTCATTTAAGCGCAGTGAGAGGAGAAATAAGGATGAATAAAGAAAATATATTAGAAATTGATAATCTGGAAAGAAGCTATTCAACAGTCATGCCGGACGGAGAGACAAAGGTTTATTCTGTGCTAAGAGGAATTTCATTTCAGGTAAAACGAGGGGAATTTATTGGTATTATGGGAAGTTCCGGATGTGGAAAAACCACACTTTTGAAAACTATCGGAATGCTTAATAAACCAAATGGCGGAAGAGTGTTCTATAATGGTGAAGATACAACAGAAATTTATGGGGATCATCTGGCAGAAATACGCCGGACACAACTGGCATTTGTATTTCAAGATTTTTATTTGATGAACAGCCTGACTGTCCGCGAGAACATTATGATGCCATTAATATTAAATGAAGATGATCCTGTAGAAAGTTCTAAAACTGCGGAAACCATGGCTGAAAAACTTGGGATTTACAAGCTGTTAGACAAAAAGCCTTACGAATTGTCCGGTGGTGAGAAACAGCGAACGGCGATTTGCAGAGCAATGGCTGAAAATCCAGAATTAATACTTGCGGATGAGCCGACCGGAAACCTTGATTCCAATTCATCCAAACAGGTTATCCATACATTATCCTACATTAACCAGGAATTCGGAAAAACAATTGTCATGGTAACACACGACCCGCAGATGGCAAGCTATTGCAGTCGGTTAATTCTGTTGAAAGATGGAGTGATATTGGAGGATTTAAAGAATAGTGGGGATCAGGAGGCGTTTTATCAGGAGATTCTCGGAAAGATGAAAGAGCTGTAAAAGATTCACAAAAAATTGACATTTTTAAATTTCGTATTGAAAATAAAAATCAGGCATGTTATTCTATCGGCACGCAGATGAATTCTAGTATCTGCAATGCATCTAGATTTACCAATTCATTTACTTCAAACCTAAACAATCGGGTAAGAATCCAAGATGAAAATCATAAAAACAGATAAATACATGTCTGATAAAAGAAGATAACGGTATATACTGGTATAT
>ERZ839767.3126-NODE-3126-length-19657-cov-7.774207_pt1 | contig 19657 bp, 17 predicted proteins | sample MGYA00519879_ERZ839767 | MGnify/ENA primary metagenome ERZ839767 (study PRJEB31850, sample SAMEA3708852) | human gut metagenome | biome: human gut; feature: human-associated habitat; material: faeces | place: China | collected 2014 ...
CGACGGCAAAAGAAAAAAAGCCGTCGTAGAGCAGACAATTTGACACGCCCATTTGAAACGGCGGCTTTGATTTTCAGAGCCGCCGTTTCTTTGCGTTTACACAAACCTATGACGACTTGCAGGGACACGGTAGCCGATTGGAGGTTAATTTACCGTGTCCTTTTTTTTATTTCGCAGTATCCATGATCTGCACCAGTTAAAAAAAGCATAGCCCCTCCATCAGAGCAGTCCGGCTTCGAATATGAACTATACCATGCAAGCAATCTTCTTCATAAAACATTTTTGCGCCCTGCAGGTCCGTTGCGACTTGCTGGGCGCTTTTTGCTGTTTTCTGAGGACAAACCCGCTTCGAAAAAATATTTTGAGATTTTTTCAAAAAAGAGGCGTTTAGCGGGCAGCGCACGGCGTTGCCGGTGTCATGTTGGCGGAAAGGGACAGAACCACAACATCCCCCACAGAAAGGGGGTGAGAAGATGGAAGCTATCCCCCGCGACTATGGCGAACAGTGCCGGTTTGATGCTTTCTGCAAAACCGTACTGCGAAATGAGGCCCGAAACTACCACCGGGATATGAAACGCCAGCGCGACCGTGAAACGTCGTTCAGCGTTCTCCCGCAGGCAGAATTGGACAAGCTCTACACCGTAGATCATTACCCCAGCGACGATTTTGTGTTTTCGTCGCATGGCTATGATTTACATATCGACAACGAGCTTGTGGCCGCCGCATTTGCTGAGCTGTCCCAGCAGGCGCAGAGCATTTTGATTTTGCACTGTGTTTTGGAACTGGCAGACGGCGAGATCGGCGCACTCATGGGAATGTCCAGAAGTGCCGTCCAGCGGCACAGGACTAAAACGCTGAAAGAGCTGCGAACAAAATTGATGGCGTTGATGCCGGAGGGAGGTTAGACGCGGATGAAAAATCCCAACTACAAAGGCATTGAGCTTTTGCCCCTTTCGGTGATCAAGGCCGCCCGCGCCGGTGATGCCGAGGCTGTGGAACGAGTATTGCGGTACTACGAGGGCTACATCAACAAGTTATGTACCCGGACGCTTTACGACGAATACGGCCAGCCTCATGTGTGCGTGGACGAGTACATGAAGCGCCGTCTGGAAATCAAGCTCATTTCTTCCATCGTCACAATACCGTGACGAACCGGCCCCCGGAGGCTGAAACAGCTTAACCCTTTCCCTGTTTCTTCCCTCTGCTGCGGGCCGCTGGCAGCACCTTGAAAAAGAAAGCCCGGTGGGATGCCATCGGAGCAGTATAGGGCAACGGACACATTCTGTATGTTCCGCGTCGGTTGATGCGCCATGACCTCATGTTCCATGAGTGAGCGAGAACCATCTACACCGAGAGTTGGCAGCTCATAAGCAGCGGCACATACGCTAACGATACTCCCGCGTTGAACGCCCACACAGCATTGCGCGGCGCACCCACAAGCATGGGCCGAGGTGAAATTCCTGTGGAGCTGATGCCACCAGCCGTCCGTTTCTTGCCCATTTATTCATCTTTCATGGCGGCATGGAATGATAGTCTATGCTGCCGCTTGAAGAAAGGGAGGTGAATCATGGCAGGCGAAATTGAAGTTCAGGTAAAAGATAAATTTTGCCTTACCATTGATGAAGCATCGGAATATTTCAATATTGGTGAGAAGAAAATGCGAAAGCTGGTAGCCGAGAATATGGATTCTGGCTTTGTAATTCAGAATGGAGTAAAGGTTTTGATTAAGCGGAAACGCTTTGAAGCCTTTCTGGATGATTTGTCGGCCATCTGATCTTTCGCTGATGATAAAAGCATTTGCTATACGCGCTTGAAGATCATATATTCTGCCTTTTGGCTCCGAGTTTTGCTTCATTTAGCAATAGAAAAAGGGCCTCCGCTATGATATACTGTTAGTATATCGCGCGGAGGCTCTTTTCACAGAAAGGAGCATGAACGGTGAGCGAGAAAAGACGAGATAACAGAAATCGTATTCTTCGCAACGGAGAGAGCCAACGCAAAGATGGACGATATGCGTTCAAATATATCGACGCAACAGGAAAGCCCCAGTTTGTTTATAGCTGGAAATTGGAGAAAACGGATAAGCTGCCAACGGGCAAGCGGGACGATCTTTCTCTGCGGGAGAAAGAAAAACTGATTCAGAAAGATATTGACGATCAGATTGTACCTCGCGGTGGTGAAATGACTGTGGAGGAACTGGTAAGAAAATATCTCATGCAGAAAACAGGCGTCCGGCATAATACCGAGGCCAATTACAACTTTGTCCTCAATATCATTAAGAAAGAGGAATTCGGCAAGCGCCGGATTGACAAAGTGAAGCAGTCTGACGCGAAATGCTGGCTGATAAAGTTGCAGCAGGATGGCAGGGGTTACAGCTCCATCCATTCTATCAGGGGTGTTGTCCGACCTGCCTTTCAGATGGCCGTTGATGATGATTTGATACGCAAGAATCCATTTGAATTTCAGCTTGCCACCGTCGTAGTCAACGACAGCGTGACAAGGGAAGCGATTACCAGAAAGCAAGAAAGAGCGTTTCTTGAATTTGTGGCGAGTGACAAGCATTTTTGCAAATACTATGATGGTATCTATATTCTGTTTAAGACCGGGCTTCGGATTTCAGAGTTTGTGGGTTTGACGCTGGCGGATGTGGATATGAAAAATCGAAAGATTAACATTAACCATCAGTTGCAGCGGAAGCGGAATATGGAGTATATCATCGAGGACACCAAGACAAGCAGCGGTACACGGGTTATCCCTATGACGGATGATGTGTATGAGTGCTTCAAGCGCATCATTGCCAACAGGAAAAAACCAAAAGTGGAACCGATGATTTGCGGCAAAAGCGGTTTTCTCTATCTGGATAAAAACGATATGCCGATGGTGGCCCTGCATTGGGAAAAGTATTTCCAGCATATTTGCGAGAAGTACAACAGCATCTATAAAGTGCAGATGCCGAAGATCACGCCGCACGTTTGCAGACATACGTTCTGCTCGAACATGGCAAAAAGCGGAATGAACCCCAAGACGCTTCAATACATCATGGGTCATTCTGACATTGGCGTGACGCTCAATACTTATACGCACATCGGATTTGAGGATGCGCAGGAGGAATTGCAGCGAGTAGCCAATGCTGAGTAGTTACTACTTTTCGTGGTAGAGGGAGTTCAGCGGGTATGCGATACGGCAAAATATGAAAGCGGCAGAAAATTCCCGGTACAATCCGTACTCTTGTTGCAGGGCAAGGATTTACGGCAAAGCTCTGCCATAGAATTTCGCCATATATCGCAAAAAAGGGCCAGTAGTAAAACACGATTTTAGGCTCAATTTACTACTTGTTGTACTACTTTTGCTGGCAAAGATGTGCGAATTTATGCTACGATATGCCAAGTGAACGAGCATCGGACCATTTGAGAAAATGCCTGAAAATCAAGGAAAATCAGTAAATTCAAGAGGTTTAGATAGATGATAAAAATACTTTTCGTGTGCCACGGCAATATCTGCCGCAGTCCTATGGCGGAGTACATTCTGAAGAATATGGCCGCGGGGGCGGCGGAGCGGTTTGAGATCGACTCTGCGGCGGTGAGCCGGGAGGAAATCGGTAATCCCGTGTACCCGGCTGCGCGGCGGGAATTGGAGCGGCACGGCGTTTTCTGCGGCGATCACACCGCCCGTCAGGTGACTGCCGCGGACTTGCGGTACTTTGACCGGCTTTATTATATGGATCGCAGCAATGCCCGGCTTCTGAAACGTCTGCTTCCCGATGACCTGGAGAAAATTCGGCCGCTGCTTGACCGGGACGTTGCCGACCCCTGGTATACGGGAGATTTTGGCAAAACCTGGGACGACCTGGTAGAGGGCTGCACCCGGATTATGGAGGAATTTGGATGAATCGGGAAATTTTGGAGGAAAAGCTGGCGGAGCTTCCCCTGTACTGCTATCAGTTTATCGACCCACAGGAGCTGGAATTCTCCCAGCGCGTCCGGTGGATCTGCGAGCATGAATGCCCCATGTACGGCAAAAGCTGGGCGTGTCCCCCGGGTGTCGGCAGTGTGGAGACGTGCCGGGAGAAATGTTTGCGCTACAAAAACTGCCTGATGATCGCCACCGTCACAGAGGTTTCCGACATCGCCGACATCAACCAGACCCTCGCCACCCGCGCCGACCACGAGGACATTACCAATCAGGTGGGCGGCTTCTTCCGGGAACAGGGGGTGGAGCCGTATATCCTGTCCACGGAATCCTGCGCCATCTGCCCCCGATGCGCCATCGAGGACGGTCTGCCCTGCCGTCACCCGGAGCGGATGCACCCCTGTGTGGAAAGTCATGGCATCAACATCATCCCCACGCTGGAACGCTGCGGGATCGAGTTCCAGTACGGGGACAACGTCGTGACGTGGATTTCTTTGCTGCTTTTTTGAAAAAATGCCGGAGCAGCGCCATATCCATGCGGCGCTGCCCGGATTTTTTGTATTTGCCTATTGACAAAGGGAAGAAAGCGGTGTATACTGATATCAACAAATGAGCGTATGCTCATATATACATTTAATTAGGGAGGCATTCCCATGGTGAAGAAAGTATATCGGGTAGAGAATCTGGACTGCGCCAACTGTGCGGCGAAGGTGGAAGCGGCGCTTAACGCACTCCCGGAGGTGCAGGAGGCGGTACTGACCTACGCCACGATGCAGCTTCGGATCACCGCCGAAGACCCCGACGCTCTGCTGCCCAAGCTTCAGGAGGTCGCACAGAAGGTGGAGCCGGGTGTGGAGTTCTACCCCAAAGACGGCGCGCACAGCCACAGCGGCGAACAGGAGCATCATCATGACTGCTGCTGCGGCCACGATCATGATCACGAGCATTGCCATGACCATCATCACGATGATGACCACGAGCACGACCATGAAGACGAGCATCATCACGACCACGGTCACGAGCACGGCGGCGAGGAGCCGGAAGACCTGAAGCCGCTCCTGGTGGGTGCAGCCCTGTTTGCAGTGGGGCTGGTGCTGGAGCATTTCGGACTGACTTGGCTGACGCTGGGCGTGTGCCTTGCGGCCTATGTGCTGCTGGGCAAAGAGGTGGTTGTGACAGCCGTGAAGAACCTTGCCCGGGGTCAGATGCTGGACGAGAACTTCCTGATGGCCCTTGCCTCCATCGGCGCGTTCTTCACAGGAAGCTATACCGAAGCCGTGGGCGTCATGCTGTTCTACCGCGTCGGCGAATACTTTGAGGACAGAGCCGTCGCCCGCAGCCGCAGCCAGATCATGGAAGCGGTGGATCTGCGCCCCGAGGTGGTGCAGCTGGTGGACGGGGAAACGGTGCGGGAAATTCCCGCGGGAGAAGCCAAAATCGGCGACGTCGTTCTGGTTCGTCCCGGCGACCGGATCCCCCTGGACGGCATCGTGGTCAGCGGCAGCAGCCGCATTGACACCGCCCCCATCACCGGCGAGCCGGTGCCGGTTTCCGTAGCCGAGGGAGACAGCGTGGTCTCCGGCTGCGTCAATACCACAGGTCAGCTCACCGTCCGGGTGGAAAAGCCTCTGTCCGAGTCCATGGTCACCCGCATTCTGGACAGCGTGGAAAACGCCGCCGCCAGCAAGCCCAAGATCGACCGCTTCATCACCCGCTTTGCCCGGGTATACACCCCCATCGTAGTAGGCGCCGCCGTGCTGACGGCAATCATCCCCTCGCTCGTCACCGGCGACTGGGGCAAATGGGTGTACACCGCTCTGACCTTCCTGGTCATGAGCTGCCCCTGCGCGCTGGTTCTCAGCGTGCCGCTGGCCTTCTTCGCCGGTATCGGCGCGGGCAGCAAGCGGGGGATCCTCTTTAAGGGCGGCCAGTCTATGGAAGCCATGAGCAAGATCAAGGCCGTCGTCATGGATAAGACCGGCACCATCACCAAGGGCGACTTTACCGTGCAGAAAATCGTAGGCGGCGACGAGCTGCTGGAGATTTGCGCCAACTGCGAGCAGCAGTCCACCCACCCCATCGCCGAGAGCATCGTCGCGGCGGCCAAGGTGCGGAACATGGAGCTGCGCCGTCCCGAGGAGCTGGAAGAGCTGGCCGGCCGGGGCATCCGGGCAAAGCTGGACGGCAAGGAAATTCTCTGCGGCAACGAGCGGCTACTGACGGAGAAGGGCGTGTCCTTCCCCAAGTCCAGGGAATACGGCACCAAGGTGCTGGTGGCGGTGGACGGCGTTTATCAGGGCTATCTGCTCATTGCCGACACCATCAAGACCGGCGCGGAGAACGCCGTCCGCGCCCTGCGGGACAGTGGCATCGAGACGGTGATGCTCACCGGCGACGCCGAGGAATCGGCCAAGGCCGTTGCGGGAGCCGTGGGTATCCGGGAAGTCCACGCGGGGCTGCTGCCCCAGCAGAAGCTTGCGCGGCTGCAATCCATCCGGGAGACCAAGGGCGCTGCCATGTTCGTCGGCGACGGCATCAACGACGCCCCCGTGCTGGCCGGTGCGGACGTGGGCGCGGCCATGGGCAGCGGCGCGGACGCGGCCATCGAGGCGGCGGACGTGGTGTTCATGACCTCCGACGTGGCGGCGGTGCCTCAGGCGCTGCGCATTTCCAGACAGACCGCCCGGATTGCGTGGCAGAATGTGGTGTTCGCTCTGGCGGTGAAGCTGGCCGTCATGCTCCTCGGCCTGTGCGGCTACGCCTCCATGTGGCTGGCGGTGATCGCCGATTCCGGTGTGGCGCTGCTGTGCGTTCTGAATTCCATTCGTATCTTATATAAGAAGTAACATCCGCGGCGCCGTCACCTCAAAGGTGGCGGCGCCGCCTGTAAATCGGTAAAAACGGCCGCAAATCCCGGGATAGCCGAAATAATCACCAAAACAGCGCACCGAAAATTGTTGAATATGCAGAACTTTCAAAAAAGCAAAAATTTCAGTTGCACTTTTGGATAAAGTGCGCTATGATGTTGACATGGAAACGTTGGAATCGTTTCCAAACCACCATCCGGCTCTGCCGGAACGAAAATAGGAGGAAACACGAATGAAAAAGCTGATTGCATTGCTGCTGGCAGTTGTCATGGTAATGGGTCTGGCCGCCTGCGGCTCCAAGACCACTACCGAGACCAAGGCTCCCACCGAAGCCAAGGTTGACACTCCCGCCACCGAGGCCAAGACCGACGCGCCCGCCGCTGCCGGCTCCGTCTACTACCTGAACTTCAAGCCTGAGTTCGACCAGGCTCTGCAGGGTCTGGCCGCCAGCTACACCGAGAAGACCGGCGTGCCCGTCAAGGTCGTGACCGCTGCTTCCGGCGACTACTCCAACACCCTGAACGCCCAGATGGGCAAGGACGGCGCTCCCACCGTCTACAACATCGGCAACATGTCCGGCCTGAAGGACTGGGATGAGTACGCTCTGGATCTGACCGGAACGGCTCTCGCCGGCGAGCTGGCCACCAACGACTTCAACCTCTACAACGAGGCCGGTGAGCTGAAGGCCATGGGCTACTGCTACGAGTCCTTCGGTATCATCGTCAACACCAAGCTGCTGGCCGATGCCGGCCACTCTCTGGATGAGATCAAGGACTTCGCGTCCCTGAAGGCCGTCGCTGACGACATCCACGCCCGCGCTGCCGAGCTGGGCTTCGACGCCTTCTCCTCCGCCGGTCTGGACAGCTCCTCTTCCTGGCGCTTCTCCGGTCATCTGGCCAACATGCCTCTCTACTATGAGTTCCGTGACGACGACGTGACCGAGCAGCCCGCCGAGATCAAGGGCACCTACCTGGACAACTTCCGCAACATCTGGGATCTGTACATCACCGATTCCGCCGCTGACGCCACCGCTCTGTCCACCGCCACCGGCGACCAGTCCGAGGCTGAGTTCGGCGAAGGCAAGGCTGTCTTCTACCAGAACGGCACTTGGGAGTACGCGGCCCTGACCGCCGACAAGTTCAACCTGAAGCCCGACGAGATCGCCATGATCCCCATCTACTGCGGCGTTGACGGCGAAGAGAAGGCCGGCCTGTGCTCCGGCACCGAGAACTGCTGGGCGATCAACAGCCAGGCCAAGGAAGAGGACATCCAGGCTTCTCTGGACTTCCTGTATTGGCTGGTCACCGATCCCGACGCATCCGCTGTCCTGGTCGAGCAGCTGGGCGCTGTTCCCTTCAAGAGCTGCCCCGCTTCCGCCAACAAGTTCATCGTTGACGGCAACGCGCTGCTGGCTGACGGCAAGTACGCTGTGACTTGGGCGTTCAACTACACCCCCAACGTGGACTCCTGGAGAGCTACCGTTGTCACCGCTCTGGCCGCTTACTCCGCTGATCCCACCGACGCCAACTGGGAAGCTGTTAAGACCGCTTTCGTTGACGGCTGGGCCATCGAGTACAAGACCGTGAACGGCTGATCGGCACACCACAACTGAAACCCAGAGGGGCGGGCGGTAAGCCCGCCCCTTTGAATGTCCCGGCCTACACAGGGTGGGAGGGTACGTCGGCTTTTGGGCGGATGCAGCCTCCTGTCCTGCGCGGCAGCACCGGAAAGGGGTGCCGTTCTGACAGCAAGAGCAATCCCACACCATATAGTAAAATACAATACAGGAAAGCGAGGGAATCTCATTGAGCAAAAAAAATGACGGCGCCGGCCTGAACAGCCGACTGATCCGCCGTCCCATTCAGCGGTGGGCGCCGCTGTTCATCCTCCCTGTGTTCGCTGCCTTCTGCATCGGCTTCGTCTGGCCGTTTTTGCAGGGCATCTACCTGTCCTTCTGCACCTTCAATATTCCCAAGGACGCCAAATGGGTCGGCCTGACGAATTATTCCAAAATCTGGACGGACGTCAGCTTCTGGAACGCCTTCAAGAACACCGCCTTTTTCGCCGTGGTCTCCATTCTTCTGATCAATGTACTGGCCTTCTTCATCGCCTATGCCCTGACCCAGAAGATGCGCGGCTCCAACCTGTTCCGCACCGTGTTCTTCATGCCCAACCTGATCGGCGGCGTGGTGCTGGGCTACATATGGAGCATGATTTTTGACGGCATTCTGCGCAATTACGCCACCTACCTCACCGCCAACGCCACTTACGGCTTCTGGGGTCTGGTCATTCTGGTGGCCTGGCAGCAGATCGGCTACATGATGATCATTTACATTGCCGGACTTCAGGCCGTATCCGGAGATATGCTGGAGGCGGCTGAGATCGACGGCGCCAGCGGCAGCCAGACGCTGTTCAGGGTCATCATCCCCAACGTGATGCCCTCCATCACCATCTGCACCTTCCTGACCCTGACCAACTCCTTCAAGCTGTTCGACCAGAACCTGGCGCTGACCGGCGGTCTGCCCAGCGTCATCCAGAACGGCGCGAAGTTCAACCAGACCGAGCTGCTGGCGCTGAACATTTACTCCACCTACAACATCAATAAGAATTGGCACGGCGTTGCCCAGGCAAAGGCTGTTATCTTCTTCATTCTGGTGGCCGTTCTGGCCATTGCCCAGCAGGCCGCGACCCGCCGCAAGGAGGTGCAGCAGTGATGCGTAAAGACAGAATGAGAATCAAAGAGTATTCCGCCGGCAGCACGGTGCTGACCGTCGCTTTTGTGCTGATCTGCCTTGTTTGGATCATGCCCATTTACGAGGTTGTCGTCAACTCCCTGAAGTCCAACAATGCCATCAATCTGGACGTATTTGCTTTGCCCAATTCCGAGAGCTTCGTGGGCTTTGCCAACTATGTCAAGGGTATGACCTTCGGCAATTACCCCTTCCTCAAGTCCGTGGGCTACAGCCTGTTCATCAGCGTGGTTTCCACGGCGCTGATCCTGCTGTGCTGCTCCATGGCGGCATGGTACATTGCCCGGGTGCAGAGCGGCTTTGCCAAGTTCTTCTACTATCTGTGCCTGTTCTCCATGATCGTTCCCTTCCAGATGGTCATGTTCACCCTGACCTCCACCGCCGACTCCCTGAAGCTGAATACCCCCTGGACGATTCCCGTGATCTATCTGGGCTTCGGCGCGGGGCTTGCCATCTTCATGTTCGTGGGCTTTGTCAAGGGTCTGCCTCTGGAAATCGAGGAGGCGGCCTCCATTGACGGCTGCGGCCCCGTGCGCACCTACTTCAATGTGGTGCTGCCCATGCTGAAGCCCACCCTCATTTCCGTTGGCATTCTGGAGCTGATGTGGGTCTGGAACGACTATCTCCTGCCGTATCTGGTTCTGGACATCACCAAGTACCGCACCATCCCCATCCACGTCCAGTACCTGAAGGGCAGCTACGGCACCGTGGATCTGGGCGCGACTATGGCGGTCATCATGATGGCCATTCTGCCCATCATCATTGTCTACCTGTTCTGCCAGAAGTACATCATCAAGGGCGTCGCTGCCGGCGCGGTAAAGGGCTGAGTTCCCGTAACTGATTTTTACCCACCGGCTGTTTATTCAGCCGGTGGGCATTTCAAGGATTCCGAAAAGAGAGAGGGGGCGAACGCCATGACCATCAAAGACCTGGCCGCCAAGACCGGCTATGCCGTCGGCACCGTTTCCCGGGCGCTGAACAATCATCCCAACGTCAGCGAGCGGGCGAGACAGGCAATTCTGGAGGCCGCCGCCGAAAGCGGCTTTCAGCTGAACGTCAACGCCAAGCAGCTCAAGCAGCTTCATTCCACCACCATTCTGGTGGTGGTCAAGGGTATCGGCAACGAGCTGTTCGGGGAGATGGTGGAGTCCATCCAGACGCTGATCGCCCATACCCGCTACCAGCTGGCGGTGGACTATATGGACGAGGATGCAAACGAGGTGCGCAGAGCCGCGCAGCTGTGCCGGGAAAAGAAGCCCCTGGGCATTCTGTTCCTGGGCGGCAACAACGAGAACTTTATCCGGGATTTCGGGGGCATTGACGTTCCCTGTGTCGTGGTCACCAACGACGCCTCCATGCTGTCCTTTGACAACCTGTCCAGCGTCTCCACCGACGACCGGGAGGCCGCGTGCAGCGCCATGGATACGTTGATTCGCCTGGGACATAGCCGTATCGCCATCATCGGCGGCGACCGGGCCATTTCCGACACCAGCCGTCTGCGCTACGAGGGCTGTATGCAGTCCTTCACTGCCCACGGCATCCCCTTCGACCCCAAACGGGACTATCAGGGCGTGCGCTATTCCTATCAGGCGGGGTATCAGGCGACCAAGGCGCTGCTGGATAAGGGCTGCCGGTTCACCGCGATTTTCGCCACCGCCGACGTGATGGCCATCGGCGCCATCCGCGCCTTGCAGGACAACGGCCTGCGGGTGCCGGAGGACGTGTCGGTCATGGGCGTGGACGGCCTGCCGCTGAGCAGCTTCCTGGTGCCGAGACTGGCCACCGTCCGTCAGACCGTTTCTCTGCTGGCAAAGCGCAGCGTGGAAATTCTGCTGGGAAACATCGAGCGCAGCGCGCCCGCCTGTCACGAGACGGTACCCTTTGAGATCCTCTCCCGGGAGAGCATTCGGGAAATTTCACACTGATAATCCATTAAAATGCTCAATCCTGAATTGAGCATTTTAATGAACGATCACATATCACAGATGCTGTTTTTCGATAAGAACGTAAAGCGGTATCAATTAAGGAGACCATTGCAATGCGCGAAAGCGGAATTTTGATGCATATTACCTCCCTGCCGACCCCTTACGGCATCGGCACCATGGGGAAGGACGCCTATGCCTTTGTGGACTTTCTGGTCAAGGCCGGACAGCGGTGCTGGCAGATCTTGCCCCTGACTCCCACGGGCTACGGCGACTCCCCCTACCAGTCCCTGGGCGCCTGCGCGGGCAACCACTACCTCATCGACCTGGATACCCTGGCGGAGGAGGGACTGCTGAAAAAGGAGGAAATCCGGGACATTCCCTGGGGCAGCAACCCGAAGCGGGTAGATTTTGGTGCCATGTACGCCCACCGGATGAACGTGCTGCGGCTGGCGTTTCAGCGGTTTACGCCGGATAAAGCCTACGAAACCTTCGTAGAGCAGAACCGGAGCTGGCTGGAAGACTATGCTCTGTTCACGGCGTTGAAGGACACCCTGGGCGGCAAGCCCTGGCTGGACTGGCCGGAAGCTCTGCGTCTGCGGAAGGCGGATGCTCTGACGGAAAAGCGCCGGGAGCTGTCCGAGGAAATCCGGCTGCAATTCTTTGCGCAGTATGAATTTGACAAACAGTGGAAGGCTCTGCGCAGCTACGCCAACGCCAACGGCGTCCGGATCATCGGCGACGTTCCCATTTACGTGCCCCTGGATTCGGCGGACGTGTGGGCAAATCCGGAGCTGTTCCAGCTGGATGAACGCCGCCATCCGAAACAGGTGGCGGGCTGCCCCCCGGATTCCTTCACCGCAGACGGTCAGCTCTGGGGCAACCCCATTTACGACTGGAAAAAGATGTCGCAGACCCGCTATTCCTGGTGGATTCAGCGCCTGGCTGCCGCCGGGAAGCTGTACGACGTTATCCGTCTGGATCATTTCCGCGGCTTTGAGAGCTACTGGTCGGTGCCGGCAGGGGATACCACAGCCCGGAACGGCAAGTGGGTGAAAGGCCCCGGAATGGACTTTGTCCGCACCATTCAGCAGGCTCTGCCCGATCTGGAATTTATCGCCGAGGATTTGGGATTTATCACCCCCGAAGTGCGGAAATTGCAGCAGGACTCCGGCTATCCCGGCATGAAGGTTCTGGAATTTGCCTTCGACTCCCGGGAGGAAAGCGACTATATGCCCCACCTGTATCCCGTGGACTCCGTGTGCTACACCGGCACCCACGACAATGTGACATTGAAGCAGTGGTTTGACGAAGCCGCCCCGGAGGATGTGGCCTGCGCGAAAGCTTATCTCGGACTGAACCGGGAGGAGGGCTACATCCGGGGCATGATCCGGGGCTGCATGGGCTCCGTGTCCCGGCTGTGCGTGGTGCAGATGCAGGACTACTTAGAGCTTGGCAAGGAAGCCCGGATGAATTTCCCCGGCACATTGTCCAGCGCCAACTGGACGTGGCGCGCGGAAAAGGGCTTCGATTCCGACGCCCTGGCCGCGAGAATTTACGCCGCCACAAAGCTCTACGGACGGGTGGGGAAATGACAGTTTCCCTTGCAAAGCAAGAAAAAACCGCCGAAGGCAGAATGTAACGGAATCACACCGGGAACCGGGATTTTTCCCAGGTTCCCGGTTGGTTTTTTGGAAGCGTTTTTTCTTGCATCCGGGTGCTATTTTTCGAAAAAACGGCACAAATCATGCAAACTGCTGCATTTTTCACAAAATTCTGTCCCAATGTCCTTTTTTTATGTGAATACTATAAAAAAGTTGAAAATTAACAATTTTTACGATTGATTTTACCGCCCGTTTGTCTTACAATAGAAGACGAGCGGATTTTGAGAAAACAGTCCGACGCGACTGCCACCGGGGTGATGTGCGTGCTGAATATTGTTCTGGTGGAGCCGGAGATCCCGCAGAACTGCGGGAACATCGCCCGCACCTGCGCCGCAACGGGCTGCCGATTGCACCTGATACGGCCGCTGGGCTTTGACATCTCCGAGAAGGCCGTCCGCCGTGCAGGCCTGGATTACTGGCACATGGTGGAGGTTCGGGACTACGAAAATCTGGAGGACTTCTTCGCGAAGAATCAGGTGGAGGAAATGTGGTGTCTGTCCACGAAAGCGCCCAGGAGCTACACCGAGGCCGCTTTTCACGACGGCTGCTACCTGTTTTTCGGCAAGGAGACCAAGGGGCTTCCGGAGGACTTCCTTCGGGCGCACTGCGACACGTGTGTTCGCATTCCCATGCGTCCGGATGCCCGGAGTCTGAACCTGAGCAATGCGGTTGCCGTCACCGTCTACGAGGCACTGCGTCAGCTGTCGTTTCCCAATTTGCGCGACTTCGGTAAAATGCGGGAGTGACCTCCCGAGAATATGGAGGAGTTATCATGAACTACAATAAAAAGTCCATCGAGGACATCGACGTATCCGGCAAGCGGGTTCTGTGCCGCTGCGACTTCAATGTTCCCACCAAGAACGGCGTCATCACCTCCGACAAGCGGATCGTTGCCGCCATGCCCACCATCCGGTACCTGGTTGACCACAACGCCAAGGTCATCCTCTGCTCCCACATGGGCAAGCCCAAGGGCGAGTGGAAGCCCGAGCTGAGCCTGAAAATCGTTGCCAAGCGCATCAGCGAGCTGCTGGGCAAGGAAGTCATCATGGCTGCCGACGTGGCAGGCGAGGACGCCAAGGCCAAGGCCGCCGCGCTGAAGGACGGCGACGTGATGCTGCTGGAGAACACCCGGTTTGAGAAGGGCGAGACCAAAAACGACCCTGCGCTGAGCAAGGCGCTGGCTTCCCTGGCGGATATTTTCGTCAACGATGCCTTCGGCACCGCCCACCGCGCCCATTCTTCCACCGCCGGTGTGGCCGACTATCTGCCCGCCGTCAGCGGCTTTTTGGTTCAGAAGGAAGTTTCCATCATGGGCAAGGCCCTGTCCGACCCCGAGCGTCCCTTCGTGGCCGTCCTGGGCGGCGCAAAGGTTTCCGACAAACTGAACGTCATCAACAACCTGCTGGAAAAGGTGGATACCCTGATCATCGGCGGCGGTATGGCCTATACCTTCCTGGTCGCCAAGGGCTATGCCGTGGGCAAGTCCCTGCTGGACGAGAGCAAGATCGACTACTGCAAGGACATGATGGCCAAGGCGGAGGCCAAGGGCGTCAAGCTGCTCCTGCCGGTTGACGTGGTCGTTGCCGATTCCTTCCCCGACCCCATCGACGGCCCCATCGACGTCACCACCGTTGACGCCGCTGCCATCCCCGCCGACAAGGAAGGTCTGGACATCGGCGAGAAGACCTGCGCTCTGTTTGCTTCCGCGGTGAAGGGCGCCAAGACCGTTGTCTGGAACGGCCCCATGGGCGTGTTTGAGAATCCCACGCTGGCCAAGGGCACCATCGCCATGGCGCAGGCTCTGGCGGATTCCAGCGCCACCACCATTGTCGGCGGCGGCGACAGCGCTGCGGCCTGCGAGCAGCTGGGCTTTGCCGACAAGATCACCCACATTTCCACCGGCGGCGGCGCTTCCCTGGAATTCCTGGAAGGCCTGGAGCTGCCCGGCATCGCCTGCCTGGAAGACAAATAATCCGGGAATCGCGTTTCTATTAACAGCCCTACCAATAAAAGGAGAAATGGAATCATGAACAGAAAATACCGCAAGACCGTTATTGCCGGCAACTGGAAGATGAACAAGACCCCCTCCGAGACCAAGGAGTTTATGACCCAGCTGAAGGCTATCCTGCCCAAGGGCCGCTGGTGCGACGTGGCTCTGTGCGTTCCCGCCGTGTGCATTCCCGCCGCCGTCCGCGCCATGCGGGAAACCCGGGTAGGCATCGGTGCCGAGAACTGCAATGCCAACGCCTCCGGCGCTTACACCGGTGAGATCGCCACCAACATGCTGGTGGACGCCGGCTGCAAGTACGTCATCATCGGCCACTCCGAGCGCCGCGCCATGGGCGAGACCGACGCCGACGTCAACGCCAAGGTTCTGGCTGCCCTGAATGCCGGCCTGACCCCCATCATGTGCTGCGGCGAGAGCCTGGAGCAGCGCCAGAGCGGCATCACCACCGAGTGGATCACCATGCAGATCAAGCTGGGTCTGGCCGGTGTTCCCGAGGACAAGATCCGCAAGGTCATCATCGCCTACGAGCCCATCTGGGCCATCGGCACCGGCCTGACCGCCACCCCCGAGCAGGCGGAAGAGGTCTGCGAGAACATCCGTACCGTGGTGCGCAAGCTGTACTCCTCCAAGAACGCCCGCGCCATCTCCATCCTGTACGGCGGCTCCATGAACGACAAGAACGCCTTCGAGCTGTTGGCACAGCCCGACATCGACGGCGGCCTGATCGGCGGCGCGTCTCTGGTTCCCGAGAAGTTTGTCAAGATCATCGAGGCTGCCAACCAGCCCACCGTGTAACTTTACCCTGTAAAGATGGGCAGCCGCGAACAAAAGCGGCTGCCCATCTTTGCCACTTAATATTTGGAGGTGTATTGATGAAGACACTTCTTCTGTCAGCGCTGGACGCACAGACTCCGGAAATTGCCGCAGACCTGATCCGTCAGGGGGAGCTGGTGGCGATCCCTACGGAGACGGTGTACGGTCTGGGCGCAAACGGCCTGGACGAGGCCGCCGTGACCAAGATTTTTGAAGCCAAGGGTCGTCCCCAGGACAACCCCCTGATTCTGCACATCTGCGGCGCGGAGCAAATTGCGCTGTTCTGCCATGACGTGCCTGCGGCGGCCTATGAGCTGGCGAAAAAATTCTGGCCGGGGCCGCTGACCATGGTGCTGCCTGCCCGGGACTGCGTCCCCCGGCGCACCACCGGGGGACTTTCCACCGTGGCCGTCCGCTGCCCGGACAACGCCGTGACCCGGGAGATCATCCGCCTTGCGGGGGTTCCCATTGCCGCGCCCTCCGCCAATATTTCCGGGAAGCCCTCCACCACCACCGCCCAGCACGTCCTCCACGACCACGATGGGAAAATCGCCGCCATCGTGGACGGCGGCCCATGCCGGGTGGGGGTGGAGTCCACCATTGTGGACTTGACGGAAGACCGCCCCCGGCTGCTGCGCCCCGGCGGGATCACCCCGGAGCAGCTGATCGCCGTTCTGGGGGATCTGGTCATCGACAAGGCCGTCACCGCCCAGATCGACAAGGACGCCGTGGTGAAAGCCCCCGGCATGAAATACCGCCATTACGCCCCGGCGGAGCCGGTGGTCATCGTCTCCGGCAGCCGGGAAAAGGCCGCCGCCTACATCCGCCGCCATTTCACCCCCGGCGACCGGGTGCTGTGCTTTGAGGAGGAGCTGCCCCTGTACGCCGGGTGCAGCCCCCTGGCCTACGGCCGGGAGGCGGATGTCAACACCCTGTCCGCCGGGCTGTTCGCCGCCCTGCGGGAGCTGGACGACCCCGGCATTCACCAGGTCTATGCCCGGTGTCCGGTGGGGGGCGGCGTGGCCTATGCCGTGCAGAACCGGCTGAAAAAGGCCGCGGCGTTCCACATCGTGGACGCGGAGGAGGAAGCATGATTCTGGGCATCACCGGCGGTACCGGCTGCGGAAAAACCACCCTGCTGAATGTCCTGAAGGAGCGGGGGGCGGTGGTTCTGGACTGCGACGCCATCTACCACGAGCTGCTGACACGGGACGCGTCCCTTCTCGCGGCCATCGAGGCGCGCTTCCCCGGCACGGTGGAGGACGGTGTTCTGCTGCGGAAAAAACTTGGAAATCTGGTATTTTCCGACAAAAACGCCCTGCTGGATTTGAACAAAATCACCCACGCCGCCGTGAAGCGGGAGGTACTCCGCCGCCTTTCGGAAAAGCCTGCCCTTGCCGCCATCGACGCTATCGCCCTGTTTGAAGGGGGACTAGCCGAACTGTGCGACGTGACGGTCGCCGTCACTGCCCCGGTGGAAGACCGGGTTCGCCGCCTTATGCGCCGGGACGGCATTCCGGAAGACTACGCCCGCCGCCGCATCGCCGCCCAGCCGGACGAGGACTGGTTCCGGGAAAAATGCGATTATGTGTTGGAAAACACTGGACTTAAGTCGGAATTCCGGGAAAAATGCCTTGCGTTTTTGCGGGAGATTGGTATAATGGATGCGGCGAGCGAGCGCCGCAGGTCGCTGCAATGCACCGTCCACCCGGTGGGGACACTGGGGACGTATACCTTCGTTGTCGTCTGCTCCCGGTACGATGGGAAGTGGCTTCTCAGCCGCCACAGGGAGCGGGACACCTGGGAGACCCAGGGCGGTCACATCGAGCCGGGAGAAACGCCCTTGCAGGCCGCCCGGCGGGAGCTGTACGAGGAAAGTGGCGTCCGGGACGCGGAGCTGTACCCGGTCTGCGACTACTACGGCTTCGATGCCCAAAGCAGCGCCAACGGCATGGTGTTCTTCGCGGCGGTTCGCCGCCTGGAACCCCTGCCGGAAAGTGAGATCAGGGAGGCCAGGCTGTTTCCGGCGCTGCCGGAAAATCTGACCTACCCCAACGTAACGCCCCGCCTGATGGCGGAGGCGGAAAGAAACATAGGAGGATGCAACATGACCACAGAAGAACTGCGCAATTCCCTGCTGGCGTCGCCCAAGAACGGCTACACCCGGATTTCCGATGCCCAGCGGGATGAAATGGAAAGCTACGCCCAGCGCTACATGGCGTTCATGAGCGAGTGCAAGACCGAGCGGGAAGCAACCGCTTGGGCCGTCCGGGAAGCCGAGAAGCTGGGCTACAAGCCCTTCGCCCCCGGCATGGGAGCCAAGCCCGGCGACAAAATCTACTACAACAACCGCAATAAGTCCATCGCGCTGGCCGTTGTCGGCACCAGACCCTTAAGCGAGGGCGCGAATATCTGCGCCGCCCACGTGGACTCTCCCCGGCTGGACATCAAGCCCAATCCCCTGTACGAGGATTCCGAGATCAGCTATCTGAAGACCCACTATTACGGCGGCATCAAGAAATACCAGTGGACGGCCATTCCTCTGGCGCTCCATGGCGTGGTGTACCGCGCCGACGGCTCTGTGGTCACGGTCACCATCGGCGAGGATGAGGGCGATCCCATTCTGATGGTTTCCGACCTGCTGCCCCATCTGGCGGCGGATCAGATGCAGAAGCCCGCGGGGAAGATCGTCGAGGGCGAGCAGCTGAACGTGATCCTCGGCTCCGAGCCGCTGGAGGGCGACGGCTCTGACCTCGTGAAGCTGCACATCATGAAGCTGCTGAACGAAAAGTACGGCCTTGTGGAGAGGGATTTCCTCTCTGCCGAGCTGACGGTGGTTCCCGCGGGACGCTGCCGGGAGGCGGGTCTTGACCGCAGCCTGCTCAGCTCCTACGGCCACGACGACCGGGTCTGCGCCTACGCTGAGCTGGAAGCCCTGTTTGCCCTGGACGTGCCCGAGAAGACCGCCGTGTGCATTCTGGCCGACAAGGAAGAGATCGGCTCCGTTGGCATTTCCGGTATGCAGAGCCACTATTTTGAGCATTTCATGGAGGGACTGTGCGACGCCCAGGGCGTCAAGCTGTCCGACTGCTTCGCCAATTCCTTCTGCCTGTCCGCCGACGTTTCCAACGCCTTCGATCCCAACTGGCCGGAGACCTGCGACAAGCGGAACAACAGCCAGCTGAACTACGGCGTTGCCATCTGCAAGTACACCGGCTCCCGGGGCAAGGGCGGCGCCTCCGACGCTTCCGCCGAAGCCATGGGTCACGTCCGCTCCACGCTGGACAAGGCGGGCGTCATCTGGCAGATTGCGACGCTGGGCAAGGTAGACCAGGGCGGCGGCGGCACCGTAGCGGCCTACATGGCCAACCGGAACATCGTCACCGTGGACGCAGGCGTGCCGGTGCTCAGTATGCACGCGCCCCTGGAGCTGGTCTCCAAGCTGGACTGCTACGAAACCATGCTGGCCTGCAAGGCGATTTATCTGGCATAAAACTAAGGAAACTCCCTCTTTGATGGGTGGCCGTAAAACAGTGAATGGAGCGTATCGGTAAAGATACGCTCCATTTTCGTGCCAATATGCTACGTAATGTGGGGTACAGTCCCTTGGCTCTCCCTCTGGGAGAGCTGTCACCGCAGGTGACTGAGAAGGGTATTGCACCCTGATCTCCCCTCTCCGTCCTCGCTTCGCTCGGCCACCTCTCCCATAGGGAGAGGCAAGGGG
>ERZ839767.3131-NODE-3131-length-19646-cov-14.752131_pt1 | contig 19646 bp, 16 predicted proteins | sample MGYA00519879_ERZ839767 | MGnify/ENA primary metagenome ERZ839767 (study PRJEB31850, sample SAMEA3708852) | human gut metagenome | biome: human gut; feature: human-associated habitat; material: faeces | place: China | collected 2014 ...
AAACATCTATCAGGACGATATGAATGAAGTAAAGGAGTTGATGAATGAAGTATGGCATACACAAAAATCCATGCTATCAAAGCAACCGTTGATAAAGCAATAGATTACATCTGCAATCCCGACAAAACAGATGAGCAAATCTATGTTTCATCTTATGCGTGTGCGCCAGAAACAGCAGCGATTGACTTTAAGTACACCCTTGACCATTGCAGGGAGAACAGTCCTAACAAAGCCTATCATCTGATACAGGCTTTTGCTCCGGGAGAAGTCAGTTATGAGGAAGCTCACCGCATTGGAAAAGAACTTACTGACAAGGTTTTAGAAGGGAAATATTCGTATGTTCTCACCACACACATTGATAAAGGACATATTCATAATCAAATCATATTTTGTGCTGCTGATAACATCGAGCATAACAAATATCACGACTGCAAACAGTCGTATTACCACATCCGGAAACTAAGTGATGAACTATGCAAAGAGCATAACCTTTCCATCATCATTCCGGGTGGTGAACGTGGTAAAAAATATAAAGAATGGCAGTCTGAGCAGAATGGCTCTACTTGGAAAACCCAGCTTAGAAGAGACATCAATTTTTGCACCAAGTCAGCTTCCACATACGAAGATTTCTTACTTTTAATGAGAGCCAAAGGATATGAAATTAAAGGGGAATCTTTTGAAGAAAGTGCTGCCAAATACATCTCTTTCCGTCCTCTGGATAAAGAACGTTTTGTCCGTGGCAGTACGAAATCGCTTGGTAAGGAATACACAAAGGAACGTATCCGGGAACGCATCGAAATGAAGCGTGAGCGAAAATCTGTTATTCCGAAAAAAGACTACTCTGCCCGCAGGCTCATTGATACCTCGGATGAAAAATTTCAAAACAGTCCCGGACTCCAGCAATGGGCAACTATCGAGAATTTGAAGATTGCTGCACAAAGCTATAATGAAGTTGGTTCTCTCTCCGATCTGAAGCATCAGATTACTGTGAAAACCGAAGCCGGAAAATCTGCCAAACAGAGCGTTGTGAAACTGGAACACCGCATGAAAGACCTTGCAGAAATCATCAAATATGCCGAGCAGTACAAAACCAACCGCTCCTATCACATTGCCTATAAAAGTCAAAGAACCCAGACGCATATTTCCGCCGATACGAAAGCCAGCGCATTCTATATGGCGGTGCAAGGCGTGTACTTGAGCAGGCAGGGATAAACTTAAAAGGATTGAATGTTGATAAGCTAAAAGCGGAATATCCACAGATTGGATTTTCCATTGGAAAAAATCTATCCGGTCTTTTAAAAAAATAAGCATAATTTACGGCAGGCAAGTTGCCCGCCATAAATTATGCTTTGATTTTTCCAGAAAATATTTTACTTACTTTTTTTCATGAGTATGAATACAATTTTTACTTATTTCCGTATCTGCGAAAACTCTTATAAATAAAAGGCAGTAAGGCTATTGCCATCACTGTATACATTACCATTACAAGCGGAATTTGTCGAAATACACAATTCCCAATCTGATAAATAAGTGGGACTTTTACACTTGCCTGTACATTTGTCAAAATTGTTGGTATCAGATTGAAAAGCGTTGTATACCCAGAAAGTGCCCGTCCTATAAATGGCAATAAGCAATATAAAAAGAACGGAATGCAAACAGCGACACTAATTGTATGCATTTTAGCCGCTACTAACATAGACACTGAAGCCGCCAGCATACTGGCTATAAATCCACATACAACTGTCAACAAATAGTATTGTCCATATGACATAATGTAAATACTATATGCCTGATACATTTGATAAGGTGTATTCATACCGCTGGTTCCCATAATTCCAAAACAAATCACACTAAGTAATATAATTCCCATACAATAAATCATAACTGTCGTAGCTATTCCTGCCAGTATTTTTGTTTTAACAGCTTTTGTACGTCCATACTTTGTAGAGAAAAATACTGCATCTGCTTTTGTCTGAAAATCATCTGCAAATATTCCAGCACAAATAAAACCAACTATGATTGCCAGAATAATAGAATACGTTTCTACATACATAATCATAGTATCCCATGAACTATAAGATTCGTATTCTACTGGTAATTTTATTTCATTATATTTCTTTTCCAAGTATTTTTTCTGAACAGAAGTCTTTCCATATTCTTCTGCCATCTTTTCCATATTTTTATGATAAGTGTCATAGAACTCTTGTATATTTTCTTCTGTAATTTGATTCAGAACACTTTCATCATATTCTGCATCCGGTGTTAATACCGATATTATAAAACCCCTAATATCATCTATCGGTTGTAATGTCGTTCCGTAAATCGCATTTTCTTCTGAGGATTGTGTCACCGCATTTTTATTTTGTTCTATAACTTTTCCAAGTTCATCTTCTGTCAATGTACCTTTCCATGCTCGTCTGTTATCTGTAAGTTTTCTTGTTGCCATAATTCCAGTACTAGCATTTCCATTCTCATCCACATAGCGATTACTTGTAACTGCAAATCCGCTAAAAATGACAGCAAGTATCAATGCCAATCCGATTGCAAATACATTAATTTTCTTTGAAAAAATTCGTTTTAATTCTAATTTAAGCATCTTGTTTTTCCTCCGATTTTTCTCCAAAATAAAATAGAAATGCATCTTCCAGATTTTTTTCTACAGCCACAGCATCTTCTGTTGGCTTTTCTATTGAAATAATTCTAAGCTCTGCTCCGGTTTTTGTTGTTTTTATATTTCCAACCAAATATTCATTCATATATTTGTCTATCATACTTCTCGAAACATTACATTGCCATACCTTTTCTTTCATAGAAGATACTAAATCTTCCGCAGTACCTGCATAAAAAAGTTCTCCATCTTTCATTAACATAATGTTATTCGCAATGTACTCAATATCCGATACAATATGTGTAGACAAGAGCACCAAACGTTCTTCCGACAATTCACTAATTAAATTACGAAAACGTATTCTTTCATTCGGGTCTAATCCAGCGGTAGGTTCGTCCAGGACAAGAATTTGCGGATCGTTTAACATCGCCTGTGCTATTCCTACACGTCTAACCATTCCTCCAGACAAATTCTTCATTTTTCTTTTACTGAATTTTTCCATTCCTACTTGATTTAATAATTGTTTCACTTTTTTTCTGGCAAACGGCATTTTTAACCCTTTTATAGAAGAAATGTACATCATATAATCATATACGGTCAAATCTGGATAATATCCAAAATCCTGTGGTAAATATCCCAGAACTTCTCGGTATTCACCTCCTAGTTTCCATATATCTTTACCATTCCATAATATTTGTCCTTCTGATGGTTGAACAATCGTACAAAGCATACGCATTAATGTGGTCTTTCCTGCTCCATTTACTCCAAGCAGTCCATAAATTCCTTTTTCCATAACACAATTCACTTTATTAACAGCATTTACTTCTCCGTATTGTTTTGTTACATTTTTAAATTCTAATTTCATACGTGTAATCCTCCAAAATTTTTTCATCAAATAGCAATGACTTCTGAACACAAAAAATAAAATATACAAAAGTCAATATCAGCATAGCCACCCATACCGGAGTTACAATTTTCTGATAAATAACATCATTTGCAACAATCATCATCCATAAACCAACCCATACCAGACAAGAAAGCACTGCTATATATTCTGATTTTTCCCATTTGCTGTACAATACACGAAAACATATACAACATGAAACATTTACCGGAAGCAAAAAATTAACCACCAAATCACTTAACGAGAGTATTGTTGTTTGATATGTAATTGCCAAAAACACCATAACGATCACCAGATCCACTACTCCAAACATTAACATTCTTGCTGTACAAATCTGACGCAGTGTGTAATAAGACGCCTGCTCAATCTCAATCGCACCATTTCTTCTGTTTTTCCAAATTTCCGGGATAATCAGAACCACAAATATTGTGGCAGATATTCCCATAATCCTCATCATATCTTTTATGTCTGACGTATAATTACTCAACCATATCCATAGACACATAAGAACACAACCTTGTAAAATCCACCATCTTTTTTTTATGAATTTTGTCTGCTCATACAAAAATTCAAAATAAGATGTTCTATGTGATTGTTTCGATAAAATTGACTCTGACAAAATATTCTGACATGCTTTTACTGTTCTGTTTTCTGCTTCAATCCTTACATATTTTTTTTCAATCTCCTCTTTATATTCCTTTATTTGTTGCTTATATTTCATCATAGTTTTTCACCTCCAACTCTTTCATCAAAAGTTCTTTTGCTCTTCCAATTCGATATTTTACAAGCGAAAGTTTTATGTGAAGTAATTCTGCAATTTCTCTTTGTTTCAATTCTTGAAAAAAATATAAAACTGCCGTTTCTCTAATTTCTTCCGGTAACTTTCTCACTGCCTGTTCAATAGTTAATCGGACTCCTAGCTCTTCTACATGATTTTTACTACAGTCCTCTGATTTTATCAGTTCCTCTGATGGAATATCTTTTTTCTTTTTGTAATAATTTTTAACGGTATTTCCGGCAATTGTATAAAGATAATTCTTAACTTTTCCATATTCTTTATATCTATATAAATTGGAAAAGAAACGTGTAAACACTTCTTGTGTCAAATCCTCTGCCTCATATGGATCATTGATATGTAGCAAACAATATTGATATATACTTGAGTAATATTTTTTGACCAGTTTTTCACACGCATCTTCATCTCCTGCTCTTGCTAGATGTACTAACAAAGAATCAGTTTTGTATTCCATTCGCAAATTTGCCTCCCTCTGTTTTCTAAATAATATAACAATCCTACTATAAAAAAAGTTAGGATTCTCCTTTGTTTTTATTTATATTTTTCTAAATATTCTTCCAAACATAAATTTTCTTCTTTCATTATTTTAGCGACAGTCGTTCCAACATAACGGTAATGCCATGGTTCATTACTAATTCCTGTTATATCCGTTTTATCTTCCGGGTAACGTTTTACAAACCCATATTTATATGCATTTTCGTCTAACCATTGATATACTTTTTCAGAAGAACATTTGTCGGTATCCGCATTAATATCAACACTCAGTCCTAATTGGTGTTCGCTTGTATCGGGAATTGCAACATATTTCTCGGCTCTTTTTTTTGCTTCTTTCGCAGAATATCCTTGTTTTTCATATTCATTGATTTTCTCGTCCATAATTTTTTGTTGTTCTTCTGTTGTTCGATATCCTTCTCTAACAAACAGTGCCAGCCCCTCAGCTCTTGCATCATTAAACATTTGTTGTAATTCTGGATAAATCCGTGAATCTACTTTTTTACCATTCGATAATTCTGTCAATTCTACTTGATAATTATTTGGAATATAATGATTTCGATCGACCAAAATAAGATTCCATTCACCCGAAGTGTCTGCAAAGGACTTTTCTAACTGCAAAATTTTCGGTAATGTTAATTCTCCAACCTGCACATCGATTTTTATTGTTCTCCACATTACAACGGTTATTATGATAGTCATTAAAAGAATGAATACTCGTAAAATATTCTTTCTTCTGCGATTGCTGTATCTTCTTTTGTTCATTTTCTCTCCCACACTTTCATTATCAAAATATTTCTACTTTTAATATAATTAACAACCAAAACGACAAAAGAGTTAGTATCTAAACTTATTTATCAATAAAAAGTTTATTTTTTCTCAATTCCAGCTCAATTTCCCCTCAATGCCTTTTTCCTCCGATTTTCGTATGCTTATCTCACAGCAGAGCAGTACCACACCGGTACGACCTGCTGAATCAATCAATACGAAAACGGAGGTATTTTTTATGCGAGAACTCAGAAACACAAAAATCATTGCTGTAGATCATGGCTACGGCAATATGAAAACAGCAAACACCGTCACGCCAACCGGAATCAAAGCCTATGAAACAGAACCAATCTTCACCGGAAATATTCTGGAATATAACGGCATTTACTACCGGATTGGCGAAGGACACAAAGAATTTATCCCGGATAAAGCTATGGACGAAGAATATTATCTTCTGACGCTAATGGCTATTGCAAGGGAACTGAATGTCTTTTCCATCCGTGAAGCAGATGTTCATCTGGCTGCCGGACTTCCTCTGACATGGATCAGAAATCAAAGAGAAGCTTTTCGTTCCTATCTGCTCCAGAATCCAGAAGTCCATTACCGTTTTAACGGCAAAGAGTATCATCTCCGCTTTGCGGGATGCAGTCTTTACCCACAAGGGTATCCGGCTATCGTAAACCAACTCAGAAATTTCAAGGGAACCAATCTCCTTGCAGATATCGGAAACGGAACCATGAACATTCTGTATATCAACAATAAGAAAGCGCAGGAAAGCCGATGCTGGACAGAAAAACTTGGTGTAAACCAATGCATGATTGCCGCAAAGAACGCTGTTCTGGACAAATTCGGAGTGAAAATTGAAGAATCCACAGTAGAACAGATTCTGCGGTTTGGAACAGCTGACATTTCAGCACCATATCTGGATTGTATCAGTTCTATTGCCAGACAGTATGTGGCAGAACTTTTTTCCACGCTCCGCAAATATGAATACAATCCTGACCTGATGCGCCTGTATGTGGTTGGCGGTGGTGGATGCCTGATCCGTAACTTCGGAACGTATGACAAATCACGAGTCACCATCATTGATGACATCTGCGCCACCGCCAAAGGTTACGAATCTCTGGCTTATATGAGCCTGAAAAGGAGGGGATAAACCATGCAGAACAATATCCGCAACACAAACCTGCGCTTTAATCTGGACAAAGAACAACAGCGGAGAGCCTGGGAATATTTACAGACGATGGACAGGCAGGATTTTAAATCTTACAGTCAGGTAATCTCTCTTGCACTGGTAGATTATTTTGACCGCTACTACCGCACACAGGCTGATCCTTATCTGGAAACAAGAGAACGGGAAGAACTTTTTGTGAAACAGATTGTAGATGCAGTGGAAAACAGTCTGAAACAGGCATTGCCACTTTTTCTTTCCGGACTGACTACAGGCATGGCGCAAAGGGAGCCCCAAATCAGGGCGTCCTTTCCAACACCTGAAAATTCACAGCCAGATAGTGATGTAGACTGGGATTTTCTTGGAGAATAACTGATTGGAGGTGAACACATGACGGACTTTCTGACAGCAGACACCAACCTGCCATCTTATATGATGTTTCCCCGTTTCCTTCTGGACATGGAAATAAACGAAACTGCCAAAATGCTTTATATTATCCTGCTCGACCGGGCAAGGCTTTCCCAGAAAAATGAGGGCTGGTCAGATATCGATGGTCATGTGTTCATTTACTTTACAATTGAAGCACTGGCAGAAGTTCTCCACAAAAGCCAGATGACGGTTAAAACTGCTCTGGCAGTACTGGAAAAACAGGAGCTTATCTTCCGAAAACGGCAGGGACCCGGACAGCCCAATCGGATTTATGTAAAACTCCCAAAAGAAACCATCCACTATACAGACAGATTTCTTTCCCTAAGACAGACAGAAAACTGTCCTATTGACAGACAGGATTCTTTCCCTGATACAGACAGAAAACTGTCTGGTAATAAGAAAGAGATAAAAAAGAACAATTTAGAAAAAAGAGGGAGTAAGGAGCCACTCTCACCCTATGGAAAATTTCAAAATGTTTTTCTGTCAGAAAAAGAGCTTGAAGATATCCGGCAGACAATCCCTGACTGGAAGGATTATATTGAACGCTTATCCGGTTATATGGCTTCTACCGGAAAGCAATATCAGAACCATGCAGCTACCATCATCAGTTGGGCAAGACAGGATCATCCTGCTTCCCGGCAAAGAAATTACGAAAGTGAGGAATACGAAACACTATGACAAGATTTACAGAAAAAGCAACCGCTATAACACCAAGCAGAGAGCTTCAGCCTGATGAATATTTTAACGAAACAGACCACCTGATCTACTGTTCCAAATGCAATACGCCAAGACAATGCCGGCATGAATTACAGGGAAAGGTTCTTATTCCTTCCATCCGCTGTAAATGCCAGCAGGAAATCTTTGAGCAGGAAGAAGCCCAGAGAAAACTTCATGAAAAACAAATGGAAATAGAGCATCTTAAAACCAGCGGCTTACAGGACAAAGCACTCTATGACTACACTTTTGCCAGGGATAACGGCATCAATCCGGAAATAAAACTGGCACACAATTATGTAAGCAACTGGGAAGAGATGAAAGCAAACGCCTCCGGACTTCTCATCTGGGGTGATGTCGGTACTGGAAAATCTTTTTTTGCAGGCTGCATTGCCAATGCCCTTCTGGAAAAAGGCGTTCCTGTACTGATGACCAACTTTTCCCGGATTCTGAATACCCTTACCGGAATGCATTTTGAAGACAGAAACCAGTTCATCAACAGCTTAAACCGCTACAGTCTTCTGATTATTGATGATCTCGGAATTGAGCGGAACTCTGACTTTGCACTGGAACAGGTATTCAATGTGATCGACAGTCGTTACCGCAGTAAAAAGCCCCTGATCATAACGACCAATCTCACTTTATCAGAGCTGAATAACGCCGCTGATATCGCACACAAACGAATTTATGACCGTATTCTGGAGAGATGTATTCCTGTCCGTATCAATAACCGGAATATTCGTCAGGACAATGCAACAGCTAATTTAAAACAGGCAAAAAGAATTCTGTTAAACAATCATGCTCCGAACCAGAACTGAAGCAAAGAAGCATAACACGATAATTATTCTTCACTGACAGTGGTACTACTTTCTTTCCTCATTTATTACCAGAAATATGCCACTGTCAGTTATCTAAAACCATAGTACCAAACCAAAAGATTTTAAAACCAAAACTGCCCGGATACGGGCATAAAAAGGAGGTGCCAGATATGGCAGATAAAAGAATCATGACACCGGAAGAAAAAGCACTTTTACAGGCAAGACACCGCCAGGAAGAAGCCGAAGCAAGAAATCGCAAAAAAGAACGTGATGCCAGAACACACCGATTAGTCCAGGAAGGAGCCATTCTGGAAAGTATTGTTCCCCATATTAAAGAAATGGATTTAGATTCCCTGAAACGGGAGCTGATGATCCGGCTACGGGGAATGTAAACGCACAAGTTCTACTCCCGAAGGGCGCACTTACTCACCACCTGATAAATCAGGCAGTGGTATCCCCTTCGGGACTCGTGCGCTCTGCCGAGGGCTTTATCCGCTGTTGCAGGCAACATCGAAAGGAGGTGCCAGATATGGCAATTTATCATATGCAAGCCAAAGTCGTCAGCCGTGGTTCCGGTCGGTCTGCTGTTGCTGCTTCTGCTTATATGAGCTGTAGCCGCATGTACAATGATTACGATGGCATCCAGCATGATTACACCAGAAAGCATGGACTCATTTATCAGGAAGTATTGCTTCCACCGATGGCTTCACCAGAATGGAAAGACCGTGAACAACTCTGGAATGCTGTGGAAGCTGCAGAAAAAACAAAAGACAGCCGACTGGCAAGGGAATTTGTTGTCGCACTTCCCGTTGAATTAGATAAGGACAGTAATATTTCTCTTCTAAAAGATTTTATTCAAAAGAACTTTGTAGATATGGGCATGTGCGCTGACTTTGCTATTCACGATACGGATGGACACAATCCTCATGCACACATTCTGCTTACCGTCCGTCCACTGAACGAAAACGGAACATGGCAGTATAAAACAGAAAAAGAATATCTCTGCATAAAAAATGGAGAAGAAAAAGGATTTACAGCTACTGAATTCAAAGCTGCTCAAAAAGATGGCTGGGAAAAGCAATACAGATATAAAGTTGGGAAAAAGAAAGTTTATATGACCGCATCTGTCGCACAGGAAAAAGGCTATGACCGCATCGACAAGCATCCAAAAAGCAGCCGCTATGGCAGACAGAATCCCATTTCTGAACAATGGAACAGTGATGAGCAACTCTGTATCTGGAGAGCAAACTGGGCAGATACTGTAAATGAAATGCTTGCCCACAATCAGATAAATGCATCCATTGATCACCGCAGCTTTGCAGATCAGGGAATCACCGAACAGCCGACCATCCACGAAGGCTATATTGCTCAAAACATGGAAAAGAAAGGAATGATAGCTGACCGCTGTGAAATCAACCGCCAGATTCGTGCAGATAACCAAATGCTCCGGGAATTAAAAGCTCAGGTAGAGAAACTGGCTCAAGCTGTCAAAAATTCTATTCCTGTAATTGCAGAAACAATGGAAACTATCCGAAATCATATGATTTTTACACAATATCATTTACTTCATAATGAGATGCAAAAAGAAGTAATTCATGATTGGATGAATCATTTTAATCCAATACTGAATAAATACAACACCGTTAAAAAGAAACTCAAAGCTAAAGTTACGGAACGGAAAGAACTGAATGTGCAAAAGGATAAAACCAGTATTTTGAATCCCATCCAGCATATAAAATTGAATCAGCAGCTTACCACTGTTACGGAAGAAATTGAAGAACTGAAATCAAGGAAAGAGCAACTAATCTTCCAGGCACAATGCTCCACTGATAAAGATATGACGAATCTATCCAAAAAATATGACCAGATGAATAGCAATCTTGATATCCTGGATTCTCAGGACATCTCCCTTAAAAAGCAGCTTAAAAAAGACGCCGCTGCTTTCCGGGAAGAAAAATTTCGTCCTGAACCTGAACAGTATACAGAATTGCTGGACACCAGAATCCAGATACGTCCTGATTTCCGGGATAAGCTGATCGAGCAGCTCAAAGGTACTTTTGGTAAGTATTATGACTATCACCGCCGTGATATTGCCGCCAATGAGGTAGATTATCTCAATGTGGAAGATCCTGATGTTTTTTCCCATCGTGCCTGGGAACTTGAATATCAGAGGAAACAGGAGATGCGGCGAAATCAGCCTGCCAGAGCTAAGAAAAGGTCATATGATATGGAATTATAATCATCATCGAGTAGATAATATGCTCTTACAACTCTCTTGTTTAAAAGGCGTATGGATTTAAAAGTTCCATACGCCCAATTCACTTTAACCAGTTACAATCTGCCATGTTTTCTTGTATAAAACCACATTCATTATAATGCTGAGATTCTTTGTTGCATATCAATAACTTGAACTTTACTATTTTTAAGAACTAATCCATACGAAAAATGAATCGTATTTCCTCCCACTGGTTCAAATTTAACATATTGTCCACATATATTTCTATTACGTTCACCAAATATTTTCTTTATCTTTTCTGGCAATACACTATATATCGGACATGACACATCTATAGTATAAAATCCATTTTTCATAGGATTACCTCTGTCACTAAACCATTCACTTATTGAAATTCTATTACCTGCTACAGATTTACATTGAGCTGTATATTCTTTGCCACGTAATGTAAACATTAATGGGGTTTCCTCTGGAATATTAGAAGATACTTGAAATCTTATCTTTCCATCATTCATTTTCCAGCTCAATGAAGCTTCAATCTTCAATTCCTTTCCATTAATAGGTTGTTTAGGTTCTAATTCCTCGGGCAATGGCAATAAATCTCCCATCTCAACGTAATGATTTTTATAATACCATCTACCATATTTCTGTATAAATCCCCATGATGACAAATAATTGCTGTTTAACTGATCTATAGTAGCATCCGAAAACTGAAATCCTCTTTTTGAATAATCTACTCTTGAATATGCACGTAAAATTTTAATAATTGGTATATGATATTTATTATAGGCATCTATATATGGCAAACATTCAATATCATAAATATTATCCGAAGCATTCTCATAAGATTTTCGACGAGCACATATGAATTCATATATTTTCTCATCAGTAACCTGTTCATTGACTGGTTGTGGCGTAACAGAAAAATAAAAGTCTCCCACTAACGAAGAATATTCCCATGAAAGCTGTTCTTCTCCGTATTGGCTAATTGATATTTCTGACACTTTATTTCTAACAAATTTAAACATTTCTTCAATTTTCAAATTTGGAATAAGCATAGCATCTTTTAAAACTTGTGTATATAATCCATTACTACATTGTCCATCAAATGCACTACAGTCAGCGCTTGTAGAATAAGCAATCATAGTACCTTTAGGTGGATTATTAAATGGCGCAAAGCCTGTTAAAAATCCCCTCCCCATAGCAAAAGGATTATCTCGACATGCATCCAATATACATATTAATGTTTTTCCCTTATATGAAGATGCACCTTCTAACAGCGAATTTAAACAATAACAAGAGACCATTGTCTTGCTTTTATCACTTAACTTTAAATCAATAGGAACGATAAAATTTTTACCGTCGATTTGCATACCATGCCCTGCATAAAAAAATACCCCTACAGCATATTCATCTAATGCCTGTAAAAAATCATTAACAGATTTTTGAATATCTATTAAATTTGCATCCATTATTTTGGTAACATCAAAATTTAGTTTATTCAAAATACTCGTAATATCATTAGCATCATTCCTTGGATTATTTAATTTTCCCACATTTGAATAATCAGAATTACCGATTACCAATGCAATTCTATCCATTATTCTCACCTCTATCATTATCTTATGTTTTATTTCATAATTAAAAAATTTAAAATTTATTTCTCATATAAATTCTAATCATTCCCCTTCTTAATAATCCACTGTATTTGTCTGCTTGCTAATTCCGTTATTGCTGGTAGCTACACCCATTCCTGACACCTCCTGTATTCCATGTATCAAATTAAAATTCTGCCATTCCATCCATGGAAGTGTCACGTTTGCACCTCTTGCTCAAAACGATGAGGTGCAACGAATGTACCTACCATCAACGCAAATAGAGGTCTGCGAACCGCTTACGCAGTTCTTGACCTCACGCTCGGCACTTCGTGCCTCACTTACTTGCGGGACAAACAGGCATTTCGCTACACTCATGCCCGTTTTTCCTGCGACCTTTTCTGCGTGGGAACAACATTGTTTTTCCCCCTGCACCCCCATTTTCCACAGCCAACTACTGTCCATAATATCCATTCTGTCCGTTCATTGGCTGTGAGATTTGAGATTTCTGAAATTGTTCAGAAATCTCTCTTTTACGCTCTGCTTCCATTCTCTCTTTATCCCTTTTGTTTCTCTCAGCTCTCTCTTGCACGCTGTCTTTTCTGTTCTACTTTCTCTCTCATTGCATTCAACTCAGCTTCACTGTCTTCCATTGCTCTGTCGAACAATGCAACAAAATTACTTGCAACAACTCTCACTTCGTCAGCTCTCAAACCAGCAATTTTCATGTTCAAATCCTTATTTTCCTCAATCATTTTTACAAGAATTTTTCTATTTGGCTCAGCTTCCATCATCGCCATTTCCAGCTCAAGAGCTTCTTTTTCTTTCCTGTTTTCTTTCAGTCTTTTTCTTACATTTTCTAAATCACTCATAAAAAATCACCTCTACTTTCTATCTAAATTTTTGTAACTTTTTTGTTCTATACTTGAAATATAACACATTAAAATCATTTTTCCTACCCTAACTTACAATTTTGTTTTTATAACGTGTTTTGTTTATGGTTGATAAAAAGACAAAAAAAGAACAGGTGATGTACAAAAACTTGTATGTCACCTGTTCAATACTTTTTATTTAATTGTTCTTACACAAACATCTGCTGTAACAGACCTTTTTTCATTTCTTCCCACGCTACTAATGTTGCTTTCTGCTTCTCGATTACATCATCAAGTGATGAAAGACAATCTGCAATTTTCTGCTGTTCGGCATGGCAAGGTGCTAAAATTTTTCCCGAAAGCCATTCTTCATTTGAAATATTCATTGTATGTTTAGCCCCCATTCGAACCAATGGTTTCAAATAGTTATTTGTCCTTTCAGGTGTATCAAAATAATAATACCAAAATAATGATGAATTATTATCGCAAACAGTATTTACAATATATAATGGCGAAACAATTCCTGTTTCATCACCTACCAACTTAATGATTCCATAAGGCTTTGTTGCAAGAGGACTTCGTGTATAAACAATCTGCCCTGTTTTTACAATTTTATATTTTGAAATATCATTACCTGCAAAACTTCTACCCTGAAGCTCAATCTGATTAACAACACCATATTCATCTGACACAGACATTACTTGTTGTTTATCATATTTATTACCATTTGTTTCTGATGAAATTTCAAACACATCACCCAGCTTCTTTTCTTCCCACTCAGGAAAGTCACTTCCATCATCAGCTTTGAATCTTACTTCCTGACTGAACAGCTTCTGCATCACACCTTTTTTACGTTCTTCCCATGCGGATACAGTTTCCTTTTGCTTCGCAATCACTGTATCAATCGTTGATAAGAACTCTGCAATTTTCTGCTGTTCTGAAAGTGATGGGAAATCCCCTGTACAACTTGCTACATCACCCTGCCCAATAGTAGTAAAAGCAGTAGTCTTTGCTCTCACAATAAATTGTCGCCTAAATCTCGGTGACGCTAAATAATCATTTACAAATTCAGGAATATAATTATTTTTATCCACTTTAAGTCTTATCAAATGGTCATCATACACATAAATTCCATCATCCAATAAAATATTAGATTTTGCAATTCCATCTGCTTTTACAGAACTTCGTGTTAAGAAAATATCCCCAATTTCAACATTACATTTCTCAACCGCAGTATCACCATACTCGCTATAACTCAACTCATCTACATGAATTTTATCATCCGTGTACATATCAATAACGTTTATATGCTTAACTGCCGTAACTTTGTCTGATTGCCTATTCATTATTCCATTCGATGGTTTTTCAACAATAATATCCATCAATGTATGATGTGATAACTCATCACTAAACGCTTTGAATCTCAATTTAGGTTCAATCATTATGATTCCACTTCCTTTCCAGTATCTTTCACATCAAGTTTGATTTGTCTACTGACCGGAATCAATGCTTCTGCATAGGTAAATGACCGAATCTTATAACTATACTTTCCACTGCCGGAATCATAAACATTTTTATATTTTCCCAAGCATCGAGAACAAACAATCACACGGCTTACCTCTTTGTGCTTATCAAAAACGTTAAACATATCACCAGTAACAGGTAATATATTCATTTTTGTCAATCCACCATTATCAAATTTCGCTGTGAAATGGTCATTTTCAATGCCTATATCTATTAAAAACCAAACTTCATCACATTTCTTTTTGTATTCGGACACCTTACCTGCGTGCTGTTCAAAAACATCTTTCAGATTATTGATAAACGCCTTATAATCAAATTTTGATGCAGCATCTAAACTTTTATTGATATAAGTTTCAATATCCTTTGCAGATGCATCCGCATCAAATTCATCATTCAGCAACTTTGCATGGTGCTTTTCGTATATCTTTTTTCGTCGACCATCAAACTTCATACTTTCAGAATCTGTATGTTTATTCAAGATGGTATCTGCTCGAAAATGTTCAATTCCAATCTTATGACCATTCTTTGACAAAACAAAATCTGGTCGTTCTCCATCATCAATCGTATATCCTTTCAGTTTACGATTACTTTGAAGAAAGGCATCCAATGCATTTCTCTCTAATGATTTCTTTTCACCAGACACATACATTCACCTACCTTTACAGTCCAAGCTGTCTCATAAAACTTTCAGCCTTATCAATCGCAGCTTTTGTCTCAGAATCCAGTGTCTTAATCTGAGCTTTTACAGCATCCAAGTCCACCGGTTCTTCTTCCTCGAATGTATCAACATATCTCGGAATGTTCAGATTGTAGCCGTTCTCAATAATCTCACTCATATCTGCTACATGAGCAAACTTATCTACGTCTACACGCTTTGCATACGCATCTACAATCTTATCAATATGCTCCTGTTCCAAGACATTCTGATTCTTTCCAGCCTTGAACTCTTTCGATGCATCAATGAACAGAATATTTCCTGAATTGCCGTTTCTCTTGCTTTTTAGCACCAGTACACACACCGGGATTCCTGTTCCGTGAAACAGATTTGCTGGCAATCCAATAACAGCATCCAGCCTATTCAGGTCTTTGATGATATATTTTCTGATTGCTTCTTCTGCACCACCACGGAACAATACACCGTGTGGCAGCAATACAGCTACACGACCATCTGAATCATCCATGTGGTAAATCATATGTTCTACAAAGGCAAGGTCAGCAGCAGATTTCGGTGCCAGCTTTCCAGCTCCGCTGTATCGTGGGTCATCTTCAAATTTCTTATCAGCTGACCACTTCAAGCTATACGGTGGATTACATACCTGTACAGTCAGCTTCAAATCATCACCGTATTTATCATCTTTCAGCGTATCACCTTTGTAGATGTCAAAATTCTGCCAGTCTACACCATGCATAATCATATTCATTCTTGATAAGTTGTATGTTGTAGCGTTCAGCTCCTGTCCGTAGAAATGACCAACTTTATGTGTAGTCAGATGCTTCTGAACTTCTAACAGCATGGATGCAGAACCGCAGGTACAGTCACCGACGGTCTTTGCTTCGTCCAGTCCAAGGGATGCAAGTGTCGCACAAAGTCTACTCGGTCCAGCAGGTGTAAAGAACTCTCCACCTTTCTTTCCAGCATCTGAAGCAAACAAACCAATTAAAATCATATACGCTGTTCCCAACACATCAAACTGAGAATCCTGCAAATCAAAATCAATGTCTGATACCTTGACCATAACGCGACCAATCATATCGGTACGATCTGCTACTGTCTCACCAAGACGTGCATCCTGTAGACGCATATCATTAAATAATCCATCAAATGCTTTGTTAGATTCATAACCCATTGTAGAACCTACAAGGTCATTGATTGCTTTTTCAAAATCTTCCACACTAAATTTATCTGCATCATTATCAAATTTGGTAATCTTACGAATTAAATTACGGAACAAATTTTCCGGCTTAATAACATATCCCAGTTTAGATAACGACCATTCTTCTACGACAGGTCTGTACTCGTCATCTTTAAACGCTTCTTCATATGTTACGCCATCATTTTTAAGGATTTCTGCCATGTACATTTCTGTACGCTCTGACAGATAACGATAGAATATTACTCCCAAAATATAATTTTTGAACTCACTAGCATCCATTTGTCCTCGTAACTCATTGGCAATTGCCCAGAGCTTCTGAGAAAGCTCATTGGCCTGTGCCTGATATGTATTTGTACTTACCATAATTATTCTCCCTCTGCTTTGTATTTGTTATAGGTATCTTCCACAAATGACTTCACTAATTTTGTCAGCTTCGTCATTTTCAAAAGCCCTATCTTATATGCTGTCAGCCTCTTACGAATATCATCATCTGAGATTGCACCATGGAACACATATTCCGTAAACAGTTCTGATACAATGATATAGTCAATCTTGTTATCAAAGGCAAATGCTTCCATATCTGCCTGCATCTGCTCTTTCTCGAACTGAGTGAATGCTTCCATGATATCTGCATCCTCTGGCAAATCATAGAATCTGGTCAAAATGAACTGTCTCATGACCTCTTTTTTGAGTCTCAATGATTCATTATCGGAACGCTCAATCTCACGCAGAATCAAATCAACATCCTGCTGCTTTTCTTCCTCTGTCTTATCGTGATTCTTCGCATTCTTTAATAAATTCAGAATATACACAACATTGATACGGTCAGTTCTGACAAGCTCTATATCAAAATCCACGTCAACAGGTACAGGTACTTTCGGATTTGGATTATGTGTCTGGTCTTTATAATACAGATACCAGCTCTTGAATCCTTCGTATTCATTCTCATCCATCACAACCGCAAGGTCATCCCAGTCAAACTTAGAAAATGTCTTCAAAATGGCAAGGGTCTTTGCCATTGAACGGAACGCAATGATGAACATACGGATTTCATCTTCTGACTTGAGCTGACCAGCTGCATCTACATCCGCTGTAATCTTTCTCAGTACAGGTTCCTGATTTACCCACTGATTCAGATAATACTCATAATTTTCAAGCAGATATTCATTCGGGTCTCCATCCCCAGAGAATAATGTCAGTGCATCATCCTGCCACTGCTTGATATTTCTGTATGATACAATCTGTCCAAACTGCTTTGTCACCTTGTCTACACGGTTTGTACGGCTATATGCCTGTACAAGTGAGTGCCAGATAAGATTCTTGTCCAGATACAGCGTATTCAATGGCTTTGCATCGAATCCGGTCAGGAACATATTGACTACCAAGAGAATATCAACCTGCGGTAAATCCTTCTGTTTCAATCTCTTTGCAATATCTTTTCTGTATGCATCAAATGTATCAATCGTAAATGCTGTATTGTATAAATCACCATAATCTTTCATACAACGCTCAAGAAGTTCCTGTGAATGTTCGTCTGCACCATCATCCATATCTTCATTTGCCTGATAGGAAAAGATTGCAGCCACTTTCAGCTTCTTATCATCTGGTGCTGCATCATTTAACTTCTTGAATTCATTATAATACTTTCCGAGGGTCTGAATCTTATCCACTGCGAACAGTGCTGTATAAATATCCTTGCCCTGTGGATGTACATGCTGCTCATGATGCTCGAAAATATGCTTTGCAATGCCAGCAATACGCTCATCATCATGGTACAGAGGTTCCATGTCGATTTTATGACGCTTGCAGTATTCCGGGTCATCCAGCTGTTCCGGATCAATACCCTTTACAGCAAGATTCCTTGCAAAGATGGTACGCTGATACTCTACTGAGAATCTAAGTACGTTACCGTCTGCAATCGCATCCTTAATCATGTATTTATGCAAGCATGAATCCAGCTTATCTCCTGCATGGAAAATATCAGCTGTGGTACGACCATCCGCACCCTTGTTTTTCTCAAAAATCGGTGTTCCAGTGAATCCGATGTAATTTGCTCTTTCAAAATGCTTTTCAATCTGACCATGCATCTTTCCAAACTGAGAACGATGGCACTCATCAATGATAAATACAACCTTCTTATTCTTGTATGCATCCATTACAGTTGCATATTTCGGATTCTTGACGGCATTTGCCATCTTCTGAATCGTTGTAACAATCATCTTTTTCTCAGATGATTTCAGCATACCGATAAGTACAGCAGTACTATCTGTATTATCTACACAGTCTTTCTCAAAACTGTTATATTCATCAACGGTCTGATCATCCAGATCTTTCCGATCAATCAGGAATACGACCAAATCTACTATTGATTCATCACGCAAAAGCTGAGCCAGTTTGAATGATGTCAACGTCTTTCCTGAACCTGTACAGGCAAATACATAGCCATCCTGATTTACCTCTAATACACGCTTCTTTGCCGCCTTTACAGCATAAATCTGATATGGTCTCATAACCATCAATACGGATTCTGTGGTCTTAATGACCATATATTTATCCAATATCTCTGTAATGGCAGATTTGCGGAAAAATTCACCTGTAAAGGTATTTAAATCGTTAATACGGGTATTCTTTTCATCTGTCCAGAAAAACACAAGAGATTTCAAGATTGGACTATACTGTCCATCTATCATTTCATTTTCGTTACAGAAATACTTCGTCTGTACCGAATTGCTAACCACAAACAACTGCAAATATCTGAAAATACCTTTGAAACTGAATTTACGATACCTGTTAATCTGGTTAATTGCCTCATTAATTTCCACCCCTGGACGTTTCAATTCAATCT
>ERZ839767.3146-NODE-3146-length-19584-cov-4.958728_pt1 | contig 19584 bp, 19 predicted proteins | sample MGYA00519879_ERZ839767 | MGnify/ENA primary metagenome ERZ839767 (study PRJEB31850, sample SAMEA3708852) | human gut metagenome | biome: human gut; feature: human-associated habitat; material: faeces | place: China | collected 2014 ...
GCATTATAAATGCTGGCACGCATACCACCAACGGTACGGTGTCCTTTCAAGTTTTCAAATCCAGCCGCTTTTGCTTCTGCAACAAATTTTGCATCCAAATCTTTATCTCCTGTTACAAATGGTACATTCATCAAAGAACGGTCTTCTTTGCGTACGGTTCCTTTGAACAGTTTGGAAGAATCTAAGAAATCATACAAAACTTTTGCTTTTTCGATGTTTCTCTTCTGCATCTCTTTCAAGCCGCCCATTTTCTTAATCCATTTAAATACTTTGCCGCAAATGTAAATACCGTAAGCAGGCGGTGTATTGTAAAGAGACTGTGCATCGGCATGAATCTTGTACTGAAGCATCGTAGGAACTTTCTCATCCACTTCATCCGGAATCAAATCCTCACGGATAATTACAATAACAACACCGGCAGGTCCGATGTTCTTCTGAACACCACCGTAGATAACGCCGTATTTGCTGACATCTACAGGTTCTGACAAAAAGCAGGAAGATACGTCTGCTACCAATGTCTTTCCTTTGGTATTTGGCAGTGTTTTATATTTTGTACCATAAATGGTATTGTTCTCACAAATATAGACATAATCTGCATCCTCATCAATCGGAAGGTCGGAACAATCCGGAATATAGGAAAATGTCTCATCCTCAGAAGAAGCAATTTTAACTGCTTTTCCATATTTGCAAGCCTCATTATAAGCTTTCTTTGCCCACTGACCGGTTACGATGTAATCAGCCACGCCGTTTTTCATAAGATTCATCGGAATCATGGCAAACTGCTGGGAAGCGCCGCCCTGAAGGAACAATACTTTGTAATTGTCCGGAATTTCCATCAAATCTCTCAAATCCTGCTCAGCATCTTTGATAATTTTATCATATGCTGCGGAACGATGGCTCATCTCCATAACGGACATTCCTGTTCCCTGATAATCAAGCATCTCATCTGCTGCCTCTTTTAATACCTCTTCCGGCAATACGGCCGGTCCTGCTGAAAAGTTATACACTCTAGCCACTGTTATATCCTCCTTACATAACTGTTAATTAATTCTGAATGCGATTCTCCTGATCTTTCTCATCAAAAGAATCTTCAATCGCTGCTCCCGGAGCAACCATTGGCCATACCTTGTCATCCTGGTTGATTACGACTTCAATCACAACCGGTACCTCTGCTGACAATGCAGTCTTAATCGCATCGTCAATCTCCTCTTTTTTCGTTACACGGATTGCTTTTGCACCCATTGCTTCTGATACTTTGCAATAGTCTACTTTATCTTCCAAAATGGTCTGAGAATATCTCTTACCATAAAACAAGGTCTGCCACTGTCTTACCATGCCAAGTGCATGGTTATTAAATACTACTTCAATAATCGGAATATTATATCTTGTTGCTGTCGCAATCTCATTCATGTTCATGCGGAAACATCCGTCTCCTGCGATGTTAATAACCGGTGTGTCAGGCACTCCGACTTTCGCACCGATACAGGCACCAAGACCATATCCCATCGTACCCATTCCGCCGGACGTAATAAAATGTCTCGGAGAGCGGTATTTATAATACTGTGCCGCCCACATCTGGTGCTGGCCGACATCAGTCGTAATAATCGCTTCGTTATCGGTAAGTTCACTGATTCGCTCAATCACATAAGGTCCTGTAAGAGCATCCGTGTGATAAGAAAGCGGCAAAGCTTCTTTTCTCGCCATAACCTTATCAACCCAAGCCTTATGATAGTGCTGCTCCAATTTGCGGTTTAAGATTTCCAAAACTGCCTTTAAATCACCGATAATGGAATAATCCACCGGAATATTTTTATTAATTTCAGCCGGATCAATATCAATATGAACAATTTCTGCACGGTTTGCAAATTTCTTTGCATTTCCCGTAACACGGTCTGAAAATCTGGCACCTAATACAATCAATAAGTCACATTCGGTTACACTTAAGTTTGCTGTCTTTGTACCATGCATACCAAGCATTCCTGTATAATATGGGTCTGTGCCGTCAAATGCACCTTTTCCCATCAAAGTATCCGTTACCGGAGCGTCTACCTTATAGACAAATTCTTTTAATTCTTTCTCTGCGCCGGAAATTACGGCACCACCGCCGACAAAAATCATTGGTCTCTGCGATTTTTTAATTGCATTGACTACGCTTTCGATATCTTTTTCATCAATCGTGTCAACCTGTCTCTGAATCAATTCCGGTGTCTGCGGTGTAAAATCGGTCACTGCAGCCGTTACATCCTTTGTTACATCCACCAAAACAGGACCCGGACGACCGGTCTGTGCAATCTTAAAGGCACGGCGCATAACCGCAGCCAAATCCTTTACATCTTTTACAATAAAACTATGTTTCGTAATCGGCATTGTGACACCGGCAATATCAACCTCCTGGAAGGAATCTTTTCCAAGCATCGGAAGTGTAACATTACAGGTAATCGCAACCATCGGTACAGAATCCATATATGCCGTTGCAATACCGGTAACTAAGTTCGTTGCTCCCGGTCCGCTCGTTGCCATACACACGCCAACTTTTCCTGTTGCTCTGGCATAACCGTCTGCCGCATGGGAAGCTCCCTGCTCATGAGAGGTAAGCACGTGACGGATTCTATCCTGATAACGATATAATTCATCGTACACGTTTAAAATAGAACCTCCCGGATAACCAAAGATGGTATCTACGCCCTGCTCAAGTAGACATTCAATCATAATCTGTGACCCATTTATTTGCATACCTTGCACCTCTTTCTTTTCGTCTGTTTCCCTATTCTCACACGCATCGTATTATTTCAAAATTGCTCCTGTGCTGCCACTTGTTACCATATTGGCATAACGACGTAAGTAACCGCTTGTCACTTTCGGCTCTCGTGGCTGCCAGTTTTTGCGTCTCTTCTCCATCTCTTCATCTGAAACATCTACCATCAAAGTATTTTCCGGAATGTTAATCTTAATGATGTCTCCTTCTTCTACAAGAGCAATCGGACCACCAACCGCTGCTTCCGGTGAAACATGTCCAATCGAAGCACCACGGGAAGCTCCCGAGAAACGTCCATCCGTAATCAAAGCAACGGAAGAGCCAAGTCCCATACCGGCAATTGCAGAAGTTGGATTGAGCATCTCTCTCATACCCGGACCACCCTTTGGTCCCTCATAGCGGATAACAACAACATCGCCTGCAACAATTTTACCGCCCTTGATAGCAGCAATTGCATCTTCCTCGCAGTCAAAGACACGCGCCGGACCTTCATGAACCATCATTTCCGGTACTACGGCAGAACGTTTTACAACGCCGGAATCCGGTGCCAAGTTACCTTTCAAAACGGCGATGCCACCAGTTTCACTATATGGATTATCAATTGGACGAATCACTTCCGGATTACGGTTTACTACATGTTCAATGTTCTCGCCTACCGTCTTTCCGGTCACAGTCATAAGGTCCGTATAAAGAAGTCCCTTCTTATTCAGTTCATTCATTACCGCATAAACACCGCCTGCCTCATTCAACTGTTCCATATAGGTGTGCCCTGCCGGTGCCAAATGACAAAGGTTAGGTGTCTTTGCACTAATTTCATTGGCAATATCAAGATTCAGTTTTACGCCTGCTTCATGAGCAATTGCCGGCAGATGAAGCATCGTATTGGTCGAACATCCAAGCGCCATATCAACTGTCATCGCATTTAAAAATGCTTTCTCACACATAATGTCACGTGGACGGATATTTTTCTTATACATTTCCATAACCTGCATACCGGCATGTTTTGCCAGTTTGATTCGGTCGGAATATACAGCCGGAATTGTACCATTGCCCTGAAGTCCCATACCAATTGCCTCGGTCAGACAGTTCATGGAGTTTGCTGTATACATACCGGAGCAGGAACCACAGGTCGGGCAGGCATGGCTGACATAATCATCCACCTGCTCTTCGGTCATTTTGCCTGCCGCATGAGCACCAACTGCCTCAAACATACTTGAAAGAGAAGTTCTCTGTCCCTGCACATGGCCGGCTAACATTGGACCACCACTGACAAATACGGTTGGAATATTCACACGTGCCGCAGCCATCAAAAGACCCGGTACGTTTTTATCACAGTTTGGCACCATTACCATCGCATCAAAAGCATGTGCAAGTGCCATACACTCGGTTGAATCCGCAATCAAGTCACGGGTTACCAAAGAATATTTCATTCCCACATGTCCCATCGCAATACCATCACAAACGGCAATTGCCGGGAATACAATTGGTGTACCACCTGCCATAGCGACACCAAGTTTTGCTGCCTCTACAATTTTGTCCAGATTCATATGACCCGGAACAATTTCATTATAAGAGCTGACAATAGCTACAAGCGGCTTTTCCAGCTCTTCTTTTGTCAAACCAAGCGCATTAAACAAAGAACGCTGTGGTGCTGTCTGCATTCCTTTTTTTACTGAATCACTTTTCATCTTGTCGTCCTCCTATTCAATCTCTGCGGCAATGGCATCGCCCATTTCTTTTGTACCAAGCAGAGTCTTACCTTCATCCATAATATCAATCGTACGCATTCCTTTTTTGAGTACAGTCTTGACGGCATTTTCAACCGCATCTGCTTCTTTGGAAAGTCCAAAGGAATAACGCAGTAACATAGCTGCCGATAAAATCGTCGCAATCGGATTTGCCTTATTTTGTCCTGCGATATCCGGCGCAGAGCCGTGGCTTGGCTCGTACATGCCAAAGGTTCCCTCACCTAAACTTGCCGAAGAAAGCATTCCTAAAGAACCGGTTACCATACTTGCCTCATCCGACAAAATATCGCCAAACATATTCTCTGTCAAAATGACATCAAACTGTTTTGGATCTCTTACAATCTGCATTGCACAGTTGTCAACCAGCATATTTGTCAATGTCACTTCCGGATAACCTTTACTGACTTCCTCGACAACTTTGCTCCAAAGTCTGGAAGAATCCAATACGTTTGCTTTATCAACACTGCAGACTTTTTTATTTCTCTTCATCGCAATCTCAAACGCCTGAATGGCAATTCTGCGAATCTCATTTTCATCATATTTTAAAGTGTCCACTGCGGTGCGCACGCCATCAATTTCTTTGGTATAGCGTTCACCGAAGTAAAGACCACCCGTCAACTCACGGGCAAAGATAAAATCAAAACCACCTTCTACAATTTCTTCCTTCAACGGACAAGCGCCGCTCAATTCTTCAAACAGAATTGCCGGACGAAGATTACAGAATAAGCCAAGTCCCTTACGAATTTTCAAAAGACCTGCTTCCGGTCTTTTTTCCGGTGGCAATTCATACCAGCTGTCCACTCCGACTCGTCCACCGACCGCACCAAGCAAAATCGAATCACTTTTTCTTGCACGCTCTAAGGTTTCATCTGTCAAAGGCTCGCCGTATGCGTCAATGGAACAGCCGCCCATCAACAATTCTTCGTATTCAAATGTGTGCCCATATGTATCTGCCACTTTATTCAATACCTTTTTAGCTTCTGCCACAATTTCAGGTCCGATTCCGTCTCCGGGAATCACTGCAATATGGTAGTTCATTCTCTCTCTCATCTCCATTTCGTTTCATAAAAGGGTAAACTTCCCCTCATAATCTCCTAGTATAAAGCAAGATGGGGCTTTATGTCAAGTAAACACGATATGGAAATGTTTTAATTGTTGCTTTATTAGAAAAATCAGACCGGATTTCAACGTCCCTCAGGTTGAAACCCGGTCTGATTTTTCTAACAACGAACTTCAATAACATTACCACTATCTTATCCACAGTTAAAAACTCTAATAACAAGTATTAAAAATTGATTCCAAGCAAATCAATCAAAATTCCTCCAACAACCCCCGCCACATATAAATAACACAAAATACCGACGTTTTGTTTTACGTGTTTGCGGTTCATGCGGCACAAAACAAGTGCGCCGACACCGGCATTGGTAAATAATCCTGCCATCATCGGGCCGGCGCCAATGACTTTCTGTAAATAGAGCTGAGTAATGACTACGGACGACGCACAGTTTGGAACCATGCCAATTGCCCCCGCCAAAATCTCGCCGAGAACCGGACGGTCCATAAGAAATCCGGCTAAAGCATCTTCACCCACACCATCAATAACAGCTTCCAGAACAAGTGTTACCAAAAACAAAAAAATGGTAATGTGAATTGTGTGACGCAGCGCCGAGAAAAAAATCCCCTCATCATCACATTTACAGTGTTCACTCTCACACATTGTATGGATGTTCCGGTATCTCATTTTTCTGCCCCAGATACTGTGATACAAAAAGTCCAAAAGGAAGCCAAAAAGGATTCCCATTACCATTTTAACCGCCAAAATCTTAATGATTGTCCATGCAGGTACTGCCTCAGAAATAAAAATCGGAAGCATTTCGTCAGAAGTAGACAAAAAGACAGCCACCAAAGCGCCCGCCGTAATCAAACCACCGGAATACAGATTTGATGCTGCTGCCGAAAAGCCACACTGTGGCACAATACCTAAAATTCCACCAAATACCGGTCCTGCTTTTCCGGCGCGCAAAATCGCCGCCTGTGTATGACTTCCGGTGCGGTGTTCAAGCCACTCCATTAAAATATAGGTAAGAAAAAGAAACGGGATAAGTTTTAATGTATCCACTCCTGCTTCCATGAAAATATCAAGAAACTCATTCATCGTATTAATTCCTTTCTTTTCGTAAAACTAATTCATTTTTAGTTCACGACCTGATTTTTCCCCTTTTCCTTCCCCTGATTCAAACGCGAATCTGCAAGTGCAATCCGCTCTTTCATTGTCTGTTTTTCATCGCAGTATGCAAATCCAAACGTTGCCGTAACTGACACACGCTGACGCTGGTAAGTAAGTACATAGTCCGCAATTTCTTTGCGAATTTTTTCCGTTAATCGGTACCCGCTTTTTTTATCCATCTTCAGAAGCAGTAACACTTCATCACCGCCCCAGCGGCACACTTCACCACGGTTTCTCACTGCCTGGCGGATTAGATAAGAAAGATTAATCAAAAGCTCATCTCCGCAGGAATGACCGTACGTACGGTTTGTCTGTTTGAAATTATCCAAATCCATCTGCACCACACAATAATCTTTTTCATAACACTCGTATTCCTCAAATATTTCATCCATATTCTGGCGATTTCTCATATTTGTGAGTGCATCGTAATGAACCATAAAATCAAGTTCATCATTCCGCTCCTCCAACACATTTGTCGCACTGCGTATTGCAACAACAAAGTACGCAGAATAAGCCATTAGAAAAATGGTACAGATAGCTACATTAATTGCAAAAATAACAAGCATCTCATGGTTTGACATACCCGGTAATTTATTAATTTCTCCGGCTGACGATGCCGAGAGAACAATCACAAGCAAATCAAAAATACCAAGCACACTTGACGTGACCACACCGATTCGGCTCTTCATATGAATACACGCAATGTAGTAAATAACCGGAATAAGCATAAAGCCGTATAAAGAAAAGCCATATCCCCAGCCTAAGCACAGGTTACACAAAAGTACATGTACAAGCACTTCGGCAAATGGTACCAGCATCCATCTCTCCATATGCTTCACACGAGAAACCAAATAAAGCAACAATAAATAGATCACAACACTTGCAATATTAAACACGCATAAAATTGTTACACCAATACAATAAAAGAAAATACACAATGCCGTATGCATACACAAACTCAGTGCTAACATTATAGCAAAAAAATGAACACTTCGTTTTTGTTCTATTTCCCCATTTAACATAGTAAAACCTCCCTTTTCCTTGATTTCCTAAGAAATCAGTAAACTACCAACACAATACCTCATTTCCTTCCTCTGTCACAAGCACCATAATTTCCCACTGTGCCGATGGCATATGATCTTTTGTATAAACTTCCCAGCCATTTTGTGAATCGGTTATAATATCTTCTTTTCCCATATTTACCATAGGCTCAATCGTAAATATCATACCAGGCACTAACAGCATCTCTTCGCCTCGTTTGGAATGATAACCAACCCATGGCTCCTCATGGAACTCAAGTCCGACACCGTGGCCGCCAATTTCACGGACCACCGTGTAGCCGTTTGCCGCTGCATGATCATGCACCGCCTGACCCATATCACCAAGGAATCCCCATGGCTTGACCTGTTCTAATCCTTTCTTCACACACTCTCTTGTTACCTGTACAAGACGTTTTTTCTCCGGTGACACCTCACCGATGCAAAACATACGGGAAGAATCTGAAAAATATCCATTTAAGATTGTCGAACAATCGACATTCACAATATCGCCCGATTTTAATATGACATCTTCTGACGGAAAACCATGACATACCTGGTCATTTACCGAAGTACAGACACTATACGGAAATCCTTCATAATTTAAAGGTGCCGGGATTCCGCCTCTTTTGGTTGTCATATCATACACAATTTGATCAATTTCTTTGGTATTCATCCCCTCATAAATATGCTCTTCCAGATAATCCAAAATAGCAATGTTAATTTTACAACTTTCCTTTATTTGTTCAATCTGAGCCGGTGTTTTGATGATGTGGTGAGGCGGCACAATGTGTCCTTTCTCACGATAAGATTCAATCTTTGCATCAAAACCGGCGTGACAGACCTTATATTTGCGTCCGCTGCCACACCAGCATGGCTCATTACGTCCAATTTGTTTTGACATTTTTGTCACACTTTCTATTGATTATAATGCTTTTTTTATGGCAGCAAGTAACTCATCATACTCTTCAAAAGCAGGAAGTTCCGGATGATCCTTCTTAATCTGCTCAGTACTCTTAAATAAGAAACCTGCCTTACTTGCCTGAATCATTCCCAAATCATTATAGCTGTCACCGCTGGCAATCGTTTCATAACCAATCGACTGCAGTGCTTTCACTGTTGTATATTTGGAATTTTCAATTCGCATCTTAAATCCGGTAATCTCACCGTTTTCTGCTACTTCCAGAGAATTGCAGAAAATGGTAGGCCATCCCAGTTTTTCCATAAGCGGAGCCGCAAACTGAGTAAATGTATCACTGATGATAATAACCTGTGTCGTTTTGCGCAGTTCATCCAGAAATTCTTTTGCTCCCGGAATCGGGTCAATCGTAGCAATCGTTTCCTGAATTTCTTTCAGTCCAAGTCCATGCTCTTTCAAAATACCGAGACGCCAATTCATCAGTTTATCATAATCCGGTTCGTCTCTCGTCGTTCTTTTTAACTCCGGGATTCCACTTGCTTTTGCAAAAGCAATCCAAATTTCAGGTACCAGTACGCCCTCTAAGTCCAAACATACAATATTCATTATTCATCCTCCATCTGTATTTATAATTTCACTACTCTACGGATACAAAGTAGTAATAAATCGGCTGTCCGCCATACTGAATCTCGACTTCCATCTCGTCATCAATCCCCTCAATGGCTTTTGCGATTTTTTCTGCATCTTCTTTGGTTCCCTCTTCACCATAATAAATGGTAATGAGTTCCGATTCTTCATCCATCATCTTTTTTAATAAATCAATTGTCGTATCCACTACATCGGTGCCAACTATCTCAATCGTCTTATCGCTCAATCCCATGATATTGCCGGCTTTAATTTCCTTCCCGTCAATTACAGTATCTCTTACCGCATAAGTGACCTGTCCGGATTTCACCTCGGATAGTGCTTCTGTCATCGCCTCTTCATTCTGCTCCGGTGTAAATCCTTCCACAAAGTTAATCATTGCTGCAATTCCCTGCGGAATATTTTTCGTTGGAATTACGTGAACCGCCTTATCCTTTGTCAAATCCTTTGCCTGCTGTGCCGCCAAAATAATATTACCGTTATTTGGCAGAATATAGATGTTTTTCGCAGGAATTTTCTCAATCGCACCAAGAATATCCTCAGTACTCGGATTCATCGTCTGACCGCCTTCAATCACTTCATCCACACCAAGTTCATGGAACAAATCCGTAAGTCCATCTCCGACCGAAACACTGATAAAACCATTTTCTTTAAATTCCACTTTCTTTTCTTCTTGTTTCTGCTGTTTTGCCATCTCGCTGGCATTTTTGATGACACGCTCGTGATGTTCTTCGCGCATATTATCAATTTTCATGCGTGTCAGAGAACCATAGGTAAGCGCTTTCTGAATCGCAAGACCCGGGTCGTTTGTGTGCACATGAATTTTAACAATTTCCTCATCGGCAACACAGACAATCGAATCACCAATGGATTCCAAAAATGCCTTAAATTCCATTTCTTCTTTCCTTCCAAATGGCTTTTCAAGCATAATGATAAACTCGGTGCAGTAGCCAAATTTAATATCCGCCTCAGCAACAACGCCGGCATCTGCTCCCATGCTTGGTTTCTTAACAGGAGTGGCAGCCGGTTCCACATCGATTTTCACTTCCTTGCCAATCAACGCGGTATATGCACCTTCCAACACGGTAACAAGACCCTCTCCACCGGAATCCACAACACCGGCCTCTTTTAACACCGGCAAAAGTTCCGGCGTCTGTTCTAACACATCACGCATATGCATAATTACGCTGTTCATAAACTCTGCAATGTTATCCGTGCGCCCATTTAACTCAATTGCTTTATCTGCACCACCGCGGGCAACTGTAAGAATCGTTCCTTCTTTTGGTTTCATCACTGCTTTATACGCAGATTCTACAGCACGTTCAAAGGCTTTTGTCAAAACATCGACATCCACTTCATCAACCTTTGACACTTCTTTCGTGAATCCACGGAGTAATTGCGACAAAATAACACCTGAGTTTCCTCTTGCACCACGTAAAGAGCCACCGGAAATTGCTTTACCAAGCGATTTCATATCCGGATTTTCTAACGCTGCTACTTCTTTTGCCGCAGACATAATAGTCATCGTCATATTGGTTCCTGTATCACCATCCGGTACAGGGAACACATTCAAATCGTTTATTACTTCCTTCTTTGCATCGATTGCATTTGCCCCGGCAAGAAAACACTTTCTTACAAAAGAGGCATCCATCGTTTTTATAATCACAGTTTTCTCCTCCAATTTAACAGGCAAATTAGTTAATCACGCGTACGCCTTCAACGCATACGGTAATTTTTCCAACTTCCATGCCGGTATACTCTTCTACCTTATACTTCACATTATCAACAAGGTTTTGTGCAACCGCAAGAATACTTACTTCGTATGCCACAATAATATGAAGTTCAATCATCAGCTTGCCATCCGCCACACTAACATTCACGCCATGACGCAAGTTGTCCTTTTTCAACAACTTTACAAAGCCATCGCGTACGTTTACGGATGCCATACCAACAACGCCAAAACACTCTACCGCTGCGGAACCGGCATACTTAGCCAATACATCCTCATCTACAAAGATTTTGCCCATTTCGGTATCCATCTGACCTTTCATAGTAACCTCCAATCTGGTATCCCCTAACGGATAACTGCATAATTATTTTTATTTTACACTATTCTATAAAAAAAAGCAAATCCACATACTGCGAAACTTTTCCCATTTTCTGCATAGAATAGTAACAAAGACATCTATGCGGGTATCTTTTATGAAACGCTTAATCGGATTTATTCTGTTTTGGATTGGCATCGGTATGTGCATCATGCTTTTCATGCGGCACAGTCTGCTTGCCATCCTGATTATTATTGCCTGTCTTGTCCTTGGCTATAATCTCTTCACAAGCTGTGACTAAAAAAAGAACACATTCTCCTACTCTAGTATAAGAATGTGTTCTTTTTTTATGATGTACGGGTAAACCGCAACTACGCTCTTTCCACTTTACCAGAACGAAGGCATGAAGTACAAACATACATTTTCTTTGTACCACCGTTCACCTTTACTCTAACAGATTTCAAATTCGATTTCCAAATCTTATTGCTTCTTCTATGAGAGTGGCTGACAGCGTTACCAAAGTGTACGCCTTTTCCACATACTGCACATTTAGCCATGAAAAGCACCTCCTTCTGCTTAAACTTCGCATGTCTCTTCTATATGAAACAAAATATCTCTCACACACGACAACACGAATATTTTAGCAAAATTCCAACTATAATGCAAGCAAAATTTTTATTTTTTTACAAATTTGCAAATGTCAAGTAGTATTGCAAATTTAATTTCCCCCTTTTTCACCAAGTAATCCGCAGTCAAAACATCCCTATCTCTTTTAAAATATTACAGCATAAAAAGACTGTCGGGCTGGCAGTCTTTTTTCGAATATCCGCTCCCATATCTAATGTAGGAGTGCCGCTTCTGGTTCTCCGCGAATCTTTTCAATGGCGCTTTCTCCATCAAAAATCATTCTGGGGTAATTGTTCATCCATTCCTGTATCTTTTTTATATCCGCTGTTCTAACATCATCCAAAACAGTTCCCTTAGGATGCCACCGGCGAATCAACTTGTTATTATTTTCGTTTGAGCCTCGTTCCCAGCTTGAATAAGCATGGCAATAGAAAATCTGCGTTCGATCTTTTTTATTTCTTCGAGATCGTTTTAATCCGTCAAAATCTGCAAACTCCGTTCCATTATCCACTGTTATCGTTTTGAATAATTGACGGAAACCCTTCTCTGTATACTTTCTCTCCAGCTTATCAAGGATACGGACTACTTCTGCAGCCGTATGTTCTTTTAAAATCTCCACAATCTCATATCTGGTTTTTCTTTCTGTCAATACAAGAAAGGAGCGTTTTGACTTTCCCTGCGCACCTACTACCGTATCCATCTCCCAATGTCCTATTTCATTCCTGTATCGGATATCTTTAGGTCGCATTTCAATACTGGCACCTGCATTTTTTCTTTTTTGAACTCGTTGTCTTTTCTGTTTCTTCCTTGTTTTATGATAAGGACAGTCTGCCATTGTCACATTCAGAAACAAGTCTTTTTTGATATAGTTGTATAAGGTAGTTAAACATATGTGCGTATCAAATTTAAGATTTCTCTTTTTTATGATTGCTAAAACAGCTGCAGGAGAATATCTTTTTTGAATTATCATATCTTCTACGAAATGGACGAACTCCCAATCATTTCCTACTTTTAAAGGACGCCCCTTTCCTTTCTGCTTTTCATCCGCTCTGCTCTGTGCCAAATCTGGACTATATATTGTACTCTCAGACCAATCACTGCTATTTCTCTTTACTGTCTTTCCCCTTTTTAGTTCCCGGTATATGGTACTCTGATGTACTCCAATCTGTTCTGCTATCTCTTTTACCGTGTGTTTTGCATTCCATAGAGCCTCAATTTGTAACCTGTTGTTCCAATTTAAATTCTTGTATTTCCCCATATTATCACCCTTTTATGTAAATAGAGACGAGGTTTATTTCCTCGTCTCTATTTATTTCGTATTCTTATTTCATAATAAATTCGTTACATCCTTCTGTTAATGGCATTGCCGTAAATTCAATCCTCTGCGCCTTTTGACTTCCATTTGGTACCATGCTTTCAAAGATACCGTAATCTCTTCCGGCTTTCACATAAAGCACCAAACCACTTGCTTTCATGATGGAGCAGGTTCTCATTGTATTCCATTTGTCTGCTTTATCATATATGCTGATTTCAGAACCTGGTAAAAAAGCACCTGTAAGCGCATTTTGTCTTTTTATCACAACTTTTGCGTATTTGCTTTTGTAATTTCTCCATTCTTTCATTTCATTAGCTGTTGAAGATGAAAAGACCGCTATATCTGCACCTGCGTACTGAACAATTGCACCACACTTCCAAGTTTCACTTATCATATTTTTATAATGACCTGAACTTGTTTTCCACCATTCCATAGCATCCTTCCAATTTCCGGTTGCCAAATTTTCCAGTATCCAATGGCAATCTTTTTCCACATACATAATATCTGCCAAATCACCAAAATATGCACTACAATCACGATCCATATTTTCATGCATATCAAACCCACTTGTTTTCAATCGGTACAAACCATATTCATACATTTCATCCGACCATTCAAGCGTTTTCGCTCCAGCCTGTTTCCGATATTTATTCTGCAAAGCAAAAGCCTTCTTTGCTTTCTTCTTAGCAGCTTTACTGTTTGCTATCTGCAGATAATTAGTAACCTTAACTTTGTATTTAAAAGTTTTGCGTTTTTTATTAGCCAAATAAGCCTTAACGGTAACTGTGGTTTGCCCCAGTTTTTTTCCATCAATCTGTATATAAGCACCCAAATTGACATCTTTCTTCAATTTTGCTTTTGCTATCTTCTTTTTACTATATTTAACCTTAATCTTTTTTAACTTAAGTTTTCGGAAAGTAAAACACTGGTTTCTCCCCTTAATGATAGTAACCTTTTCTGTTTTCACTTTCTTTTTTGCCAGAACTTCCACCGGTGAAGCTAAAACAATTGCCCCCAGCATTACGAAAGTCACTGCTAATAATTTCCCTACTGTTTTCCTCATATCAATCCCTCCTCATTTATTAATATACCGCCGTCCTTATTTTAAAATGATTTCGTTAATACCATCTGTTAATGGTATTGCAGTAAAACTGACTCTCTGCGCCTTTTGGCTTCCATCCGGCACCATACTTTCAAAAATACCGTAATTTCTTCCGGCTTTTACATAAAGCACTAAGCCACTCTCCTTCCTTACCTCATATGCTTTCATCGTATTCCACTTATCTGCCTTATCATATATGCTGATTTCTGAGCCAGGAAGAAAAGCACCTGTAAGAACATTCTGCCTTTTGATAACCACCTTCGCATAATGACTTTTATAATTTCGCCATTCTTTCATTTCATTAGCGGTTGAAGACGAAAACACTGCTATTTGAGTGTTATCATATTGAACAATTGCACCACACTTCCAATAATCTTCTATCATGGTTCGATAATGCCCCTTGCTTTCTCTCCAATCCTTTACAGCATCTGATGGATTAGAATTACCTATTGCTAGATTTTCACTCATCCAATGGCAATCTTTTTCAACATACATAATATCTGCCAAATCACCAAAATATGCACTGCAATCACGCTTATTATTTTTATGTGAATCAAACCCACTTGTTTTCAATCGGTACAAACCATATTCATACATTTCATCCGACCATTCAAGCGTTTTCGCTCCAGCCTGTTTCCGATATTTATTCTGCAAAGCAAAAGCCTTCTTTGCTTTCTTCTTAGCAGCTTTACTGTTTGCTATCTGCAGATAATTAGTAACCTTAACTTTGTATTTAAAAGTTTTGCGTTTTTTATTAGCCAAATAAGCCTTAACGGTAACTGTGGTTTGCCCCAGTTTTTTTCCATCAATCTGTATATAAGCACCCAAATTGACATCTTTCTTCAATTTTGCTTTTGCTATCTTCTTTTTACTATATTTAACCTTAATCTTTTTTAACTTAAGTTTTCGGAAAGTAAAACACTGGTTTCTCCCCTTAATGATAGTAACCTTTTCTGTTTTCACTTTCTTTTTTGCCAGAACTTCCACCGGTGAAGCTAAAACAATTGCCCCCAGCATTACGAAAGTCACTGCTAATAATTTCCCTACTGTTTTCCTCATATCAATCCCTCCACATCTATTAATTCTCTCGAATTGTTATACCACTACTATCTTCGCTAATAAGTCGAATACAATAATCCATCATCAACTGAAAAAACACCTGCGATAATGTGCAGCCCTGCTCTGCCGCTACTTGTTTCAACTGTTCCTTTTGTTCCTCATCGAGATAGACAGAATACAAACTTCCACGTACTACATAATCCGGATGACTCTTTTCCGTAATTCTTAATCTATCATCAATGTGATGATTGCCAGAAAGGAAAGTACGAATTGCCCGTCGAACAAAAACCACCTTTGTTATCTCTTCTCTTTCCGTCAGGTACTTTGCAAGTTCCGCCACATCTTTTGATAGATAAGATGTGAAATATTTCTTCTTACCACTCATAGTTTATCCCTCCATTCCCTTAGGGGTCATTTCTGACCCCCTATCAGTTTTTCCAACTGCCGGATATGAAAATGATACTTTTCTTGGTCCTGTCCGTCAAGTGTAATTTCTTTTTCTTTTATTGCAGAAAGGATATTTTTTATGTCTTTCTTAAACTCCGACTGGGTAAGAATAAACTCTTTGTTTGCCTGAGTTGAAATATCTGCCGGAGTAACTTTTTCTCCTTGTTCCGCAGCTTCAGCAATGCTGTCCTGTTCTTTGTCAGAAAGTTCTTTTGCCGCTTTTGCAGCAGCAGACACGGATATTTTCCCCTGCAGTAACGCATCCTTCAACTTTTCACTTCCACTGTTATGTACCGCCTCATAGTTATTAATCTGTCCACGGCTCATTCCGGTTGTCTGTGCTAAAATATCTCTGGTTTTTTCTCCCTTAATACCTACCTGCTTTTCATTTCCTTCGTTATCGACTCCGTTAATATATTCAATTCCCTTCGAGCGGAGTTCTTCAATAATTTTTTTCCACTCCTGAATCTCCATATAACGGTCACCGTCAGTATAAGCTCGCTGCTCCCGGTTGCTTGTAATAATAGCATATCTCTCTTTATTCTCCGGACTTAAATCAAGTTTAACATCCTCTGCCCCTTTTATCACACATGGAATCAAAGTATCTTCTGTCCAGTCTGGAACACCGGCATCCGCAATCAGCTTATCGATTGCCGTTAATCGCCTTTCGCCTCCCAGCAGTCGATATCCTGTTTCTGTTTCCATTACGTGCACTGGTTGAAGCAATCCATATTGTTTAATGGATTCTGCTAATGATTCAATACCTGATATACTGTAGTGGTTGTTAGGATTCTTTTGTATCTGATCACGTGGAATATTTACCACATCCATCACTACTGCACCTTTCGATATATCACTTAATAATCCGGCTCCAACTTTAAATTTTTCTTTTACCACTACATCCTTATTTTCTTCCTGCTCTACATCCTTTATTGAGGGCATCTTAAATTTTCCTGCCATAGTTTTTCCTCACTTTCTATTCTGGGGGTCATTTCTGACCCCTAATTTTCTTTTAGTCTTTCTGATATAATAACCAAAATTAGTATCCCTATAACCAATAATAACATGTCCTTCCAAGGAACCAAGTACATTAGTTTTCCTATCATTGGAACTATAAAAATAGTGATTCCACAAAGAACAGATAATCCCGCCGTCTTTAAAAATATCTTTCTCGTCTTTTTTATTAGAGAAAGTATAAGCATTAGGCTGGAAAAACAAATTAATCCACTGCCTATTACCCTTGTTATTGGCAATATATTTTCCATGATTTTTTCAATATTACTCATTTGTTATCATCCTTTCCCCAAAATCAACTCTGTCAGTGCCAGGTAATCCTGCGTTGCCTTACATTTATTTTTCTGCTTGTCATATGCTAGCAATGGTATCTGTACCAAACTGCTTTCCTCAAGATTCTTAGAGGTGCTAATACTTACCGGCAAAATGTAATCTGCAAACATTTCACTTAACAATTCATATACACTCTTTGATACATTCTTTCTACCATTCCACTGGGTAAAAAACATACCGCCCATTTTTAATTTTGCATTATATTCCGATACCGCCTCAAACAAATTCATAATAATCGCTACACCCAACAGCGAGCCTCCATCACACCGAAGCGGTACATACATTTCATCCGCAGCCACTAAGCCGTTTACATTAATAATGGATACGGATGGACTACTGTCTATTATACAATAGTCATATTCCTCTTGTACACCCCTTAAATATCTTTGTAACCGAAACTGCTGTGGGGTCTTAACGTCTGCTTTCATGAGTTCTTCTGCCTCGGATAAGGTCAGGTAACTCGGTATAATGTCAAGATTCTCATACACGGTATGTTGAATGCATTCGTGTATGTCCTCCACTCTGTTCAGCAACAAATCCTCCACCGATTTTTCCAACCTCTCACAAGTGCCTTTATAAATGTTGTAGAAAAGTTTCACAAAGTCAACTCTGCTATACATTGTCGTACTATTCATCTGAGGGTCTAAATCAATTAACAATACCTTTTTGTTATATTTAGTTGCCATCATATGAGCTATTGTTGTTACCGATGCTGTCTTGCCTACGCCACCTTTGTTATTTAAGAATATTATTGTTTTCATAGCGTTCTCCTTTCTCGTATTTCATTTGATATATATAGTATATATCATTTTCATTATATTGTCAAGCCTTTATGCAATTCTTTTATTCCAAACTGTTTTCAATCATCCGATCATGTTCTCTTTGCAGTTTGGTCTTTTCCCATTCAGATTTTAGACCTTTTTTCAATTTAGAGATACTTACACTTAATCGATTCCCCTGCTTTCGCGCTGCGTATTTACGGTTATATTCTTTTTTTTCTTTATGGTCTAAAGTGTTTTTTCCTTTAGGGGTCATTTCTGACCCCCTAGTGCCTTTCTCCTGTTTATCGTAGTCTCTAATCTCCTTCAAGATAGCATTTCCCATTCTCGAATACATATCGTCCATCTTTCCTTTGGCATAATCAGAATCCCCACCATAAGCTTCCCTGTATTTTTCCGTCTGTTCCTCAATCATCTTTTGGAACTGTTTGAATTCTTCTTTATGATATTTTTCAATATAGCATAAAGTGATTTCATCAATTTGTGGTTTTAAGGAATGCATAATAGGATTATTATAATTCCACATATTCCGATTACAGTCAGGCATATTTTTATGTAGTTCTAAAAACATCCGGCATAACTCTTTATCCTTAACCAGTGGATGTTCTCTTTTTTGTTTTAGTATGCTGTCCCGAAGTATACTGTTTATTTTTAAGTTGTTCTCTCTTTCGTTTATTATTTGATTTACTACCTCTCTCTTGCAGGTATCAATACTGCTTTGCTTGAATTTCCCTTTATATTCTTCCTTCACTACTGGCTGTCCGTCTGAATCTAAGATGGGTTCCTTTACCGTCTTACCATTCACTTCACGATTTTTGTATTGGATATACTTTTTCTTTTCCCGCATTGGTTCCGGCTCAACAGTAGCGACATGCACATGGATATTGTCTGTATTATAATGTATGGCAGCACTCCAAACAGCATTTTCTAATCCTTCTTTTTCAAGCATCTTATGTACAGCGGAACGAGTAATCCCCTTCACCCTTTCTTCATCCAGCACTTTATCTTTTGAAGAATATAATCCGTTTTTCTCTAGCCACTTATTATCAAACGAGATTACCGTCTGCCACATCAGACTGTCTTTACTCTGTGCCTGCTTAAAAATATCCTTAAGTTTAGTTTTTTCTTCCATTGTTTGAACATCCCCTGTTTCCGTAAAAAGCCCAGTGCTTTTCTCCGGATTTCCCATGTAATCTTGATACAGATTATACTTTGATGTATTGTTACTTCTCGCCGCCTCTTCCCTATCCACATAATCAATGTAAGAGGAAAATGCTTTTGAACTGCTTTTACAAAACTTCGTTACAACTACAACACCGGCCTTTACATGATTCATTTTTTGCCTCCTTTTCCCAAGGGGTCATTTCTGACCCCTTGTTTATTGCAATGGTTCTTCTATCACTTAGGGGTCATTTCTGACCCCCTGTTCACCGCAATGGTTCTTCTGTCACTTAGGGGTCATTTCTGACCCCCTGTTTACTGCAATGGTCCTTCTATCATTTAGGGGTCATTTCTGACCCCCTGTTCACCGC
>ERZ839767.3149-NODE-3149-length-19576-cov-3.790072_pt1 | contig 19576 bp, 20 predicted proteins | sample MGYA00519879_ERZ839767 | MGnify/ENA primary metagenome ERZ839767 (study PRJEB31850, sample SAMEA3708852) | human gut metagenome | biome: human gut; feature: human-associated habitat; material: faeces | place: China | collected 2014 ...
GTAGAGCAGAGGACTGAAAATCCTCGTGTCGCTGGTTCGATTCCGGCTCTAGGCATTTTTAACTGATTATTTATTTTATTTTTATTAAAATGGCAGCTTACAATGATGTTTTCAGACATTTCTTGTGGGGTGTCTATGTTTTTATATAAAAAAATATTGTAATTAAATTTTTACCTTTTAAAATTATTAAAAAATAAAACGGAAAAATGTAGATTTATTAAATTAATATAGAGAAAAATTGGTACTTGTATATCAATATTAATTATATTATTATAATTAGACAATGATTTTTGAAATGGTGGTAAAATGGATAATAACGTGTTTTTTAAAGGTAAAGCTATAATAGATGAACAGTTTAATATTTTGTCAGTAGATGATGAGCTTAAAGATTTTTTAGGAGACACTCTCGTTAATACTACATTTGCACGACTCATACATCCAAGTGATATAAACCAGCTTGAGGCAGCTGTAAAGAATGCCCAGGGTGAATCGGGATTTGTTACGGCACTTAGAATGGTAGATAATACAGGAAGATACAGATGGTTTGTTTATATTATAGATGTAGCTGAACCTGCGGATAATGTTTGTAAAAGCAGAATATGCAGTATATCGATTTTTGATATAAGAGTATTTTTTAAACATACAGATACAAAGGCTGATAACACATATATGGAATATTTCAGTCTTATGGAGTATCTTATGTTCTCATATGACGTATCCACTGACAGATTGAGAATTTTTATGATGGAGAGCCATCAGCAGGTAGATTTTTACCGGGGAACCTTAGCTGACTGGCGTAGAACAATGCTTGCCAATGGCAATGTGTATGGCGTTACACGCAATATATTTGATTCTTTTTGTGATGATTTTGCCAATGGAACAGAGATATTTGAACGTGAATTTAAGATGAAGATATTTGAGAATTCACAGGGGATGGAATGGTGTCTTGTCAAAGGTAAGACTATCATAGATTTTAATGGTAAAAAGCATGTAATTGCCACAATGTCAAAGATAAGTCCTGTCAATGATGAAGAGCATGTATATCTTAATTCAGATTCACTTGATGTAGGAACGGATATTCTTAATAAGCGTGCGATTACGGAATATACAAAGAGGCTTATTGAATCAAAACCGGAAGATCCTGTTACAATTGCAATTATAGATATCGATAATTTTAAGACGATTAATGATGAGTTCGGTCATATGTTTGGAGATGAGGTAATATGCAATGTTGCAGATGTTATTAAAGAGTCTGTTGAAGGAAAGGGTGTAGCCGGAAGAATTGGCGGAGATGAGATGTTTATCGTTGTTGAGGGGCTTGAGAGCAATGATGAGATAAGAAATGTGCTTCGTACAATCCGCAATAACGTCTCATTTATGTATAATAACCAGCCTGATAAGCCGCATGTTACATGTTCTATCGGTTCGTCTACATATCCATGTGACGGACAGACATATGAAGAACTTTTTAATATAGCTGATAAGATGCTTTATCTTGCAAAAGAGAAAGGCAGGGACAGATATATAATATATCTCCCGGATTTGCATGAGGATTATGTAAAGGGCAAAGGAATGCCCAATTCAGAGGCATTCATGTTCTACAAGTACAAAAAAATCGGGGTTATTAATAATATAGTTAATGCTTATAGAAAAAATGGAAAAGACAGTATTATGGAGTCAGCTGGCAAAATAAAGAGGGCTTTTGCATTAGACAGCATATTTATGTATCACCATACAGGAGAGTCCTGGGAGAGAAAGATTATAATAGGTGACAAGGATATTGTTGAAGATAATGATTATCTTAGCGATAAGGCATATATAGCTGATTTTACGGAAGATGGTATTGAAGTTATCGATAATATTAATTTTTTTGAAAGACGTGCAAAAAATACGGTTAAGGCATTTATTAATATGGGAATTAACCAGGCTGTCCAGATTATAGTTAATGTCGGTGATAAAAATGATGTTATTGTTTCGTTTAACAGAAACAGGCAGATGAGCAAGTGGAGTGAGATGGATATAGTATATCTTGCAATACTTGGTAATATATTTGGAAATGGATTATACAATGATTAATACATTTGTTGCCCTTGATATTGAGACGACAGGTCTTAATCCGGCAGAAGACAAGATAATAGAAATAGGAATGGCCAAAATATCCGAAGGAGAAATTGTTGACAGTTATTCAACACTTGTTAATCCGGGAATAAAAATCAGCGAACGTATCACCATGATAACAGGTATTACAGATGATATGGTTGAAGGAAAGCCGGCGATAACAGAGATAATAAGTGACATAGTTGATTTTACAAAAGATATGCCAATCCTTGGACATAATGTAATATTTGATTACAGTTTTATTAAAAAGGCGGCTGTTAATTCGGGATTTGATTTTAAAAAGAGTGGAATTGATACGTTGAAGCTGTCAAGAAGGCTTCTTCCCGAAGTACCGCATAAAACACTTGAATATCTGTGTGGATATTTTGGGATTGATGCAGGAAATTCGCACAGGGCATATGATGATGCATTGAGTGCAATGAAACTGTATGAGAAGCTCCATCAAATTAAACCTGATGATACAGGATTTGATGAGCTTATAGAGCTTAATTATTCAGCAAAGAAGGATTCTCCGATTACTGCGGCACAAAGAAAATATCTTATAGCACTTACCGAAAAGCATGGGCTTGAGCCGGTTGAAGACATTGATGCACTGACGAAGAGCCGTGCATCAAAGCTTATTGATAATATTATATCTAATTATGGAAAATAATTGCTATGGCAGATAATCTGTTATAAAAGGTATGCGTCGATTTTTTTGATTATGTAATCTTTTGTTATAGTATTAAGAGTTTCTGCATATTTTTTAAGGTGATTAATTTTTTCATTTTCGCCGTTTTTAGAATAGATTTCTGCAAGCATTACATAATTGGCAGATAAATCTGAGCGGCTGCGGATTCCGAATTCAAGGAAGCTGACAGCCTCCTTTTCATATCCGTTATCAATTAGTGCTTTTGCAAGGTTGATAATTTCACGACACAGCGTATGAAAATTATTTTCATATATTGTAAGTTCTGAAAGATTGGCAACACCATATTCCAGTTTTAAATCGGTGTTAGTCTTGCCGGTAAGGTTCAGGATTTTTTCATCTTTAAGATTCATAATATTCTGTTCGGCATTGCTTATTTCGGCAATGTCGGTTTTTATAAATGGCAGATTATCAGGTATTATTATGTAATTAAGATTTGAAATATCGCGTTTACGGCTTTGGTTGGCTTCACTTTCACGCTTGAAAAAATCTTCATTTGAGCCAGCGGTTTTGTTGTTGCTTCTTTTAAAATATATTTGCATTAAGATAAGTATTATTATAAAATAGGGCAGTATTAAATGCATTTGAATCTCCAATCTATGGAAAACAGTGCGGAAAAGAGGAAATATGATTAATTTTAATAACAAAAAAAATAAGAAAATATTGACAGCGGTTATAATTATTTTTCTTGTAGTCGCGATGGTTGTACCGATGGTTGCCTCTGCACTGCTTTCATTTCGTTAAATAATTTATTAATAAAATGATATATTAAATCGCCTTTTTTTTCAATATGTTACATAGAGAATATTAAATGCGGTCCGGAGGAGAATATGAAAACAGGAAAAATAACAAATTCAGTTATCAGTCGTTCTGTATTAAAAAATATAAAACCTGCAAAGAACAGCCTTACTGTCAAGCCGTCAATTGGTGCAGATGCTTCAGTTCTTGAAAATGGTATTGTAATTGCATCAGACAGCGGCTTTGAACCTGTCTATACAGCATCTAACAATATTTACGCAAGAGGTGGAAGACCGCAGTATATCCAGTGTTGCGTCAATCTTGCACAGGATATGCGTGAGATACGTCTAAAAGAGATAATGCAAAGGATTTCTGCGGATTGTGCACAGCTTGGGCTTGTTGTTTCAGGTGGACATACACAGGTTGAGGTAGGAAATACAAGAGCTGTTGTAGCGGTTACAGCAGTTGGATTTACAGAAAATGTGAAAGAACCACATGCTGTCGGAAGCAATATGGCGAAGCCGGGAGACGATATTATAATGACAAAATGTATCGGCATAGGTGGAGTACAGTATATTATAAATAATAACAGAGAAAAAATACTTGAAAAGTATGTTGAAGATGTAGTAAAACGTGCATATGGCAATAGAAGTGATTTGTCAATTGCAAAAGAAGCCTGTATAGCGATAGAAAATGGTGCTGTATCTTTGCACGATATGTCACAGGGTGGTGTATATGCAGCGTTATGGGATATGGCTGAAGCATCAGGAACAGGACTTCTGGTGGATTTCAGGGCAATAGCTGTCAGACAGGAAATAATAGAGATATGTGAAATATTTGACATTAATCCATATGAATTAAATTCTTGTGGAAGTCTTTTGATAACATCATCCGATTCGGAGCGTATTATAAAAGCACTTGCAGAAGAGGGAATTGACGCATGTGTTATAGGAAAAGTTACGGATGGCAATGATAAGATAATCAATAATCTTGATGAGGTTCGTTTCCTTGATAAACCGGTACAGGACGAAATTTACAGACTGCAGGAGATGCAGAGTGAAACAACAGCAGAATGAGACTGCATGTACAGTGAAAGGATTATGATATGAGAGAAAAGATTTTAAATATGCTTGAAAAAAATTCAAGAATAGATATAAAGGATATGGCTGTTATGCTGGGGATAAGCGAGCCGGAGGTAGCCAATGAAATCGCTGATATGGAAAGAGAGCATATTATATGCGGATATAATACAATAATTGACTGGGATAAAACAAGTGAAGAAAAGGTTACGGCACTTATTGAGGTTAAGGTTACGCCACAGAGAGGGCTTGGATTTGACAGCATTGCTGAAAGAATATACCAGTATGATGAGATAACTTCTGTATATCTTATGTCAGGCGGATTTGATTTTACGGTTATTATTGAGGGAAAGACAATGAAATCTGTAGCACAGTTTGTCGCCAATAAGCTTGCACCGCTTGATTCGGTATTAAGCACTTCAACACATTTTGTATTGAAAAAATATAAAGATTATGGAAAAGTTCTTGGCGAACCTGAGAAAGATGAAAGGATGCCGGTGACACCATGAGAGATGCTTTATCTAAAAAAATTGTTGATATTGAGCCTTCTGGAATACGTAAATTTTTCGATATAGTAAGTGAAATGCCTGATGCAATATCGCTTGGTGTCGGGGAACCTGATTTTGACACCCCATATCGTGTAAGGGAAGAGGGCATTTATTCGCTTGAAAAAGGCCGCACATTTTATACGTCAAATGCCGGTTTAAAAGAGTTAAGGGATGAGATAAGCCGTTATATTGCAAGAAAATATAATTTGAATTATAGTGCCGAAGATGAGATAATGGTCACAGTAGGAGGAAGCGAAGCGATAGATGTTGCACTTCGTTGCATGGTTGATCCGGGGGATGAAGTACTGATTCCGCAGCCATGTTATGTATCTTATGTCCCATGTGCGGTTATGGCAGATGCAAAGCCGGTGGCTATTGAGTTAAAAGCCGAGAATGAATTCAAGCTTACAAAAGAAGAACTTATAGCATCAATAACAGATAAGACTAAGATACTTATACTGGCATATCCTAATAACCCGACAGGTGCTATTATGACAAAGGAGGAGCTTGCAGAGCTTGTACCTGTTATAATTGACAATGATTTGTATGTTATTTCTGATGAGATTTATTCAGAGCTTACATATGGCAGCAGGCATTGCTCTATAGCATCTTTTCCGGGAATGAAGGAAAGAACTGTAGTCATAAATGGATTTTCAAAAGCATTTGCAATGACAGGATGGAGACTTGGGTATGCCTGTGCACCGAAAAATATTATGACGCAGATGATAAAGCTTCATCAGTTTGCGATAATGTGTGCTCCCACAAACAGCCAGTTTGCTGCGGTTGAAGCGATGCGTAACTGTGATGATGAAGTCGGAAAGATGGTTGAGGCATACGACCAGAGAAGAAGATTTCTACTTAATGCATTTAAGGAAATGGGAATAGAATGTTTTGAGCCATATGGTGCATTTTACGTATTTCCGTCAATTAAAAAGTTTGGCATGACATCGGATGAGTTTGCTAACAGACTGTTGTTTGAGCAGAAGCTTGCCGTTGTGCCGGGAACTGCATTCGGAGCTTCGGGTGAGGGTTTTGTCAGAATTTCGTATGCTTATTCTGTTGAGAAACTGAAAGCAGGACTTGAGAGGATAGAAAATTTTATAAAGAACTTGTAGGAGAAAAAAACAATGACTGGAATAAATGTTGATTATATTAATCCGTTCTTAATGGCGGCAACGGGGATTATTAAAGATATATGTCAGATTGAAATGAAGATTGGCAAACCTTATGTAAAGGAGACAGCGTTTGCGGATGATTCAGTTATTATTATGATTGGTATTACGGGAGAGATGCGTGGTCAGGTTATGATTGTTCTTTCATATACAAAGGCACTTGAAATTGCATCTAAGATGATGATGGGGATGCCGGTTGAAAAACTTGATGAAATGTCTATTAGTGCAATCAGTGAACTTGGTAATATGATTATGGGTAATGCTGCGACAATATTTTCAACAAAAGGAATACTTATAGATATTACACCGCCTACGGTCTGTCGTGGTAATCTTACCATTGCACAGTCATTTGCACAGAATATATGTGTACCTTTAAGCGGCGGCGATATAACAATTGAACTTGACGTTGCTGTCAAGGCCTGATAGAAAAGAGGCACATAAATGCTTAATATTGTATTACACGAACCTGAAATGCCTGCAAATACAGGAAATATAGGAAGAACATGCGTTGCAGCAGGTGCAAGGCTGCATCTTATAGAGCCTTTGGGATTCAGTATCAATGATAAGATGGTAAAAAGAGCCGGTCTTGATTATTGGGATAAACTTGATGTGACAGTTTATGATGATTTTAATGATTTCTGTGAGAGAAATCCGGGAGCTAAGATTTATATGGCTACAACAAAAGCACATAAGACATATACCGAGGTTTCTTATGAGCCGGACTGCTATATAATGTTTGGTAAAGAAAGTGCCGGAATTCCTGAGGAAATTCTTGTGGATCATGAAGATACCTGTGTAAGGATTCCAATGATTGGAGATATTCGTTCACTTAATCTTTCCAATTCTGTTGCCATTGTTTTGTATGAGGCTTTAAGACAGAATAATTTTGATCATATGAATCAGGAAGGTCATCTGCACCGACTTGAGTGGCATGATGAGTAAAATTACAGCCGTGGAGTGTGTTAGTTATCACAACCACGGCTGATTTTGACTGCTTTTTGTTGTTTCAGACTGTTTTTAAGTGTTTTCAGCTGATTTTGAAATTGGCAGTGAGAATATGAATTCTGTTCCGACGCCGACTGTACTGATTACGTCAATATTTTCATTATGTGCCAGAAGTGTCTCTTTTACGATTGACAGACCAAGACCAGAACCTTTTTTATCACGTCCGCGGGATGAATCTGACTTGTAAAATCTGTCCCAGATTCTGTCAATATTTTCTTTGGAAATACCGGCACCGGAATCTTTTACTGAAATATAGGCTTTTTCACCTTTTTCTTTAACTGAAATAAATATATTTGAGTTTTCTGAACTGAATTTGATAGAATTATCTACAAGATTGTAAATAACCTGTCCGATTTTTACTTTATCAGCACTGACCAGTTCTTTTTCTGCGGAAAAAGTAAGCTGGAACTGGATTTTTTTCTTTTTGCAGGTTCCCTCAAATGTTTCTATTGTATGTTTTATAAGAGCATTAATATCAAAGCTGCTTATGTCGAGACGAACTGATTTGGGGTCAAGTTCGTTTAACGTAAGGATATTACTTGTAAGTTTTGTAAGGCGGTCAGTTTCAAACAGCACAATATTGATATATTTATTAATCATTTCCGGTGGAATAGTTCCGTCAGCAATCGCTTCGAGATAACCCTTGATTGATGTGAGCGGTGAGCGGAAGTCGTGTGAAATATTTGAAAGGAACTTCTGCTGGAACTGGTCCATCTCATTAATCTGTGTTGCCATGTAATTAAGCGAAGCAGAGAGCTGTCCAATCTCGTCATTATGTCCGACAGCAACTTTATATGAAAGATTACCGCGGCCATATTCTTTGATGGCATTGGTAATGTCTTTCAGAGGATTATGTATATGTATAATATACAGTATGATAAAAGCTGAGTTTAAAACAAGTATTATGAGAAGTGTTATATAGTTAGTGTTGAATGTTGTATACACACGGTCTGTTATAACAGATTCCGGCATATGGACAACGACATAGCCTTTCATGACAAATTTATTTGTAATAGGTGCGAATACGGAAACATTTTTTTCTGTAAATACACCATAGAAGTTACCATTCATTGAGTGATTGGTACCAAGCTTACTTACATCAAAATTGTTGATTGTATACAGGATACCATTTTCGTCAACTTCTTCATTCATATTGTTGTATTGTGTGTCAAGTATTACATTGCCATCCATGTCAACAAACATGATTCTTGAATGGTCAAGTTCGGTTATTGTATGAAGTTCAAGCTGTATGATCTTCAATTTGTCATTGCTGAAGTAGTCCGGGGCAAATTCGGCAGCTATTGATACTGCCTGCCGGTACATGTTTTCAGTCTGTTCTGAATATACACGATTGTAATCTATTTTGTATGATATGACAGTTACACCTACAAAACCTATAATTGCAACGGAAACATATATGAGAATATATTTGGTTAATAGATTAAATTTCATATGATATACTCCATTATTTTGTAACAAATTTGTAGCCGATGCCCCATACTGTATCTATTGCCCAATGTGCATGGTCTTTGATTTTTTCACGGATACGCTTGATATGTACATCTACTGTTCTTGTATCACCGATATATTCATATCCCCATATATTGTCAAGAAGCTGCTCTCTTGTAAATACCTGATTAGGAGATGAGGCGAGAAAGTAGAGCAGTTCAAGTTCTTTTGGCGGCATTTCAACGTTTTTGCCATAATAAAGCACAGAATAATTGCCAAGATTGATTGTAAGGTCAGGATATTCAACAACCTGTGATGGCTTTTCTGGGACGGATGTGGCTGCCGGCTGCTGGTAACGTCGGAGTACGGCTTTAACACGTGCGACAAGCTCTTTTGTCTCAAATGGTTTTATCATGTAATCGTCAGCACCAAGTTCAAGACCGAGAACTTTATCGAATGTCTCACCCTTTGCTGAGAGCATGATTATAGGAATATTGTTTGTTTTTCTGATTTCACGGCATACCTGATAACCGTCAATGCCGGGAAGCATAAGATCGAGAAGTATCAGATCCGGTTTGAATATATTAACCTGTTCCAGTGCAGATTCGCCGTCATATACTATCTTTGTCTCAAAACATTCTTTTGTAAGATACAAAGATATAAGTTCCGCAATATTTTCATCATCATCAACAATGAGTATTTTTTGTTTAACTGCCATGCTAAAGCCTCCTTTATTATTTGCTTTTTATTTGAATTCTACGATTGTAACGCCGGCATCACCTTCACCGACTTCGCCAAGACGGAATGATTTTACATATGGAACACCTTTTAAGTAGCTTGCAACACCATTTCTTAATGCACCTGTTCCTTTTCCGTGGACAATACGTACCTGTGCGATTTTTGCAATGTATGCATCATCAAGATATTTGTCAAGTTTTGCAACAGCTTCGTCAACGGTAAGTCCTAAAAGGTTGATTTCCGGTGAGATTGAAGCTGATTTTGACATCTTTATGCGGCTTGAGCCGCCTGTTTTTATTGTAGTCTTTTCTTCAGGGTCTTTGTATCCTGTTACAATTTCCAGATTGTTTACTTTGGTCTTGGTTGTAAGACTTCCAACACCAACTGTTACTTCACCTTTTGGATTCGGTGCAGAAAGAATTGTGCCGATTACATTCATGCTGAGTACGCGTACATGCATGCCCTCTTTTAATTCTGCGGCAGATACAGGCTTGTGCGACTTTGGTGCAGTAGTCTTAACTGCGAGTTTTTCCTGCCTTTTATTCATTTTGTCACGGACAGCACTTCTTTGCTTTTCAAGCTCTTTTACGCTCATGCCGTGTTTGTTCATAGTCTTTATTGTCTCGTCGGCATATTCTTTTGCTTCACGCAGGATTTCTGCAGCTTCTTCATTGGCTTTACGGATAATCTTATCTGTTCTTTCATCGAGACGCTTTGATTTGGCAGCAGCTTCTGCTTTGAGTCTGCGTATCTGGTCTTTGTATTCTTTTATCTCAGCCTGCTCTTTTTCTATTGTTATACGGCTGTTTTCAAGGTCTGTGAGCAGATCTTCAAAGTGAATATCGTTTGCGTCAATACGGCTTGATGCATCATCAATTATATAAGATGGAAGACCGAGTTTTCTTGAAATTGCAAATGCATTACTTTTTCCCGGAACACCAATTAAAAGTCTGTAAGTAGGTGAAAGCGTTGCAACATCGAATTCACAGCTTGCATTTTCCACGCCTTCCGTTGTAAGTGCAAATACCTTTATTTCACTGTAATGTGTAGTAGCCATCGTTGTTATATCTTTGTTGTGAAGGTCGGATAAAATTGCAATTGCGAGTGCTGCACCTTCTGTCGGGTCAGTACCGGCACCAATTTCATCAAAAAGTATAAGGCTGTTTTCGTCAGCTTCCTTTAAAATGCTTACAGTGTTAGTCATGTGTGATGAAAATGTAGAAAGGCTCTGTTCAATACTTTGTTCATCACCAATATCTGCAAAAATATTATCAAATACGGCAATCTGTGAGTGGTCCATGGCAGGAATATGAAGTCCTGATTGTGCCATGAGAGTGAGAAGTCCGACTGTTTTTAGAGAAACAGTCTTACCGCCTGTGTTAGGACCTGTTACGATAAGCAGGTTAAAATCTTTTCCCAGATAAATGTCAATTGGAACGACAGTTTTTGCCGGAATAAGAGGGTGTCTGCCTTTTTTGATATTAATGTATTTATCAGTGTTCATTATAGGACAGCTGCATTTGTAAAACTTAGACAGCTGTGCTTTTGCAAATATAAAGTCAAGTGTGACAAGGATAGTGTAATCCGATTGCAATTCATCTGTATATGCGGATGCTTCAGCACTGAGTGCTGCAAGAATACGCTCAATTTCGGCCTGTTCTTTAAGTTCAAGCTCACGAATGTCATTATTTAACTTAACGACAGCTGCCGGTTCAATAAAAATTGTTGAGCCGGTTGCAGACTGGTCATGAATCATTCCGGCAATCTGTGATTTGTATTCGGCCTTTACGGGAAGACAATATCTGCCCTGACGCATGGTTATGACATAATCCTGCAGACACGATCTTGTTGACGGTGAATTGAGAATTTTATTAAGTTCAGTGTGAATACGGTCTGCCGAAATACGCATCTGGCGGCGGATGTCACGCAGAGTGCCGCTTGCGTCATCGCTTATTTCTTCCTCGGAAATAATACAGTTTTTAATCTGTGTATTGAGTGGTGTAAGAGGTTCAAGTGAGTTGAAATAATCTGTGAGTGAATCGTTAGTTTCCTCGTAATGCGATTTTGCAGCTGCGGCAGTAGTAAGAACTGCACTTATATTCAGAAGTTCGTGTGTATTTAACGTGCTTCCGACCTCAAGACGCTTAATGCTGTCAATAATATTAGTAACTCCCGAAAATGATACACTGCCTTTTGCATATATTCTGGAGAGTGCATCGCTTGTCTGTGTAAGTGCGTCGTTAATTGAGTTAATATCAGTCATGGGCTTTAAATCAGCACACATTTTTCTGGCAGCTTCACTGCCGGCATAAGATGATAATTTTTCTATAATTTTATGATATTCAAGTGTTTTAAGTGACTTGTAATCCATTATTTAAATTCTCCATTCAAAATCTGTTTAATATAATTATTTTACATCATTCAGCTAAAAAAAGCTATACGCATTGTTGTGTCAGGTACTCTGGTAATATTAATTTTCAAGTATGTCATAGAATGTTCATATTTATTTATTATAATAAAATAAGTTTGGAATTGTGAGCGTGTTTCTCATAGTTAGGAAAATACTTTAGAACGGAGTTTTGTTTCGTATGGATTATAATGGAAGAGATGAGAAGGAAGCACAGGAAGAGTTTCCTTTATATACGGAAAGAATAATTATTAATCCTAAAGTTAAGTATAAAAAGTTGTTCAGTTTTTTGAAGTTTCTTGGCGGTGCAGTTATATTCGGGGTAATTGCATGTGCCGTAATTGTATTATTGTATCCATATTTTGATAAAAAGGTAAATGGAAACAATGAGCCAGCTGTTTCACTTGAGTTAAAAAAAGACCAATATATAGATGATTCCGTTGACGGCAGTCTTAACAATGTACGCCAGGATCAGGCAGATACTGACAGACTGGAGATAAAATCGACGGCACAGATTAATGAAGAAGCATCAAAGTGCATGGTGATATTTGAAAATGATGGCAGCCAGAATACAGGAATGAATGATTCAGTAGGTCTTATAATAGGTGATATAAATAATGCATATATTATAATAGCTGATTCATGTGTTTTGAATAATTATGATATGGCTGTCAAAGCAGGATTTAATGGTGGTGCATATGGAGAGGCAAAGCTTATCGGCAGTGATTCATACAGTAAAGTTTCATTGTTGTCAGTACAGAAAGATTCAATTAAAGCAGCTTCAGATGCTGATATACAGGTGGCTGTGCTTGGCAATTCGTATAAGATGAAGGAAAATGACCCTGTTATTGCAATAGGACGCATAAATGGAAGTACAGGACAGACAAAATTTGGAAATATTACACAGATTACAGATGAGAGCAGTGTCGATAATACATTTGAGATGATGAGTATTGATATTATTCCATCATATGGCGACTATTGTTATATATTTAACAAAGGCGGCAATGTTGTAGGAATTGCAAGACCATCAGGTGATATGATGAAATTTCAGGCGGTTGGATTATCTGATTTAAAACCTCTTATTGAGACACTTTCAGCAAGCCCTGAGATTATATATCTTGGAATAAAAAGCACTAATGTGACATCAGTTACAGCTGAAAGATATAAGCTTCCGCTGGGAGTCTATATTACAGATGTGATTATGGACTCGCCGGCTTTTGAGGCAGGACTTCAATGCGGTGATATTATTACTGCTTTGAATGGAAATAGTGTTTTGACAATTCAGTCATTTAGTGAGAAACTATATCGGTGTGTGAACGGTGAGAATATCACATTGACAGTCAAAAGAGCCGGACGCGATGAGTACAGGGAACTTAATTTTTCCGTTGTGCTTTCTGTGAGATAACGGTATGTTCCGGTGGATTTTTGTGAAAATAATGAGTAAATATTTTAAAGAAGGAATAGGTAAAAGAAAATGCGTTATATTGAGACTTTAAAAGATGGTGAAAGGATAAGTGAGGTATATCTTTGCAAGTCAAAATCGACTGCGACAACAAAAGCGGGTAAAGAGTATGAAAATGTTATGCTTATGGATAAGACAGGTCAGCTTGATTCTAAAATCTGGGACCCTAATTCAGGCGGAATAAGTGACTTCGATGCACTTGATTATGTTGCGGTTACAGGACAGGTTACAAGTTTCAATGGAGCATTACAGTTAAAGATTGACAGAATCAGAAAGGCTGACGAGGGTGAATATATTGAATCTGATTATATTCCAAGCAGCCGTTTTAATATTGATGATATGTATAAAGAGCTTCTTCAGTTTGCGGGAAGTATAAAAAATACATATATTTCATCACTCTTAAAAGCATTTTTTGTGGATGATGCGGACTTTATCAGAAAATTCAAGTCAGTTGCAGCCGGAAAGTCTGTTCATCACGGATTTGCAGGCGGACTTCTTGAGCACAGCCTTAGTGTGACAAGAATGTGTGATAAAATTGCATCAAATTATGATTTTCTTAACAGGGATCTGCTGGTTGCCTGTGGAATGCTTCACGACTGCGGTAAGGTAAGGGAACTTGCAGAATTTCCTAAAAATGATTATACGGATGAGGGGAATTTCCTCGGACATATTGTAATGGGATACGAGATGGTTACTCAGAAAATGAATCAGATAGAAGGATTTCCTGAAACATTGAAAGCGGAAATAGGTCATTGTATACTTGCACATCATCGTGAACTAGAGTATGGTTCGCCAAAAAAACCGGCAATAGCGGAGGCACTTGCTCTTGCATTTGCAGATGACTGTGATGCAAAAATGGAGACAATGCGTGAGGCACTTGAGGCGAAAGATACAAATGACTGGCTTGGATACAATAGATGGATTGATGCTAATATCAAGAGAACAATTGTGTAGATAAGAATTCATCTTATAGGAGAATTTATGTTAAAAAAAGACGATCAGGTTACGATTGAAATAGAAGATATAGGAACAGACGGTGCGGGAATAGGCAAAGCCGATGGTTATACACTTTTTGTAAAAGATGCGGTTATAGGTGATATTATAAAAGCCAAAGTTATTAAGGCAAAAAAGACATACGGATATGCAAGACTCATGGAGATAATAACACCTTCTAAAGACAGGGTAGAACCTGTATGCCCTGTCGCAAGGCAGTGTGGCGGATGTCAGATTCAGCAGATGTCGTACTCAGCACAGCTTAAATATAAACAGAAGCTTGTCCGTGACAATCTGGCAAGAATCGGTGGAATAACAGATTGTGAAGTTCTTCCTGTAATAGGAATGGAGAATCCGTTTAATTACCGCAACAAAGCACAGTATCCGGTCGGAAGAAATAAGGACGGAAAAGTTGTAATAGGTTTTTACGCAGGAAGAACACACAGTATTGTAGATTATACGCAGTGTGCAATCGGTGCACCTGAAAATGCACAGATTCTTGAGAAAATCCGTACATTTATCAATGAAAACAATATAAGCGTTTATGATGAGCAGTCCCACAAGGGACTTATTCGTCATATTCTGATAAGAACAGGAAAACATACCGGTCAGATTATGGTCTGTCTTATTATAAACGGTAAAACGCTTCCGCATGCTGACAAGCTGGCAGATTGTTTAAAAGATATCGGCGGAATGTCATCAATTATGATTAACATTAATAAGGAAAGAACTAATGTTATTCTTGGCAGTGAATGTTCAGTAATATGGGGGAATTCCTATATCGAGGACAGTATCTGCGGGATTATGTTCAGAATTTCACCACTCTCATTTTTTCAGGTCAATCCTGTGCAGACGGAAAAGCTTTATCGTAAAGCTCTTGAATATGCAGAACTTACGGGAAATGAGACGGTCTGGGATTTGTATTGCGGAATAGGAACAATATCGCTTCTTATGGCAACAAAGGCACGAAAGGTATACGGTGTCGAGATTGTTCCACAGGCGATAGAGGATGCAAAAAATAACGCACTCCGCAATTCTCTTAATAATGCTGAATTTTTTGTCGGCAAGGCAGAAGAGGTTGTGCCGCGTATTTATGATGAAGATATGAAGAAAGCGGAAAATGAGCCTGTTGATTCAAAAGAAAGTTCTGGATTGTCCGATTCTGTCTCCGTTGAGTCTGTAATGAGGATTAATCCTGATGTTGTGGTTGTTGACCCGCCTAGAAAGGGCTGCGATGAGACACTTCTTGATACGATTGTCAAAATGAATCCTAAGCGGATTGTGTACGTGAGCTGTGACTCGGCAACACTTGCACGCGACCTGAAATATCTTGCTGCTAACGGTTACGAGATAGCTCGTGTTCAGCCTGTAGACCAATTCGCTCATACGGTGCATGTGGAGACTGTCGTTAAATTATCCCTCAAAAAAGATACACCGAAAATTGAGGTAACAATGGAGCCTGATGAAGAGAGTAATTACACACCAGAAGAAAAGGCTACTTATCAGAAGATTAAGGAGTATGTGAAGGACAAGTATGGTGTGAATGTGCATACTTCTTACATTGCACAGGTAAAACGGATGTGTGGTCTGGATATGGGCGAGAATTATAATAAGTCTAAGAAGGAGAATCCAGAAGTGAAGCAGTGTCAGCAGGAGAAGGTGGAGTATATTAAGGATGCGTTGAGACATTATGGACTGTTATAAAAAAATACTGTTGGTACCAAGTACCTTAAAGGAGGAAATTAATGAAAACTATATTATGGGGAAACTATAAAGGCGGTGTTGGAAAGACTACAAGCGTGTTCCAGGTCGCAACTTATTTTGCAGAGGCGGGAAAAAAAGTGTTGCTGGTTGATATGGACCCACAATGTTCGCTTAGTAATATTTGTTGCAATAGTAATAGTTGTTCGTTGAGTGATTACGAAGCAGAAAATGTTTTTAATTACATAGTAGAATTGTATATGAGATATATAAATTCAAAACAGGATATTGACTTTTCACTTTTGATGGGACAATTGAATAGTCCTATTCAAAATATATTAAAAGGTAAATGCGTGGAACTGAAAAATTCAATTTATAAGAATAATTTGTTTTTTATTCCATCAAGTATTAGCTTTGAAAATTGCAGGCTAAATGAGTTGGCACAAAGAATGGAAAAGAATATTTACAACATTTTTTTGTTACACTTATTGGTAAAAGATATTGAGCATTTAGATTTTGATTATCTATTTATTGATTGTCCACCAACAAGTAACATACTTATTCAAAGTGCTTTTTTGGAATCCGATTTTTATATTGTACCAACAATCGTAGATGGTATAAGTGCCAAAGGTGTAGCTGATTATATTTCAGAAATAGAAAAAACAAGGATGAAGTATACAATGAATGAGAAAATTGGAGGTATTTTAATAAATAAAGTTTTTGGAAATAAAGCACAGTTAATTGGTGTGTTTGAAACAATTTATAAAGAAAGAAGAGGAAATGCGGATAATCGGGATGAAATAATTACTTTGGATAAGAACATTGAACGCATTTCAAATGTAAATGCACTCATTTCGGATAATAAATATAAAGATTTTAGATACAGCAAGAGTATAAACGGGTTTGAAACAAAAAATATTTTTAAGTATTATATTGGGCATAGAGATAATAGGTCTAATGGTGAAAGCATACCTGTAAATACTACACGGGGTATTCAAACTTCTTCTTACAGAGAAATATCAGAAGCAATAATAAAAATATTGGAGGGTTAAAATGGGAAATATTCATGAAAATATAAAAAAGGATTTGTTATATTTATACAATGAGTTGTATTGTTTGAGTCAATGTGAATCAGCAGGAAATTTTTTTGATAAAAAATTCTTGAGAAGTCTAAAGTATAAGCCAGAAGAAGTTGAAGAGGTGCTTAGTTCAAGTGTCGATATATTGGATAAGAAAAAAACTGGAAACAATTCTGAAATTATTAGTAATATTCAAACAGTAGAGCAAGTAAGAAAGTATTTTGAAGATAATTTATTGGTTGTATGTCAACCTAATATTTCGGAAGAAGAGAAAAGTAGTGTTTTAAAAAAGGTAACATTAGAAGAAATAAAACATTTATATCAAATTGTTTTTGGAATTTCATTAGCAGATAAGTGTAAGAAAATAGATGCTGTGTATAGAATAAGAGATTTTTTTGAAAATGAAAAGCGTACGGTTGATTTAACAAAAAATTTATATTAGAGAATTCTAATTGTTGTTGGTTTATCAGTTGGGAGGCTGAGAAACTGTACAATATTAGTTCTAAGTGGAAAAGCTTGTAAGTATTGACACCGCTTCGGCCATGACGATAAATCAAGGGTTGAGGTGGTGTCATTTCTTATATTCATAAGTGTTAGAGAAGAAGGTTGAAAATACCTTCTTTTTTTGATGCTTAAAATTAAATTACGGAAGGAGATTCAGATTATGATTTATGGTTACGGAAGAGTTAGCACAAAGGGATAGGCAAAGGACGGGAACAGTCTGGAAGCACAGGAAAGGTTGATTAAGGAGCATGGAGCAGAGGTTATCTATATGGATTCTTTCACTGGTACGAAGATGACCAGACCAGAATTTGATAAGCTGCTGGAAGAATTAAAAGCTGGAGATACGCTGGTAGTGGCAAAACTGGATAGGTTTGCAAGGAGTGTATCACAGGCAAGTGACCTGATAACAAAGCTTATCGACGATGGGATTCGTGTGGATGTATGTAATCTTGGTATTCTGGATAATTCATCTATGAGTACTCTGATGCGGAATATCCTTCTCAGCTTCGCTCAGTTTGAGCGGGATATGATTGTGGAGCGTACACAGGAAGGTAAAGCGATTGCAAGGCAGAATCCTGATTTTCGGGAGGGGAGACCTAAGAAGTATAGCAGAACGCAGATAAATCATGCGTTGGAACTGTTGGAACACTATTCATACAGACAGGTGGAGGAAATGACTGGAATTAGTAAGAGTACACTGATAAGAGCCAGAAGAAAAGAAAAATCGCCAGTATAGGCAAAAAATTTATATATATTTTTGGAGCACTTGCTTCCATAATTGCAAAATTGAAAAAATAGTTCGATACCCGACGGTACTTATATAAGCCGTATGGGTAGTCAGAGCATGGCAGTTACAGTGGGGTGTGTTATAGAACTTTGGCAATACGCAGAAGTGTTTCACGCTTTTCATTTGGCATGTCTTTTACCGTATTGAGAAGTTCTTTTTCTAATGCAGAAGTTGGAGTGTGGTACTCATTTTCCAGTAGATAATCTATGGTTACATCTAAAGCATTACATATCTGGACGAGTAAGGTAAGGCTGACTTTGACCTTGTTTGTCTCTATGTTGCTGATGTGGCTGACATTTACGCCAGTTGCATTAGCCAAGTATTCTTGGGTTAAATGTTTATCGCATCTGATTTCTCTAATCCTTTGACCGATTAAGGAAAAATCAAGTTCTTTCATAAAATACACCTCTTTCCACTATTGATGCAATCTATAACATTGAGGATATGATAATTGACTGTGAGAAGAAGAAAGAAGCTGCAAAGCAGGATGTTCTCACAAAGGAAAATGTATTCAAGATGTTGTTGGTTTTCGATAAGATTTTTGATAAAATGAATGATGCAGACAAGCGTAAGTTACTTGAAAGCATGATAGCGGAGGTACACCTTCATCCAAAGGATACATGGCAGGAAGGTAAGAATCCGATAAAAGAGATAAGGTATGCATTTCCTGTAAGTCAAGAGGTCATGGAGGCTTTGAGGGAAAATGTTGCATTAGTTGAGACTGTTGTTCTTTTGTCCCAATTGAAACAAAAGCCGGGTGATTACATTAATGTCACAATTTAACTTGATGATGTGGATATAACATCTGCAGAGACTAAGGCAACATATGATGAGATAAAGAAGTATGTGGCTGAACATAATGCCGGCATGAAGGTTTCCAATCTGTATATCTCACAGGTAAAGAGAAAATGCGGAATTGAGGTTGGAAAGAATTTGCGCGTTGCAACGAGGAGAATGGACTGCTTGCAGGGCAATTCGACGACTGCCGCGACAGACTTGGAACTTGTTCCAAGTCCTAATTTACCTAAAAATGAAGATAGCAGGCAACCGCAGTGTCCAGAAGATAAAGAGAGTGCAATTGTGGAGGCATTGAAGCATTTTAAGA
>ERZ839767.3172-NODE-3172-length-19457-cov-6.435213_pt1 | contig 19457 bp, 20 predicted proteins | sample MGYA00519879_ERZ839767 | MGnify/ENA primary metagenome ERZ839767 (study PRJEB31850, sample SAMEA3708852) | human gut metagenome | biome: human gut; feature: human-associated habitat; material: faeces | place: China | collected 2014 ...
GCAGCGGTCTCCAAAACCGCGTGCCGAGGGTTCGATCCCTTCTGCCCCTGCCAAAACAGAACCACCCACTTATGTGGGTGGTTCTGTTTTGGTTATAGGAGTAACTCGGACACCTCGGCAAAGCGGTGGCGTGCCGGGCTGAAAAACGGAGCGCTGCCGGCGGCAGATGCAGCGACGTTTTTATGGCGCAGCGGTCGAAAAAAGCAAGGAAGAAGCGAAGCGCCGCAGGTTTTTTCGGGAACCGCAAGAGGGGTTGCTTTGGTGTCGCTGCAATCGAAAAAAAACAAAACGATTGAAATTTTTATTTCTTTGTGATATAATGTGTTCAAGGATTAAAGGTTAGGGAGTACGGAATCAATGAATAAAAGAAAATGGTATCGGAATGTCCCGAAAGTCTTACTTATAATTGTACTTTTACCTGTAATTATCATAGGGCTTGTTGTATCGGTACCTTATATTATGCTTCACTGGTTAGAGAGCAAAAAGGATTATAAAAAATCTCGATATTATACGGACTTCAAACAAAAATTTATGATGAGCATAGCGCTTTCTCCGGAGTATCGTTTTTATAATTCCGCTATGCGCAGAAATTTGAATATGAAGTATGTCAGACAAGAAACGAACGGCTTTGAATACTTTATCTATGACGGTACTGTTTACATCTTTCCTGATTTTGAGCAAATAGATTTCATTAAAGATGAATCCGAGTGGCAAGTGAATTATGACGGTGATTGGAAATCTTTCGATGAATGTTATAATAATTTACTCGCTAAATTAGAAAATGCCCCCGAATGTCCCATTAAGTTACTTGTTGAGAAAATAATGTTTTCTGTATCGAGTTTTGACGATGTGGATATTCCCGATTGCATTTTTGTTACTTGGAATTATGAGAATGCATTTGAGAACGAAGATTCTCCTTTTAAAATGGTTGTTCCAAAAAGTTCAAAAGAACTTTATGATATGATGTGCCAGACGCCCGATTTATGCGGAAATTTTGAACTTGACGAAGATACCGGATATATCGTGTGGAATCTATATGAAAATATCAGAATCGGCATCGACGTATATGGGACCGATTGTTGTTTTGACGTTAGCAGATTGGTTTTCGGAAAGGTCAAAAACAGTATTACGCATTGGCATCCTGATGTGTTGGAAATCTACGACGAAGTCTGCAATGTCGGAAAACGCGGGAACGTGATGGTCCTCTGTTTTTCCCCGGTAAGAGGATCAACAGAACTGTATTGCGGAAGAAAGGAAGCCTGTCCATATAAACAAAATAAAAAGTCTTTGTTCAGAAAGTACTATTATTTAGAGGCTCGGTAGGTATTAAATTCGTTTATGAAAAAATGCGCTGTTTCGAATCTTTCAGTTGAAATTTACAGCGTTTCGGAGTTTTTGCTTAATGAAAGTCAGATTTTTGGGAGTAACGGATTTTTTGGTTCTTACAAACGGAAAAGTTTATGATGTAATGTCTGTGGAAAAAGGTTGGTACAGGATAGGTGATGATTCGGGAGAAGACTATTTGTATCCGCCAGAAGTCTTTGAGATAGTTAAAGAAAGAAGTCTGTGAGTTTTGGACAGAACACAGGAACTGTTGGATGAGATGAAAAGCGGAAATGTTGCCTGTATAAAAAATGTAATTGTGCATGAAAAGCAGTATTTACAGATAAATGCTGTTCTTTTCGGTATAGAACACGGTTTACGTGACGATGAATTCATTGAAGCGATAGACAAACTTCGTTCTGACGATACTTATTTAATGGACTTTCGCCTTGGAAGCGTTGCGGAAGCAGCGTATTGTTATCTCAAAAGAATCAGATATACAGGTGATGATAGCTTGATGAGAGACTTGTTAGCCTGTAATTTCAGGCTTTAGTTGTAAATTGTTTTTATAAAAACAAGGCTGCAAAAATATACGTTTTTGTAGCCTTGTTGCGTTGGTTGATCGAACCTTTGCTGATTCAGTTTGCCGATTTGTCGAACGACGGGTTGAACGCGTAGAAGTTGCGGCAGTTCAGTCTGTCCTGCAATATGCGCAGACATTCGCCGAATCTTTGGTAATGAACAAGCTCGCGTTCGCGCAGGAATTTGATCGGGTCGCGCACGTCGGGATCGTCCGCGAAGCGGAGAATGTTATCGTAGGTCAGACGCGCTTTTTGCTCTGCCGCGAGGTCTTCCGTCAGGTCTGCTATCGTGTCGCCGGTAGATGCGAAAGTTGTCGCCGAAAACGGCGCGCCGCTTGCCGCAACCGGATAAACGCCCGCGGTGTGGTCGATGAAATAATCTGCAAGAGGACTGTTTTTTATCTCGCTTTCTTTCAGCCCTCGCGTCAGTTGATGAACTATTGTTCCGACCATTTCAAAATGTGAAAGCTCCTCCGTGCCGATGTCATTTAACGCGGCGCGGAGTTCTTCATAAGGCATGGTGTATCTCTGTGAAAGATACCGCAGAGACGCGCCTATCTCTCCGTGAGGTCCGCCGTATTGGCTGATGATGAACTTTGCCATGGCGGGGTCGGGGTTCTTAATTTTTATCGGATATTGCAGTCGTTTCTCGTAATCAAACATTGTTTGTTGTCCGTCCTTTCCTTATTGCCACGGCCACGGTGATTTTATCCATTCGTTCCAGCTTTTTGTCACGTCGTTTTTTCGCAGAGGTCCGCATTGCGAGGCGTATTCTCGCCTCAAACCGTCCGCCTTGTCGCGGTAAGCACAGAATGCTTTCATCGCCGTTTCGTCGTTCGGGTGCGTGTCAAGGAAAAGCGCGGTGTCGTGCGCGGCAAAGGCGTAAGCTCCGAGTTCCGCAAGCAGTTCGTTTCTCTGTTTTTTCATATCACATACCTCCTGCAAGGAACGGTTTGTCAAGCGCGGCGAATATCGTTCCCCTCGTGTAACCTTTTTCGGGAGCGTAAATATCGTCAAAAACCTGCATGGGAGTGTACGACGTTGCAATCGGAGCGTTCGCCCCGTCTATGCAGAAGTACGTCCGGCATTCCTCACAGCCGCGGCACGGCATTGCTATCGTCGGAAGCCCCTGTTCGTCTTCAAGAAATAAGTTTTCGGGCATTTGTCTTTCATCCTTTCTTTTCGGGCGCGGTAAAACGTCGCCCACGGGAGATTTTTTGCTCTCCAATAATATTTTATTAGCGTATGAAAAAAATTGTTAACTAAATAAAAAAACACGGTAAAGGTCTTGATTATTTTCCTTTTATAGTGTATAATACAATGGAAGCGGGTCTTGCGTGATTCCGTGTCTCGAACCATGTCAGGCAGGGAACTGAGCAGCATTAAGGGAATTTCGGGATGCACAGCAAGGAACCCGCTTCTTTTTTGATTATGAAAGGGTGTGAACAAAGGTGTATCAGGCACTTTACCGCAAATACAGACCGGCGGTCTTCGGCGATGTGATAGGACAGGAACCCGTTACAAAAACGCTGAAAAATCAGATAAAAAACGCAACCTTTGCTCACGCATATCTTTTTACCGGAACAAGAGGAACGGGTAAGACCACCTGCGCCCGAATCTTTGCGAAAGCGATAAACTGTCTTTCTCCCGTTGGCGGCGAACCTTGCGGTGAATGCGAGGTGTGCCGAGGAATAACGGACGGCAGCGTTACCGACGTTATCGAGATAGACGCGGCGACAAACAGCGGCGTTGACAGCGTGCGCGAACTTCGTGAGGAAGTCGCGTTTTCTCCCGTTCTCGCGAAATATAAAGTTTATATCATCGACGAAGTTCACATGCTTTCGCCTGCGGCATACAACGCGCTTTTGAAGACCATCGAGGAACCTCCGTCACACGCGGTATTCATTCTTGCCACGACAGAGGTTAACAAAGTTCCGTCAACCATTGCGTCGCGTTGTCAGAGGTTTGATTTCCGCCGCGTCAACGTGGGAACGCTTGTGGAACATCTCAAAAAGGTCGTTGCGTCCGAGGGGACGGAAATGGACGACGAAAGTCTTTTGACGGTTGCGCGTCTCGGCGACGGTTCCGTGCGCGACAGCCTTTCCGTGCTTGACAAGGTTATAGGACTTTCATCGGCGGAAGAGGTTCGCGAGGTTCTCGGCGTTATCGACACGGAACTTATACACGACCTGATGAAAGCCGCCGCGGAGCAGAATATAGACGCTCTTTATACCGCTGTAAACTCACTTTACAACGGTGCGAAAGACCTCGGCGTTCTTTGCCGTGAACTGCTTGACGAATACAGAGCGCTTCTTGTTGTCAAAAACGTCCGCAACAGAAAAGGCATACTTGACCTTTATGACAGAGATGAAAAACGGCTTGAAGAAATTGCGGGACTTTATACCACCGAACATATTCTTTATGCGATAGATATTGCGCAGCAGACGCTGCAAGAACTTTCGCGCAGTTCAAACAAGCGAGCCGATATGGAAATATGCCTTTTGCGAATTTCCCGCCCGAAACTGAATGAGGGCGTCAAGGCGTTGACCGCAAGGGTCTCCGAACTTGAAAACGAACTTGAAAAACTGAAACGCGGCGGAATCACGGTATCCGCTCCGTCTGCTTCTTCGTCCTTGTCCGCGCCTGCGGCGGGGTATGCCGAAGCAAGAAGAACGGATACTCCCGCACCCGCTAAAAAGGTCGCGAAAAACGCCGATATGACACCTCCGACCCCGGAAGATGTTTTCGGCGCGTCTCCGACATCGTTTGTTCCCGCAGATGATGATTTCATTCCCGCACCGCCGCCCGATACGGGTGACGCACCCGTATTGCCCGATGTTCCCGAGTATTCCGAACCGCCGAAAAGCGCCGCTTCCGCACCTGCGCCCATAAAAACCGAGCAGATTGCTGCTCCCGTAAAAAAGGCTGCTCCCACGGAAGAGATCCATGACGGAGAATACAGAGAGTTCGGCTCATGGGAGGATTTCTGCAAACTTGTCGCAGACGACGATATGTTCCTCGGAATGATGCTCAAAACCGCGTGCAGCGCCGTTTACCGCAACACCGAGCTGCTTATTCTCTGCAAAACGGAGCAGGACTTGACGGATATAGATAATTCGCATTGCCGCGAGAGCATGAAAAAGGCGCTTGACGCTTTGCGAAAGACCCATTATACGATAAGCATTAAAATCGGCAGAAAAGGCGAATATCTCAATGCCGAAGAATATAAAGACCTTGAAAACAACCCTCTGTTCGATTTTGAATAGAGCGTCAATACCGAGAAAGGAACTCTTATTATGAAAGTAAGGATCCCCAACCAGGGCGGCGGACAGGCCGCGATGATGAAAAAAGTTCAGCAGATGCAGGAGGATATGCAGAACAAGCAGGCGGAACTCGAAGCCGCCGAATATGATGTTACCTCCGGCGGCGGAATGGTGAAAATAACCATTTCCGGCGCAAAAGAAATAAAAGCGCTCAAAATCGACCCGTCGGTGGTTGACCCCGAAGACGTCGAAATGCTTGAAGACCTTATAGTTGCCGCCGTAAACGAGGCAATAAACAAGGTTGAACAGACGGCGGAAGAAGAAATGTCGAAGATCACATCGGGTCTCAATATACCCGGTCTCGGCTTCTGATATGGCATACAACGTCAATCCGCTCGATGTGCTGACGGAGCAGTTCAGAAAACTTCCGGGAATAGGCAAGAAGTCCGCACAGCGCATTGCGTTTCATATTTTGCGTATGACGGACGAGCAGGCGGAAGAGTTCTTGCGCTCAATTGAGGACGCAAGAAAAGTGATTCACCTTTGCCCGATATGCCAGAATCTGACCGACGGCGAAGTCTGTTCCGTTTGTGCCAACGAAAAAAGAGATAAGTCCGTTATATGCGTCGTTTCATCGCCGCAGGATGTTATTTCAATAGAAAAAACGAACGAGTTCAGAGGCGTTTATCATGTTCTGCACGGAGTTCTTTCTCCGGTTGACCATATCGGACCGAAAGACTTGAAAATAACCGAACTTCTTGCCCGACTGAACGGGGATGAGGTAAAAGAGGTTATCGTTGCCACCGCTCCGACCGTGGAGGGAGACGCGACCGCCATATTCCTTGCGAATTTGCTGAAACCGCTCGGCGTCAGCGTTACGCGTTTGGCTTTCGGCATTCCCGTGGGAGGGGACATTGAATATGCGGACGAGATAACGCTTTCGCGTTCGCTGGAAAACAGGAGAGAGATGTAATGCTTCTTAACGACAGACCTGTTTCCGCCGCAGAAGCGTCGCAGCAGTCGGCGCTGACGCTTGCATATCTCGGCGATGCGGTTTTTGAACTTCTTGTCCGTGAAATGCTTGTTATCAATTCCCACAAAACCAACGGCAAACTTCATTTTGAGGCGACACATTTCGTTTCGGCAAAAGCGCAGAGCGAATTTGTCGATAAAATAATGGGAATAATGACGACGGAAGAACTTGCCGTTTACAAGCGCGGCAGAAATTCCGATGCCGTTCCCCCGAAAAACACCGACGTTGCGGTTTACAAACGCGCAACGGGGTTGGAAACTCTTTTCGGGTATCTTTATCTTTCGGGGAAAACGGAGAGAATAGAAGAACTTTTTGAACTGATGGTCAAATAGGAGGACTTTTCCCGTGAAAAAGAAAGTCGTCGGACTTATTTGCGATATCGGCGTTATCTTTATAGGCGGAATCATATACGCCATAGCCATAAACACGTTCAGCGCACCGAATAAAATCGTTGTTTCGGGCGTGACGGGTATCGGGTCTATAATGAATTATCTGTTCAATATCCCGATAGGTCTTTTTGTTGTCGCCGTCAACGTTTTGCTGTTCCTGCTGTCTTTCAAATTCGTCAGCAAAAAAACGCTTTTCAAAAGCGCGATAGCCATTGTCATAACATCTGCGCTTATAGATATAACCGCGGCTATCCCGTGGTTCCCGAAATATACCGAAGACCCGCTGCTTGCCTGTATTTTCGGCGGCGCTCTGACGGGTATCGGGCTCGGAATAATCTTTATGCGCGGAATAACGACGGGCGGCGTCGATCTTATCGCGCTGCTTCTCGAAAAACTTTTCCCGTTTATTTCTTACGGCAGGCTGCTTATTTTTATAGACCTTGTTATAGTATGTGCTGCGGGACTTGTTTCCAAAAGCCTTACGGCGGTCCTGTATGCCGCCATCATCGTCTGCATTTACGGCTTTATCGTGGATAAACTGCTGAACGGTCTTGACAGCGCAAAGGTCGTTTATATAATCAGCAATCACGGCGACGCGATATGCGAGGCTGTAACAAAAAATCTTCACCGGGGCGTGACGAGAATAAACGCTTTCGGCGGATATACGAACGAACCCAAACCCATGCTTATGACGGTGGTTCGTCCGATGGAACTTTTTAAGTTGAAAAAAATCGTAAAAGAAACGGATAAACACGCCTTCGTCATTGTCGGAGACGTTGCCGAAGTTGTCGGAAGAGGTTTCAAAACGGAGGAGGACGGTTTGCAATGAAATTGCTCGAAGAAAAAATAGTCAGAGACGGAACGATAAGACCGGGAGGAATAGTCAAGGTAGATAATTTTTTGAATCACCAACTTGACGTTGAATTGCTTGACGAGTGCGGCAAGGAATTTGCCCGACTTTTCAAGGATAAAAGGGTGACAAAGATTTTGACCATCGAGGCTTCGGGCATAGCGATAGCCATTTGTGCCGCACGGCACATGGGTAATATCCCTGTCGTATTTGCAAAAAAGGCGCAGACCAAAAACGTTGACGATGACGTTTATCAAACGCCCGTCATGTCGTTCACGCACGGCAGAGAGTTCATGGTTCGCGTTGCGAAAAAATATATCTCTCCCGATGACAAACTTCTGATAATAGACGATTTCCTTGCCAACGGCAAAGCCGTTCTCGGTCTGCTTGACATCGCGGAACAGGCGGGCGCGGAAGTTGCGGGCGTCGGAATATGCGTCGAAAAAGTCTTTCAGGACGGCGGCGCTATTGTACGCGACATGGGCGTTGAAGTTCATTCGCTTGCGATGATAGACCTTGACGAAAACGGCGAAATGAAATTTGTTCAGTCAAGATAGCATACATATAAAAATTTAGAGTTAAAATATACGGAGCGTCCGAACAGGGTTGCTCCGTATTTTGCTGACAAAGAACAGATAAATGGTGACATTTTTTTGTATATTGGTTTATGCGCCTTGAAGTCCGATCAGGGTTTTAGTATAATAAAAAACAAGCAGGTGCAATGTTTTATTGAATAGCATAAATGCCTTGTTATATTCAGCCTGTGCGGTATCGTTTGATGATTGATAAAATATTTGAGAAAGGAAATAGACAAGGTGGAAATTACGGATAAAACGGAAGAAAGTCTTTTTTCGGCAAATGACTGCGTTGTCTTTGTTTCCGAAATTCCGAGCGAAATTGAAATCGGAAAAGTTTTTTCGGATGAGCGCAACGCTGAAATTGCATCATGTCGAAATGAAAATTTGAAAAAAGCACGGTATACGGATTGGAAACTTCTTGAATACGCCGCAAATCGCGTGTTTGAAATCGCGCCCGAAAGGCTGATTTTCAAAAAAACGCAGAACGGAAAATGGGTTTGCGACAAATTCTTTTTTTCACTTTCTCATACGGATAAAAATGTTGCCGTTGCCGTCTCTCCCGCGCCTTGCGGCGTTGACATCGAAAACATTGCCCGCAGCATTAAATATGATATAAAAACTCTTGAAAAAATGAGAAAATACACTTTTTCGGAGGAAGAAAATACACGCGTCGAAAAGTCTTCTCTTGAATTTCTGAAAATATGGACTGCAAAAGAAAGTATCTTTAAAGCATACGGAGAACAGAGTTTTTATCCAAAAAAGACAGACACTTTGGCAGAAAACCATGCAACATATGTCTTTGAGCAACGGGACATTGTTTTGTCTCTTTGCGGTGAAAACTCTGATTCGGCAAAAATAGTTTTTGTCGAACCGCGAAACGGTTCGTTCTCGGAAATCCCTGCCGAAAAACAATAAGGATTTCGGTCAAATCAAATAATTCCGACAGGTACGGCACTTTCCGATTTAAAACTCTCTTTTGAGCAGAATTTATCCGTTGACAATAAAGAAAAGGGGCTGTAAAAAAACGCAAGTTTTTTTACAGCCCCTTTGTATAATGTGTTTGGGTTTTCCTTTCGTCAGCCTGTTGAGCGGTTATCTTTCGCTCATCGGGATATATTCTTCGTGCTCGCCGACGGATTTGTATGCAGGACGGATTATCTTGCCCGCGTTTGTTATTTCCTCTATTCTGTGCGCGCTCCAACCCGCAATACGGGCAACCGCGAATATTGGGGTAAAGAGTTCAACGGGAATGCCGAGCATTTCGTAAACAAAGCCGCTGTAAAAGTCAACATTTGCGGAAACACCCTTATAGATATGTCTTTTTTCTGCGATTACTTCCGGTGCAAGACGCTCGATCTTGTCATAAAGCGCAAACGATTTTTCGCGGTGCTTTGCTATGGCAAGTTTTTCCACAAAACTCTTAAAGATCTTCGCTCTCGGGTCGGAAATGCTGTAAACTGCGTGTCCCATGCCGTATATAAGCCCCGCGCCGTCAAAGGCATTGCCGTCGAGCAGATCTTCGAGATATTTTCTTACTTCGTCGTCTTTTGAAGCATGAACGTGCTTTTCCATATCCTTTATCATTTTGCAGACTTTTATGTTCGCGCCTCCGTGCTTGGGTCCTTTGAGCGAACAAAGCGCCGCGGCGATAGCCGAATATGTATCCGTTCCCGACGAGGTGACAACGTGTGTTGTGAACGTTGAGTTGTTACCGCCTCCGTGTTCTGCGTGCAGTATGAGCGCAACATCAAGCACACGCGCTTCAAGTTCCGTATATTTGCAATCGGGACGCAGCATATACAGAATGTTTTCCGCGGTTGAAAGATCCGGGCGGGGACGGTGTATGATAAGCGACTCTCCGTGTTTGTAGAAGTTGCATGCCGCATAACTGTAAACGGAAAATACGGGCAATACAGCCGTCAGCATAACGCATTGGCGGACGACGTTTTCTATGGACGTATCGTTTGCTTTGGGGTCATACGGGAAAAGTGAAAGCACACTGCGTATCAAGGTGTTCATCATGTCTTCGGACGGAGATTTCATTATAATGTCGCGCACGAAGTTTTTCGGCAGAGTATAAAAAGAAGTCAGATACTTTTTGAAATCCGCAAGTTCCTTTTCTTTCGGCAATTTGCCCGTCAGAAGCAGATACGTTGTTTCTTCAAACCCGAAACGCTTGTCTTTCAGGCAACCTTCAACGAGTTTTTCTATCGGATACCCGCGATAGTAGAGTTCACCGTCCGCAGGTACGGATTTCCCGTCAACGATTTTTGAAGCGCTGACTTCTGAGATCTTTGTCAGTCCTGCAACAACGCCTTTTCCGTTTATATCGCGAAGTCCGCGTTTTACATCGTATTTTGCATAAAGGTCTTTATCGAAAAGCGGCAGAGTGCATTCGTTTGCAAAGTCTTTTAAATAGTTTTTTTCTTTCTCTTTCATTTTGAGCGCTCCTTTCTGCTTGCACGGTGAAGTATTATGTCTCTATTATACATGAAAAGGGTAGAGAGAAAAAGAAAAAAATGTAAAATTTTGTCATAAAAACAACAATGTGACGGGGCTGTAAAAACATACGTTTTTACAGCCCCGTTCGATGTGATATAGTAATTCCCGATTGTTTTATGAATACATCCCGTTTGCGCTCATATAGTCGTAAATTGCTTTTCCGTGTCCCTGTTCCTGTTTTTGAATGCCGTTCAACAGATTCCTTGCATTTTCGTCCGTGAACTCAAACACGCAGGTGTCATAAAGGTGCGAAGCATGTTTTTCCGCCGTCAGCAGGTCGGTGCAAAGGTAACAATCGTTTTGCTTTTCGGGGGTGTCCGCAAGTTGGTAAGTTGCGGAAAATGTCTGCTGCTCGCCGCCTGTCGGAGGCGGTGGAACCGCGCCCTGTTCCATTTGAACAAGCATATCGTAATGCGCTTTTTCGGTTTGGGCGAGCCGCGAAAACAAATTTTTCAACTGCGGGTCGGACGCCGCTGCGGCGTGCTTTCTGTACTTTTCTTCACAAAGTTTTTCCTGGTCTTTCAAGTCTTTCAGCAGCGAAGTTTCTTTCTGCGTCAATTGCATTTTTTATCACCTCGCAAAAAGTATGGTCGCGGTTTTCGGATTTTATACATATAAAAGCGGCGGAACTTTCGCTCCGCCGCTCTGTATGGTAGTTTATTACTCTTTTTCGTCCGACGGCTCTTCTTCCTGCTGAATCGCTTCGTCTTGTTCCGATTCATCGGGCTGCAAGTCCTCTGTTTGACCATCTTCTTCGATAAGCTTTTCTTCTGCTGTTTCTGTTTCCGGAAGGCTTACGGGTTGCTCTTCCGTCGTTGAGCAGTCCGAAATTTCAGCGCCGTCATATTTTGCCCCGTCTTCTTTCTTCTCGGTTTTTTTTCTTGACATAAAGAATATCAGAGCAAGTAATCCCGCACAGAATATGCTTGCAATTATGCCGAGTGTCAGTCCGTAAGTGAAGAACGAAAATTCTATCGTATGTTCTCCTGCCGTGAGGGGAATTGCGCACAGTGCATTTGCAAATGGCTTGATATCGACTTTCTGTCCATCCACTTTGACCGACCAGCCCTTATCGTAGGGGATAGATGTTAAAAGCACACCGTCTTCATCGGCTGTTACGGTTCCGCTGACTGTTCTGTCCGTATATTCCGTAACAGTCATCATGTTTTTGCTGAGCGCGGCATATGCCCTGTTCCATGCGTCATCGTCAAAGCCGTAAACTCTTGATTTTATATCTCCGCTTTTTCCTGCGGAAATATTGATGTCGATATATATAGTGTCGCCCGCTTTTGCTCTTCCCCCCGCAAGGATGGCTGCCTTGCCCTGGCTCGGGTACCTGACTTCATCTCCGTCTCCTATCGAAATAACGATACTGTTGAGACCCGTTGCGGTAACTCCGAAATAGATGTCCTGATCCTTATCCGAAACATATTCGAGAGAAACGGTGGAGGGCTGTTTGCTGTTTGTCGGCGCGGAGCAGGTTATTCTGCCGTTTCCGTAATAAGTCGCGGTCATGTTTGAAGCGCTGACCTCGGGGGAATCAATTTCTTTGAAGAGGGTTATGTCGAGCCCCGTTGCAAGGTTTATGAGATTTTCCTGCGCAACAGCCCTTTGCGATGAACCGTTCACATCGTAATCGTATACACTGTCCTTGACCATGAATCCGAGAGACAACGGATACTTGTTCTCATAAAGCGTTGAACCGTTTGATTCCGCAACAAAATCAAGATGTGAATCCTGCGCAACGCGCTTGTTGTTGCCGATTATATATTTGACATTGAACAGTGCGTTTATCACAGGTGTTCCGTGGTTGTAAACCATGCTGTTCGCGCCTTTTTGAGCGTTTACACCGAGCGATCTTGCCAAGTCCGTCAGTCTTGTGTTGATAACGGACGAGAACTCGGAAATTCCGTGATAATCGTAAAGAGCCGGGTCGTTGACCGTCCAGTTCTGTGCGGTTTCTATTCTGTAAAAGCCCTCGGATCTGCCGCGTGCCGTTGTCAGAAGAGATTGCACGTCTTTTGCGGTTGCAACGTATCCGTCTCTGCTTGAAGAGCCCACTTCCGCAATGCTGTGGAACGAAACGGCGGCAACCTCGCAAATCGCAACTATGACTATTATAAGTTTGCTGCCCCACTGTTTGAGTTTTCCTTTTTTGTATGCGTAAAGGGCAAGTGTATATATCACAAGCGATGCAATGGCTATGTATATTACTTCATAAGAGAATTTTTCACTTTTTATTGCTTCAAGCAGTAGGATAAACGCAAAAATTCCCGTCGCAACGCCCGCAAAACTCTTCTTGGGGATGCCTTGAATGTTGTTGAAAGATTTGAAGGCTATCGTTATAAGTACAAAAGAGAACAGGAACGAGAATCTGTAAGGCAGTTCGTTCGGGAAATGGAAACCGTGCCAAACGAAATTAAGTATGTTCCAGTTGAAACTCAGAAGCAGAAAACCGAGCAACGCGCCGTTGAGAACCTTTTCGCGTGTCGCTATCTTTCTGTTTACAAAATATGTAATGCCGAGTATCGCCGTCAAAAAGCCGCAATAAATATTCGGAAGACCGTTTCTGTAAGTTACGTGAACTCCCGGCAGAAGATTTCCGAGACTTTCAATGAAAGTTTGGTATGTTGAAAGCGTTGCCGAAAAGCCGCTTCCCATGTAGGAGTTGTTCTGCATTGCAAGGAATGTCGGCACGAGCATAAATGCCGCAAGTCCGCAGCCGAGCGCGGAGAACGCGACGACTTCCGCCGTTGTTCCGAAGAACTTTTTCGCACCCTTGTTTTTCGGATTCGAGAAGTACACAACGGGGTAGTAGCAAACGATGAATACGCAGACCATAAACCCGATATAGTAATTTGAGTACATTATGAGTCCGAGCATTATCGAATAGAGCAGGAATTTGCCCTCGTTTACAAGCCTGTTGAATCCGAGAATGCAAAGCGGCAGAAGCATAACGACATCAAGCCACATCGTGCACCACGAATAGCCCATGTTGAACGAACACATTCCGTACATCACGGCAAAAAGAAGCGTCGCCATATCGTTTCTGTCAAACGTCTTTTTGAGATATACGAACATAAAAGTTGAAGCAAGCGCGATTTTTGTTATAACCAGAAGCGCCATGCCTTCAACAAGGAAGTTTGACGGGAAAATTATCGAAAGAAGATTGAGAGGAGAAGCGCCGTAATAAGCGATGATGGGCAGGAAACTTGTGCCGAGCCCGTTATTCCATTGATAAAGAAGGCTTCCTCCATCCTTCAACGCCTCGTTCATCTCTTTGAAGAACGGGAAATACTGATGCCACATGTCGATGACAAGTATTTGCTGTTCGTCTTTGCTTATCGAGAAACCGAAGTTCCTGAGCACCTCATAAACAAAGTCGGGAACAATTTTGTTGAAACCCGAAAAGTTTTCGAGAGCATAATACAAAAACATAAGTACAAACGGGATAAGAAATGAAAAAACTATGTACCAGTTTTTGTTGAACTCTTTCTTTTTTAAAGGGTTTTTCTTTTTGCATTCAAAGCATTTGATACCCATGTCGCGTTTCCCTTTCCGTTATTTAAAAACAATGACTCTTTGGAAGTAGTAACTGATAAAGAACATTATAAATGTTGCGAGAGGCTGACACAGCCATTGCGCAACGCCGATAGTGAGAAAGAAACTGTTCAGAAGCACGGTGCAAAGGAAGACAACAACAACTATTGCATAGTACTTGGCAACTTCTTTGGGGTTTCTCTTTCTTTCTTTGAAAACAACATATTTGTTTATTATGAAATTGAATGCGGAGGAGAGGATTCTGGCAACGATGAAAGATATAACTATTCTGTAATCGGTCAGGTTGTCCAAAAAACTTGTGTTTTCTTCCGTATAATCGAATACGGCATTCAGCATTATCGCGTATATCGCAAAGTCTATTACTGTCGCAGACATGCTTGAAATCATAAATTTGCTCAGATGCTTAAAAAATACGGAATATATTTTTACGGAGTCCCTGAACGGACGGAAATGCGAAGATTTGTTTTCTTCTATATATACCGTCTCGATGGGAATTTCCAAAATCTCGATATGGCGCAGGCGCGCTTCCATCAGCATATTCATTTCGTATTCAAAGCGGTCGCCTTTTGTTTTAAGGAACTCCGAAACGACATCGGGCGAAAAACCGCGAAGCCCCGTTTGTGTGTCTTCGACTTTTGTTCCGCTTATCCATTTGAATACCGCTTTTGTGATTTTGTTGCCGTAGCGCGAACGGAACGGCACGTTTTCTTCTTTCCAGCTTCTTGAACCGAGAATGAGCTTCTCGGGATTTTCGAGAGTGGTCTGCGCTGTGCGGCGTATATCTTCGGGCGTGTGCTGTCCGTCGCTGTCGGCGGTCACTATCGCCTTGAAATCGGGATAATGTTCTTGTATATATCTGAACCCCTTTTTAAGGGCGAATCCTTTGCCTCTGTTTTCTTCGTATCCGATGACCTCAACATCGGGGAATACACGGCATTCATCGAATACTGCGTCAAATTTTTTGTCGCTTCCGTCATTTACAATCAGTATTTTCTCGAACGGATATCCCTGCAAATCGTTTAAGAGCTTCGGGAGTTTTTCGTCCGGTTCAAAAGACGGAATCAGTATGACGACTTTTGACAAATCCGACATTTTGTATTTCCTTTCTTTTTTATGCGGCTTGCTGTTTGTGGGTATTACCATCGCTTCACAACGGCATAATTCTACTTATATCACTTACTATATCATAAAACAACTTGATTTTCAATAGTTTTTTTTCTGAAATTTTGCTTACGCCTATTGAAAAAGCACGAAATATATTGTATACTTGCTTATATCAACGAAAAAACACGGAGGAATCAAGATGAAAGTTCTTTCTCATTCCATTATTTACGATAACCCGCTTCCGCAGCTTCGTTCGCGCCAAGCCGCATTTCCGTTTCTCGCGCAGCTCGGCGACGGCACCGTTATCTGCTCTTATCAGATAGGCGAAGCGTTCGAAAGCGTTGACGGAACGAGTTATATTTCCCGCAGTTCGGACAACGGAAAAACCTGGGAAGGTCCGTTTCAGATGTTCGACAAATCGTGGGAAACAACTCCCATAACCGACTGCTGCAAAGTTACCGCGCTCGGCGGCAACCGCGTTGTCGGCGTCGGCTATGAATATGACAGAGACCACCCCGAATGGCCCATCGGCAATCCGCAGACGGGCGGCCTTATAGATGACAGAGTTTACATCACCCGCTCCGAAGACGGAGGCAAAACATGGTCAAAGCATGAAGAAGTTCCGAATGCTTGGGGACATCACACCGAGGCTTCCGCTCCGATAACCGTTCTCAAAAACGGCGATTGGGTAACTCCGATAACGGGCTTCCCCGATTGGAACGGCAAAATGTCGTCCCGTCTTTGCGGCAGACTTCTGCACAGCACGGACGAAGGAAAGACATGGAATGACGATACCGTTTGCATGGAATTCGAGGGCGATTGCGTAACATGCTATGAGCAGAGATGCTGCCAACTTGAAAACGGCGCGATTGTTGTTATCGGCTGGAATGAAAATGTCAAGACGGGTGAGAGAATGAATAACCATTTCACTATCTCTTACGATAACGGAAAAACGTTCTCCAAACCCATGGATACGGGTATCAGAGGTCAGGCTTCGAGCGTTTGCGCAATAGGCGGAAACAAACTTCTTGCACTTCACGCTTGCAGAAGAGACACCGATAAGCCCGGCATTTACGCTTATGTCGTGAACCTTGAAAAAGGAACATGGGATATTGAAGACGAACTTCTCGTCTGGGCTCCCGCGACCCCCGTCGTTCAGGACAAAAAAGCCGCCGAAATTTTCAGCTTCCTCAAATTCGGTCAGCCCGGCGCCATCGTTCTTCAAAACGGGCACATACTCATGAGCCACTGGTTTGCTGAGCAGGGACAATATATGACCCTCTCCACTGAGATAGAACTGTAATAACGGTTAAATTTCCGTTACGCTTTGCCTTGCCTCTCGACGTATACCCGATACGCCTTCGAGACAGCGGCTTCGCGAAAACGAAAATTTTCCTCGTTATTCTTGCGCTTAATGTGGTGGGTAAAGAATTCTTTGTGTTCATACATCACATCTGCGACTTTGCGGAGCCGAAGTTTTACCTCCTTATCCGAAAACGCCGTGAGCGCGAAGAGTATCAGGATAATCAAAATGATTTTATAAAAAGGAGATCTTGTTATGATCTGCGATAAACTTACAAATTACGAAAACTACAAAGGTATAAACGAGCGCGTTTACCGCGCGCTTGAACACGCCGCGCACAATGATTTTTCGAAATCGGTTGCGGGCAGAAACGACGTTGACGGCGACGATATCTACTACAACTTCGTTAAAGAGGGCGAAACTGTTCCTCTTGAAAAGAACACTTATGAAGCGCACCGCGTTTATGTTGACATTCATGTTGATGTTGTCGGCAGCGAGAAAGTTTATGTTTCGGATATATCCGAGATGAACGTGACGAAAGAGTATGACGCGGAGGGCGATTATCTGCTTGCGGACGGAAAGCCGCAGGCGATAGTTGATCTCAAAGCGGGCTATTTCTGCGTATGTCTGCCGAACGATGTTCATATGCCTATGGTTGCGGACGGTCAACCCGCGAAAATAACAAAGGCAATTTATAAAGTCAGACTGTAATCTGTTCTGTCGGAATTGTATTAAGACAATGAATATAACGGCGTTGCATCCTTTCGGTGCAACGCCGTTGCCATTGCAAAAACGCTGAAAAGTCAACTGTTTTGCGGGGGTTGCAAAATGGCGGAATATGTGATATAATATATAAGTAAAATTATATCCGCGATTGAGACGTTTTTTGTCTGACGCAGCAAACGAACGGAAGAGAAGTATGAGAGAAAAACTGAGAAATTATATCGAAGCAAGTATATGTCCTCAGTTCTTTTATGAGGAAAAGTTGCCGCATTTGTGGCTTTTCAGCCTGATATTGCCCGCATTGACGGGACTTTTTTCCATGCTCAGCGTCGGTCTTGACAGGTATTCCGCAGGTCTGTGCGGCGCGGATAATGTTGTCGAAGTTTCGTTACTTGGGTTGGCTCTCGGTGTCTGCTCCGTCTTTTTCCGAGCGGCGGTAATTAAAATAATCTCGGTCTTTACCGCCGATTCCGTCGCTTTTCAGGAACTGTCTTATGCAATAGGCGCATCGTTCGGCGTTCCTCTGTTTATCTCTTTTATCGGCTTTGTATTGAGAGTTGTTTTTTCGCTTGACGTTTCGGGCGCGTTTTTGCTTGTTGTTTCGTTGACGCAACTCATTCCTCTGTATTATTTGATGATATATCTGAACCTCGGCGGAATAAAAAAACGGAAGATGACGGCGCTTTTGACCGTGACTGCCGTGGGTATCGTTCAACTGTTTGTTTTATGGCTTCTTGTTTGATTCGTTTTTTGCCGGGCACAAAGGGAGAGAGGTCTGATTATGGAAAAGAAACGGTATAAGATATGCGGGCTTGTCTGCGTTCTTGCAATGAGCCTTTGCGGCGCTTTGTTTTGCGGCGCGGGACTTTTGTCAAGCGCTCTTTACGGAGTATTCTGCGCTCTTGTCGGTTTCGGATTTTGGTTCTTCGCTTCCGGTTTTATGCCCGACGCAGAGGGCAAAAGTTGGCTTCTTTTCGCTCCTTTTACCGCACTTTGTGCCGTAGGCAGCGTTCTTTTTGGGCGCGGTGTCAGCCACATATTCTTTTTTGTCGCGGCAATAGCGATGAGCCTTGACGCGTCTCTTGTCTTTTACAGAAAAGAGGGACGCCCTGCCGCGTCTATCTTTCGACTTTTCGGTATATCCGCGCTTGCGGGTGTACTTGTGACCGCCGCATGGCTTTTCTTTACGGGAGGCATAATATGAAAAAAAGATTGTTTGCGTTATGCCTTATTTTGTTGATGTTCCTTGTTTCAATATGCTCTTTTGCGGAGAGTTCCCGTTGCCGCTGCGACAGACTGCTTGATGAAAACGGGCTTTGCACGAAATGCGGGAAAGCTCCGTCGGAATGCGTTTGCGATTGTTGGTGCGGGCGTTCCTCCCGTGTGATACAGTCTGATGCGGGAAGTATTTTGATATGTGAAAAATGCGGAAGCAGTTGCGCGCTTTGCTCCTGTTCGGACAAGCGTTACGTACAGCGTCGTGAATCTCTTGAACTTGACGGCAAGATAGTTATGAACGATCTGCCAAAATCGGGTATCATTGCGCAAATAGCGTGCATTGTTGCCGTTTTAGGCTCTTTTTCTCTTGTTCTGTGGCTTTTCTCCGCCCGTAAAAAGAGCAGTACGGTGGAACGTGAAAAGATAGAAAAAAAACAACGCCGCAGTCACGCAACCATAATGGATAAGATAGAAACGCAGGCAAAATCCGCCGAAGCACCGAAAAAGAAGTCGGATATTGCAACTGCCGCGGAAAAAAATATTAAATGGCCTCTTTCCGATGTGGGAATAGGCATTGCGGCATATGAATTGACAAATGCTGTCGAATTTCATCGTTCGGACGTCTCGACGGTGACGGATATGACGCTGTTTTCTCTCGGGTCATATCTCGACGAGGAAGGAACTCTCGAATCCGCGTTCAGGGGCGCTTACGGCAAAACCGTTGAAAAACTTGCCGCCGTTTATATGGCGACGAGGTCTGCCGACGGAAGCAAAATACGCGCCGCACGCCCGTTCTTTGAAGAAGATTTCTTTGAGAAAAACGAGGCGGCGATCTCTGCAATACTTGCGGAAACGGGGGTTGACCAGTCAAGCGTGCACCAACTGCTGAAACTGCCGTTTGACATGACCGTTCGAATAGGCAGCTCGGAACCGCAGGTTCAACGCTTTGCAAAAGAAAAATGCGATCAGTATACGGCGGAATCGTCTTCCGGTTCTTATCTGAAACAGAACCGCTTTCCGCAGATAACG
>ERZ839767.3180-NODE-3180-length-19419-cov-6.090580_pt1 | contig 19419 bp, 18 predicted proteins | sample MGYA00519879_ERZ839767 | MGnify/ENA primary metagenome ERZ839767 (study PRJEB31850, sample SAMEA3708852) | human gut metagenome | biome: human gut; feature: human-associated habitat; material: faeces | place: China | collected 2014 ...
CTGACGAATACGGCAAACATAAAGGCCTAAATCTGACGTTCTGACAAAAAGACAATGATAAAAAACAAATGGAGCCAAGAAGGAAAACAACACAATATAAAAAGAAAAACATGAAATTGGACTTTACAATCAGTTCCTCGCTGCATTCATTAAAAACAGAATACAAAAGCTCAAACCACCCTCTACTCACCAGACAAAAAGCCCCCGATATATACCAATAAGAGGACGTGTCATCTCGACACATCCTCTTTCCATAATCTCATATAGGTATTAGTTTTTTTAAGGTAAAAAGATTGTTTTCAGAATAACTTTTGCAAATATCGGATTTTCCGGTCAACTACACAAATAAAAAAGGATGTTTCTTAGCATAAAAAAAGAGCATTCATTTTATTCTCTTTAAAAAACTCTTCTTATACCTTATTATTATAGGAAAGACGAAAGTAATTTCCAATTTTTAATAGTATCTTTGCAACCATTATTGATAATTACGCAAAACAGATTGGTTATGACTGAAACAACTCATGCTGAATCATCAGAAAAGAAAGGACTTAATTTCGTAGAAGAAATAGTGGTGGAAGACCTGAAGGCCGGCAAGAACGACGGACGACTGCAAACCCGTTTTCCGCCGGAACCGAACGGATATCTGCATATCGGACATGCAAAAGCGATCTGTATGGACTTCGGCATCGCGGAAAAATACGGCGGTGTGTGTAATCTAAGATTGGACGACACAAACCCTATCAAAGAAGACACGGAATACGTAGAGGCCATCAAGGAGGACATACAGTGGCTGGGATTCAAATGGGGAGAAATCTATCATGCTTCGGACTACTTTCAGCAACTGTGGGACTTTGCCGTCAGACTGATTAAAGAAGGCAAAGCCTACATCGACGAACAAAGCAGCGAACAGATTGCCGAACAAAAGGGAACACCGACGCAACCCGGTACGCCCAGCCCCTATCGCGACCGTCCCATAGAAGAAAATCTGGAACTGTTTAACAAGATGAACAGCGGCGAGGCGGAAGAAGGTTCCATGGTGCTGCGCGCCAAGTTGGACATGGCCAATCCGAATATGCACTTCCGCGACCCCATCATTTATCGCATCATCAACAAAGAACACCACCGCACGGGCAGCAAGTGGAAAGCCTACCCGATGTATGACTTCGCGCACGGGCAAAGCGATTACTTTGAAGGAGTGACCCACTCCATCTGTACGTTGGAGTTTGTCCCCCATCGTCCGCTCTATGACCACTTCATCGATGAGTTGAAAGAAGGGAACGACTTGGCAGACCACCGTCCTCGTCAGATAGAATTCAACCGTCTGAACCTGACTTATACCGTCATGAGCAAACGCAAATTGCTCGCATTGGTAAAAGAAGGTCTGGTAAACGGATGGGACGACCCACGAATGCCGACCCTCTGCGGGTTCCGCCGCCGCGGCTACTCTCCTGAAGCCATCCGCAAATTCATCGACATGATCGGTTATACCAAGTTCGATGCCCTGAACGACTTTGCTATGCTGGAGGCAGCCGTACGTGAGGACCTGAATGCGAGAGCAACCCGTGTCTCGGCCGTACTTAACCCCGTAAAACTCGTGATTACCAACTATCCGGAAGGACAAGTGGAAGAGCTTGAAACCGTAAACAATCCCGAAAATGAAGCCGACGGAAGCCATATCATCGAGTTCAGTCGCGAACTGTGGATAGAACGCGAAGACTTCATGGAAGACGCTCCCAAGAAATACTTCCGCCTGACTCCCGGCAATGAAGTTCGTCTGAAAAGCGCTTACATCGTAAAGTGTACGGGATGCAAGAAAGACGAGAACGGCAACGTGACGGAGGTCTACTGTGAATACGATCCCATGTCGAAAAGCGGCATGCCCGGTTCGGACAGAAAAGTGAAAGGCACACTCCATTGGGTGAGCTGCGGACATTGCCAACCGGCCGAAGTGCGCTTATACGACCGACTTTTCAGCATAGAGAACCCAGGAGCTGAAGAACGCGATTTCCGTGAGTTGTTGAACCCAGAGTCACTGAAAGTCCTGCCCCAATGTTATGTGGAAAAATATGCAGCGACCAAAAAGCCGCTTGAATATCTGCAGTTCCAACGCATCGGTTATTTCATGATGGACAAGGACAGTACGGCCGAACATTTGGTATTCAATCGTACCGTAGGCCTGAAAGACACATGGAGTAAGAAAAACAAATAACATGTCGACAGAAGACCTCTCGTATTTTCAAGAAGAAGAATTCAAAAAGAATCTGGCTCTTTACGAGCAGATGTTACAAGGCGGTCAGTCGGTTTATCTGGAAGCAGACGAACTGACTGACATCGCCGAGTATTATCTCGTGCAGAACGACACGGACAAAGCTATGGCGTGTATCCAATACGCCCTGAACATCCACCCCGGTAGTATCGACCCTTTGATTTTCCTGGCGCGACAAAAGATGTTCAACGGCGACATCGAAGGTGCCAAAACCATACGCGACTGTATTACGGATCCCAACGACCGAGAAGTCATATTCCTCAACGCAGAATTGCTGTTGCGTGAAGGAAAAGAACAGGAAGCCACCACATACCTGTCCGAAAAAGCCGAAACGGAAGAAGAAGATGCCGCTTTGTTTGCATACGACACGGCTACACTGTTTTTGGATTACGGCTATTTGGAACAGGCAGCTCAATGGGGACAACGGGCGCTCGACATGGAACCGGACAACGAGAAGTTTCTGAAACTCAAGGCAGACCACCTCATCTCTTCCAATCGTCCGAAAGAGGCTATCGAGATATTAAATAGTTTGTTGGACATCAACCCTTACAACCTTAATGCATGGCACTCATTGGGCGAAGCCTATTTCGTATGCGAAGACTTTTCCAAAACCATGGAAACTGCTGATTTTGCATTGGCTATAGACGAGCACGACGCCCAAGCTCTTTTGCTGAAGGCCAACAGCCTGCTTCAACAACAGAATCTCGACGAAGCCCACCAACTTTATCTCCGATATTTCAAGGAACATCCGTCCAATGAAATTCCTTATCTTTTCGACGGGGTGTGCCTCTCCGCACTCGAACGCTACGACGAAGCCTTAAGCCAATTACTTAAAGCCGAAGAATTATCCCAAGGTTATTCTACGGAACAGCAACACATATATGCCAACCTTTCGGAGGTGTATAGCAGGCTACACGATACAGACAAAGCCTTTGGATATATCGACAAGATAAAAGAAATAAATCCGGATTACGAAGCAGACTTATACAAAGGGCATATCCTGATGCAAAACGAGAGAGAAAACGAAGCCCTCGAATGCTACAACACATTTATCCAAAGCCACGAAAACCCTTCGGAAGCTCATTTTCTCGTCGGCTTGTCTTTAGTGGAAAACAAACTGTACGAAAGGGCGAGAGAACATTTCTTGTATACGCTGAATCGCGATGCTTCACAAGACAAGGAAAGTCAAAAAGCATACGCCTATCTGGCCTATTGTGCGTTGATGCAAAACCGTTATCAGGAATTCATCGTCTTTCTGAAAATTGCTTGTGAAAAAGCTCCCGAAGCATTGGAATACACCGTGGGACGATTCATCCCGGAAGAAGTGGAAGCCAAGGATTTCTATCAGTATGTCTTAACTCACAGCGACATATTCACACACTTTAATCCGGATTCATCCGCCCCTGTAAAACCCATGTGAAAAGAAGCTTTCGCACCGTCTCTCCACATGGGCATATTTCCTGTCATTCGCTGAATTGCTTGATGCGTTGCTCTTCCGACAATTTACAGATGAGCAAAGTATCGTTCTTTTCTGCCACAATGAAACCATCCAGACCTTGTATTACGACTTTTTTCTCCTGAGTGGTATGAATCATACAGTTATGCGTATCATACACTGAAATATTCTTTCCGATACAAGCATTACCATAAGCGTCTTGAGGCGTATGCTCATGCAAAGAGCCCCACGTACCTAAATCACTCCATCCGAAGTTAGCCGGAAGCACGAATATCTCTTCTACTTTCTCCATGATGGCATAATCCACCGATATATTCTCACACTTCGGAAAATCACGGTTGATGGCTTCCTGTTCCTGCTCGCTGCCATATATGGGCATAAGCTGCTCGAAAATCTGCGCGATAGCGGGCTGATACACACGGAAGGCGTTGACAATCGTACTGACGTTCCACACGAATATTCCGGCATTCCAGAAATAATTATTCTTTTGGATATAGCGGCTTGCCGTGGCAAAATCAGGCTTTTCCTTAAAAGAATCCACCCGATAAATCTCCTTGTTACGTGCCGATGCAAAACCCAAGTCAGCCTGAATATATCCGTATCCGGTTTCCGGACGATTCGGCTTCATGCCCAAAGTCAAAATAGAGTCCGTCTCCGTCGTAAATGCCAAACCGGAAGTTATCACACGTTCAAACTCGGCCACATCCATGACGATATGATCGCTCGGCGTGACAACCACATTGGCTTTCGGATTCAACTTCTTGATACGCCAACTCACGTAAGCAATGCAAGGCGCCGTATTCCTTCGGCAAGGTTCCTTCAATATGTTAGATTCCGGAATTTCCGGTAACTGTTCACGTACAATATCCGCATAAGCTTCGGACGTCACCACCCAAATGTTTTCCGGAAAACAAATCCTTTTAAAACGATCCGCAGTCAATTGCAACAACGTACGTCCGCATCCCAATACATCGATAAACTGTTTCGGGCACTCCGGAGTACTCATCGGCCAAAAGCGGCTACCTATGCCACCGGCCATAATTACCAAATGATTATTACTTCTTTCCATGGTTCTATATTCACGAGAATAAGTTAAGTTACAAAATTACAACTATTTTTCTAATTCCATGCATAAATATACACGATATTTTCATCTTCTTTTTCCCTGTTTTATTTGCATTCAGCCAAACATTCGCGTACTTTTGCACATACAAATGAAATATACCACCGTTTTAAGCATTGCCGGTTCCGATTGCAGCGGAGGAGCCGGTATTCAGGCAGACATCAAGACGATTTCCGCTTTGGGATGTTATGCTGCCAGCATCGTCACGGCCGTTACCGTACAAAACACATGCGGAGTGAAAAACGTATATCCTATTCCGGCTCAAATTGTCAAGGAACAAATACAGGCCGTAACTGAAGATATGCAAATAGATGCCTTGAAAATAGGGATGGTGACGGACGAAGGTATCATTGCGGTCATTGCCGATTTCTTATCAAGCAATCGCCTTCCGACCGTCTTCGATCCGGTTTTAGTCTCAAGTAGTGGCTATTCTTTGGTAAAACCCGAAGCATTGCATGTCATGCGCGACCGCCTAATCCCCCATTGTACTTTAGTGACCCCCAACCTGCCGGAAGCCGAAATACTGTCCGGTATCCCTATCCGGAACATAGAAGATATGGCAAACGCCGGACGGCAGATCCTTACTTACGGTTGTCGGTCCGTATTAATAAAAGGAGGACATTTGGAAGGGGGCGATATGACGGATATTCTGGTCTGCGGCAATACTCCGGAAGACATCCACCGCTACCACTCCGCCAAAATAAACTCTGCTAATACCCACGGAACCGGATGCACGCTTTCTTCTGCTATTGCGGCTTACATCGGCCAAGGTGTCTCCTTACCGGAGGCTGTCGGTTTAGGGAAAAAATACCTCACGGATACCCTGTTTTACGGAAAAGACGTCACCATCGGAAAAGGACACGGCCCGTTAAATCACTTTTTTAATCCTAAAAAGCTGATGATTAAGTAAGTTTTTATTAAATTTGCAACCAGATTGATGAACAAACATACATTAGATAAGATTTAAATTATATGAAAGCATTTGTATTTCCCGGACAGGGAGCACAATTTGTAGGTATGGGCAAAGACCTGTACGACAACAATCCGCTGGCAAAAGAGCTATTTGAAAAGGCAAACGATATTTTAGGATTCCGCATTACGGACATCATGTTCAGCGGTACGGACGAGGAGTTGAAACAGACCAAAGTGACGCAACCCGCCGTATTCCTCCATTCTGTCATTTCAGCTTTGTGCATGGGAGAAGATTTCGCTCCTGACATGGTGGCCGGCCATTCTTTAGGAGAATTCTCCGCGTTGGTAGCAGCCGGCGCCCTGAACTTTGAGGATGGTCTGAAATTGGTTTACGCCCGTGCCATGGCCATGCAAAAGGCATGCGAGGCTGCCCCTTCTACGATGGCGGCCATTGTCGGCTTGGATGATGCCACAATCGAGAACGTCTGCGCGGAAATCAATACGGAAAACAATGTAGTGGTTCCGGCCAATTATAATTGCCCCGGACAGTTGGTCATCAGCGGCAATGTGGAAGCTGTCAAGGCTGCATGCGAAAAGCTGAAAGAGGCCGGTGCCAAGCGTGCACTCTTGTTACCGGTGGGCGGTGCGTTCCACTCGCCTTTGATGCAACCGGCCAAAGACGAACTGCAAGCAGCCATAGAGGCAACTACGTTCAATACGCCTAAATGTGCCGTATACCAAAACGTAGATGCACAGGCTCATACGGATGCAGAAGAAATAAAGGCTAACCTGATTGCCCAACTCACGGCTTCTGTGCGTTGGACGCAAGAGGTGCAGAACATGATTGCAGCCGGTGCCACGGATTTCACGGAGTGCGGTCCGGGTAAAGTCCTGCAAGGCATGATCGGAAAGATTGCCAAGGGAAATGATGCCGTGACAGCTCATGGTATTCAAGCCTAAATCAACTCGAACAGCTATCCCCTTGCCTCAAAAAAACGGCAAGGGGATTTTTATTGACGACTAATCCATTGATATATGAAAAACAAGATGATTATTTATCAGGTGTTCACCCGCCTTTTCGGAAACGACAAGACGGCATGCATCCCCTACGGTAGCAAGACTGAGAACGGATGCGGGCACTTCGCTGATTTTACCCAAAAAGCATTAACGGAAATCCAAAAGCTTGGAGCAACGCATATTTGGTATACAGGGGTCATTGCACATGCCACACAAACCGACTATACCCCATACGGGATTCCGTCCGACCATCCTGCCATTGTAAAAGGGAAAGCCGGTTCCCCATACGCCATTAAAGACTATTATGACGTAGACCCGGACTTAGCCACAAAACCCGAGAAACGGATGAAGGAGTTTCAAAACCTGATATACCGTACGCATGATGCCGGTTTGAAAGTCATCATCGATTTCGTTCCCAACCATGTGGCACGCCAATATCAATCCGCCAGCAGACCTGAAGGCGTGAAAGATCTCGGGGAAGAGGATGACCAAAACCTATCCTTCTCTCCTCAAAACAATTTCTATTACATTCCCGGACAACCGTTTCACCCTGACTTCGATCTGCAAGGCAGTGCACCGGTCCCATACGAAGAGTGTCCGGCCAAAGCTACAGGCAATGACAATTTTTCCCCCTCTCCCGGACGCAACGACTGGTACGAAACGATAAAACTGAACTACGGTATAGATTATTGTAACGGAGGGGGACGGCACTTCGACCCGATACCTTCCACGTGGTTTAAGATGCGTGACATTCTGCTGTTTTGGGCCGGAAAAGGTATAGACGGCTTCCGTTGCGATATGGCAGAGATGGTTCCTGTCGAATTCTGGGAATGGACCATTCCGCAAATCAAATGCCATTACCCTTCCCTTGTATTCATTGCCGAAGTATATAACCCGAACGAATATCGTAACTACATCTATAAAGGAGGATTTGATTATTTATATGATAAGGTAGGATTATACGACACGCTCCGTGGAGTCGTTTGCGGCTATGCCTCTGCGCGTCAGATTACAGGATGTTGGCAAAGCGTAGACGACATCAAAGACCGCATGTTGAACTTCCTCGAAAACCACGATGAGCAACGATTGGCCTCCGATTTTTTTGCAGGAAATGCAGAAAAAGGCCGCCCGGCTCTGTTGGTCAGCGCATGTATGGGGAGAAATCCCATGATGATTTACTTCGGGCAAGAATTAGGCGAACGGGGAATGGATGCAGAAGGATTCAGCGGCAAAGACGGGCGCACCACGATTTTCGACTACTGGCATGTAGATACCATCAGGCGATGGCGCAACAAAGGTAAATTCGATACCGATAAACTCACAGCCCAGGAACTTGCCTTGCAGGCATTCTATACCCAAGTACTTAGATTATGCAACAGAGAAAGAGCCTTAAGGGAAGGGGATTTCTATGACCTGATGTACGCCAATAACGGCTCGGACCTGTTTAATGCCGACAAATGTTATGCTTTTGTCCGACGTAAAGATAAAGACCTGCTGATTGTCCTTGCCAACTTCGAGGATTCCGAGAAACATACAGCAGTCAATCTTCCCCACCATTTGTTCGAACTTTTCCAAATCCAAGAGAAAGGAGAAATCATAGCAACCGAGCTTTTAAGTGGAGATAAAGAATGTATCACGTTCAACGCTAATCAATGTGTACTAACGGACATACCTGCATATAGTGGCAAAATCTTAAAAATTAAGCTTTAGTAGCTAAAAACTACCTGACAGGAAGTCCAAGGTCATTATTATAGAGTAAAGCGGGAACCTGCAAAATCACCAAATCCGGCGATTGCAGATTCCCGCTTTACGTTCTACCTTTGCAGTGACAGAAGAAAACAATATGCCATTAATAAACGATTAAACAAAACTACAACAACGAGATGAAAAAAATGACTATTTATTATGGTTCCACCACAGGAACTTGCGAAACCTTGGCCGCCAGTATCGCACAAGCACTGGGCATGAGTAACGACAACGTGCACAACGTAACAGAAATGACCAAGGAAGATTTGGAGAATAACGATGTGCTGATTCTCGGCTCGTCCACATGGGGATGCGGAGACCTGCAAGATGATTGGTACGACGGAGTAGAGATTCTGAAGAAAGCCGACTTGACAGGTAAAAAGGTAGCTCTTTTCGCTTGCGGTGACGGAGAGTCATACAGCGACACATTCTGCGAAGCCATGACCCATATCCACGATGCTTTGGCTGATAGCGGCTGTACCTTCATTGGGAAAGTCCCGACTGCCGACTACACGTTTACTTCTTCTACAGCCGTGGACGGTGATGATTTCATCGGTCTGGCACTTGACGACGTAAACGAGAGTGACAAGAGCGAAGCCCGAATTGCAAACTGGGCTAAGCAAATTGAAGCGGAAATGGCTTAAAGCATACTTAAAAACAAGTAAAGGGCTATAAGGTTGCGACCTGAATAATCATAGATTTTAGCTATTGCGAAATTTTAAATTATCACTTAATTTTGCAACCACAAACGAAACATTCACCAATGGACGCACTATCCGAGAGAAACAAACATACAGGGACTTCCGCCATGCGGGTCTTTGCCAACCACATCTACGAATACAAAAAAGGAGTTCGCCGGATGATTCTCTTTACCGTAAACGACCGATATGTCGGCGAAGCGGTCAAGCGCCTGAAAGCTGAAGATATTGATTTCGAACTACAAGAAGTCGGTAACGGACGTACGAATATCTTTTTCGGCCGTAGTGAATGTATCGAGGTGGTGCGGAGGATGATTACCCGCCCTTTACAACAACTCAGCCCGGAAGAGGATTTTATCCTCGGTGCCCTGTTGGGTTATGACATCTGCATGCAATGCGAACGCTTCTGCAAGCGGACGGCATGCACACAAAAAGTATCATAATAACCACTTTTCATACAATTTCTTTATATCGTTTTGGATTTAAATTTGGGATCAGGCTCTCGTGAGAGAGCCTTTTTCTATGTCTGCCCGTCTGCAAAACTATTCCCAAACCGTATCCAACAGTTTGAACACAATCCGGAATTGTCCGTCCTTGTAGCTCGTGCTGTTGATATGGAACCGGCCAATCTGTGCCGTATGTTCCACATGGGCACCGATACAGGCACAGACATCATAATCCCCCACTCTGACCAAACGCAAGGTATCCTCCGCAGCATCGGGTAATTTGTCGAGCGGAACGTTGTCGGGAACAGCATCACGCGATACGTAGGCGTACGTCACCGGTAAATCAGCCGCAATGACTTCATTCACTTTCCGAGCTATCTCTGCAATCTGCTCTTCCGTCGGCTCATCTGCCAAATCATAGTTAATCTTACTTTTTTTCCGCTCTATATGTGCATTCCTCGACCGTTCGCAACCGAACATCCTGACCATCGTCTGGTTCAGGATATGCTCACAAGTGTGCATCGGAGGATATTCCGCCTTGTTATGGGCGTTTAAAGTCACTTCCTTCTCTGTTGTCATTCGTTTCTTTTAATATATTTGTCGAATAAATCCATACGCAGTCCACCACATTTTACCTTTACGACGTGATGCTCATCCGTTAAGAAACAAGTAGGTGTGGCCTGCGCACCATATTTTATTTTCATGGGGCTGTCGTCCAACTTAAAATCTGATACGAAAATAAAATCAAAAGGAAATACTTTTTTAACCTCTTGCAGGTCCTTCAATGACCTGCATGGCCAATAGACCACAATCTGCAAATCCTCCAAAGAAGTTTGCCTCCGTAAAAGTTTCAATTCTTTACGACCATCTTCTCCCATGCATCCCAATCCTCCATAAAGCAGCAACACTGGTCTGCCCTTCAGCCCGTGCCAATCGAAGATATTCCCGTCATCCCGATAGCAAGGAAACTCCCAAAGGCTATCCCTTTCCTCAATCTGCCGCATCCGAATATGTTCCTGGATATTCCTTCCATAAAAAGACTCTCGCATTCCCGTGCCTAACGTATCTAAGATATGTACAAGCACTTTTTTAGGAATATCCAACCGACACATGTACAGGCGTTGCAAACCGCTGGGCGTAGAAGCATATTCCATGGCCAACTCCCGGTTCCTTTTCAACGTAGCATCATAAAAGGAATTAAAGGCCGCCTGCAAACTATCCTGCATCTCGGGATATTTGTCCCATAATGCAGCCATTTCCTGATGACGCTGTTCGTACGCTTCCCACAACATGCTATCCTTGCGCAGATACTCTTTCTCCCTCTCCATGTCCTGCGCAACCGAACTTCCCACCGAGAGACCCAAAAATCCCCAAAGGAACAACAAACTTTTTAACCTCATGATACCTCTTTACCTCCTCCGAATTACAGTTTTCCCCGTTCTTCCAGATAAGAATCCTTGAACCCCAGGAAGTACAGTACCCCATCAAGCCCCATCGTGTTAATGGACTGTTTGGCATTCGCCACCACACGAGGCTTGGCATGGAACGCAATCCCCAGCCCGGCTTCGGAAAGCATGGGCAAGTCGTTGGCACCGTCGCCCACGGCAATCGTCTGGGCCAGATGTACATGTTCCACTTGGGCAATAAGCTTCAATAATTCGGCTTTGCGGCGGCCGTCGACTATTTCACCTACATAACGTCCCGTCAACTTGCCGTCCTCTATCTCCAACTCATTGGCATACACATAATCTATGCCGTATCTGTTCTTCAGGTAATTGCCGAAATAGGTGAAACCTCCCGAAAGGATGGCAATCTTGTAACCATACTGTTTCAATACGAACATCAGGCGATCCACTCCCTCCGTGATAGGCAAATGCTGCGCGATATCCTCCATCACCGACACATCCAACCCTTTCAGCAAAGCCACCCGCTGGGTAAAACTTTCCTTGAAATCTATCTCTCCACGCATGGCCTGCTCGGTAATGGCTCTCACTTGCTCGCCTACTCCGGCACGGTCGGCCAGTTCGTCGATGACTTCCGTCTCAATCAAAGTAGAATCCATATCGAAACAAATCAGACGGCGCATGCGGCGGTACATGTTGTCCAACTGAAATGAGAAATCCATCTCCAGTTCACTGGACAACTTCAACAGTTTCGATTGCATGGCAGCACGGTCTTTCGGTGTCCCCCGCACGGAGAACTCGATACAAGCCCGTATGTTTTCCCGTTGTTCATCCAATGGAATGCGCCCGGTGAGACGCTTGATGGCATCGATGTTCAGCCCCTGTTCGGCCAACACCGAAGTGACGGCCTGTATTTGCAAAGCCGACAGTTTACGTCCCAGCAAAGTCAGGATATAACGGTTCTTGCCCTGCATGTTCACCCAGTCCGCGTATTCGTCTTTCTTCACCGGATAGAAACGGATGTTCACGCCCAGTTCCGAAGCCTTGAAAAGCAAATCCCGCATCACATGCCCGGAGTATTCCTCTGCCGCACGCACCAACAAGCCCAAGGTCAACGTATTGTGTATGTCGGCCTGACCGATGTCGAGTACCGTCACGTCATATCGGGCTAAAATCCCCATGATGGAAGAGGTCAGTCCGGGACGGTCTTCACCCGTTATTCTTATCAGTATCAATTCCGTATTCAAAGGTTCCATAGCTTTATATTCATTTAATGCCTGCAAAACTACACAAAAAAGGAGAAAACACAAAGGATACGGGCGGAATGCTTTCACATTACCACCCGTATCCTATATATAAAAGGTATAACCTTATGTCAGAAACGGAAACTGAGATAAACCCGGAAAGACTTCGTACGCATACGCTGCCTGAAGGTATCCACGAAATCGGACGCATCCATATCCTCGTTCTCATAGTCATAACCGTCACTTTCGTCGTTCACCGAAACGCCATGGTATTTCGTACCGCCCCAACGGCCTTCCACACCCAAGGATATGGCCTTCCATGCCACAGCCGCACCGAAGTTGAAGAAAGGCACAAAGCCATAGTACACTTCATCGTCCAACAACATGATGGAAGCCGAAGGCTGGAAACGGAAATAAGTGCTCACTTTCAGATGATGGATAGGATTCACCGTGATGGAAGGACCTATCTGCATGCCGTATTCAAACTGGTGACAGCCGAAATCCAAATCATAGTCCTCGTCCTCTTCCATGTCCCAACCGTTATCGAACGGATCATCGTATCCCCAACCGCATTTGAAATATTAAATATCAATAGACGGAAACAAATTCTATTCACAACAAAATCCCGTATATCTACCTATATATAAACGATTTACAAACAGCATTGAATCGAATTAAATTTAATGAGATTGAAATTATTTCGGGATAATTGGGAACAATTTGGGAACAATTCGCTAACTTTGCAGTGTTCAATCCAGAAATAAAATTGAAGATTATGAAAGTGACTGCATTTATACGGAAGACTGCCAAAAAGAACGATGTAGATACTAAGGCTACTATCTATTTTCGTTTGCGTGATGGAAAGAAAGACATCAAGGCAGCAAGCGAACTTGTTATCAGCCCGAACCATTGGAGTGCTGACCGGCAGGGCTATAAAGACCGTGTAGCTCTGGTGCCGGAAAACGAGAAGATGGACTTGAACCATAAAGTGCAGGCATTGACCCGAATGATTGAGAAAGAATACAAAGAGGATGCAGGGAGTGAATGGCTCGGAGAAGTCATAGACAAATTCCATCATCCTGAACAGTACAAGACAGAAGAAGAACTGGCAATAGAGAATCCACCTACTTTTGCCGAACTTTTCGATGAGTTTTTGGAGAAACACAATCTTTCGGAGGTACGGAAGAAAAACTTCCGTGTAGTAAAAAGGGCTCTCATGCGCTATGAATTGTTTGTCAGAAAAACAAGGCGTGGAATGAAACATTTTACCCTTGATATTCATACTACCACCAAAGAGACGCTTGCCGATATGTGGGATTTTATGGAGAACGAATATATGTATGCAGAAGAATATCCCGATATATACGAGACCATCCCCGAGAAACGGACTCCTCAACCGAGAGGGAAGAACACTCTCATAGACAGTTTCTCACGCATACGTACCTTTTTTATCTGGTGCTATAATCAAGGCAAGACCACCAATCGTCCGTTTGACAAGTTCCCTTTGGAAGAATGTCTTTATGGAACTCCGATTTATATTACCCTTCAAGAACGTGACAAATTGTTTGAAGCTGATTTGTCTGCTCGTCCACAACTTGCCATTCAACGTGATATCTTTGTGTTCCAATCTGTTGTAGGTTGTCGTGTGGGCGATTTTTATAAGCTCACAAAGAAAAACATCGTGAACGGAGCGTTGGAATATATACAAGAAAAGACACGCAGCCATAATCCCCGAACAATAAGAGTGCCACTGAATAGTGTTGCGAAAACCATACTTGAACGTTACAAAGATTACGCAGGCGCAACCCTGCTTCCCTTTATATCAGAGCAAAAATATAATCAAGCCATCAAAGAAGCGTTCCGATTGGCCGGACTTGACAGGGTTGTCACAGTGCTTAACCCACTTACTCGCAATCCTGAACAGAAGTATTTATATGAAGTCGTAACCACGCATACTGCCCGAAAGACATTCATTGGCAATATGTATAAGAAGGTGAAAGACCCAGACCTTGTTTCATCGGTATCAGGACACAAGGAAGGTAGCAAAGCGTTTCGCCGATATAGGGAGATTGACGAGGAAATGAAACAAGAACTTGTTCACTTATTGGACTAATAAGGGAAAGACTATGGCAAAACAAGATTTCGAACAATTCAAACAGGATGTTAAAGAATGGCTCCACAGCCATCCGGAAGAATATGACAGATTCGTTGCCGAAGTGAACAACAAATCAGCAACTGGTTTGCAAAAGGTTTTCAAATTAGGATGGAAACTCACCCCTCAAATGATGCGTAAATATCAAGACGAGTGTCATGGAGACCTTGCCGACGAACACCGTCTGCAAAGTTATTCGGCAGATGCCGATGCTGCAAGATTATTGGTTGGGGAGTTTCGCAATTTGCAAAACGATTCAATAGTTCCTGCAATGTTGGCATGGCTGTATTACGGCAAGTGCTATGAAACTATGGTTACTCAACTGGAAGCTGAAACACATAACCCAGCGAACAACTTTTTTGAGAAAAAGATAGCTGCTTTAATGATTAAAGTGGTCATCAGCAGCAGTATTCGTAACAATATGCGAACAAAAGAGGATTGGCAGAATTTCCGTCAGGAGAAAAAGGCTATTGAGGATGATTGTGTAGTAGAAACAACCATTGATAGATTGTCTTTTGATGATAAGCCTATCGAAGAAAAATCGTCAACAGGTGAGCAGCCATCACGCACATTGAAAGATTATCTTCACGGAAATCAAGACCAGATTTTGGAGAAGATAAAATTGAGAGTTTCAACGCAGCATACAGGCACCGATTTGGCACGATTGTATTTTGCCCTTCAAGAGGAAGAACTTCTGACAGGCTGTGATGTGACAACATTCCATAAGCTGCTTACCAATGAACTGCCGAATTGCGATTTGAAGACTGTACGGAACCTCCAAATTTCTATTAAGAAGTTGAATGACAGTACAAATAGAGGGAAAATAAAAGACAATGGTATTGAACGGTCGCTTATCAATGAGTGGAAAACTTACCTCACAGAAGCAAATAACTAAAAGTATGAACCTATTTAATTTAATGATATGGATAAAGACATCATCGCCCAAGAAATCAATGCCGAATATCTGAAAGGTTATATATACAACATTAGAGGTGTTCGTGTAATGCTGGATATGGACTTAGCCCAAATTTATGGCTATAGCACCAAAGATTTTAACCGTCAAGTAAAGAACAACATTGAAAAGTTTGAGCAAGACTTCATGTTTCAATTGTCCGATGAGGAGTGTGAAATCTTGAGGTGCAAAAATTCCACCTCAAGTTGGGGAGGTCGTAGATACAACCCTTATGCCTTTACGGAACAAGGTATATATATGCTTATGACTGTTCTAAAAGGAGATTTGGCAACCAAGCAAAGTAAGGCTTTGATTCGCATCTTCAAACAGATGAAAGACTATATCGTAGATAATCAACCATTATTGGGGCAAAGGGAGTATCTGCAACTGTCCTTGCAGACAACCCAAAACACACAAGACCTGCTTGATTTGCGCAAATCCCTATCAGCCGTTGATGACAAAGTTGCCGATATAATAGGTGCTTTGGGTAATGTCGTTACGAAGTCGGAACTGGCAAATGTCATGCTTGATTTTGGCAATCCTTCAGTAAGGAGAGGTTGGTTGATACTCAATGGGCAACCCGTTGAATCGGATTTAGCTTACCAACAGATTTATGCAACCGCCAAGAAAACGATATTTATAGTTGATAATTACATCGGATTGAAGACATTGGTTCTCCTTAAAGATGTTCCGGCTAATGTGAATGTTGTAGTATTCTCCGACAATATCGGTAATAGGTTACACCAAACCGAGTTTAACGATTTCTGCCGTGAATATCCCAATGTTACCATTTCGTTGCAAACATCTGGGGGAATATTCCACGACAGGTATATTGTCATTGATTACCAAACGGCTGATGAACAGATTTACCATTGTGGTGCTTCATCGAAAGATGGAGGCAATAAAGTTACGACAATTACAGCGGTTACGGATGGAGCCATTTATCATCCAGTTATAGACCAACTTGTTCAAAATCCAGTATTGACATTGAGATAAGACCATTTTCAAACGAACCAAATTGATTGCCTTACATTTCGTTCCTTTCGTTTATGATTTCAGCGAAAACAACGAAATGTAAATTATTGAATTATAACGAATTACATTTATACTTTTGCGCCATCGTTCCAATATCGGAGCGGTGGCGCAATCATTTATAATGCTGCCAAAGTGATTGTGTCGGACTATGGCAGCACATATATGCTATGACAGATTTAATGCAAATCATCTCCAATAGCACAGCTAATATCAAATTGGAGATTACGAGTGAAGACTTACGCCACTTCTCTGATGAACTTATTAGTCGCGCAGTGAATGAGGTGGCTGTTGCGCTCAAAGCCACCAATGAAGACAAACTGCTGACACGTGAGGAAGTCAAGGAAATGTGTGGCGTTTGCGACACCACTTTATGGCTTTGGAACAAGCGCAACTACCTGAAAGCAATCAAGGTGGGAAACAAAGTAAGATACCGTTTCTCAGACGTGAAGCGCATCTTGGGAGAAACCAATAAAATATCTGGTTATGGAAAAGATTGATAATGCACTTGTTACTTCTGCAAGTGGAGAAGTTGAGAATATTGAAGAGGAGTATGTCCGCATCGGCACAACCTTGTTTCGTATAATCAATCAGCCGATGATGAATGGGTCATTTCGCAAAATGCGGGTTGAATGGAAAATGAGTATATTCCGATTAGACCACGGTAAGGATGAAGCGGCACTCATTCCGAAATATGATGGATTTTGCACTATGCCAAGTCATACAGATTACCGTTTGAACGTGAATAACTTTTATAATCTCTATGAGCCAATAACCCACATTCCAAAAGAAGGCGAGTTTAATCATATACAATCCTTGATTGAACACATCTTTGGTGAGCAATGTGAATTGGGAATGGATTATCTTCAACTGTTGTATCTAAAACCAACACAGAAGTTACCGATACTTTTATTAGTGTCGGAGGAACGGAATACGGGTAAGAGTACGTTCCTGAATTTTCTGAAAGCGTTGTTTCAAGAGAACGTGACATTCAACACCAATGAGGACTTTCGGAGCCAGTTTAATGCCGACTGGGCAGGCAAACTGATGATTGTGGTGGACGAGGTACTACTCAACCGTAGGGAAGATAGCGAGCGATTGAAGAACCTCAGTACGGCACACTCATACAAGATGGAGGCAAAGGGCAAAGACCGCTATGAAGTGCAGTTCTTCGCCAAATTCGTATTGTGTTCCAATAATGAAAATTTCCCTGTTTACATTGAGCCAGAGGAAACACGCTATTGGGTAAGAAAGATTAGCAGATTGGAAAAAGACGACACCTCTTTTCTTCAGAAACTGAAAGATGAGATACCTGCATTTCTGTACCATCTACAACATCGGAATCTGACCACTAAAGAAGAAAGCCGTATGTGGTTTGCGCCCTTACTCATCCGCACGGAAGCATTGGAGAAAATCATCCGTTGCAACCGCAGTCGCATTGAACTTGATATGGCAGAACTGTTGCTTGACATCATGGACACAATGCAGGTGGATGTGGTAGATTTCTGTATCAACGACTTGTTAGCGTTGTTCAATTACTCTATGGTAAAGATGGAGCGTCATCAGGTGAGGAATGTTCTGCAGCAGTACTGGAAACTGGAGCCAGCCCCCAATGCGCTGTCTTATTCCACCTATCAAATATCCGTGCTGCCGGGACAGAAGTATTCTGCATCGTCCAAAAAGGTGGGACGTTTTTACACCGTTACCCGTGAAAAATTGAAAGACTATCGTTGAGATTGTTGAATATGATGAAATACAAGGAAAGAGAGATAAATAAGAGGGTTACTATTCAACAATACCCTCAACAAACTTCAACAAAGAGTTTTGCCTGCCAAAAAAGAAAAAAGATTGTGTACTGCATCTTTAATTTTCTTTTCCCTCTTTTTTTGAATCATCTTCAACAAAGTCAACAAAATCAACGATGGAATGAATAATCGTAAAACCCAACTTAGATGATATTCGTATGAAGAAAATAGAATTGATACAATCTATCAAACAGCAAGACCCGATATTGGCAAAAGCGGTCAGCAAAATGGTTGACTATATTCAAGACAAATGGGCAGCACCATATCCAAGCAAAGATCAGACGGAAGCGGTCAATGACTACCTCCGCTCTGTTCATGCGGACGGTGACGGAACAATGAACGGAACCGCCATAGCATACCGGAAGATTGCCACACAGAAGATAACCATCAATGCCATCCGTTTGCTTGACCATGGACAACTCGATCGACTGCAAGATGTGTTGGACCACATAGCAGCCGACAAGGAGTATTATATGCCAGAGAGAGGCTTCGGCATGAGGCGATAGTTTCTCTTTTGACGGCAGAGAGTTTTCCGCATAACAGCAAGAAAAGATTTACATAACAATAATAGAACAACGATGAACAGTAATATTTTCAACAGCATTATCCTGAGTAACGAACAAGTGAACTATCTGATGGGTGGCACGGCTGGCATCAATCGCCTTTCATGCCTTTATCAACTCATTCAGATGGTGACACGACAGATAGAAACCTCAAATGAGGTTGGGGAATCTACAACAGAATTGTGGGAAGTGAACATGTCAGAGGTGGCTCTATCCAAACTATGGAAGTGTGACCGAAAAACCGTCTCCAAGATGCTTGACCACATGAACAAATTGGGCATTCTTTCTTCTATACAGACAAGACGGGGAAGTGTTCACACTTTGCTCTGCATTTCAGCTTGGATTGTTGATGGCAAGAAGTTTGTCAATCCGTACTATATCCCCATCAACCAAAGAAGCAACTATGACAAGTCAAGTTCTTCTGCTTCCACAACCGCCTTCCCCAACAAAGAAGATCCTCCCATCAAGAATGGCGGTACTTCTCCTACACAACTTGCCAACAGTTCCTTTTCTTCCCTAACTTCAGGAAATGGCAATAATGGAGAGGAGGAAGATGTTCCACCGCCAAGCGTCTCTGACATGGAACTGGAGGCAGAAGCCAGAA
>ERZ839767.3200-NODE-3200-length-19273-cov-4.671714_pt1 | contig 19273 bp, 13 predicted proteins | sample MGYA00519879_ERZ839767 | MGnify/ENA primary metagenome ERZ839767 (study PRJEB31850, sample SAMEA3708852) | human gut metagenome | biome: human gut; feature: human-associated habitat; material: faeces | place: China | collected 2014 ...
AGAACGAATGAATGTTAAACTTTTAAACGAAACCACTTTTTAAAGTGGACTCATAGAACCATTCTTAAAGAGTTAAGTCATGCTAAAAGGAGAAAACATAAAAGGCTATAAAATCCTCGAGGACTTCAAGGTCGCTGGGGGAATGAGCAAAATTTCCTTTGCCGAAAAAGATGGCAAGACCTATTTCATTAAAGAATTTCTTGCTCCAAAATATCCCACGTCAGACAGCCCTGGAAGTGAACGTATCAAAGAGCAAAAAAGGAAAGCGTGTGATGAATTTGAAAAGCATCATCGTGATCTAAATAATGCCATTGGCAAATGTTGTGCAGGAACAGGAGGTAACCTAATTTATGCCATTGACTTCTTTAGAGATGGAACATCGTATTATAAGGTTACAGAAAAAATAGACATATCCTCTTTTCCTTGTGAAAGTATTTCATGCCTCCCATTAGAGAAAATACTACTAATAGCAAAATCCGCCGTTCATAGTATCAGAATTTTGCATGGGCTTAAAATTGTTCATGGCGACTTGAAACCAGACAATTTGCCAATTAAGGAAGCAGCCCGTGGATATGTCGTAAAGCTGATAGACTTCGATGACAGCTATTTTGAAGGGAATCCACCTCCTGATAGAGAAAATCTCGTTGGCACTCCGGAGTATTATTCGCCAGAGCAAGCGGCTTATATCATGGACGAAGATGAGGAGATTGAGGGGGCAACACTGACTTGCAAGTCAGACATTTTCACATTGGGCATAATCTTTAGCGAGTATTTCTCAGGGGAAAAACCTATTTTACCTCCAGATTATAAAAACACATGGACTTGTGTAAACAATGGGGGGGGCTATATCATTCAAGAAAAAGCTTCATCCACAGATTGATGGACTCATCAGAAAAATGCTCTCTTTGAATCCTAATGACCGTCCAAACATAAATGAGGTATTCAATGTGTTGAAAAATATCAAGCCTGATGAAATCACACCATCTTCGAAAAGAATGTCATCCGATGAACCTAAGAAGCCAAGTTTAAGGTTTGGTCCAGGGTTCAAGCCTCTTAGTTCTAAAGGAGTGTCTCCTGCTACAAGATCTACAACACTAACTTCAGAAGGAACAAGTAAAGAAGATATGGAATACAAACCAACACATTCAGGGCTGCGTGGATCCGGTCTAAAAATTGCCGATAAATAAAATGAGTTGGTTCTGTAATCTTTGCGAAACTGGGAACACAGATGATGTAGTAGAATGCGAAGTCTGTGGAGGTATCTCACCAATTCTATCTTATTTCACATATAAATATCAGGACAATGTTTATGCTGAATTAAAATGGGAAGCTGTAAATGCCAATGAAATAGAAGCGCTATATAATGGCCAGAGGCATAAAATAACGAAATGGAAGAAGGCTAGAATAAAATTAAATTGTCCTATGAGCATTGTTGCTATAATAGTAAAAAACAAAGTAGCAAAAAGAACGTACACATTTGGTATCAAATACAAAAAATGAGTTGGATCTGCAAACTTTGCGAAACAGTAAATACAGACGATGTCATAGAGTGCGAGGTCTGCGATGCCGTTTCCCCACACCTCAGTCGATTTGACTACGATGAGATAGTCCCTGACGTTCCTACTACCATCAGATGGCAGGCAGAGGATTGTGACTGTGTAAAATTGTCATATCGAGGTCATGTAACAGATGTCACACATCTAAATGCAGCTCGCATATTAGCAAAAAGTGATACCGAGATTACATTCATACTGAAAAATGATGTTACAGAACGCGAATACACATACGACGTAAGAGAACATAAGCCCCCTATTACAAGACTTAGATTTCTACGGAAAGAAGATAGGGATTTCATTAAGGAACTTTGTTCTGATGAGGAATTTGGCAAATATTTCACATTAGGAAAATATGGTGATGACATTAACACTTTCTTTGAAGCTACCCTCGATTCGTTTGCCAAAGGAATGGCATTTCCTTATGTAATAGAAACGATAGACTCTGAGCCTGTAGGCATGATAACTTGCCAAATAGAACTGAAAGATGGTGATACCATCGGCTACATTACATATTCTGTTTTGCCTGATTACAGAAACTATGGACTTGCGAGCGAGGCATTAATGAACCTGCGAAACGAAACGAAAGATGCTGGTGTTGAGATTCTCTATCTTGCCATAAGTACAACAAACAAGGCATCACGAAGGGTCGCTGAGAAATGTGGTTTCAAGTGCAAAGACCCACAACTCCAATTTGCAGATGATACGAACTCGGCAATAATGCTAATCTGGCAATATGTTTTTGCAGAACATATCAGCAAACGTGAGGTCATGGTAAAAAAGGTATTGAAGCATTTAGAAAAGAGGAATGCGACAAAGCTATAAGGCTGTTTAAAAATGCATTGAAATTCAAATGCCCTAAAAGATGTCCGTACAACGATGGGGCAACCTATAAGTATCTTGCAGAAGTTTTTGCATACCAACGAATGTACAAAAATGCATACGAATCATACCAAAAAGCAAAATCTCTTGGAGTGGAAGACTCCAAAATAGACAAAGAAATAAAATGGTTAGAATCTAAAATGTACTCATTATAAACTATATAACAAAATGGCAAAAGCAATTGGAATAGATTTAGGAACGACCAATTCAGTCGTTGCATTCAAGGATACCAGCGTCAGAACAATAACAACTGGTCCAGACAACGAGGAACTCTGCCGTTCTTGTGTCGCAATAGACAAGAAGACTGGTGAATTTGTTGTCGGTAACTCTCCTTACAACTCTTGGAAAAAGTATGCCCCAAATATTGTTGTTTCTGTAAAGAGACTGATGGGTGCTGGCATCTCTGACGAACAAGTACAAAAAATGAAAGTCCAAAAGAGTTTGTACCCTTATGGCATAGACAAATTGGCTGGTGGTACAGACGAATCTGTAGCAGTAATTCTCAATGGAAAGCAATATACCCCTGAGCAAATAAGTGCCCAGATACTTCGTCAACTCAAGGAAGATGCTTCCGTCAAATTGGGCGAAATTACACATGCCGTCATCACTGTTCCTGCATATTTCAACGAAAAGCAAAAGACGGCAACTAGAAAGGCGGCAGAGTTGGCAGGTCTAAAAGTACAGCGTCTGCTTGCCGAACCTACGGCAGCAGCCATTTCATATGGTGTAGACAAAATGGGAAAGGATGAAGAAAAAGTATTCCTCGTATATGATTTCGGTGGCGGAACATTCGACCTTTCAATCTTAGTTGCATCGGGTGGCAATTTCATTGAGTCTGGCACCGGCGGAGACAGATGGTTAGGCGGCGACGACATTGACAAAGCTCTCATGAACTATGTGTTTGAGCAAACGAACAAAGAACAAAATGTCGATGTACAGGCACTGATTGATGCATTAGACGACAGAAAGCGCTTTGCATTCCAAGGCGAGTTGAAGAAACAAATTGAAAGTGCCAAGAAACAACTCAGCAACTCAAAGGCTGCAAGCATCGAAATCTTTGGAGAGCTTGAGACCGAAGATGGAGACATTGTTGACATCGAAGTCGGCATTACAAGGGATGAATTTGAAAATTTGATTCGCCCTCTAATTCAACGCACTATCAATCTTGTTGACGAGTTGCTGGATAAGACTGGTTATCCCATTGAGACCATTGACAACATTCTGCTTGTTGGTGGCTCTTCGTGCATTCCCCTTGTTAAGAATATGCTTGTAGCCAAATATGGCGAAGACAAGATACTTTCTTCGGAAAAGCCAATGCTTGCTATTGCCGAAGGTGCTGCCATACTTGCACATTCCTTAAGCGACGAGTTTGAATGTCCTGAATGTGGCGAGATGGTACCAAAGGAATGCACCATTTGTCCTCATTGCGGAGCGAAGCTTGATAAGATGTCAGATGATGCAGGAGCAGAAGAGCCTCCAATTATGGTTACTTATACAACAAAGCATAATTACTACATCAAATTGGAATCTGGCAACCAAAAAATTATTGATGCAAACGAGTTATTGCCTTTTGAGGTAAATAAGAAATTCAAGACATCTGTTGACAATCAGAAAATTGTCGAACTCGTCATTTTGTCTGATGCAGAGGGAGGAACATTTGAGAAAATTGCTTCTGGCTTCTTCACTATCTCGGACAATCTACCCATTGATAGCAGCCTCACATTCACATTTTCTCTTACAGAGAATGAAGAGCTGTCCGCAAAAGTAAAGATAGACAAGTCTGGCAAGACAACTAACATTGTCTTAGGTCGCGGCAACAAAGACTCCAAGTGTCTTGGCGCAATCTCTGATTCTATACAGGGAATTCTTAGCGATAGTTCCATCAGCGACAACAAGAAAGCTGAATATATGTCCAAGGTACAAGAAAGTATCGAGGAAATATCCAAAAACAACTTCAAAGAGGATGCCAATGAATGGCAAGACATTGAGAACAAAATAAACCTTGCCCAGAACAATGCCCATGCACCAGAAGAAGCCGACAATTCCGTAAGTCTTGTTATAGCAAAAATACTTCTCGGCACATTCGACAGATTTATCGCTACCGATGATGAAAGCGAGATAAAATCTCTAATCTCCAAGGCTGAGTCTTCAAGCAACCCGATGGAGAAGGTTGTGTCATTGAAGAAACTTGAGAATCTGACAGAGAAATACAGCTTGTTTACCACAATCTTCATGTTCAAGCTTGTGGCTATGAGCGATTCTGCCGTCCCTGCCATCGCAGCACAGGCAGACAAAGCATATAATGACATGATGAACGCATTAAATCGCCATGATGTTGATACTGTCAGAAATTTGATTTCCTACAATTCAAATGTCCTCAATAGCATGAGTGGCGGAATAGATATTAAGACAGCATTAAGAGGTTAATCATGAACGAACAAATAAAATGCCCAGTTTGTGGTAAGGCTGGTATTCCTGATTACCACAAAGAAAATGTGGTGTGCTCCTGCTGTGGAACTGATCTCTCTATTTATAAGATGTTGTCAGATTCGCAAGAGCAGTCTACTCCGAACAATACGAATAGTAAAATAAGGAAAATAACTGTGGCGGCTTTAGCTGCCATAGCTATTATTGTCATCGTTGTTTTATGTATCCTAAGACAAATAGATATCAGCAACGCACGATCCGAATTAAAAAAAGAAAACACATTTCTAAGAGACTCTGTTGCTACGCTTGCCTCTAAGTTAGAAGAAGCCAACAAAGAAATAGAAAGTCTTGAAAAACAAATAGAGAAAGCCCCATCTTCCGAAAATATTTACATCGTAAAGAAAAATGATTCTCCTTGTAAGATTAGCTGGAAACTTTATGGTACAGAAAGCAGATATAAGGAGATTGAGGCTGTCATCACAAAACCGCTCCAACCTGGCGACACATTAAAACTTAAATAGCATAATATGGGACTCATATCTTGGATTAAGAGCATATACTACAACAACAAGCTTGACAATGCGGATCGTAATTATCTTGCTGGAGACATTTATGAGGCAGAAAGTCTTTACTTGGATATTCTATACACCCAGCCTGATGCCGCAGAACATTTGGCAAAAATGTATTTTGAGGTCGGCAAGTCAAGCAAGAACGAACTTACTTACTTAGACAAGTTGAGGTCGCTACTTTCTGATACTTCATTTGGCAAGGAAAAGGTGTCTTCTTACTTGGTTAGGCTCGTCTTGCATATTGAGAGAACTGCGGATGCCTTATTCAACAACCACGATTATACCAAAGCATCTAAATATTTGAAGGCAATAGAATGTGATAACAGAGGCAACACTTATTTTGCCAAGAAATATAGTTTGTATACTTTTTATGCCAACCTTTATACCATTGAGTATGAGTACTCTTACGAAACATCATTGGACTCGGTCTATGATTATTGTAAATCTGGCGTAAATAAAGACATTGAAGAAGCCATTGTTACAACCGTCCAAAGATTACATACGACCAAAAAACTTAGCCGTGCTTTCAGATTGGCTAATTGCTTGGCTAAAAAAGACAATAAAGACGCAATAAAAGAATGTGTGTCTATTGCATACGACATATACAAATCAGGAAAAGATACCGACAAGAACATAATTAACGAGGATGTTTTGCTGGATTATATTTCCAAGAACAGCTCAGACAATCTTCTCATTGGATTGAAATTATTTGCGCCTTTCACAGACAGATATAAAAAACGATACGTTGAGGTAAGCTTAGCGTCCATTGCTTCTGAAACCGACTCGTCGAAAGCATTTGCTTTGTTCAAAAATGCCTGGCAAGTTACTCCTGATGTATCTCTTATCCAAACGTTCGCAAAACCATCCTCAAAAATATCTTCTAATATATTTGAATACTTTGTACAAAATACAGGTGAATTGGATTCTAAAGAGGACTGCATAAATGCACTTCTCAAAGAATTATCCAATTATGAGAATCAAAATTATGCATTAGATCTGTTCGAGAAGTTCCATAAACATGGCATTGATGTCGAAAAATATTACAAGGATGTTGTAAACAAGATATATGCAAATGAAGATTGTGATAATAGGTATAAATTAAAGGTTCTATATGAGGCTCACATTCTCTTTGATGACGCAGAGCTATATGTAAAGTTCGTATCAAAAGGCATCGAGACTATAAGGGCGGAAAATGAAGAGACACAGGCTGTCTCATGTTTTTCTGAAGTATGGTCTATAAACCCGGATTTAGCTTTTTTGGACACATTTGTGGCCGAAGAATACAAGTACTACAAAGCAATCATTGAATTTCTTATAGAAAAGAGCCACATTTCTAAATGGAATAAACATATTTTTTCCCATTTTTGTGACAATGTATTCGCCTTTGATGATTACAAGTATGCCTTATTAATTTTTGAAAGACTGCATGACAAAAAACTTTCTGTACAAAAGCCATATGTCGCAACTGTCCTCAAGGCATTGCCAAAGTTAGACACAGACACAAAGTTGTCCCTTGTCAATAAGTCATTGACGATATTCCATGACAAGTATCTCATAGACGAGAAGTTGTCCATTGCGAATGTATATTTATCGCATGGCAATTATGAGAAATCCGAGAACACCTTAAAGGAACTTGTCGGACTGCATATAAACGCAGAGCCACAACTTGCTTCACTCTATTATGAAGAGGCAAAGAAAACAAGGTCGTTAGATAGCAAAGAGAATTTTATTCTTAAAGGATTATCTTTTAATTCTGAACATTCATCTCTTTTTTCAGAAGAAGGATACAAAACAATATTCAAAAAATTGCTGAGAGCATATAACTCATTGATTGAAAAATATTGCTCTACTAATGATTTCGACAATGCGTACAGACTTTGTTTAGGACTTAAGCCTTTTTCCAATGATTGGTTTGACAAGTGTGCCGAGATAAAATTGCTTGCAGTGTCACAAATTAAAAATGACGGATCCAAGATAAAAGAAATACGAACATTTTTCAACACATTGGAGTCAGATGGCATAAACCTTAAAACTGTCCATACTGAAAACATCTGTTGTCTTTGGGATGATTTGAGCTGCGCTCAAATCCAACTTGCACACACATTACCTTATGCAGAATGTGTTGTAGCGCTAAATGATTTTATTTCTTATGTAGAAACACATTGTGAAAAGACCAAGAGCAATGGCACCCTAAAGGGTGTAAAAACAGAATTAGCAGCCTTACATAAGAAAGAAGGATATAAATACGAGCAAGAATCAAAGTATCTTGAGGCCACAAATGTATACGATGCACTATATGGCATTGCTGACACTAGAACTAAGTCCTGGTGCAAAATTCGCAGCCTCATTTGTCTGATAAAACAAAACAAAAATGTTGACGAAGATGATGTTCGCAAGTCTTTAAGTTATGTAGGATTTGCCAAAGAAAAGAAAGACCTGTCCTATCGTTATGGAATATGGCTTATCAAGCATTGTGGCGCAAAAACAGCTTCTCGTTTCGTAAATGATTTTCTTTCAAACGAGAATGAATTGGTTGACTTTTGCCATAATTCTTACATAAAAGAGGCAGAAAAGACATTGGCAGACCTCAACAGAAAAATCAGCAGATTAAAGACAAGAGAAGCGTCATTGGAAGAAGCACAAAATTTGGCTGACAACCTGAGTAGCTACGACCATCAAATATCCACTTATTTGCCTGATGTCCATGACAAAATAGAATCATTGCGTAGATTGATTACATCATATATCCTATCCAAATGCTTTGAGGAGGAAAATTATGAACTGGCCATGAAATTGCTCAATGAATCTGGTAAGAATTGGTATGAAGATAATATATTCTTCAGAAATGTAGCGATTGTATGTCTTGGCATGGCTGAGACCGATAAAATTAACCGAGAAAATTATAAATTAATTATCTCGTATTGGTTAACTGCCGTATATCGTGACCAGTTGTTCGTAAGTTCTTTGGACTACACAAGTTGGGACGACACCTACACTTTCACACTTGAGAACTCTTTGGGAGGAAGTAAGGCTGACGCTTTTGGCTCACTCCCTAAAAATGTGAATTTTGACGATCCTATTGACGGCTCTGTCATCCCCATTGCTGAAGTCCAACAAAGTTTGCTAAGTCGTTTTGAGTTTGCCTTGAACGACAAAGACAATGCCTTTGTATCTTTCTATGAGGAACAGAAAGATGCCATGAATTCCTTGGTGAATTTGAACATGGATCATCCATGCTTCATAGCGGCGCCTTACCTTGCTAACACGAATAGAAAATGTAAGGCTGAAATTAAAAAGACTTTGGATTATGAATATGAGAATTATGGAACTGAAAATATTCTGAAAGTTGGTGTCCTCTATAATATAACCACAGGTAACTATAAGAGGTTTAAAGATGCATCTGACTATGCAGAAACATGTGTGACTGCGGCAAAATCCATGTCTGTCACAAATGTAAGGAATGCGTTTACAAATGACAGAATGGATGCCATTCATGAGTTCTCTGGATTATATAAGTCGTTCTCTACGCAAATTCAAAATGTTTTGACCAATGTTACAAAAGACGATACGACACCATATAACAATGTACTTAACGTCTTTTCTATAATATGCGATGCTCTGCATGACAACACCATGTCTTACATATTTGGAAACTTCATAAACCAAAGCGTTGTCAGCAAGCTCAATGACAACAGCTTGGACTTAGCCTCTGGCTTGAAAGATTTGGTTACTGCGTACCAGGTTGCGAAATCCTGCACACAGCTCAAGAATAATATTGGCAATGCACTGGAAGCACTAGTGGGCAAGTATGCAGCAGAAGCAAATAACGTTGATTTAACCACAATAAAGAAAGTATTGCAAACCTTTGGAACTGAATTTGAAGGTAATATTGCAAACACCTTAGATGAGCAACTTGTTTTGCTTGCAATAGCAACAGGACATACTGATGCAATTAATTACCTAGCATCTATACCAGCAAAGTCTGCAACGCTTCAAACGAAATTGGATAACCTAAAAAGCAAAGCCAAAGAGGTTTCTGTCAACATGGAACTAAGCAAAATTGTTGAGAAGGTGAACAACAAGACGATAGCATACCATTTAGCCTTACAGAGGGTTTATGACATATACAAGGTAAATCAAAACAATTCTCGTGTTTGTGACAACCTTTGTACATTGGTAGGCATATGTATCAGAGAATATGTCATTCCAGATAAAAAAACAAAATCTATGGTTATGAATGTTTTTAATGGTCTCAAATACAACAAGAGTAAAACTTATAAGACAAGTGCACAGGCTCTAAAGGCAGAAAGACAAGAGATACTTAATCAGCTTCCATGGGAAGCAAGAACTCTTTTTACTGGCGGCACAAGTTTAAGTTCTACGCTAAATGCAGAAGGAGTGAAACTTAAATACGCATTACAATTATATTTAGATTTAGCATGATATGAAGAACCCTTATATAGTTTTGGGCATCAGCCAAGATGCCAGCAAGGTTGACATTGTAAAAGCCCAAGTAAAAGCCTTGCGACTGAAAAAATTTAATCCAAAGGAAATAGCTTCCGCCCAAATGGAACTAAGAAATCCCGCACGGCGTTTAGCCGTTGACTTTACGTTCCCAGTTTTGGAAAACAAGAATGAATTTGATACGATATCATCTTTAATCAAGAGCAATGATATCGACATCAACAAATTAAATGCAGACAAATACAAATCATAATATGATAGAAACAATAGAACAAAAAATATCCGACATACTCAGAAACAACAAAGCGTTATCTAATCAGATAGAAGAAAACCAAAGAAAAGAAGAACAGCTTTTGGACGAGGTGTTCCTTGATGCAATATCTGTTCTTGATGTTTTCTCACGCGAGGAGAATGTCATAGCCGACCATGGATGGAATCAGTCGGAGGATAGCCAGAAAGCAATAAAGAGATTTCTAAATGTAAAGAAGAAGCTCTACTCTATGCTCGCAAAACATTCCGTCAATAAAATTAATTTTACTGACGGAATGTCGCAGGATGACTGTTGTGTCATAACCGATACGGAGCCTGTTTCTGATAAGCCAGATGGATATATTATATCTGTTGAAAAAGATGGCTATACAAGAAATGGACATCTTTTAAGACGGGCGGAGGTCATTATTGTCAAAAATTAGAAAGCGTTAAAAATCGACATCACCGCACGCAACCCCACAACACCAAGTTAACGGATATTAATCAATAAAGCATAGCGCAAGAGGCATTGTTGGACTAAACTTGCGGAAGAGAAAACTCTTCCAACTAATGGGAACTTTATGGTATCAATTCTGTTTGATGTCATAAAGTTCCTTTTGATTTACAGACACTTACAAAATACATACTGGTTCAAGCGTGGGAATCTGTTCTGCCTACCCCAGCTTTCAGGCTCTCGCATCGCCCAGTCCATAGGATAAGCAACGCCAGTCAGCCCACGCCTGTATGGAGAACACTCACACAAGCAAAGGGTTAATTATACATAAACCAATCACTCGATACGAATGCACACTTCATACCACGCAGACGCTTTAGTTGCTGTTATCCTCTATGGACATTTGAATTTGCGAGATTCGAAAGCTAGAAGATTAACGCATGAAAACGTCTTTCATTAATATATATTACTCCCCGCCAACCCATAAAGGCTAACTGGAGCAGGACAAAAATAGGAAGTATTAAGGAAAGCGCCAAACATTTGCTCAAATACTTTCGGCATTACAATTTCAACTATAAAAAATACACCTATTTTAATAGATATGGTTGTCTGGTAAACAACGAATCTATCATTGTAAAAAACAATAGAGATATATCTCGAACCTCCCGAATACGCAGCAAAGAGTAACCTGTAAACTTATTTCACGCTTACTTTTTTATCATCCTGCGAAAACAATCCTTCTGAAATCCTTTACTGATAGTTGTTTCAGCATTATGCATAAATACAAAACCAAATTGTGCACAATTCCACTTAGGATTTGTGCACAATGGGTAAGTCAATTTGTGCACAAAACGACCTTGCGTTTGTGCACAAAAAATTCATGTAAAGGTATTTCTTTATCGAAGCTGCGATTTCATCCATTCAATGGATTTACGGTTACTCTCCGGAAAGCGCCAATGGGAAGAAGTCGGCGTAATCACTACTACCTTCGGTGCTGTAACGGCATTGACGGCCGCTTGGACAGAAGTCGGCGGACAGGTGTTATCGTTATAACCGAAAGAATAGAATCCGGGGATGGTCAACGTACGGGCAAAGTTTACCACGTCATAGTAGGCCAATGTCCGGCAGGCGGTCTCCGCATCTACCGTTTGTTTCTGCTCCTTACCGGGGACAAACAGGCGGGGCCAACCTCCGGCACGTCCGTTCAGGAAGCCCGGCAAATCGCACAAGGCGGGATAGAAAGCAGCCATAAAGTTTACCCGTTTATCCAGTCCCGCGGTGACAATGCTCAATGCACCGCCCTGACTGCCACCGCACACTCCTACATTCTTTCCGTCGAATTCCGGCAAAGAACAGAGGTAATCTATCGCCCGGACACAACCTAAATAGACATCCTTATAATAATAGGTATCCCGATTCTCCATTCCCATATACATATAATCGCCCCATTCCGCCTGTTTGGCTTTCATCTCCTCGTCAGAAAGCATTGGGGAGAAGCCATGAATCTCTATAGACAGTGTGATAAAACCTTCTTTTGCATACGACGAGGAAGCCGAAGTGCGCTTCACTCCTGCGCCGGGAGGAACCATCAGTACCGGATATTTTCCTTCTGCACGGGGCTTGGAGAGGAAGCCGTAGAGATAACGGCCTTTGCGGGAACATTGCAGTTTGACAAGCGAGACTTCCACCTCCTCTGTAGAGAGTTGAGGCAGAGGAGTGACTTCTGCATTCATCGGAACTTTAGCCGCCTGTTTCATGGCTTTCGACCAGAACGTACCGAAGTCTTCCGGCATTTCAACTACCGGTTGAATCTTCTCAGGAGAAAAAGCAACCTTCAATGATTCCTTATAGTTTTCACCGTTAAATGAGAAACGGACATTACAATACCGGAAACCGGGAGCCTGCATCGTGCCAAAAGGAATGATAGCCTCCCCCTCATGAAAAGTGGCCGTTCCTTTCTTATCCACCGGCAACATATCATTACCTGCCTCAAAAGAGACTTCCACCTTATCGAGAGGCACTCCTCCGGCAAATCCTAAAATCTTTACCGCAGCCTCTTCTCCCACAGCATAGCAACGGTCGGGATGGGTAGTTGTAACGATGTAATCGAAATAGGCAAGCGGGGCTTTGGTTATTTGGGCAACCAAAGTATGGCACCAACTAAATGCCAACAAAAATACAATAACAATGTTTTTCATATAGGTACGATTTAGAAAAGTCCGCCTATTGCAAATATACGGGAGATAACTCATTCCCTCTACTTACCATCTATCCAGACCTTTAAATATAGAATATTCACTAATCAGCACATCCTCCGAAAGAATTAACATTCAATTAAATGGTTATCTTAAACACCACAGACCGAAAACGATTAATGCTTCCAACATACGGACACTTTAAGAGCCTAACAGAAATTGATTCTTTGAATCAACGAATTATATTCTGTAGATTGACTACTTACAGAAAGTAGCACAACAGTCCAAAGTTAGCTCTTTACTTTCCCGAAAGAATTACTTCTTTTCAGAAGCATCTATCTTCGGTTTCTTCAAATCCTCTTCCCGCTTCTCGGCCATCTTCTCTTTTCTACGGAGCAAGAACCACAAAAGCGCAACGATGACATACGAAAAGCCTATGGTGCAATACTTTTCCGTATCACTGATTTCAGTATTACGGGGAAGGAAATAGATAGCCATACCTGTAGTGTAAAGAAGCAACAGTAAAGGCAACCAAACAGAACGTTTATATTTTTTCATACGTAGAGGTTCGTTTTTTATTATACCAAATTATAAATAATATCAATGCCAGCAAAGAGCAGCCTCCACCTAATATATAAGAAATGAGGGGAGGTAAGGAAAATCCTTCACCCGCAATGCAAATATAGGTAGAACAAACGCATGTCATAAATAAAGCAGGAACTAATGTGATAAAATAGTTCTTTTTAACATGCACCAGATAAACGGTTATCGCCCACAAGGTAAACACCGAAAGGGTTTGATTACACCAGGCAAAGTAACGCCATATCACTTTGAATCCTTGTGCATCGGCCAAACTATAACATAAAATTCCGGCTGTAATGCAAAAGAGAGGAATACATATCATCAAACGCTTTGCCACACTACGTTGCTCTATATGGAGAAAATCGGCAACCATTAAACGGGCTGAACGTAAGGCCGTATCGCCACTTGTAATCGGCGCCGCCACAATGCCCAATATAGCTAAGATACTTCCAAATGTGCCTAACCATTCCACTGAAATATGAGTAGCTACATAGGAGGCCACGTTGGCCACCTTCGCTCCGTTTTCATCGACAAACTCGGTTCCGTATTTGCCGAAGAAGTAGGTAGCTACCGCCGCCCAAATCAAAGCCACAATTCCTTCGGTCACCATGGCTCCATAAAAAATGGGGCGACACTGTTTCTCGTTTTTCATACAACGAGCCATCAATGGCGATTGTGTTGCATGAAAACCGCTAATGGCTCCGCAGGCGATGGAGATAAACATCATCGGGAAAATAGGACTCGTTTCATATTTCGTGCCGAACCCGTGCCACATCTCGGGCAAATCCGGCTGATGGATAAATAGGGCTACCAGCAATCCCAAGGCCATAAACAGCAAAGCAATAGCAAACAAGGGATAAACCCGGCCGATGATTTTATCAATCGGACAGAGTGTAGCCAATATATAATAAAGGAAGATAACAATCATCCAGAAATAGGCATTCATCCATACAGGAGTCATACCGGACAGCAGTTCGGCCGGACCGGATACAAACACAGCTCCCACCAATACCATTAATACCACAGAAAATACGGTCATCACCTTACGGGTACGGTTTCCCAGATAACGTCCTATCAGTTGCGGCAAGCTCTCTCCATCGTGACGAAGAGAAAGCGCTCCACCAAAGAAATCGTGTACGGCTCCGCCAAAAATCGTTCCGAAAACAATCCACAAATAAGAAGCCGTACCAAACTGCGCTCCCATAATAGCGCCAAATATAGGACCTAACCCGGCAATATTAAGAAACTGAATCATAAAGATTTTCCAATTCGGAAGGACTAAATAATCCACTCCGTCCGCTTTCGTATAAGCCGGTGTCTTCCGATTAACATCCGGCTTAAATACGCGCTCCACAAATCGCCCGTAAATAAAATATCCTCCTATCAGGAACAGGAGAGCCAAAGTAAATGTAATCATAAAGTTGTAGTTTTTCGTGCTGCAAAAGTAACTATTTATAAGAAAACAAGGATTATAACTCACAAAAACTTTATGCAAATATTTAATAGTTGCTGAAGAAGGTTCTCTTTGTTCAGAAGGTAAAGGAGGTAAAGGAGGCAAAAGGTGAATGAAACGATACTTCCTTTACTTCTCAACATTTTTATTTCCTTATATGAGAATCTAGAAATTATCCTATACATTTGCAGAAAAAACAAGAAATATGTCCATGACCACTATATGCCGCAAGGCTTTTACCAAAGTTTTTCTTCTCTTATTCGTTCTTCATCCGTTTATCCGGACCTCGGCACAGGAGATGCCTTTTGCTCTATCCAAAGCGTCGCAATATCCCAAATATGAAATGCGGGCTGTATGGATTACGGTTCTAAGCGGACTGGACTGGCCGAATACCAACGCATTGTCTCCGCAAAGCATCGCCAAGCAGAAGAAAGAGATATGCGAACAGCTGGACCAGTTCAAAGCGGCCAACTTCAATACAATACTGATGCAGACCCGGGTTCGGGGAGACGTGATTTATCCCTCTCAAATAGAACCTTATACAGATGCCCTGACCGGGACTTGCGGAAAAGACCCGGGATATGACCCGCTTGCTTTTATTATAGACGAATGCCATAAACGGGGCATGGAGTTTCATGCGTGGGTGGTAGCCATCCCTTTGGGAAGCGATAAACATATAAGAAACCAGGGCAACAAATCCATTGCCCGCAAGAAACCTTCTATTTGCATGCATTACCGGGGATATTGGTACTTGAATCCGGGACATCCGGAGGCGAAAGAGTATCTGTTTTCTGTTGTAAAAGAAATAGTTACCCGCTATGATGTGGACGGAATCAATTTCGACTATATCCGCTATCCGGACGGACGGACACGGATTCCCGACCAATCTACTTTCCGTAAATATGGAAAAGGAAAAACGCTGGCACAATGGCGCCGGGACAATATTACCGAAATGGTGCGCTATATATATAAAGGTGTAAAGGAGCTAAAACCATACGTAAAGATTGGAAGTTCGCCTCTTGGAAAATATAGAGATACCAACCGGTATTCTTCCCGCGGATGGAACGCTTACAATACCGTATTCCAGGATGCACGGTATTGGCTGGAAGAGGGAATTCATGATGTGATATGTCCGATGGTCTATTTCAGGGAAGAGAACTTCTATCCTTTCGTGTTGGATTGGAAAGAGAATAGCAACGGGCGCATCGTGACACCGGGGCTCGGCGTTTATTTTCTGGAAGAAGCCAATTGGCCACTCAGTGATGTAGAGCAGCAAATCTATTTCACCCGTAGTGCCGGCGTCCCCGGACAAGCTTATTTCAGGGCTCGTTTCTTGCTAAACAATGTATCGGGATTGTTCGATACCATTAAACGGGAAGTATACCCTTACCCGGCATTGGTTCCCGCTATGAAATGGCAGGACAGCATTCCGCCTACCCATCCGGCGAACCTTGCCGTAAAGGAAGAAAACGGGATGTTAACACTGTCGTGGGATGCTTCGCAGGATAATTCCACACGCTCGGCTAGCGATACAGGCATACGATATCAGGTTTATGCTTCCTCCACGACACCCGTCGACATTACAAAGCCTCAACATCTGCTGGCCACCGGATTAAAAGAGACACATTATACCATCGAGGCGGAAAAAGGTAAAGGGGTTCATTTTGACGTAACGGCAGTAGATTGTTACGGAAATGAGAGTCTCCCGGAAAAGACGACCGCTTCTATGCAGCAACAATCCTCCACAGGTTTCTCACACATCGTTGCCGTACCGGAGATTCCCGAAGCTCGCTTCCTGATTGTATCGGATGCATACGGAAGGGAGCTCCTTAAACAGCCGTATCAAAGGGAGCTTAATACCAGCAGACTCGAAAAAGGAGCTTATACATTAAGAATTACCGATGCTAAAGGAGTCACTTTAAAGAAAGAAATGTTTCTAAAAGTGGAGTAAAAGGAGTTTGGAAAGTGAGACTGCGCTATGTAATGAATGTTAGAAGCAATCTTGAATACGAAAGATTCCATTTTAAAAGAAAAGCTTCTTGAATATGCAATAAGGCCATTATGAAAAACATCACTATATTAAAACCTATTTTGATTTTCCTTCTGGTACTTGGTGTTTTACACGAAGTACGTATTCGCTTTTTCTCGGAACCGGACAACGAGATTCAAAATCGGGAAGACCGTGCATTCTCAGACTTCCTCACTAATCCGGCAGATTCAACAGCTTCCAAGTCTTTATCAATCACAGTCGATTCGGCACGTTTCTCTCTCCAATGCCAAAGATGGGAAACGTTATCGGATAGTGCTAAAGAAAAACAATCTTGGGAAACTGCCTATCACTATTTACAGCAAAGCGGACAATACAAAGATTCTCTTCTTAAACAAGAAGAAACAAAAAGAAGCAGCTTATCACATCAATTGAATCATTTACAAACGGAGATTTCGACTCTGCATCAGGAACTAAGAAAAAAGAAGAAGTCTATCAATCTGTTTTTCAATCTGGGTGTTTGCTTTGTACTTCCTTTCTGCGGTCTCGTCGGATTCATTTTTTATCGCCGTAAAAAGCGGAAGCAACAAATGGAAAGAATGCAGCGAATCCAATACTTTCAAGACCGGAAGTACCGGGAAAGTATGGAACAGCTTGAACTTAATAAGCAGGAGATAACCCGATTAGAAGAAAGACTCCATCAAACAGAACTACAGGCCGATGCGGAACGGAACCAAACAATGACTCTACAAACAGAAATAGAGCGATTAAAGAATCAGAACAAACATATTGAACTTCAGAAGGTTCGGAATCAGGTTTCACTAGAGCTCCTGCATCAATCGGAAGTTTATCAATTCATATTCCGGAACATTGGAAACGTAAACGTTCATCTTTCCGAAAGACATTGGAAACAGTTGGGAGAAGATATCGACACGGTGTACGAACAGTTTACAAGTCGTCTATACGCCATTTGTCCGAAACTGAACGAAGTGGAACTGCATGTATGTTACCTGCTGAAACTCTCCGTTCCTTTATCGGACATCGCCCACTTCACAGCTCATCAGAAAAACTCCATCTCCAGCCTGCGTGAACGTCTTTATAAGAAAATCCACGGAACGAAAAGTAACGGTAAAGCTCTCGACCAGTTCATCCTCGATTTCTAACATTACAAGGTAGCTTTTGCAAAAAGCATATCAGAGCCTTCTCCTTTTCATCCCCGATGGCTAATATGACAAAATAGATTGTTTACAGGCAGCGATTCCTCTTCCATTTAGTTGAAACGTGTATTGTTCAGTAGAATGAAATTGTTATTGGCTGCAAAAGTGAATAACCTACGGAGTATTATTGGAATAACCTACGCAATATCATTAGCCAAGCCTACGCAATACCCCTTAGATAAGCCTATGGGACAACCTTAGCTAGCTTTACGCAATATTATGGGAAGAACCTGCCACTGGGACAGTTGTTTACAACATACAGTGTCGGCATGCGCTAACTTCATTTTACCAACAAAGTTATTGATAAACTTACTTTTCAATTACATCGAAGAAGAACCCGGTCAGCTTGTACAAAACTACCTAAAAACTGACTCATTAAACAATTGCGAACTTTTTGCGAACTCTATTCTTCGGTGCTTCTCCCCTTCCCGTTCTACCTTTGCGGTAATAAAACAAATAAAGGAGGAATCATTTATGAACTATTTTTTAAGAATCGTATTGGCATACATCACAGTTGTTATCCTGCTTCAGGTCATTTCTTATCTGTTTAATTCGAATAAAAGTATCGTTGAAAGTCTATTGACGGCAGTAATCCCAATTCTTGCTGTGATAATAGTAAACTACTTCTATAAAAAGAGAACGAAATAGAATAAACTCGCCCCAACAAACAGATGATGCCATATGCTTACTCAACCAGCACATACGCCCGGTAACGGGCATGCTGCGTAACAGGAACCAAAGAAAGATAGCCGGACTGGATACGGCCGTTTGCGATACATAACGGATGTTCCGATTTCAAACGATGGTGTTCCGCCTGCAATAGTTCGTTATTCCCCTGATAATTGATAACGAAAAGACCTCTGGCACCGTCCGTTACATAGCGGTCATAGAAAAGTCGGGCCACCACTCCCATATTCATACGCATATTAATCTCCACACAAGGATGAATACGGAAACTTTGTGTTTCCTCATCACGACAAATCATCATGTCTACCCCCAAATAACCCGTATAAACTTCTCCGAATATAACGGTTAATACTTCCTGCAATCTTTCGCGTACCTGTATCAGAGTAACCAAAGGCAGATAATCAGTTATCCACTTTTCTACCCACTCAGCAGTTACCAGCCGATTGCCAAGATAGGCTCCTTTTTCATTAGTCCGGAAAAGCGAATAGCCGGTAAAGAGCACTTTACCGCATCCATCAGAATAGAATTCAAGAGCAAAATCTTCCACCTTATTA
>ERZ839767.3204-NODE-3204-length-19252-cov-8.469396_pt1 | contig 19252 bp, 16 predicted proteins | sample MGYA00519879_ERZ839767 | MGnify/ENA primary metagenome ERZ839767 (study PRJEB31850, sample SAMEA3708852) | human gut metagenome | biome: human gut; feature: human-associated habitat; material: faeces | place: China | collected 2014 ...
TCCGGGTACTCTTTCTCGTCATAGCCGAATATTTCACTGCCACGGAGTATACTCCCCCCGGGGACTGAAGTCAAGGGATATGACCCGTCTGTTTTTTCATCTGGTTCATATCATGAGTGAAAGCAGTTCAGGCAAGGCCTGTCCGGCTGGCTTTGCCGGGCATGGCTCCTGCAAAAAAGGTGAAGTGACCGTGGGTCACTTCACCTTTTTTGTTTGCGGCAAACCGTGCTTTTATGGCGCACCGGTGCATCCGATGGAGCAGACTGTGCCGCCCATACCGAGGGTCGTTTTGATGCCGACCCCGCCGTAGGGCGCGAAAGAAAGCAACGCGTTCCAAAGCTCCAGAAGCGGCGGCGCAAGATGCGCTTCGACCGTTACGCTGCCCTGAAAGGACGGAATGCGCGTTTCCTTCAGCGGATAACGTGTGGTGCGCAGGTTGTAGTCCACGATATGCAGCCCCTGCTGCAAAGCCAGCAGCGCATCATCATCCGTAAGGGCGTATTCCGGGAAAGCGGCGTTCCAATGCGCGGTCAGGCTTTGTAAAAGCAGTGTTTCCTGCGGAAAAATAGCATAGCGACCGGACTGCTTGAAGGCGCAGGGCGACAGAAAAACAAGCTTTGCGCGGTTTTCATCGAAGGAACGACCAAAGCGGATCAGCTCGGCGGCGGAGACTGCGGGGGAAACACGGACTTCTGTGACCGGCAGGGGCGATTCGTGCAGCGGGATCTCCTTTACGGACGTCAGAAGGGGAGAGACGCTCTGCCGGACCGTCTCGTTCAGCAGGTTGACCGTCCAGATCAGCGCCTGCTTTTCCGGCGAAAAATGCAGGAAATGCGCAATGGGGTGCTCCCCTTGCAGATGCAGGGCATCGCCAACGTCTGCCGGAAGCTGTGCCATCAGCCAGCCATACAGGCGGTAGGCCCATGCCTGCGGGACGCGTACCCCCGTGGGTGGCGCTAAAACAAGCTGAAACTGCTGGATCATAGGATACTCACCTCGCAATACCCATAGGGATAGAACTGGCCGCGAAAGCGGGCGTATTTCATGGTGTGCGGGGAGATGCCATACGGCTTCACGTCATCCTGATGCTTGTGGTTGGAGAACATTTGCGTCATCTGTTCTGCCGTCCAGCGCAGCCCCTTTTCTTCGCCCAGATAGGGATACGCCAGCGACTTGGCAAAAAAGCCGGAGCCGCCGCCAAGGATCAGGTGTGGCTGCTGCGGCAGGTTGACGGCACCGCTTGGCGCGGTGAAGTGCCTGCTGTATGTCTGCTCGTAATAAGTATCAAACTGCTGGATGGCATCCATAAGGGACTCTTTGGTGATACGCCCCTTCAGCACCGATTGATCCAGCGTCAGCTTAAAACGAACCTTAGCGCCGGGGATCGCGCATTCCCGGAACAGGGGAATGCCTTTCTTACTGTTCTTTGGAAAGGAACCGTCCGGAAGTGCATCGAATTTTCCGCAAAGAGCCATCTGCTCATTCGGGATGGACGTACTGTCGGAGACCTGAACACCCCGGAACAGGCTGTTGACCGCATCGGAAGCGATGCTGCCGTCCTTCTGAAGGCGCAGATGCAGCTGATTGACGTATTGTTCCTCCGGGAATGCGGCGTTATCGTCTGACGCAAGGCTGTGCCCGGTGCTCCGGTCGGCCCGAACAGCCTGCAAGAGCCATACGGTGCGCAGTGCACCCTTGAGGCTGCTGCCGGGAATGTACGCCCTGTCATGGGCATCCCGCTGGAAGGTGTAGAGATTTTTCGGCGGATTTGTAACGGCATCTCCCGCCTCGATCGTATAGCGGGTCAGCGTTGTCAGCTCAGTATTGGGAATGCCGCAGTCCTTGGTCAGAAACGCCCAGAGATCGGACTGATCGCAGAGCATGAACTGGATGTACCGGTCGATCAGCCCGCGATCTGTCAGAAAGGTGAAAAATTTCTGTTCGTCCAGCAAGGAGGCTCTTCCGTTTCGGGTGTTGTACAGGTACTCTGCTTTCGTGTACATGCGGCCGTCACCGATGAACAGGGGCGACCGCACGGTCAGGATCAGGTCGAATATTTGCAGATGATCCTGCTGTTTCGTCATAAGGTCACCCCCATCAGGATCGGTTTGGAATAACGGTATGCCGGGTGCGCATCGGTCAGGCTGACATCGTACAGCGCCCCCTGATAGGGGTGCTGCAGCACAGAGCCGGCGGCAAGGGCATACTGCGTTTTTTTCTTCAGCGGCGTTTCCACGCGGTCCGAGGCCATAAAGCCGCTGCGGCGCACCAACTGGAAGGAGGCGTCTTTTAAAGCGCTGTCCAACTCGTCCGCCTGCGGCAGGCTGGTGGTCAGCAGCAAATAGGGCGCACGGTTGGCAGCAAGCGCACGGCGCAGCCACTTGGTCTGTGCGTCAGAGGGCGTATTCAGGCAGAGCTTTTGCACCACATGGAATTTGCCGTAACCGGTGCTGACCCTGCCGCCGATCCCGGTGACGCCCAGCCCTTCCAGCAGGGCGTGCAGCTTTTTGTCCTGTCCGCTTTCCGAGACACCGCAGATGAAATACAGCCCGCAGTTCGGTGCAAAGCGGAACAGCCCTACCTGATAAGGCTTGGTGTCTCCCTGTGCGGGGATCTTTGCCTTGGTCTGCTCGTAATGCGTGCCGAAGCTTTCCGGCTGGTCATCGGGCGTAAAATGCCCTGCGTGCAGGCTTTTGGCATAGCGGTCAAAGGCCAGCACAGGGATCCACGCCATCTTTTTAACCTTTTTGCGCAGGGTGGTCTCCACCTCCTCGGTGGATTCCGATGCAGCGATGGGCTTGGGCAGATAGAACGTTTTGTCGTACCACGGCATCGTATCGCTGAACAGGAGTTTGCCCTGCCGGACGCTTTCGCATAGCCGCTCCAGTGCGGCTTCCCCCTGCTGGACGAGCGTCTCGTGGCAAAGCGCGGAAAACAAGGTGTCAGCCCGCAACGTCTCCTCGGAGGTGTAGAGCGACAAAGCGGAGTCCGAGCCGCCGAAATGCACAGCGGTGTCGAACTGAAGCTTAAACAGAAAATAGTTCATAGCTGTCCACCTCATCAAAGAGGGCTTTCAGGCTGTCAAGCTCCACCGGTGCGCCGTAGCTTTTCAGCGCAAAGTTTTTCAGGCTGACGCGGCCGCTGCCGCGGGAGCCGTGACCGCCCAGATAATCCATCTGCAGCAGCTTCATGCCCTTGGCCAGCAGGGCAAGATCTTCCTCCACCTGTGCCGGGTCGGTGACATCGTAAACGATGCTGACGCCAAAGGCTGCACCGGCGATCACGCGCTCGATCTGGCGGGGGGTTGCCTGCGCGTTTGCACGGGAGATCGTGTTTTCAGTCTTGACCTCGGTCACGCCCACGTTGGAAAGTTCTTTTTCGTTGGTCAGAAAGGCGTCTGCAAATTGCAGGCGGGAGCGGCGCGCCGGCTCGGCTGAGCCGAACAGGCGCAGGATGCGTGCATCGTCCGCGCTGCATTCGAGCATATTCTCAATATCCTGACAGAGGCTGCGTGCCAGCAGGGTGCGCAGCTTGCCCTTCAGGCTGCTTCCGGGCACGATGGGCAGACCGGTATAGGGGTCGCGCACCACCGGGCTGTCCACAGCACCGATGGCAGAAAAGGCAGAGGAACCGCCGATGTGCATACCGGTGCGCACGATCAGATCGCACCGGATCAGAATTTTTCCATACATAATCAATTCTCCTTGCCGCCAAGGTAGCGGTGGAAAGCGACCAGCGCTTCCATATAGTGTGCAAAGCGGATCAGATCCGCACGGTCGGTGGAAATGCCCTTGAGGTATTCCAGCAGATGTGCTTGTGTAATAAACTCCTTCATGGGATAGACTGTTTCTTTGCCGCTGCTCTTTTCTTTGTCACGGCCATTGCTTTCTCCTCTGTCACGGTCGCTGCCCTCTTCTTTGTTGCGGCTCTTGTTCTCTCCTGTGTCACGGCCATACTCGTAGGCTACGCGCACCCGCATCAGGTTGAGTTTGACCACACTGTCCGGTTTCAGCTTGTCCTCAGTGCGGATGCTTTCGTCATTATAGATATCGGTCACAAGGCTCAGCAGATTGCGGATCTTGCTGGTGGTTATGGTCGTGCCGCTGCTTATCAGGGCGCGCATAATGCGCTCGGCCTCGTCCACATAATTCTCCGGCACCTTTCTCGGTACGGTCTCCGGCGGGAGCGCCTTCTGCGGGTCTTTTCCGTCCCGGCTGTTGTTATTCCATTCTGCCATCTGTGTCGCCACCCTTTCTGTTCTGATACACATAAATGTAGATCGCGGTGATGAGCTGGTGACGCTGCACGGCATCAAAGGCCCAGTCGTCCATCATGCTGTGAGAAAATTGTTCGTAGAGCGGATAGTCCGGCGCATTCTTTTCGGGGGAGAGCCGCGCCAGCAGATAGGCATACCGCGCAAGGTTGATGCGGTCGTTCTCCGCTTCCCGCAGCAGTGCCAGCAAATTGTAGAGCATGGAATTTCCGCGCGGGGTCTCGCCTTTGTCTGCGCAGCTGCGGTCATAGGCTTGGAAGAAGCGCTGCAAACAGCCGACCTTTTCTTCCAGCACCTTTGTGCGGAAGGTGTCCCACGCATAGGTATGCCCCTGCTCCGGCTGCACCAGCAGATTGCCCTTTGCATCCCGGACGGCTTTGCGCTCCGGCGTAAACAGCGCCACGGCGTTTTTGCCGGGCAGATGCTTGGCGGCTTCCTCCAGTGCGGCGGTTTCCTCGGCAGAAAGCCGGATGGGGTAGTGGGGGTCGAAGATGCCGATGCCTGCGCTGAGGGTCAGCGCCCCGCAGGAAAAGGCGGTCAGATTGCGCTGGATGCGCTGCGCGGCTTCCAGAACATCGTTCCATGCACCCACAAGGAACACATCATCGCCGCCGGCATAGACGATACTTACCTGCAAACCCTCCAGAATGCCGTTGATATAACCCTTGAAAAACAGGGACATCTGCCGGGAGAATGCCGAGGTGCGGGACAGGTTGACATAGCGCATCCGCCGCACCGGGTCTTTTTCGTTCTCCTGCTCAAAACCGGAGATGAACGCGTGGCCGAGGTTGTCCACATCCATGCGGCAGACCGCAATGCGGCGCACGCCCGCAGCCTGCTGGGCCAGTTCGTCCATACTGTTGCTGGCGGCGTAATCGCCCACATACAGGTTGGTGGTGGAGGGAAGGGGGCTGTACGGGGTGTTTTTGGTGTACATCCGCAGGACCGGCTCGCCGGAGGAAAGACGCTTTTGCGCCGCAGCCCGGTCGGTCGTGGTCAGGTAGACGCTGCTGCCGTCCAGCGTGGGCAGCGTGCAGTCATCGGCTGCCGAGGGCTGACGGCTTACCACCAGCACGCTCTTGTGCTGAATTTTGTCAGAAAAATCCACAAACAGCCTGCACCACGGGCAAAGCTCGTCCGCAAGGGCGGCGCTGGTGCCGCACACCTTGCATTCCCGGCCACCCGGGTAAGCGGCGGCATCGTTCAGCAGCCGCAGATCTTCGGCGGTGTAGCGATGGAATTTGTGCTGCTCCAGCAGCCGGTTCACCCGGCGGAACAGCTCCTTATAGGGGCTGCTCTGGGCAGGGGTGTTGGTCAGGTCGTTGCCGGAGCAGGGCGTCCATGCGTTTGCCAGAAACAGCTGGGTGCCGAACTGCTGTTGCAGCCAGCGGTTGAACTGCTGGTTCCACCGGGTCAGGGTATCGGCCACGGCAGCGGTGTTGGGCAGCAGCACATAGCAGTGCCCGCCGCCGCTGTAAATCAGGTTGGCGCGGGACACGCCGCACCCGGCCAGAAGCTCGTCCAGATAGTGCTCCATGAACAGTTCCAGAAAGAACGACCGGCTGCGCAGGGAGCGCAGGGCGTTTTCGGTGCGGACGGTATAAAGGAACTTCTGGATACGGGAGAAATCGGCGGTGTAAAGCAGAAAAACGCCCTTCCGGCAAAAATCGTTCTTTTGCTCAAAAAGCGTTTTACGCAGGTCGGTGATGTGGTTCGCCTGCACATATTCGCTAAGGCACGCCGCAATGGCTGCGGTGGTCTTGGCGTGGTCGAACAGGGAAATATCCGCACCGTCCCCGGGATAGATGCTGGACGGGAAACAGCCAAGCTGCGTTTCCAGCAGCCCCAGCAGCTTGCCGAGCTGCTCTGGCTGGGGCTGCAACTGCGGCAGCTGCGCTTCCAGCGTGCGCACGGCCTCGGCGTAGACGGCAGCGGAAAGCGGCTGGGACTTCTGCGGCAGTTTCAGGCTGCCGTCCTGCGGCTGCGCGGGCATCATCCAGCCGGGGTGGGAACCGTTCAGGTGGGTGAACACCGCATCCAGCGGAAGCTCCCGCCGGTAGGCATCGCTTTCGCCTTCGGTCTCCCGGCGGTCAGCCGCGCCGGAAAGCAGGTTGGCCAGATAGACCAGATACGCCGGAGAATCGGCCGGCAGCGCCTTTGCAGCACCACGCAGCGCGGCGGCGTGGTGGTAACGCACACAGTCCAGAACCGGGACCCAGTCTGCGCCGGACAAAACGCCGTGCAAAAACTGGCAGCCCTGTTCACTGTGGCTGCCGCGCTGCCCACCGGCACGGTACACCGCTTTGCCGGTGTCGTGCAGCAGCCCGCCATAGGTGGACTGCAGGGTGAGAACGTTCAAAATACCATCTCCTTTACGAATTGTGGAAGAGTTGCACAACAAACGAAGAATATAATTGTATATTTTGTGAGAGATGCTTTGATTTGGCTCTATTATAGCACATTTTGTCGCAATACAAAAGCCATGGCAGAGAAAATGCCGCAGCAGCTCTGTTCATAGAGAAAAAGCCCACGGAAACCGAAAAGTTAAGGCACGCAAAAGAAAAACTCCGCACCATTTTTGATGCGGAGTTTTTTGCCCCCTTGCGGGGATAAGTTGAAATCGAGCGGCTACGCCCTTGGCTGCGCGTACAATGGCCGGTTTCCGTCCCCTTGCGGGGATAAGTTGAAATAAAGAGATCTCTGGCAAGGCGAAGGCGAAGCTTGGGTTTCCGTCCCCTTGCGGGGGTAAGTTGAAATTTGTCGTTCTTCAATTTCTGCGTAAAAATTTAAGGTTTCCGTCCCCTTGCGGGGATAAGTTGAAATGCAGATGCAAAGTGTTGGGAATCAATGAACTAGGGTTTCCGTCCCCTTGCGGGGATAAGTTGAAATTTGTCCATCCTAATGGATTCATGGCTACTTTCGAGTTTTCGTCCCCTTGCGGGGATAAGTTGAAATCTGGTTGAGAATCCTGATGGTAGTTATACTTGCTCGTTTTCGTCCCCTTGCGGGGATAAGTTGAAATATTATGAAAGATTGGAGCAAACACATCTGGAAGATGGTTTCGTCCCCTTGCGGGGATAAGTTGAAATAGCAAAGCTGTTCTAAGAAAAAGAGAAAAATACTTGATTTCAGGGCAGCTTTCACAATTCCAAGACCAATATACCACAACCATACGAAAAATAAAAGAGCATTTTTGGCAGAAGGTTGGAAAAGCGGGTGTGAGCCGCCCACCGAAATGGAGAAACAGGCGATTGAATGGGGGCAGCTGCACCGGGAAGTTCAGGGCGAGCCATAGCGGCGGAAGCCTGCAAAGGCGAAGATGCTGCGCTTCAGGGTGCTGCCGTCCGGGCAGGTGGTCTCCTGGCTCTTGCGGCGGGAGCAGGCGGCCAGCGTGGGGATGCCCGCGGCTTCCAGCCGCTGGACTACCCGGTACACAAAGGTGCACTCGCCCTGACAGAGCACGGCGTCCGGGCTAAGGTGCAGGATGTGGTCGGCGTATACCGTGGCAAGGGAGTCCAGCGCGGCCTCATCGGCGGCGGGGTCGATGGCGGGAAACGCCAGATCGACCACCGTGCCGTAGCGCTGCGCCGCCGCCTGCTGCTCGGCGCTCCACAGGGCGTAGGGGTGGTTGGAAAAGTTGATGAACATAGCGTGTACCTCCCGGTTCTTTAAAAAAGGCTCCCGTCCGCACAAAACGGACGGGAGCGCTGGCGCGGGGCTCACCGCTCGTCGATGCGGTGGCCGACGTTGTTGCCGGCCAGAGCGCCGGTAACGCCGCCAACGATGGCGCAGGGGATGGTGCCGGCAATGGCGCCGACAGGGCCGCCCACGGCGATGCCGATGGAAGCGCCCTTCACGGCGCCTGCGACGGCACCGGCTGCGGCGCAGCCCAGAGTAGAGATCAGCTCAAACATGTTTTTCACCTCCTTTCACCTACCAAAAGCCCATGGCAAGGGTGCAGTTAAGGCGGAAAAAAATAAATCTGCATAAATTTTTTAAACCATTGTAGCAGCGGCCTTTTTATGGTATGATGCAGATAATAAATCTTATAAAAAGGAGTGTTGCCCTGTGCTAAAGACTTATATCACCACCGTGCCTTTGCAGGGAAAGCTGGACCCCATGCTGTACCAGCGGGAGCGGGCAGAGGCCCCCACGGCCACCTGCTTTCCCATCGTGCAGGTAATGCGGGATACCCTTGAACCCGGGGACACGGTGCGGCTGCTGGCTATCCGGCAGGAAAACGCCGATACTGCCCGCAACTATCAGCGCCTGCTGGAAGAGCTGGCGCAGCTGGGCATTGCAGAAGCGCAGGTGGAACTGGTGCACCTGCCTGAGGATCAGCGCCCGGAAACGCTGATCGGCCTGTGCCGGGATCTGGTGGATGCCCTGCCGCAGGTCACCCGGGTGTATGCCTGCATCACCTACGGATCCAAGAGCATCCCGGTGGTCACGCTGACCGCGCTTAGCTGCGCCGAAGCCACCCACACCGAGCTGGAGGTGGGCGGCGTCTATTATGGCGAGGTCAAGCGGGAGAACGGAAAGGTGGTGGGTGCGCGGCTTTACGAAATGTCGGCACTGTACCAGCTGGCCGGGCTGGTGGGCACCATGCGGGACAGCAAGACCGCAGAAGAGGTGTTCCGTCAGCTGATCTGGATGAGCCAGCACCGGGAGGACTGAACTGCCATGAAGAATGATAAAGTATGGGATAAGATCGATGCTTCGCCCCTGCTGCAGCTGCCGCCGGAGCAGCGCAAAGCGCTGCACGAGGCGGGGGATGAACAGTTCCGCACCCTCTGGGGAGATTGCTTTGCCGCTGCGCTGACCCTTGGGCAGCCGGTGGACGGCGGGGACTTTTGCCGCATCTTCCTGAAGGCGTTCGACTTCTGGGTGCCGAAGCCCGGGCAGACCTTCAGCGCCTATCTGCGCAGCGCCCTGAAGCACCAGAACGCCCATGACGCGCAGCAGGAACAAATGGCGGTGACCGGCTTTGGCCGGGAGACCAACCGCAAGATCAAAAATGCCTTGGCTTATATGGCGAAGAACCAGATCACCGAGGAAAAGCTCTGCCACGACCCGGAAAAAGAGCAGCTGGTGGCCGATATTGCTGGGGTCGGGGTCAAGACCCTGCGGGAGGCGCTGCGCAACAAGCAGTCGATCCTCAGCTTGGACGGCACCGACGGCGAGGAGACGGCACTGGAAACGCGGGTCGCCGCCCCTGCGCAAAGCGTGGAGGAGCAGGCCGAGCAGACCGGTGAGCTGCTGGCATGGCTGCACCGCGGCATCGGGCTGATGAACCTGCAGCAGAAGGAGCAGTACGGCAAGACTGCCGGGCCGCTTTGGAGCAGCGTACTGCTGGGCTTTTTGCGCAACAGGGACGTGCTGCCCCCGGCAGAGGATACCCCCGCGCGGCTGGCAAACTGCGATGATCTGCGTCCGCTGGAACAGGACAACTGTCTGTGGGACATCCTGCTGCTGCATAAGTATGTGGCGTTTACCGTTCAGCCGCCCTATGCGCCCAAAGCGCTGGAATGCGCCGCGCTCCACGCCCTGCTGGACCCGGAGCGCAACCCGGCGCAGGATAAGACCGTGGCAGAATTTCTTGGTGTGAGCCGGGCGGCGGTGTCGCAGCGGCGCAAAACATGGCAGCAAAAACTGGTGCAGATGAAAACGGAACAGGAGGACGGATAAGATGGGACGCGATGTTTTACTTTTATATATGAGCCCGAAAAACCCGAAGTACACGACCCAGACCAACGAGGGCGCGGTGCGGTACCTGATAAAGGAAAAGGAGACCCCGGACTGCATTCTGGCACTGTGCAGCGAGACGGTGCGCAAAAAAGCGGTGGTGGAAATGCCGGACGGCAGCACCTGCACCACGCTGGAATATTTTCGCGATGCGTTGCGCAGGGTGGGCATCCCGGCAGAGCGGCTGGTGGTGATCGAAGTGCCGGACAGCATGGATGACGAAAAAAAGCAGTTTCAGGCCATCTCGCAGCTGCTGGAAAAGATCAACGAAGGGGACACCCTTTCCATCGACCTTTCCGGCGGTATGCGGGACACTGCCATGCTGCTGGTGACCGCTGCCCGCTGTATGCGGGACCTGCGCGGTGTGCAGACCCGCCGGGTAATCTATGCAGAGCTGCGCGGGGAAGAGCCTGTCGCGCACGACCGCACCCAGCTGTATGGTCTGTTCGACTTTATTACCGCCATGGACGCGTTCTTCTCCACCGGCACAGCGCAAAAGCTGGAGGACTATCTGTTGAGCGAGGGTGAAAAAGACCCGGTGCTGTACACGCTGCTGACCCGCATCAACCAGTTCTCGGAAGATCTGGCACTGTGCCGGGTGCGGAAGCTGAGCGACGATTTGAACCAGATCGATCAGGCACTGAAAGAAACGCCCGAGAAGAGCCAGAACCTGACCGACCTGTTCTTCCGGATGCTGAAAGACCGTTTCAGCACCGAGTTTGCAGAGCTGCTTTCCTCCGGTGAAAAGGCGCTGCCTGCACTGGTGAGCTGGTGCGCCGACCACGGGATGTACCAGCAGGCGCTGACCCTGTTGTGCGAGCAGATGCCGGAATATGTCTGCCAGCATCTCTTTGTGCAGCCCACCCCCAAAGGCTGGGACTATCTGGCAGCGCAGATGCAGAACAGGGGCAAGCCGTGGGTGTACCCGCTGTTCCATTTCCATTTCTGCCGGTTGACGCTGTTGCGGCGGGAAAGTCCCTATACAGCAGACCTGCGCCTGACCCGCAGCCGGAACGATGCAGACGGTAATATGCTGTTCCGCGTAGCCGAACCTAAAGAAGTGCACAACTATCTGGATAAGGTACTTGACGCCGAACAGCTGGTCATCGACCCTGCCATCCGCCCGCAGCTGGAGCGGGCCGCCCTGCACTACCAGTGCGTGATGCAGTACCGCAACCAGATCAATCACGCCAGCGCCAACGACCTGGGCTTACAGAGCGAGTGCGTTCGGCCGCTGGATACCGAGCACATTAAAGAGACCCTGCAAAAGATCACCGCCTATCTGAATGAGATCCGCCCCTTGAAGCGGAACGTCCCGCAGGACATCGAGGAAATTCCCGTTGACGCGGCCATCCCCGCCGGAACGCCCGCCCGCTGACCCTAAAACAGAAGAACCCTGAAAAGCAAAGCCCCTCCGCACTGGTTTGTACCAGCGCGGAGGGGCTTTTTTGTCCCCTTACGGGGAGAAGTTGTAATCTGTCTGGTGGTGAATTATGTGGAGCCACCACACTAGTTTCCGTCCCCTCGCGGGGATAAGTTGTAATGGCTGCGAGCATGTCATCATCAACAAGAAGGGTAGTCGGTTTCCGTCCCCTTGCGGGGAGAACCCTCTCAGTCACGGCTTACGCCGTGCCAGCTCCCCCGACGGGGGGAGCTTTTGCAGCTGCCGTTACCCTGTACTAAGCTCTCCCTTCGGGAGAGCTGGCGCGCAGCGCCTGAGAGGGTTTTACGGGGAGAAGTTGTAACTGCATGCACTGCTTCAATAATAAAAAGGGCAAGCGGTAACCGTCCCCTTGCGGGGATAAGTTGTAATCTACTGCCAATGAATTTCCTACTCAGCCTATTCCGTTACCGTCCCCTTACGGGGATGAGTTGTAATATCTGCTCTCTGGGCTATGACCAGCTGGCACAGATGTTTCCGTCCCCTTGCGGGGATAAGTTGTAATAGGTCAAGTATGTGTCCAACACTGCAAAAGCGCAGGTTACCGTCCCCTTACGGGGATAAGTTGTAATTTGCGTCCCTTGAACTGGTGAATAACATCTGCACGTTTCCGTCCCCTTGCGGGGATAAGTTGCATAATACAAGATTATTATACCTCTTTTTGCCGCAAAAAAAAAGAACGTTTTCGGGAAAAAGGCCGGATTCCGGGGTGCGAAGCGGAAAGCCCGGCGGGCGGCAAAAGCGCCCGCAGTGCACAAAACCCGCCCGGCGGGGCAGAAGGTGCTCCGGCAGGGCGGGTGTTTTTGGTGCTGCTTTGGGCGGTTTACAGGATACGCACCCGGATGACGGCGGGGATGCTGCTCAGCTTCTCGCTCAGGCGGGCATCCACGACACCGGTGGCGTCCAGCATGGTGTAGGCCATGTTCTTTTTGCTCTTGTTCACCATGTTTTCGATGTTCAGGCCCGCCTCGGTGGTCAGGGCGGTGATCTGGCTGATCATGCCCGGCTCGTTTTTGTGGATGATGCAGATGCGCTTGCCGCCGGCGCGGGGCTGGTACACCTCCGGCAGGTTGACCGAGTGGGCAATGTTGCCGTTGCGCAGGTAGTCGCTCAGCTCCTGCGCCGCCATGATGGCGCAGTTGTCCTCGGCTTCCGGGGTGGAAGCGCCAAGGTGCGGGGTGCACACGATGCCGGGACGGCCCAGAATGGCTTCGGAGGGGAAGTCGGTCATGTAGCCGGACACCTTGCCGTTGTCCATGGCCTCCAGCAGGGCGGCGGTGTTCACCAGCTCGCCGCGGGCGTAGTTCAGGATCTTGACGCCGTCCTTGCACAGGGCAAGGGTCTGGGTGTTGATGGTGTCTTTGGTGGTGGGCAGGTAGGGCACATGGATGGTGATGTAGTCGCACAGGGGCAGCATATCGTTCAGGTTTACGCAGTGGTGCACCTGACTGCTCAGGTTCCATGCAGCCTCAATGGAGATGTAGGGGTCGTAGCCGTAGACCTCCATGCCCAGCTCGATGGCGCAGTTTGCCACCCGGGAGCCGATGGCACCCAGACCGATGACGCCAAGGGTCTTGCCCTTGATCTCGTTGCCCACGAACTGCTTTTTGCCCTTTTCCACGCTCTTGGCCAGAGCGGGGTCGCCCGCAAGGCCCTGCGTCCACTGGGCGGCGGCGGCCACATTGCGGCTGCCGGCAATGAGCATCCCGACGACCAGCTCAGCCACGGCGTTGGCGTTGGCACCGGGGGTGTTGAAGACCACGATGCCCTGCTCGCTGCAGCGGTCCAGCGGGATGTTGTTCACACCGGCACCGGCGCGGGCAATGGCCAGCAGATTCTTGTTGAAGGTGGTGTTCAGCAGGTCGGCGCTGCGGACGAGGATCCCGTCCGGCGCGTCGGCATCCACCGAGACATCAAAAAGGTTTTTGTTCAGCTTCGCCAGGCCCACCGGGCTGATGGCGTTCAAGGTTTTGATGGTAAACATTACGCATTCTCCTTCCGGAACTGCTCCATGAAATCGACCAGCTTGTCAACGCCCTCGGCGGGCATGGCGTTGTAGATGGAGGCGCGCATTCCACCGACGAGGCGGTGGCCCTTCAGGTTGACGAAGCCTGCCTCTGCGGCCTCGGCGCAGAACTTTTTGTCCAGATCGGCGTTGGGGCTGGTGAAGGTGACATTCATCGTGCTGCGGTAGCGGTGCTCGACGGGGTTGGTGAAGAAGTCCTGCCCATCGAGGTAATCGTACAGCACCTTGGCCTTGGCTTCGTTGATCTTCTGCATGTTGGCCAGACCGCCGATGTCGTTTTCGAGGTACTGAAGCACCAGACCGGTCATGTAGATGCACCAGCAGGGGGGCGTGTTGTACATGCTGTCCTTGGCCAGCAGGGTGGTGTAGTTCATCATGGTGGGCACGGTGTCAGCGGCGTGACCCAGCAGGTCGTCCCGGACGATGGCGATGGCCATGCCGGCGGGGGCAACGTTCTTCTGCACACCGAAGTAGATGCAGCCGTACTTCGTCACGTCCACGGGCTTGGAAAGGATCATCGAGCTCATGTCCGCCACCAGCGGGATGCCCTCCACCTGCGGGACCTCGACGTACTGGGTGCCGAAGATGGTGTTGTTCTGGCAGATGTGGATGTAGCTGGCATCCTTGTCGTAGGCGATGGCGTTCACATCCGGGATGTAGGTGAAGTTTTTGTCCTTGCTGGAGGCCACGATGTTCGCTTCGCCGAACTTGGCGGCTTCCTTGGCGGCCAGATTCGAGAAGTTGCCGGTGACAAGGTAGTCGGCCTTGCCGGTGGTCATGAAGTTCAACGGCACCATGGCGAACTGCTGGGTCGCACCGCCCTGGAAGAAGCCGACCTTGTAGTTGTCGGGGATGTTCATCACCCGGCGCAGCGAGGCCTCGGTCTCGGTGATGATGGCATCGAACCACTTGCTGCGGTGGCTCATTTCCATCACGCTCTGGCCGCTGCTGCCGTATTCAAGCAGTTCGGCCTGGGCCTGCTTCAGGACCTTTTCGGGCAGCATGCTGGGGCCTGCGCTGAAATTGTAAACTCGTGCCATAATGCGACTCTCCCTTTCCTGATTCCGCGCCGCCCGAATCTCCGGCGGCATTGTGCTCTGGTTTTGTCCGTAGTATAATGGTTTTGAGGGTGCGAAAACAAGAGCATCTTTGCACAAAGATGCGCGTCTGACCGTGCACTGAAAGCACGGAACACACAAATGTATTTGACACAAACACAGAAACGGAGACGAATGTAAAATATGCTGCAAAACAGGGCAGAGCAGCCAAAATCCTGCCCTTGAAAAACGCGGGACTTTTCGGTAAAATCAAATAAACAGAGACAAATGTAAAACAAAAAAGGAGGGCGAACCCTGCAATGTATGGCATCCCGGACCGTCTGAGACCGCTTTCGGCGGCGGAAGAACAGGTGCTGCTGGCCGTGTGGAGCTGCAAACAGCCCGCCTCCCGGCGGGACATCGGAGAGAAGCTGGCCGCAAAAGGCTGGCGGCCGGCCACCGTGCTGAATTTTCTCTACCGGCTGGAAGACAAGGGCTGGGTGAAGAGCGGCAAAGAGCAGAACCGAAACACCTACACGCCCACCCTCACGAAACGCGCCTACGGCGTCTGGACCATGCGCCAGCGGCTGGATGCCGTTTTTGGCGGCGACCTGGCCGAGGCCGTCCGCGCCCTTGTCAGCGAGAGCGGCTGCTCCCAGAGCCAGCTGGAACAGGCGATGGCCGTGCTGGAAGAAAAGCACGCCGAGGCCGAAGAATATGATCTGTATGACCCGTATGGGTGAGCCCTCTCAGTCACGCTTCGCGTGCCAGCTCTCCCGAAGGGAGAGCCATTGGCAGGCCGGTATTGGCTGTGCTGGACGAAACGGCTTTCGCAGAGCCGGAACGATGGGGCTTCGCTGGCTGGACAGCGAGCCGGAAAGAGGAGGAAAGAACGATGACTTGTAAAAATCGCGCAAAGAACTGCGGCGGCTGCCCGCTGCTGGAACTGCCCTATGCAGACCAGCTGAAGCAGAAGGAGGAAAAAGTCCGCGCCCTGCTGGGCAGATACGGCCCGGTGCACCCCATCCGGGGGATGGAGACGCCTTACCACTATCGGAATAAGGTGATCTCGACCTTTGCCGCCGGGCAGGGTGGAAAACTCGTGTCCGGCATCTATGCCGCCGGGACCCATAAGGTGCTGCCGGTGGAGCGCTGCCTGCTGGAAGACGAGGTGCTGGATACCGTGCTGAAAGCCGTCCGCGCAGCGGCAGCGGCCTGCCGGTATCAGCCTTTCCGGGAAGACCAGGGCACCGGCCTGCTCCGCCACTGCCTGCTGCGCCGGGGCGCCGCCACCGGGCAGGTGATGGTGGTGCTGGTCACGGCCCAGCCCATTCTGCCCGGCGCAAAGAACTTTGTCCGCGCCCTGCTGGCAGAGGCTGAAAAGCGGCAGGTCCCCGTGACGACCATCGTGCAGAACTACAACCCCCGCCGCACCAGCGTTGTGCTGGGCGAGCAGGAAAAGGTGCTCTACGGCAAGGGGTTCATTCTGGATGAACTCTGCGGCAAGACCTACGCGCTCAGCCCCCGCAGCTTCTATCAGGTGAACCCGGTGCAGACGGCGGTGCTCTACGGTCTGGCCGTGGAGGCCGCCCAGCTGACCGGCAGAGAGGTCGTGCTGGATGCCTACTGCGGCATCGGCACCATCGGCCTGACTGCCGCCGACCGGGCAAAGCAGGTGGTGGGCGTGGAGCTCAACCGGGACGCGGTGCGCGACGCCATCGGCAACGCGAAGCACAACGGCGTCAAAAACGCCCGGTTCTTTGCCGCCGACGCCACGGCCTGGATCTGCGAAGCCGCTGCCGCCGGGGAGCGGGCCGACGTCATCTTCATGGACCCGCCCCGCGAAGGCTCGACGCCCCAGTTCATCGAGAGCGTCGTCCGCATGGCTCCCAGACGGGTGGTCTACGTCAGCTGCAACCCGGAGACCATGGCCCGCGACCTGGCTCTTCTGACGAAAAAAGGCTACCGGGCCGAGGGCTTCACCCCGGTCGATATGTTCCCGAACAGCGAGCATATTGAAGTGGTCTGTGCCCTGTCCCGACAGGAGCAACGGAAGCAAAGCCGCCGATGAAGCATTCCGGGGCCTTTGGCCGCGAAAATGTGAAAGAACGCGGGGTCTGGTTGAGAAAGACACTGCAACGTGATATACTAAAATAGCATATACGTGCCTTGATTACAGAAATCCAAAGGTGAAATGTCTTACAATGAACGGTTATTTTTATGTCTTGACGGCCATTGACCTTTTTGTGCTGAGCTTCATGTGCATCCTCACAAAGTTCAGCGAATCCCTGAACAAAAAGCAAAAACGGGGATTTTTTCTGGCCTTTGCGCTGATTGCGGGGATCTCGGTGCTGGAGGTTGTGACGCTGGCGGTGGATGGCGCACCGGCGGGCTACCGCTGGCTGAACATCCTGTCCAACTATCTGGGGTTCGGCCTCTCCCCGGCGGTGTCCCTCTGCCTGGTGTACGTCATGGACCGGAAGAAAATGGTGAACTTCTGGTTCCGGGCGGCCGTGTGCTGCGAGGGGTGCTACCTGCTGTTTCTTGCTCTGTCCATCCCCGCCGGGCTGGTGTTCTCCGTCAGCGAAGACAACGTCTATTCCCGCGGGCCTTACTTTTGCATTTACATCCTGATGTACCTTGCGGCCATCGTGTACCTTTCGGCGTCCACCATCGTCACGGCGCGGGAGTTTCAGAACCGCAGCCGGGTGCTGATCTACCCCCTGATGCTCTTTCTGACCATCGAGACCATCATTCAGGTGGCTCTGCCGAGCCTCCACGTTACATGGCTGTGCGTTACCCTGCTGTCGGTGCTGTACTTTATTTATTGCAGTGAGATGTGGAACCAGCTGGATGCCCTCACCGGGCTGCTGAACCAGAACAGCTACCTGAACCGCACCGCAGAGATGCGCCGCAGCGGCGGGGTGCTGGTGGTGTTCGATGTGGACGACTTCAAGCAGGTCAACGACCGCTACGGCCACTTACAGGGAGACGTCTGCCTGGCCGAGATCGCCCACTGCATCAAAAAAGCCTATGCCCACTGCGGCTACTGTTACCGCATCGGCGGCGACGAGTTCTGTGTGCTGCTGAAAAACGCAGACCGGGAGGCCTGGTGCGCGCAGGAATTTGAGCGTTGGCTGGCACTGCGGCGTGAGGTCGTGCATTGTCTGCCCAGAGTGTCCCTGGGGTCGGCACCCATTTCGGGGGAGGACCTGCTGGCCGTGAAAAACCAGGCCGACCGGGAGATGTACCGCTGCAAAAAGGCCCGGAAGGCTGCGGCGGCTGCAATGGAAAGGGCCGAAAGTGGGAGGCCCTGACCCATAGGCGGTACAAAAGGGGAGGAAGCCATGAGCGAATTTTCACACTTAAAAAACAAGCTGCTGGCTGAGCAGGTCGAAGACCAGATCTACCATTATATTCTGGATACCCCGCTGGAGCCGGGGGCAAAACTGCCCAACGAGTTTGCGCTGGCGGAAAAGTTCCGGGTGGGGCGCAGCACCATCCGGGAGGCGGTCAAGCTGCTGTCCAGCAAAGGCATCGTGGAGGTGCGGCAAGGCTCCGGCACCTATGTGGTCACAACGGTGAAAGGGCTTTCGGACCCGCTGAATCTGCGCAGTGTGCAGGATAAGAATGCGCTGGCCTTTGATCTGGTCAACCTGCGGCTGCTGCTGGAACCGGGCATCGCGGAGATCGCGGCCCAGAACGCGACCGACGAGGACATTGAGCGGCTGCGGCGGCTGTGCGAGCGGGTCGAGACCAAGATCCACAATGGCGACCGCTACATTGAAGACGACATCGCCTTCCACACCTGCATTGCCGAGAGCAGCAAGAATCTGGTGGTGGGGCAGCTGATCCCCATTATTGATACGGCGGTGATGATGTTCGTGAACGTCACCCACAAAAAGCTCATCGACGAGACCATCATGACCCACCGGATGATCGCGGAGGCCATCGCCAGGCACGACCCCATCGGGGCAAAGTCGGCCATGGTGATGCACCTGAACTTCAACCGCACCTATATCAAGAAGATCTACGACGGCGAAGATCCCGATGATGGGACAGTTGGAATGGCGGGATTTCTCAAATGATACCGGCCCTGCACGGCGAAATACCGTGCAGGGTATTTTTATGTCCAAAGTCATCTGATGACTTTTTACCCCGGCAGTTTGCAAAACCCGGCTGTGAGGGTGAATTTTATGAAAAAGTCGCCCGAAATTGGGCAGAGTGCATGATGTATCCCAGATTTTTTGCGCAAATAGTAGGACGTATATGGAACAACTTGCAAAAAGATGTCTGCAGATTTACAATTGAATCACAAAAGGTTCTACGAAAAAAGGACGAAAACAAGCGATATTTGGAGGTAGGGATTATGGAACTTCGTTCACAGGAAGTCCGCACGCTGGCACCTGAAAACGACCCGCTGAAAATGGGGATGGGCTGGAAGGTCGAGGATCTTGCAAAGCCGCAGATCCTGGTGGAAAGCACCTTCGGCGACAGCCACCCTGGCAGCGCCCATCTGGATCAGTTCGTCAGAGAGGCCGTGCAGGCGGTCAACGAGAACGGCGGCAAGGCTGCCCGCTATTTTGCCACCGATATGTGCGATGGCATCGCACAGGGTCATGACGGCATCAACTACTCGCTGCCCCACCGGGACGCCATCGTAAATCTGGTGGAAGCACAGGCCAACGCCAGCGTCTACGACGGCGGCGTGTTCATCGCCAGCTGCGACA
>ERZ839767.3210-NODE-3210-length-19220-cov-19.234699_pt1 | contig 19220 bp, 10 predicted proteins | sample MGYA00519879_ERZ839767 | MGnify/ENA primary metagenome ERZ839767 (study PRJEB31850, sample SAMEA3708852) | human gut metagenome | biome: human gut; feature: human-associated habitat; material: faeces | place: China | collected 2014 ...
CGCGGCATGCGCTCGCACGCCACCGAAAGGTCCATGTTCATGCTGCCGAACACCGCGACGATGCCGCAATCTGCCATGGAAACCTCCTCGTCCGCGGGCTCTGCACCCGCTGCCGGTCGTCGATCGTGCGCTCTCACGCCTCTATAACTTTAGTTCACTTTGATGTGGACGCGCGCTTGAGCTTGCGCCAGCAGCAAGCATTCACAGGAGCAGGCGGCTACAATAAAGGCGTGCTGATTATTCTCGTCATTTGGATGATGTTTTATGGAACAATTCCCGCGATCGAACTCGCGCAGCTCACGCCACTCGAGCGATCAACAGGCGCCGCACGAACGCTCGCGCGCCAGCCGCCAAACCTCCGAGCCGCGCCAAGCCGCAGACCCCCATCGCGCGTCTGCCAACAAGGGCGCCCACGCCAGCAGCGCCACAAAAGAGCAGGTGCCCGCGCGCCCCAAATCTCGGTATATCCCCGCCCTCGACGGTCTGCGCACGCTCGCCGTCGTCGCGGTGGTGCTCTATCACCTCAACCTCACTTGGGCGCAGGGCGGCCTGCTCGGCGTCACGATCTTCTTTGTGCTTTCGGGCTATCTGATCACGCGTTTGCTGCTCAACGAAGTCGCCAAGACCGGCCGCATCGACCTCAAGAGCTTCTGGATCCGCCGCATCCGTCGCCTGGTCCCCGCCGTGGTGACCGTCGTGGTGGTGACCTGTGCGCTGTGCACCGTCTTCAACCACGTGATGCTCACCAAGATGCGCCCCGACATCCTGCCGTCGCTGCTGTTCTTCAACAACTGGTGGCAGATCGCCCAAAACGTCTCGTACTTCAACGCCCTAGGCGACCCCTCGCCGCTTACGCACTTTTGGTCGCTCGCCATCGAGGAACAGTTCTACCTGGTTTGGCCCCCGCTGCTGCTCGCTATGGTATCCATGCACATGAGCAAGCCCAACACGCGCCGCATGGTTCTGGGCCTGGCTGCTGTCTCCGCCATCGCCATGATGGTGCTCTATAACCCCGCCGCCGACCCCAGCCGCGTGTACTACGGCACCGACACCCGCGTGTTCTCGCTGCTGCTGGGTGCCTGGATGGCCTTTATCCCCGATCGCGACCTGGCGCCGGTGCGTCTCGTTCATCGTTTGGGGCTCAATCGCCTGGCTGGCGCCGCCAAGCACGGCAAGAACGCCGAGGGCAAGCCTGGCGAGAAGGCCGACGAATCAGCCGAGACCGCCCCGGCACAGCCGAGCGCCCTCGTGCGCTTTTGGTCCTCGCCCGCATCCATCGATGTATTGGGCGTCGTGGGTCTGGTTGGCCTTGCCGCCATGGTCGCGCTCACCAACGGCTACACCGCGTTCCAGTATCGCGGCGGCACGCTGTTATGCTCCATCCTCACGCTCATGGTCATCGCGGCCTGCGTGCAGCCCCAGGGAATGGTTGCCCGCGCGCTGTCCGCCGAGCCGCTCGTGTGGGTTGGCAAGCGCTCATACAGCATCTACCTGTGGCACTATCCGCTGCTGTTGCTTATGAACCCGGTCGCCAACATCAACGATACACCGTGGTGGCAGTACATTTTGCAGGTGCTGTTGGTGGTCACCGTGGCCGAATGCTCATATCGCTTTATCGAGACGCCGTTTAGAAAGGGCGCCTTTGGGCGCACCGTATCCGAGTTCCGCGACGGCACCACCACGCCCGCCAACTGGGTACGCGCGCACGTCCCTGCCTGCGCAGCCTGCGCTGTCGTGTTGGTCGTTGCACTGGGCGGCCTGATCTTTGTGCCCGAGACGTCTGCGCTGAGCGGCGAGGGCGCCGAAGTCCTCAACAAGGAAGCCAAGAACACCGCGCCCACCGACCAGCAGGCGGCCGACGACACCGACAAGGACAACGACGGCTTCCCCGATGGCTCCTACGATCTGCTTATGATCGGCGACTCCGTGTCGCTGCGTGCCGTGGACACCTTTGACGGCGTGTTCCCGCACAGCCATATCGATGCCGAAAAGGGCCGCCAGTTTGATGCGGGCCGTGCGACATTTGAGGGCTATCTCCAACAGAACCTTGCTGGCAAGATCGTGGTCTTTGCACTGGGCACCAACGGCTTGGTAACCGACGACCAGATTGACGCCATCATGGCCGATGCAGGAGATAAGCGTATTGTGGTGTTTGTGAACACGCGCAGCCCGCAGCCGTGGGTTGGCTCTACCAACCAGGCCATCGCCAACGCCGCTACGCGCTACAAGAACGTGCGCGTTATCGACTGGTACGGATACAGTGCCAATCGCAACGACTTGTTCGATGGCGATGGCACGCACCTGTCGACCACTGGCGTAACTGAGTACCTCAACTTGATTCACGATGCAGTCAAGAAGGACCTGCCCGTGCATCCCGAGGATCACGTCAACGATCCGCAGCCGGCGGCCGTCAAGTCTGCCACCGACGCGCTCGTCAATGCGCTCGCTCTCAAGCCGCACAAGCTGGGCACCGACAAGTAACCTGCAGCGCAAACTCCCCCCCCTCCGGCAGTTAGGGACGTTCCTTATGTGCCGGCACCTAGGGACACTCCTGACACAGCCGAGGAACGCCCTCCTTGCGACCGAATTCTGGACGCCTCGCCACCCCGAGCGTTGTTTCCAAGCCCACACCCGCAGCAAGCAACCCAAAATTACTCTTTTCGAGCCGGCTCCAAGAGGTCGTGGACAAAAAGAGGCAAATATGAGTACTGTTACAATTTAAGTAGCAGGCAAAACCACCCAAAATGGCGCCCATGCGGTAGCGCGCGACCCTTCCAGTTGACCAGAATGGCCGGCTTAGGACTTGGAGCTCCGCTTTTAATGAACAGATTTTTAGATATGTTTATTATTTTCTTAGTTGTAAATGCTATCGGCCAGGCAACAGTACTCATATTTGGCATTTTTTGTCCACCCGCATATTACTAACCCCCTATAACAGGCAAAATACAGGCCGCAACCCATGGCGGCGGCCTGTTTGGAGTCCAAAAGAGGCGCTAAGCGCTGTAACCCATCGCCTGCAGGACAAACATGACGACCGTGAGCACCGTAATCACGGCGATAGTCGCCCACGTGAGCACATTCCACACGCGGCCGTTGCGGTTAGTGCCCATAATGTGACGGTCAGCGGCAATAACCACCTGGAACACCAGAACCACGGGCAGCAGCACGCCGTTGATGACCTGCGAGGTCATCATAATCTGGAACAGATCGACGCCAGGCATGAGCACCAGCACGGCAGAGATGCCGATGATGGCCGTAATGATGCCGCGATAGACCGGGGCCTCGTCCCAGCTGCGATCGGCGCCGCGCTCCCAACCAAATGCCTCGCAGATGGCACTCGACGTAACGCCCGGCAGCACGCAGGCGGCCAAAAAGCTCGCTGCGACCAAGCCCGAGGCAAATAGCACCGTGGACCACTGGCCCGCGATGGGCTCCAGCGCGCGGGCGGCATCGGCGGCATCGCTAATCTGAATACCCGCCGGGAACAGCACCGTACCGGTCGTGATGATAATGAAGCCCGCAATGATATCAGCAGCGATCGAGCCGCTCACGGTATCAATACGCTGCAGCACGATGTCGTCCTCGCCCGCATTCTTATCGACCACGTTGTTCTGAGCCAAGAAGATCATCCACGGTGCGATGGTGGTACCGATTGTTGCGACCACGAGCGACACGTAGCTGGGGTCGTTTTGAATATTGGGGACGACCAAGTCGACCGCGACCTCGCCCCAGTTGGGGCCGGCCATAAACGCGGCGACGATGTACGTCACGAACACACAGCTTACCAGCAGCAAAATCTTCTCTATGCGCTGGAAACTACCCGACATGGTAAGCATCCACACCAGCAGCGCCACGAGCGGCACCGAGATGCTCGCCGGAACGCCAAACAGGGCAAGACCACTCGCGATGCCCGCAAATTCCGAAATGGTCACAGCCGTGTTGGCGATCAACAGCGCCGCCATGGCCAACACGCTCTTGCGCACGCCAAAGCGCTCGCGAATGAGCGATGCCAGGCCCTTGCCCGTGACGCAGCCGCAGCGCGCCGCGGTCTCCTGCGTCACGATGAGCAGCACAGTCATGACGGGAAGCATCCAGAGCATTTTGTAGCCATAGCTGGCGCCCGCGCTGGAATACGTTGCAATGCCGCCGGCGTCATTGCCCGAAAGCGCCGCCAGCAGACCGGGGCCCATAGCGCCAAAGATGGCCGCGATGGTCAGCTTTTGCTTGGTGCCCGACTTTTGCTTGGTATTTTGCACGCGACCACCTAACCCATGACTGACATGGCGAGCAGCACCGCGGCGATGCAATACGCCACACACGAGATCATGACGGCAATGACGTTCATGGCGGTGCCCGACGTGTTGAGGTCATGCTCGTCACGCCAGAACAGCACCATCAGGTAAATCACGGCACTCATGTTGCCAACCAGGCAAATGATGGCAGCGATATTAAAGCAGCCGGTAAAGAGTTGCTCCTCAAACATGGACGCATCGGGGAACGCAGCGGTGCGCACCAGCTGGGAGCACAGGTAGGTCACGAGTGACAGAATCAGGCCCATGCCCGTGCTCTGGAAGAAGAACCCCAGATACGGCTTGGGCTCGTCGTCGTGACCGTCATACTCCAGGAAGTAGTTCTTGACGAACGACACCATGCGCGAGGCCGCCAGCAGCACGAGCGGCATGGCGCACATGGGGAACACCACCAGATGCGCGGAGCCGAGCGCCGTTCCCAGCACGGTCGCTATAATGCACGACGCGATGCCCCATACAACAACCCAGTACTGGCGATGCACGAACCAGCTGAGCACGTTCGTCGAGTCGTCCGACGCGCTATCGCCCGAGCCGACACCGGCGATCTGCAGGTCCTCCTGATGCTCCTCGGCGATAACGTCCATGGCGTCGTCGAAGGTCACGATACCAAGGATATGACGATTCTCGTCGCAGACGGGGATGGCGACCAGGTCGTACTTGGTCATCTCGTCCGTTACGTCTTCCTGGTCGTCGTCGGGCGACACATAAACCAGGTCGCGATAGGCCAGCTGGCCCAGCGTGGCGTCGCGATCGGCCACGATCAGCGTGCGCAGCGAAAGCACGCCAGTCAGCATGCCGCTCGGATCCTCGGTATAGACGTAGTAGACGCTCTCGAAGTCCTCGTCGAGCTCGCGAATCGCCTCGATGGCATCACCGACCGTTGCCGTCGCGGGCAGGGAGACAAACTCCGAGGTCATGATGCGGCCGGCGGTGTTGTCCTCATACCCCAGCAGATTACGAATCGCCTTCTCCTCCTTGACGCCCATCAAGCGCAGGAGCTTCTCGGCCTTCTCATAATCGAGCTCGTCGATCAGGTCGGCAGCGTCGTCCGGGTCCATCATGGCCAGCATCGACGATGCGTCGGTGTCGGACAGGCCCTCGAGCATCTCGGTCATAAGCTCGTCGTCATCGAACTCCGAGATGGCCTCGGCGGCCTGGGCAGTATCGAGCTGCGCAAACACCTGCGCACGCAGACGCGGGTCGAGCTGCTCGATAATGTCGGCGATGTCGGCAGGGTGCAGCTCGCCGAGCGTCTTGTGCGACACCGAGAGTTGAATGTTCTTGGTCGAGCGGTCGAGCAGGTCCATGTAGGACCAAGCGATGATATCCTCACTGAGCGGCTTGCCCAGGTGCTTCATAAAGCCTTCGACGATATGCTCGAGCGCGGGGCTGATGGCGCGTAGCAGACCGCGGGCACCGACCTCGGCGCCCAGCAGGCGCAGCTGGTTTTCGCCCGACATGGAAAACTTGATGTCGTTTACGCGCACGACCTTCATGCCCTGCGTGTCGACAATCTGCTTGTTGAGCACGTCGCGGGCAAGCAAGAGTTCGGTCGGCTGCAGGTACGAAAAACGGATTTCGGTGGCCGACGTCTTAAGGTGTACACCCGTCTCGTCGATACGGTCGACCCATTTGCGCCAGCTGATCATAAACGGCGTCTTGCCGGGACCGCGGAACGCGAGCGACGTCACGTGCGGAAAAACTTCGCCGGTAGCAATACCAAAATCGTTGACCACGCCGAGCTTTTCGCCGTCGACGTCCAAGACCGGCAATTTGAGCATCTCACTCAGATAATTCAATGGTGCTCCCCATCATTATTCCTCCGGACGCGGCCGCGCGTGCGGCGTCCGGGGGCTTCTGGATATGTATACGCATGCGCGGGCGGCACGCCGCTCGACGCTTACACCCCGTGCATGCGCAAAAAGCACCTGCATGGGGTCATCGACTGTATGGTCGAGGTTTGGATTTCACCTGTAACCTTTCTCTTGACCCTCATTAACCGCAGTAACTATAGCATCAGCATCGCCCTGCGGCATCGAATTTATGCGCTGCACATTGCAGGCATACCAAACGCTGACGCATCCGTGACATAGCCATTGGGGACGTTCTTAAACGACTACCCAATGACTACTCTGTGGTGTCATCGTCCTCGGCAAGTTGGGGGAACACGGCGTCCTTGGACATGGTGACCTTCGTCAGCGAGGTGAGCTTTTTGCTCAGCGACGTGTCCGTCTTGACCAGGTCGCTGAGCGTCACGATCTTGTAGCCGTCGGCGACAAGGCCATCGATAATCTGCGGCAGCGCCTCGAGCGTCTGCTCGGCGCATTCGTCTCTATCGGTGAGCAGCACGATATTGCCCGGCGTCACCGAATCGAGCACCGTTGAGACCTGCTCGTCGGCACCGTTGAGCAGCCAGTCGCCCGAGTCAATATTCCACGAGACCACGGCGGAGACCAGGTCCATCGCATCAATCCAGTTTTGCTCGTCAAAGGCAGCGTAGGGAGCACGCAGCAGCATCGTCTTCACGCCGGTCGCCGACTTAATCGCGTCGGTGCCTTTCGTGATCTGCTCGCGTACCGCCTCACGGTCCTGACCCTTGAGCGAATCGTCGCTGTAGCTGTTGGATCCGATTTCGCACCCGGCATCGACAATCGCCTTGGCCGTGGCAGGCGAGGCCTCGGCCGCATCGCCCGAAAGGAAGAACGTCGCGGTGACGCCCTTTTCCTTGAGTACCTGCAAAATCTGCTTGGTCGCTCCGCTCGGGCCCTCATCAAACGTCAGCGCCACGTACTTTTCGTTGCCCTTGGGCGCCACGCTCGCGCACGCAACGACGCAATCGGTAGCGGGCACAACCTCGCCGCGGTCCTGCGTCTTACCCGATTGCTCGCCGACCCACACCTCCGAGCGGCCCTGGACACCCCACGTCTGCACATACTCGATAGCGCCCGTGCCCTCGACCTTGAGCTTGGGCTCGATAACCGTAGCCTGAACCTCGTGCTTCTCGTAGGTGTTACGGCCATCCTTGACCGTCACCTTCTCGCCGCCCTCAAGTTCGCGGCTTTTCCACTTACCCTGTTTTATGCGCTTGCCGTCCACCTTAACCGACAGCTTTTCGCCGCCATGGCGGGTCAGCACGCTGTCATCGACGGCCAGCAGGTCGCCTGCGTCGTAGGTGTCAGTCAACTCCTGGTCGTCGATGAGATTCTGCAGCGTAGAGCCGACGCGCACCGCGGTCTTCTGGCCGTTGAGCTCCACGTCCACGCTGCGGTTGACGTAGCCCACGACGGCAGCGATAAACAGCACGAGCGCGCAACCCACGGCGATGAGCGCATAGGGCAGACGGGACGGTCGGCGCGGCGAGCGCCCGTTGCCGATGCGCGCACTGCGATCGCTAAACCCGCGGCTATGGTTGAGGTACATCGCGCCGGGCTTACGGCGACGGCGGCGCTGACCGCTGGGCAGCTGCCCCAGGTCGCGGCGCGCCGTCGGACGCGCACCCGAGCGCCCGTTTAAGTTGGATCCATTTTGGCGCATGTGCCCTCCCCCATAAACACAGCAAGCCGGAGCAACAGGTCTCCGGCTTGCCTCCCATCATTTGGTACGTCGCTATTTTGTAGCTTTTGACAAGCCTCCGCTCGCCTTTTGGTATTCGTCCTTAAAGGCCTTGAACATGCCGCGCGTCTTGCCGAGCTGCTTGCCCAGTGCGCGGCTGCCCTTGTCCACGGCAACCGATCCCTTATCGTCGAGTACCTTGGCGCCCTTTTTGACCTTATCGCCCACCACGACGCTGGCCTCGGCGGCCTTGGCAGCCGCACCGCCCGAATACCCGAGCGACTTGACCTCGTCCGAGACGACCATCGCGCCGTTCTCGTAGCCGCGCAGCATCGTCGGTGGCACCTGCGTGTCGCCCACCAGCACGCTCGAAGCGGCACCGGCGGTCACATAGAATGCCTGCACGACACCCGAGCGTGGCTTGAACTCAACGTCCGAGCAGTAGCCCACGACATCGCCCGATTCCGTGCGCACGTCCATACCGACCCAGATGATGCAATCGTCCAGGTTGATGTCGAGGCGCTTGGCGGCGGCAGCATCGTACGTGTCCTTGACGTCATCGACCGCAATGGCACCCTCGTAGACACCAATGGCGTCGAGCGCTACGAATCGGTCGGGGCGCTCGATCATGCCCGCGATATCGGACTGGCGGACCATAAAGCCGACCACGCGCGTACCGCCCGGGGTAAAGACCGGAAAGTGAATCTTTCCGAGCTTTTTAGGGCTGCGCGGCGTGCCGTCCTTTTTGGTGCGCTTGTCCTCGGTAGGCTTGCGATAAATCTTGGCGCCGACAAAATCCCCGGCGCGCATTATGCCTCGGTCGAGGGCTCCGCAGCCTCGGTATCAGCCTCGACGGCGTTCTCGACCACGACGTCGGCGGCAGGCGTCACGTTGCCACCCGAAATGGCGTCGTTGAGCTGCTCGCGCAGCTGGTCCATGCGCTCGCGGGCCAGGTCGACCTTGGCGCGCAGGTCGTCGGTCTTGGCGTCGACCATCGGGCCAAAGTCATTCACCGCAGCACGGGCCTCCTCGGCGCTGTGCTCGTAGGTGTCACGCATATTGTCCCAAGCGTCGTTGGCGATATCGGCAGCCATGGCGCGGGTCTCGGCGCCCGAGCGCGGGGCCAGAGCAACGCCGACAATAGCGCCGGCAGCGGCACCAAAAAGTGCGCCGGAGACAAAGCTGAAAGTCTTACCCATGATCATTCCTCTCCTGCGGGCACGTCGGTGCCCACCGTTTGAATGCTGTCCATTATACCCGCAGCGCATCACTTGCCGCTCCGCTCATCTGCGTACGGCAAAGGCGCAGGTACGTGATGGTGATAAACGCGTAGACCTACTCCTGAGGCATAGCCGGCATGGCCACCGTGGCACCCGGGTCCTCGCCGGCGCCGTCCACGAGCGGCAGGCCGCCCTCATGCGCAGGTCCCGCCGAAACCGTCGCCGCACCGCCAAAGACGGCAGCGGAAGCCTCGTGGTTTTCGGCAACCGCGCCCTCGGTATCAATCGCCACCTGGGGCTCGTCGTCAAAGTTGGGGACGCCCTGGGGCTCGGTGGGAACGGGCTCGGCGGTCGCATCGGCAACAGGCTCGGCGTCGACCGGCACATCACCCTCGTCAGCGCCCTCGTCCTCGGCAGCATCTTCGCCGTTCGCAGCGGCGACGGCCTCGTGAGGATCCTTGCCCTCGGCCTCGGCGCGCATGCCCAGCACCAGGTTGCGCAGGCCCGCGACCGTACCGTCCACATCGGGAGCCGGCTGGTCGGCGTGCAGGTACGCCCAATCCATCATAAAGGTCGCCGACGACAGCGCACCAATGGCCAACGCGTCATCGGGACACGAAAGCTCAACCTCAAAGACGCGCTCGTCGTGCTCGCTCACGCGCGTGCGACCGCACGAGATGCTGCCGGCAAGACCGGTCTCGTTCATGAGCTCGACCGTCACGTGCTCTAGCAGGTGGCAAAGCTCAGTCTGGCCCATGCAGTCCTGGAATTCGCGACCGGAATCGCCCAGGCACAGGTGCTTGGCAATCGCAGGCACCAGGTAGTACACGCGCGCCGTGGCCTCGATGTCCTCCGAGGTCATGAGCGGCATGCCGGGGTTCACCAGCACATGCGCGCAGATCTTGTCCTCGCTGACGGTGACCTTAAGGATGTTGAACAGGCCTGCCATAACTCTCCCCCACTCGTCCTTGCCCTACTCGTCGCCATCGTGCGGATCCGCAGAGCCCGCACCCGACGCCGCCGGCTTCTCTGCCGAGGACTCGGAATCCTTCTTATCGGTTTCGGCCGGAGCGATCACGCGAATGAGCGAGATGCGCTGGCCACGCATCGACTGCACCTTGAACTTGTACCCCGCAACCTCAAACACCTCTCCGATGTCGGGCACCGAGTCGCAAAGCTCCAAAATCCAGCCGGCGATGGTCTCATAATCATCGCTTTCCTCGAGCGGCCAACCAAGCTCAATCGCGTCATCGCACGAAAAACGCCCATCGACGAGCCACTCACGGCGCGAGAGACGCGTGAGGTACTTGTTGTCGGGGTCGAACTCGTCCTCGATCTCGCCGACGATCTCCTCGACGATATCCTCGATGGTGATGATGCCGGCCGTGCCGCCGTACTCGTCCACGACGACCACGATCTGGTCGTGCGAGGTCTGCATCTCGGACAGCAGCGGCAGGATGTCCTTGGTGTCGGGCACAAAGGTGGCGTCGCGCAAAAAGCCGGCGATGGGCTGGTCGCCCTTGCCGTCGAGCGCGGGCTGAATCAGGTCCTTAATGTGCGCGATGCCCGCGACGTTGTCGGGATCCTCGTGATAGACGGGGATGCGGCTAAAGCCGGTCTGGCGCATGGTGGACAGCACGTCGGCGACCGTCTCATCGTCCTCGCACATGGTGGTGTCCACGCGCGGCACCATGACCTCGCGGGCAACGGTGTCGCCCAGGTCAAAGATCTCGTGGATCATGCGCTTTTCCTCGTCGAGCAGGTCGTCCTGCTCCGAGACCATGTACTTAATCTCTTCCTCCGAGACGTTCTGGCGGTCGTCGGCGCTCTTGATGCGCAGGATGCGGGCCAGGCCATCGGAGCAAGCGCCGGTCAACCACACGAGCGGACGGGCAATCTTCTGGAACACGGAAAGCGGGCCCACGACCTGCTTGGACACGCCCTCGGCATTGGCCAGGCCGATGCGCTTGGGGACGAGCTCGCCGATCACGATGGACACGAAGGCGACCGCGACGGTGATGATGACCGGCGCCAGGCCGCGCGCGATAGCGGAGAGCGGCGCGATGCCAAAGCTCGCGAGCCACGTGGCGAGCGGGTCGGACAGACTCGTCGAGGCGACGGCGGACGAGGCGAAGCCCACGAGCGTGATGGCGACCTGGATGGTGGCGAGCAGCTGGTCGGAGTCGGCAGCCAGCTTAATGGCACGCTCGGCGCGCTTGTCGCCTTCCTCGGCCTCGTGCTCCAGCACGGCGCGCTTGGCCGTGGTGAGCGCCATCTCGGACATAGAGAAGTAGCCGTTGATGAGGGTCAAAACGAGGGTGGTGATAAGGGAGATGGTTATGTCCATCGGGAGTTTCTCGAACCTCCAAGATTCGGGACGTCAGGTCAAAACGTTGATGGCGGATAGGGCAGTTGCACCCGGCGGGCGCCCGGACGGGCCCGCGGGCGCAGGCGCGATCGCTAGATTACGAAGAGGATCACCGCCATGAACTGGAAGATACTGCCGGCGAGCACCCACAGGTGAAACACACTGTGCAGGTAGCGCACGTTTTTGGCGATATAGAACGGCACGCCCGCGGTGTAGCACACGCCGCCGACAGCGAGCAGGGCAAGCGCCACGGGGTTGAGCAGCGCCACAAGCTCGGGCAACTTAAAGACGACGAGCCAGCCCATCAGCAGATAGACCAGGCCGCTTACCCAGTGCGGTTGACGCTCGCGCATAAAGCACTCGAGGGCAATGCCGATAATGGCGATGGCCCACACGGCAAAGAACAGCATAGGGCCGCCGTCGTTTGCGAGTGTGATGAGGCAAAACGGCGTATAGCTGCCGGCTATGAGCAGGTAGATGCAGCTGTGGTCGATGATGCGAAACACGCGCTTGGCGCGCGCGGGCTGAATCGCGTGATAGAGCGTGGAGGCGAGGTATTCGAGAATAATGCTGACGCCATAGACGATTGCCGCGGCCATGTGGGCCGGGCCGCCGCCGCGCAGGGCAGCAAATACGATCAGGAGCACCAGGCCCGCGATACCCAGCAGGCAGCCGACACCATGGGTGACGGAGTTCATGATCTCCTCTCCCACCGTGTAGTGCGGAATGGCCGCGGTCTTGGGCCGCGGCTTGGAACTGTCGCTCGAATCGGACATGCCGGTTACATCCTCCAATGTAAAGAGTTCTCAACACTATATCAAAGCGTCTGGGTACGTGCGAAATTTGCACCATACGTGTCCCTTTGTTTACCCATTCTTTGCTTGTTGACGCATCAACGGCGAACATCCATAATGCGCTTGTTTTAAATGTTGATGTATTAACATCTATAAGGAGAATACCGCATGGCTCAAAACGCACATTCCCATCGAAAGCTCAAGATAGCCGGCATCGTTGCACTGGTGGTTGTCATTGCGCTGTTCGGATTTGCCGGCAACTTTCTGTTTGACTTCGCGCTGAATCCCCGCGCGCCATACACCATGAAGATGATGCAGGACGGCAAGGACGACAAAGAAGGTGAGCAGCCGGATGCCGAGGACACCGAGGCGCGGGCATGGTTTAAAAAGAATCGCGAGAGCAGCAGCCTCACCGCAGATGACGGAACCGAGCTCTCCGCTTGGTATTTTGCCGCCTCGGAGAACACCCACGATTACGCCGTCTGCCTGCATGGATATACCGACGAGCCCATCGGCATGGCCCGATACGTCAAACGATTCCACGACCGCGGCATGAACGTACTCGCACCCGCCGCCCGCGCCCACGAGCGCTCCGGCGGCGACTATATCGGCATGGGCTGGCCCGAGCGGCTCGATGTCGTTGCATGGATTGGGCGGATCGTTCAGGCTGACCCCGAGGCGCGCATCCTGGTCTTTGGCGAGTCGATGGGTGCGGCAACCGCCATGGACGTCGCGGGGGAATCTCTGCCCGCAAACGTGAAATGCATTATCGAGGACTGTGGTTATACGAGTGTTTGGGACGAGTTTTCTCTGCAGCTCAAGGACGTGTTCGGGCTGCCCAGCTTTCCCTTGCTCGATGTAGCAAACTTGGTGTGCAACGTGCGCGCAGGCTACGACTTTCATAAGGCGAGCAGCGTGGAACAGCTCAAGCGCGCGACGGTTCCCATGCTTTTTATCCACGGTGACCAAGACACCTTTGTACCGTACAGCATGCTCGACCAAAACTACGAGGCGTGCGCCAGCAAGGTTAAACAGAAGCTCACTATCCACGGCGCCACCCACGCCAAGAGCGCGCAAGTCGACCCCGAGCTCTACTGGAATACGGTCGACGACTTCCTCGGCGAGTATTTTTAGGCAAATAGCACGGTTTACTGGTCTATCTGACTCCCTAGCACTTCCGAAAAGCCGCCCGTGGGCACTGTGCTCGCGGGCGGCTTTTACTAACGTTGCACTACAAAAGCGCTTGATATGTCCAATGGTTAGGTGCTACTTGACCTCGATGAGCTCGTACTTGCTCGTGCCCAGGCCGATCTTCTCGGCATGCGCGATGCACGCGCGCCAGTCGGTGTCGGGATGCGTGATGCAGAAGGGATCCTTGGCCTGCTCGCCCTCCAGATGCTCGTGATTATGCTCCATCTTGGCCGCGCTGTCGGTAAGCTCGGTGTTAGGCAGCGGCTCGGACGCCAGGACGGCGTCGGCGCAGGCCTGGTCGATGGCGACCGGGTCGAAGCTCGCGAACATGCCGATATCGTTGACGATAGGCGTGTCGTTTTCGGGATGGCAGTCGCAGTTGGGGCTGATATCCATGGCAAGCGAGATGTGGAAGCTCGGGCGGCCGTCGACGACGGCTTTGGTGTACTCGGCGATCTTGTAGTTGAGTACGTCGGCCGCGGCATCATAGTCGGGCTTGATGCAGTCCTGGTTGCACGCCGCAATGCAGCGTCCGCAGCCCACGCAGCGATCGTGGTCGATGGCAGCCACGTGAACCGTGCGAGTGCTGCCGTTGGCAAGCTCGCGCTCACGCGTACCGTCAAACGTGATGGCGCTGTGCGCGCATATCTTCTCGCAGGCACGGCAGCCAACGCAGTTGGTGGTATCGACGCTCGGCTTGCCAGCGGCGTGCTGCTCCATCTTGCCGGCACGGCTACCGCCGCCCATACCCAGGTTCTTCATGGCACCGCCAAAGCCGGCCTGCTCATGGCCCTTAAAGTGGGTGAGGCTAATCACGATGTCGGCATCCATGAGTGCCTGGCCGATCTTTGCCTCGCGCACGTACTCGCCGCCCTCGACCGGGACGAGCGCCTCGTCGGTGCCCTTGAGGCCGTCGGCGATGATGATCTGGCAGCCCGTGGCGTACGGGGTAAAGCCGTTCTGGTAGGCGGTGTCGATGTGCTCGAGCGCATTTTTGCGGCTACCCACATAGAGCGTGTTGCAGTCGGTGAGGAAGGGCTTGCCGCCCAGCTCCTTCACGACATCCGCGACGGCGCGGGCGTAGTTGGGGCGCAAAAAGCTCAGGTTACCCAGCTCGCCAAAGTGAATCTTGATAGCGACGAACTTGTTCTCGAAGTCGATCTGCTCAATGCCGGCGCGGCGAATGAGGCGTTTGAGTTTGTCGAGCTGGCTCTCGCGAGCATGCGTGCGCAGGTTGGTGAAGTACACCTTTGCCGGTGCTGCGGGTGCGGTTGCGGTCATAGATCTATCCCCTCGGTCTATATGGCGTTACAGACATAGAGGATGGTACCCGTTGAAGTGGGGTTGAAGTCAAGCGCAACGCCGAGTCGCTAGGCACTCATTGGGGACAGACTTAAATGAGTGCTTGCCGCCCGGCCAGCGAGCCGGCGATCCGGCAAAGACTGTCCCCAACGACTAGTCGTTTAAGAACGTCCCCAATGACTACTCCTGCACCTTGAGGGCTTCGGCCAGGCTGACGCGCTTGATAGAGCGCGTGTGCAGCAGCGCCACGACCAGGTAGGTCGCAAAGCCGATGCCGATGCATGCAGCCATGGACCAAGCGGGCACGTAGATCTCGATATTGCCGTTGTAGGCGAGCAGCATCGAGCGGAAGATGGCCGTGAGCGAGCCAATAATGACCGGCAGGCTCAGCACGAGCGACGCCGCCACGCACAGCGTGATCGAGCGGATGTACAGATGCGAGATCTCGCTATCGCGATAGCCAAAGACTTTCATGTAGCTGATCGAACGGGCGCTGTGGTCGATCACCGCCTTGGTCAGCAGGTACATAAACAGCAGGAAGATAAACACCGCGAGCCCGACCATCATGCCGATCATTTTGCTCATCATGCCGATAAACTGGTCACCCACGGCGCGCATGTCGTCGGGCGTGGTGTCACCGGCAAAGTAACGAGCATCGAGGTCGAGCTTCTCGTCGCTCACATAGCCGTTAAAGTAGGCGGCGTCGTTGCCGAACAGCTCGTTAAAGTCATCGATGCTCATATAGATATTCATGTCCGACTTTGAACCCCAGATGCAGTCCTTACCCGCGTACTCAAGAGAATAATCCCGAGCCTCGTACTTGTCGCGAAGCTCGACCTTCTGGCCCTCGCTCCAGCCAAACTTATCGAGCAGACCGCCGCCAAAGACGACGCGCCCGTCGCCGACGTTGAGGTCTTTCCAATAGCGCGAATGAGATGAAATGCCGTAGACGGAAATCGTCTCCTCGCCATTACCATCGCCGCGGTCGTATTGCAGCTGGTAAACGGCATATTTCTCGGCCTGCGCGATTGCGCCCGCGCCGTTGTCGGTCGTGTTGATCGGGTGAATGTCGTCGTTGTCGGTGTCGATCTTAGAGGCCTTGTCGATCAGGTCGATGGCCTCATCGCGGTCGCAGCCGAGGGCATCGGCAAGATCGTCGAGGCGTGCGTAGAGCGCATCCTTCTTGTCCTTGACCTTAGCAAGCGCATCCTGCGCTGCAGTCAGGCTCTCGGCAGACGGAGATGCGGTCGCGGCATCGGCTGCCGTCTGCGCCGCATCGGCCGCGTCGTCAAGCTCGTCATCGGCATCCTGGGCGGCGGAGAGCAGCGCGCCGTCAATCGACTGCAAGCGCTCGAGCGCCGACCACTGCTCGCGCTCCTCGGCAGTGCCCTCGAGCTCCAGCGGCGCCTTGAGTGTGTACTGATGCTCGGCGACCAGGCTCGTCTCGAGGTTGTCCGCGTAGTGCGTCATCGTGGGCAAAATCGCCAGGCCAAAGAGCAGCAGCAGCGAGGCGAATGCAATGCCCACGAAGAGCGTGGCGAAGTTGCCCAGGTTGCGCAGGAAGACGCGCAGGCGGAAGCGCGAGACAAAGCCCATGCGCTCCGGCAGCTGCAGGCCGCGCTTGGTGCCCGATTTGCCGCTCGCCTCGTGACGAAGGAACTGCAACGGCGTCTTGCCCATCTTGCGAAGCAGGCCCACCAGCGTGATGAGAATGAGCGCGGCGGCGGGAACCACGGCGCACTTCACAAAGATCTCCCAGCTCCAGTACACCTGGAAGGGCGGCAGGCTGTACGAGCCGTAGTAGAGACCGCGCATGGGCTCGGTAAAGAACGCAACGCCGAGAGCGGTGCCCAGTAGCGCCGCGGCCACGCCTACGATGGCGGGAAGCGCTAGGTAGTGCAGCACGATTTCGCGACGGCGATAGCCGCTGGCGAGCAGCGTGCCGATAATGGCGCTCTCCTCCTCGATGGTGGCGTCGGTGAGCACCACAAAGACAAACGCCATGATCACGATGATGATGTCGAGCAACGTCATCCACATCATGGAGTCGCCGTCCACGTCGTCGCGCGCATAGCCAATGCCCTGATTGGAATCGGCATCGATCAGATCGTCCACGCGCGCATCGGCATCGGTCAGCGCCTCGACCATATCCTGCTCCGCATCGATGCGATCCGCGGTGGGGAGATCGCGATCGGTAAAGGTAAAGGAGTAGGTGTAGGCAGGCGCGCCGCCGGCGTCCTCAAGCGCGGCAAAGCCGGCGTCGGTGACCTCGGCCACGCCGTACGTGATGGTGTTCACCGTAAAGTCCGAATTGTCGAGGAACAGCGCCTGGCTATCGGGCTGGGTCATGATGCCGCAGATGGTGTAGGTGCGGCCCTCAAGCTCGACCTTATCGCCCACGGCGAGGTCGTTGTTGGTGGCGAAGACACGGTCGATTGCCACCTCATCGTCCGTCTTGGGCTGCCTGCCTTCGCAGTAGGACGCAATGTCAACCTTGGTGCGATGCGCGTAGGTGCGCAGGGTGCGCTTGGTGCCGTCGTCGCCAGCCGCCTTTTTGATGATGGCGTCGATAGAGAAGTTCTTGTAGAACGTAACGCCGCCGACGTCCTCAGCCGCGTCTTCGGCAGCCTTGAGCTGATCTTTGGTGGCCTCGAAGGAGGTAGTCACGCGGCCGTCCTCGATCGTGTACGCATCGCGCATGTCGTCAATGAGGCAGCCGATGGAATGCGCCGCGAGCAAAAAGCCCGACGTGAGGGCGATGCTTCCGCACATAAGCAAAAAGATGCCCAGGTACTTGCCGATATTGCGGCGCAGCTCGCGCGGGAGTCGTTTTGCGAGAGGTGTCATGGCGCCGCCTACCAATCGAGCTCGGCGGCCGCGACGGGCGACTCGCTGAGCTCGTCCTCGACGATGCGCCCGTCGCGCAGGCGCAGCACGCGATTGGCCATGCGCGCGATGGCGGCGTTGTGGGTGACGATGATGATGGTGCAGCCGTAGGTGCGGTTGACGTCCTCCATGAGCTGCAGGATTTCCTTGGATGTCTTGTAGTCGAGCGCGCCCGTGGGCTCGTCGCACAGCAGCAGGCCCGGATTTTTGACGAGTGCGCGGCCGATGGCGCAACGCTGCTGCTGGCCGCCCGAGACCTGGCGCGGAAACTTGTTGCGGTGCTCGTAGAGGCCCAGCGAACGCAGCAGGTCGTCGACATTGAGCGGGTTTTTGGACAGGCGCGCCGTGACCTCGATGTTCTCCTTGATGGTAAGGTCGGGCACCAGGTTGTAGAACTGGAAGACAAAACCCAGCTCACGGCGGCGATACTCGCCCAGATCGGTAGGTTTGAGCACCGTGAGGTCGCAGCCGTCCACCATGATGGAGCCACCGTCGGCATCCTCCAGGCCGCCGATCAGGTTGAGAAAGGTCGACTTGCCCGAGCCCGAGGGCCCCAGCATGACGCAGATCTCGCCGCGGTTGATGGACGTGTCGATGCCATCGAGTACCGTCAGGCGCGCATCACCGTCGCCGTAGTGTTTCTTGAGCCCGTTGACCTGGACGTAGGCATGCTTTGTCGCCATGCTATCCCCCGTTGTTAGCCTTCTGCTACTTTTCTAGGGTAATAGTAAACCTGGGCGAACTATTTTTTAGCGACAGGCGCAATTTTTTCCAAACCAGTCATTGGGCACTCATTGGGGACAGACTTATATGACTGAAACCACTCATTTAAGTCTGTCCCCAATGAGTGCCGGGACTGTCCCCAAGTGCCAGCAGGAAAGGAACGTCCCCAAGTGACGGGTTACGGCTAGGCGTGGGATTTGGCGTGTGCGAGGGCTAGGCCTACGGCGGCGATGGCGGCGGCGAAGAGCACGGTGACGCCCAGGTCACAGACGATGTCACCCAACACGGCAGACGTCAGGTCCGAGGCAAGCGCCTTGCCGATTGCGTCGTTCACCCAATACGTCGGCACAAAGTGCGCCACCGTCTGCACGGCCGAGCCCATGAGCGACAGCGGCATCCAGGCGCCGCCCAAAAACGTCATGAGCATGCCGAGCAGGTTGCCCACACCGTTGAGCAGCTCCTCGCGCGCGCCCAGGCTCGACAGCGTAAAGCCAACGGCCAGCGGCGTGCACGCCAGGGCAAACGTTGCCGCCAGCGCCAGGCACACGCGGCCCACGCCGACCTCGGCAACCGCGCCGGCAAAGCCCACGACGCCCATCATGCTCGACACAAGCCAGATGCAGACGGTGAGCACGGCGGCGGCCGCGAACACAGCGAGCGAGCGCTGGCGCTCAGAGACCGGGCTGGCATCCATGCGGCGCACGCGCTCGGGCTCGTTCATGCCCGAGAACACCAGTCCCACCGACACGATGACCGACGAGATGATCGCGTACGCGCCAAAGTTGAAGTACGACTCGAGCGTGGTAGCAGCAGTCGAGTCGACCTTGACCTGCTCGATCTGGACCTCCGCGCGCTTTGCGGCCGCGTGCTCGGC
>ERZ839767.3211-NODE-3211-length-19216-cov-6.335160_pt1 | contig 19216 bp, 13 predicted proteins | sample MGYA00519879_ERZ839767 | MGnify/ENA primary metagenome ERZ839767 (study PRJEB31850, sample SAMEA3708852) | human gut metagenome | biome: human gut; feature: human-associated habitat; material: faeces | place: China | collected 2014 ...
CGCCAACGTGATCTTTGTCACCAAGGACGGCAAGCTGGTCACCCCCAAGTCCGACACCATTCTCCCTTCCATCACCCGGCGCAGCCTGCTGCAGGTGGCGAAGGATTATCTGGGCATGGAGGTTGAGGAGCGCCCCGTGGCGCTGGCGGAGATCGGCGAATTTGCCGAATGCGGCCTGTGCGGCACGGCGGCGGTCATCTCTCCCGTGGGAACCATCGTGGATCACGGCAAGGAAATTCACTACGCGGGCATGGGCCCCACCATCCAGAAGCTGTACGACACCCTCACCGGTATCCAGATGGGTCGCCTGGAAGCCCCCGAAGGCTGGATTCAGGTTATCGAATAAAATTTCCAAGCAGCGGCGACCGTCAGGCCGCCGCTGTTAGGTTGCGCACAAATCCAGATTTTCTTCTGGCGTTATTTTGCTGTTTTACCAAAAGTGTCTGGTGGACGAAGACTTTTGTTTTTCGGGGCTTGACACCCGGCGCAGAAGGTGCTATAATCCTGCCAACATACATCCAACGCAATGATGAGGAAAAAGCAGCCCGATTCCCGCGTACAGAGAGCCGCCGGTTGGTGTGAGGCGGATGCAGGGGCGGCTGTATACTGGCCTCTGAGCGGCCGTTCCCAAAGCTTCGGCGAGTAGGACGGACGGAGCCCGACCGATACAGCGGGAGACGGTTGTTGGACCGTTGTCGAGTGGCCGCTTTGGCGGCAAAAAGAGTGGTACCGCAAGGTTTTGCATGCAAAGCCCTGTCTCTTTGTTACAAAGAGACAGGGCTTTTTGTAGTTTTATCTTTGAAAGGACTAGAAATGATGGATACCTCCAAATACGCGATCGGCTATTACCCCGCCCCCGGCGACCATTGCAAATGGGTTCACAAAGACCACATCGAAAAAGCCCCTCAATGGTGCAGCGTTGACCTGCGAGACGGCAACCAGAGCCTGGTGATCCCCATGAGCCTGGAAGAAAAGCTGGAATTTTACCATCTGCTGCTGCGTCTGGGCTTTAAGGAGATCGAGGTGGGCTTCCCCGCCGCCTCCGAGACGGAGTATGAATTCCTGCGTACCCTGATCGAGAACAACATGATCCCCAAAGACGTCTCGGTGCAGGTGCTGACCCAGTGCCGGGAGCATATCATTCGCAAGACCTTTGAAGCCTGCAAGGGCGCGCCCAGCGCCATTATCCATTTCTACAATTCTGTGAGCGTTGCCCAGCGGGAGCAGGTATTCCGCAAGAGCAGGGAGGAGATCAAGCAGATCGCCGTGGAGGGTGCGAAGCTGGTAAAAAAGCTGGCGGCGGAATACGAGGGCAATTTCCGCTTTGAGTATTCCCCGGAGAGCTTCACCGGCACCGAGCCGGAATACGCGCTGGAGGTGTGCAACGCCGTTCTGGACGAGCTGGAACCCAGCGAAAGCAACAACGTCATCATCAACCTGCCGGTGACCGTGGAAATGAGTATGCCCCATGTGTATGCCGGCCAGGTGGAATACATGAGCGAAAACCTCAAATACCGGGAGCATGTGACCGTATCCCTGCACCCCCACAACGACCGGGGGACCGGCGTGGCGGATACGGAGCTGGCGCTGCTGGCCGGGGCGGACAGGGTGGAGGGCACCCTTTTCGGAAACGGCGAGCGCACCGGCAATGTGGACATCATCACCCTGGCCATGAACATGTACGCCCACGGCGTCGACCCGAAGCTGGACTTCTCCGACATGCCCTCCATCTGCAAGACCTACGAGAGGTGTACCCGGATGCACGTCTATGAGCGGACGCCCTACGCGGGAGCTCTGGTGTTTGCCGCCTTCTCCGGCTCCCATCAGGATGCCATCGCCAAGGGCATGACCTGGCGGAAGGAGAAAAACCTTCATCGCTGGACGGTGCCGTATCTGCCGGTCGACCCCGAGGACATCAGCCGTACCTACGACGCCGACGTCATCCGGGTCAATTCCCAGAGCGGCAAGGGCGGCATCGGCTATCTGCTGGAGCAGAATTACGGCTACATCCTGCCGCCGAAGATGCGCGAGCACCTGAGCTACCAGTGCAAGAGCGTCTCCGACCACGACCACCGGGAGCTGAAAAGCGAGGACGTGCTGGCAATCTTCATGGACTGCTACCTGAACGTGAACCACCCTCTGTCGATTTCCCACATGTCCTTTGCGCAGAAGGACGGCGGCGTGGACGCGGAGGTTACCTTCCTCCGCCACGGACGGGAAACCACCCTCCGTGCCAACGGAAACGGCTCTCTGGACGCGGTGAGCAACGCCTTGAAGCAATATACCGGCAAGGATTACACCCTGAAGGTCTACACCGAACACAGCGTGCAGGAGCGCAATTCCGGCTCCACCGCCGCGGCCTACATTGGCCTGGAGGACGCTGCCGGGAATATGAGCTGGGGCGCCGGCACGGACACCGATATCATCAAAGCGAGTATTTACGCCCTGATCGGCGCTTACAACAACATGACTGCTGAATAGGAGGTTTTCAAAATTATGGGAATGACAATGACACAGAAGATTCTCGCCGCCCACGCGGGGCTGGAATCCGTCACGGCGGGGCAGCTCATCCGGGCAAAGCTGGATCTGGTTTTAGGAAACGACATCACCACCCCGGTGGCCATCAATGAGTTTACGAAAAACGGTTTCTCTCAGGTGTTCGACAAGGACAAGATCGCCATCGTCCTTGACCACTTCGTCCCCAACAAGGACATCAAGGCGGCGCAGCAGAGCAAGCAGTGCCGGGAATTCGCGTGCAGCCACTGCGTCAGCCATTTTTACGACGTGGGCAAAATGGGCATTGAGCACGCCCTCCTTCCGGAGCAGGGGCTGGTCACCGCCGGGGACTGCATCATCGGCGCGGATTCCCACACCTGCACCTATGGCGCGCTGGGGGCGTTCTCCACCGGCGTGGGCAGCACCGACATGGCGGCGGGCATGGCAACGGGAACGGCCTGGTTTAAGGTCCCCTCGGCCATCCGCTTCGAGCTGATCGGCGCGCTGCCCCCTATGTGCAGCGGCAAGGACGTGATTCTTACCATCATCGGCATGATCGGCGTGGACGGCGCGCTGTACAAGAGCATGGAGTTCACGGGGGAGGGGGTCAAATCGCTGTCCATGGACGACCGGCTGTGCATCTGCAACATGGCCATTGAGGCCGGTGCCAAAAACGGCATTTTCCCCGTGGACGACGTGACCCGGCGCTATATGGAGAACCGCTGTGAGCGGACGCCCAGGGAATTTGCCGCCGACCCGGACGCGGAGTACGAGAAAACCATTAAAATTGACCTGACCAAAATCGTTCCCACCGTCGCCTGTCCCCATCTGCCCGAGAACACCCACCCGGCGGCGGAGCTGGGGGACATCAAAATCGACCAGGTGGTCATCGGCAGCTGCACCAACGGCCGGATGGAGGACATGGAGACGGCCTACCGCATTCTCAATGGCAGGCAGGTTGCGGGCGGCGTGCGCTGCATCATCATCCCCGCCACCATGGCGATCTACCGCGAGTGCGTCCAGCGGGGCTACGTCACCGCCTTCATTGACGCAGGCGCCGTCGTCTCGACTCCCACCTGCGGCCCCTGCCTCGGCGGCTACATGGGGATTCTTGCTGCGGGGGAGCGGTGCGTCGCCACCACAAACCGGAATTTTGTCGGCCGTATGGGTCACGTGGACAGCGAGGTTTACCTGGCCAGCCCGGCAACCGCCGCGTCTTCCGCCATTACCGGCTATATTACCGCACCCAAGGAGGTCTGAACATGAAAACCCAGGGACATGTCTTCAAATACGGCGACAACGTGGACACCGACGTCATCATCCCCGCCCGGTATCTGAACACCGCCGACGCAAACGAGCTTGCCAAGCACTGCATGGAGGATATTGACGCCACCTTTGTGGAAAAAGTCGCCAAGGGCGACATCATGGTGGCCGGGTGGAACTTCGGCTGCGGCTCCTCCCGGGAGCACGCGCCGCTGGTCATCAAAACCTGCGGCACCGGCTGCGTCATTGCCAAGTCCTTCGCCCGGATTTTTTACCGGAACGCCATCAATATCGGCCTTCCCATTCTGGAATGCGAAGCGGCGGCGGAGGAAATTCAGCCCGGGGACGCGGTGACGGTGGACTTTGACACCGGCGTCATCACCGATTCCACCACCGGGAAGACCTATCAGGCGGAGCCATTTCCGGACTTTATCCAGAACATTATTCAAAAGGGCGGCCTGCTGGCCTCCCTGAAAGAGGTGTGACACCATGAACAGGAAAATTGCGGTGATCCGCGGCGACGGCATCGGCCCCGAGATCGTGGCGCAGGCCGTGGGTGTCCTGGACAAAGTCGCAGAGCTTTACGGCCACAGCTTTTCCTACGCGGATGTGGACATGGGCGGCTGCGCCATCGACAGGTTCGGCGACCCGCTGCCCCGGGAAATGCTGGAAAAGTGCCTTGCTTCCGACAGCGTTCTTCTGGGCGCGGTGGGCGGCCTCAAGTGGAACGACGTTCCGGGGAATCTGCGCCCGGAAAAGGGACTTCTGCGCCTGCGCGCCGGTATGGGCGTTTACAGCAACAACCGCCCCGCGAAAATCTGGCCGCAGCTGGCCTCGGCCTCGCCGCTGAAGCCCCAGATCGTGGAAAAGGGCATTGACTTTATCATTGTAAGAGAGCTGATCGGCGGCATTTACTTCGGTAAGCACGAAACCGTCGCCGAAAACGGAGAGACGGTGGCCGTGGACGAGCTTCGCTACTCCGAAAGCGAGATCCGGCGCATTGGCCGCATCGGCTTTGAAACCGCCCGGAAGCGGCGCGGAAAACTTTGCAGCGTGGAAAAGAGCAACGTACTCGATTCCTCCCGGCTTTGGAAGAAGGTCATGCACGAGATGGCAGAGGAGTATCCCGACGTTGCGCTGACCGACATGCTGGTGGACAACTGCGCCATGCAGATCGTGAAAGACCCCAGCCAGTTTGACGTGATCGTGACGGAGAATATGTTCGGCGACATTCTGTCCGACGAGGCTTCCATGATCACCGGCTCCATCGGCATGATCCCGTCCTCCTCTCTGGGCAGCACCGGCTGCGGCCTGTACGAGCCGATTCACGGCTCCGCCCCGGATATTGCTGGCAGGGACATTGCCAATCCCATCGGCACCATTCTGGCAGCCGCCATGATGCTGCGCTACTCCTTCGACATGGCCGAGGAAGCGGACGCCATCGAAAACGCGGTGTCCGCCGTTCTGGACGAGGGCTATCGCACGGCAGACATCCTTCCCGCCGACCCCGCAGGCTGCATCCGGGTGGGATGTACCGAAATGGGAAGCCTGATTCGGGAGCACCTGAAAACCAGGTAACACCTTTCCACAAACATAAGAAAAGGCAAGCCGAAAAACGGCTTGCCTTTTTCCATGAGATTACGCCAGAATGGGCTTCAAAGCGTCGGCGAGAACCTTTTCCTGTGCCTCGGCCTCCGTCAGAGTTTTGCCCAGGGTGGTGAAATAGGTTTTGATCTTTGGCTCGGTGCCGGAGGGGCGGACGATGACCGTGGCGCCGCCTTCCAGACGGTACACCAGCACGTTGGCGGCGGGCAGACCGGTCTTCCCGGTGTCCTGGTAGTCGGTGATCTTGACTACCTTGTAGCTGCCCAGTTCCACCGGGGGGGTCTTCCGCAGGGAGGCCATGATTCTGGCCATTTTGTCCATGCCGGACAGACCGGGGAACTCGAAGGAGTTCACCTTGTTCAGATACCGGCCGTACTTGGCGTAAATGGCTTCCAGCCGCGCCTTGATGGAGGAGCCGATGGAGCGGTAGTAGGCGGCCATTTCGCAGATCAGCATGGAGCCGATGATGGCGTCCTTGTCCCGGACATAGGGGCCTGCGAGATATCCGTAGGATTCCTCAAAGCCCAGAATGAAGCGATCTACCTCACCGGCGGCTTCCAGCTTGGCGATCTGATCGCCGATCCACTTAAAGCCGGTGAGTACGCTGCGCATTTCCACGCCGTAATTTGCGGCCACGATGTCCGCCAAAGGGGTGGACACCAGAGATTTCACCGCCACGGGGCGCTTGGGCATGGTACCCTTCTCAATACGACCCTGGCAGATGTAGTCCAGCAGCAGCACGCCCACCTCGTTGCCGGAGACCAGCTCGTAGGAGCCGTCGGGGCAGCGGATGGCGATGCCCACCCGGTCGGCGTCGGGGTCGGTGGCCAGCATCAGATCGGCGCCGGTCTTCTCGGCCAGCTCCAGACCCAGCCGCAGCGCCTCGAAAATTTCCGGGTTGGGATAGGGGCAGGTGGGGAAATTGCCGTCTGGGTACTGCTGCTCGGGGACGATGGTGATGTCGTCAATGCCGATGTCGTGAAGCACCCGGGTGACCGGCACCAGACCGGAGCCGTTCAGGGGGGAGTACACCAGCTTCAGTCCGGCGGTTTTGCAGATGCCGGGGCGGACGGCGCAGGCTTCGATGGCGCTGTACAGCGCCTCCTTGCAGTCCTCGCCCACGTATTCGATCAGACCCTGAGCGATGCCGTCCTCAAAGGCCATCATCTTCGCGCCGGTGAGAATGTCGGTTTTCTGAATTTCCGCGTACACCACGGCGGCGGCATCGTCCGTCATCTGGCAGCCGTCGGGGCCGTAGGCCTTGAAGCCGTTGTACTTGGCGGGGTTGTGGGAAGCGGTGATCATGATGCCGGCGTTCGCCTTGTAGTACCGGGTGGCAAAGGACAGGGCGGGGACGGGCATCAGCGCGTCGTAAATCCGAACGTGAATGCCGTTCGCGGCCAGAACGCAGGCGGCGTTCCTGGCGAACACGTCGGAATTGATGCGGCTGTCGTAGGAAATGGCGACCAGCCGGCTGCCGCCCTGGGTCTTGACCCAGTTTGCCAGACCCTGGGTGGCCTGCCGGACGACGTAAATATTCATCCGGTTGCTGCCCGCGCCCAGAATGCCCCGCAGACCCGCGGTGCCGAATTTCAGCGCCACGGCAAAGCGCTCCTTGATCTCGCCCTCCTGGCCTTCGATTTTTTTCAGCTCGTCGGTAAGGGCGGGGTCTTCCAGCTCAGCGCCCAGCCAGCGCTTATAATCATCAATGTACATTGTTATCACCTTTTCTCGTTTTTTCACGCGTATACTATAGTTCATCCGGCGGAAAAAGTCAATGTTTCTGCTTGCGGGGAATGCCCCAACATGCTATAATTCCACAAAAGGAGATGAAACTATGCCCCTAATCTTAAAAACGGAGCGCCTGTACCTCCGGAATCTGTGTCCGGCGGACGCGCAGACCATGTTTGCATATCGCAACGACCCGCGCTGTTACAAGTTTCAGCGGTGGAAGGACACCTCCATGGAGGCGATTCGTGCGTTCATCGCGGATTTTCAGGAGGATACTTTTCTGTCCCGGAAGCCGGAGCAGCACTACGCTATCTGCACCCATGACGACCAAATCGTGGGGGATATGGCCTATTTCTACACGGAGAAGGACAATTGCATTACCCTGGGCATTACCGTCTCCCCGCAATTTCAGCGCAAGGGCTACGCTTTTGAGATGCTCAGCGCCGTGATCGCGGCTGCCCGGGAGCGGCACCCGCAGATGGAGCTTGTGGCGCTGATCGACAAAGAAAACGAACCCAGCCTTTCTCTCTTTGAAAAGCTGGGATTCTACCGGGAATGCTACGCCGAGAGCATCGGCTCCTATGTAATGGTCAGAAAATAACGGGAGGTGACGAAATTCGTCACCTCCCTTCCTAATTTAGATGTGTTTTCTCTTCCGGTCGAAGACGCAGGCCGCCGCGCCGCAGAAGGAGAACAGCAGCACGCTGCCAAGAACCGGGACGATACCGCTGTCGCCGGTCTTGGGGACATTGTCCTTGCCGGAGTTGGCCTTCCAGGTGGCGGTGTAGGTCACGGTCTTGGTCACAGTGTCGGTGACCTTGGGCGTCCAGCTGACGAAGGTGTAGCCCTTGCGGGTGGGCTTGCCGTTGAACGCGGGGGTATCGGTGCCGGACAGCAGGTTGTCATAAACCTGATCGGCAAAGGCCTTGCCCTTTACGCCGTCGGTGTAAGTAACCGTGTACTTATCTTCCTCGTCGTCGGCAATACCGTTTCCGTTGACGTCAGCTTTCCAGGTGGCGGTGTAGGTCTTGCTCTCGGTCACCTTGGCGGCAACTGCGGGATTCCAGCCGCCGAAGACGTAGCCGGTGCGGGTGGGCGTGCCGTTGAACGCGGGTGTTGCAGTGCCAGACAGCAGATTGCCGTAAACCTGATCGGCAAAAATCTCTTCATTCTCCACGCCGTCGGTGTAGGATACGGTGTATTTTTCTTCATCCTTGTCTGGTGTGCCGTTTCCGTTGGCATCCTCTTCCCACACGGCGGTGTAGGTGGCATTTCCTGTTACGGTTGCAGCGATAGCAGGTTTCCAGCCGGTGAAGACATAGCCCTTGCGGGTCGGGTCTTTTTCGTAAAAAGCGGGAGTTTTGGTGCCGTACGGGAGATTTTCACGGACGACATCCTTAAATACTTCCACGCCATCCACGCCGTCGGTGTAGGTAACGGTGAGGGTTTCGCATTGGATGTTGAAGACGATTTTCTGTTTTTTGCCATCCTTAGCAGCCCAGTTCTTATTCTGGCTGTCCCAGATCAGCTTGATGTTTTTTCTGGTGTCGCCGGAAATGGTGTGCGGCCCCAAATCGTATTGGTTAAGATTGTTAAGATAGTAATCCGACTTAACGGTGACGACGCAGGTGTATTGACCATCCTCAAGTGTGGGGTTCGTAACGTCGTATGCATTCTCATTTAAGGAATAAAGTTGGTCAGCGTGTGCCGGGTCAGGAGCAGTGACGCACTGCAACTTTACGCTGGCTATAATATTCTTCAGATCCTCATGGGTGGGCTTTTCGGGAGCCTCAGGCTCGTTTGCGCAGGTCACTTGAATCGTGGGAAGCGCATTCGGGACTTTCGGCTGCCACTGGCCGTCTTTGTACGCCAACTCCAACGTCACAGCCGCAGTCGCGTCGTTTAACCCGTGATTTCCGTGATCGTCCTTGAAAATTTCATTATATTTGGCGAGGTAGCTTGCGGCATCAAAGACCAGACGGCCGTACTGGGGGTCGTCATGACGCTCGAAGCGGTATGTACCATCGCTGTAACGAAGCAGCAAATCGTGCGAGGTATCGCGGACGCATTTGATTTGGATATTCCAATTGTCGAATGCGCCCGAAGCGGGAGCGGGGGGCGGTGCTACGTGCGTACATTCCACATTGAAAACGATAGGATGAAGAACAGAACCATCGACGGAACCCGGTACGACCCAATTCCGGCCGTCGAAACAATACACAGCTTGTTGCTCCGTAGCGGCACCAGCGGTGTGCGTGCTGCCCGTAGCCGTATCGAACATCTCCACGTAGGGTGCCGAGGTGACAGTGACAAAACAGTAGTAGTAGGTGCCACCGTCCACGGGGTCGCCGATGGAGATAGAGGACTCCGTCAAGGGATAGTCCACGCTGTTATGCTTAGCGGCCTTGTTGGTGCACTTGACGGTCGCAATTTTGAATTCCTTAATGAGAAATTCCTTCGTGGGCTTGGTGACCTGGGGAGCTGCCTCCTCCCACACGGCGTATAATGTTTTGGTGACGGTGTTGCCGACCCAGCTGTCGTTCAAGCGATCTACCCAGCAGTCTTCCCCCGGCTGATGGGTCGCATTGCCGTCCTTCGTGTCGCTCCACCCCTTGAAGGTGTAACCCTCCCGGGTGGGGATCGTGCCGGGAATAACAAGGGTATGACCAGAGATATCCGTCTCGTTGGTACTCCAGCTCTGATCGGCCGGCGCACCGGTGCCGCCGTTGGCGTCGAATTTCAGAACAAAATTGTTGCTTACGGGAGTGTCATTTTTCCATGTGGCGGTATAGGTGGCGTTTTCGGTCACGGCTTCCGCAACCTCGGGATCCCAGCCGGAGAAGACATAGCCGGTGCGGGTGGGGGTGCCGCGGAACGCGGGAGTCTTCTCGCCGGGTTTCTTATAGTAGACCTGATCGTTAAAGATGACCTCACCATCCACACCGTCGGTGTAGGTGACGGTGTACTTTTGTTCGCAGCTAACGTTGAAGGTAACGCCATTGCTTCCCACTACAGTCCATGCGCCATACCTGTACACCAGCTTGATGGTCTTGGTGTTGTTGTCAAAAAGCGTATGTCCCGCATAGGTGACATTGTACTTTTCCACATACTTATCCGCTGTGACGGTGACGGTGTAGGTGTTGTCGTCAACCTTCTTAAGCTCGTAATCTCCGTCGCCCAGTTTATAGGTTTTAGTGTGAAGATATGGTTTCGCGTCGCATTCTACAAGTACCTTCAGGCCGTTCAGGACATCTTGACCGGGAGGGTTGGGCGTGGGCATTGAGCCGCACGTAAGCTTGAGTTCAAGGGTAGGGTCAGAAATAATCTTCCAATCTGTGCCGTTGTATTGCAGCACAACGTCGGCTGTTAAAGAACTTACAAACTCGTGTTCACGAGGAAAATCTTGGTTGTATTTGAGTCGATACCTACCCAGATGAACGGTAACGGTGCAGGTGTACGAACCTGCGCTGTCCTGAACATAGCCGATTGTGTCGCTGGGACTTTCTTGATAGGGATATGTCCTTTCGGTGTGGTTGACGTCGGGATTGATACATGTCACGTGCACACTGACCTTCTGCATTTCACGCCGGATATCGCTCCACTCGGGCTTGGAGGGGACTGCTTCCTCCCAGACGGCAGTGTAGGTGGCATTCTTTGTTACGGTGCTGGTGACAGCGGGATTCCAGCCGCCCCAGACAAAGCCCTCCCGGGTGGGGGTGCCGTTAAACTCGGGCGTTGTTGCGCCGGACGCCAGTCCGCTGTAGGACTGATCGGGGAAGGCCGCGCCGTTCACACCATCGGTGTAGGTAACGGTGTAAGTTGTGGAGGGCAGATCCTGAGCGCCGCTTATGGGGACGGTTGTTTGCGGATCTTCGGCAGAGTTGAAAGAGATATTGAACGTTGCGCTGCCCGTTGCCTTGGACATATCCTTATTGAAGATAAGACACCAGTAACTCAACATTTCAGGATACTCATGATTACCAATCTTGACTTTGTAGTACAACATCCAGCCGGTCGTATTGTACGGTTTGAAGTAGGCGGTGACGGTGCCGCTGACATCATCTCTTCCGAAGGTACTCCGTTTTACCTCCATCGGTACAGTAACCGACTCTTCGGTATGAAGGCCTGTGTTGCGGTCGTAAAACGGTGCGTCAGGACTGGAAAAGCGCAGATAAAGGGTCACATATGATGATGCCCGCGGCGATATGCCGTTCCCATTTTGCTGGGATTGGAGAGCAATACCCTTATCGCCGGTGGAATTAGCGACGGGAGCCCGGACGGCCTCTGTGGGAGCTGTTGTTTCGGTAGGCGCCGTGGTCGGCTCGGTTGTGGACACTGGCTCCTCGGCTAAGGCCGCAACGGGCAGAACGCCGACCACCATTACAAGCGCCAAAAGCATTGCCATGATTCTTTTACGCATGATAAACCTCCCGGTTCGGTTCCGGAATGGGCGGAGCCGAACCAATCACTATGATGGCTCCATCATAGCAAAGAAAACACACGAAGTCAATGTAGAAAACGCCGTTTTTCGTATCATTGCGCAAAAAACAAGGCTGCCTCCGGGAGGCAGCCTTGGGGGATTATTTTTTCCGGGCGACGACGACGAAGCGGCCGTCCTCCACGTGGTAGGCGCAGGTCACAAGGGAGATGAGCTTGTCGCCGTAGGCGGCGGTCACGCCGGTGTCGTAGAGCGCCTTGTCGCGGAAGTACGAGATGGCGTTGTCGAAATCCGCCTTGTCCGCCGCGTCGATGAACTGGTAGAATTTGAAGCAGTCCTCGTAGGTGTAATAGACCCGGTCGTAGAAGGCGGCCAGCACCTCATATTCGCCCTCCTCGTAGAGGGTGTCGAACTGAATCGTGGGGTGCGCCTGCCAGTAGGTTTTGTCCTGATACTTCATCAGGGAGCGGAACATGCTGCCGTCCAGCATGTTGTGGCCGTAGATCAGCAGGTTGTCGCTGCTTGCCGAGCAGTTGGCGTCGACGAAAGGAATGCCGCCGAAGCTGTACTCCCGGGCAAAATTCGTGTGGAGATATTTTTCCGGGTCGGTGGGGGTGTGCATCACCGGGTAGTCGATGGCGGTGCCGTCGATGCGCAGCCAGCCGAACAGATCGTGGTTCTTCTCATAAAGGGGGGCGTATTTCGCCAGCATCACCGGCTCCGTGGGTTCCGGCTCCGTGGGGGCGGTGGTTTCCTCGGCGGGCTGGGTGGATTGGGTTTCCGGCGGCATGGTCTCTGCGGGGACGGCCGTGGCGTTTTCCTGCACCATTTGGGAGAGCTTGCGGAAATCGCTGCGGGCCTTGCCCATGTGAATCAGGATGGCGGACACCGCGACCAGCGCGATGCAGAAGACGGCCACCAGTAGGATGAAAAGGGGGGATTTCCGCCTGGGATTGCCGGTGCGCCGGGGCGGGGCGGGGCTGCGGGGGGTCTGGAATCTGCCTTGTTTGTTAGCCATGTTTCTTTCCTCTCAGTACGGGACGCCGGGGGCGTCCCAAGGGAAAGGGCGGTGACGGAAACTCCGTCACCGCCCTCTTTCACTGCTTGGATAATTCGGTTATCAGCCCTGCTTCCGCTTGCGGTCGAAGGCGTACACAGCCGTCGCGCCGCAGAAGGAGAACAGCAGCACGCTGCCCAGAATCATGACGATCTGGCCGTCGCCGGTCTTGGGAACTCTGTCCTTGCCGGAGTTGGACTTCCACTGGGCGTAATAGACGACATCCTTTGTCACTCTGTCGGCGACCACGGGCTTCCAGCCGGTGAAGGTGTAGCCGCTGCGCTCGGGCTTGCCGTTGAAATCGGGGGTATCTTCGTTGTACTTGAGATCCTCGTAAACCTGCTCCTTGAAGGCCTTGCCCTTCACGTTGTCGTTGTATTTCACGGTGAAGGTCGTATCCACCTCTTCCCACTGGGCGATGTAGGTCACGTTCTCCGTCACGGTTGCCGCAACCGTGGGCTCCCAGCCGGCGAACTTATAGCCGACGCGGATGGGGTCTTCAATGGTGGGGGTGGCTTCGCCCTTCTTCAGGTTGGGGAAAGAGACGGTCTTAAAGACGCTGCCGTTCACGCCGTCCTCATAGGTGACGGTGAGACACTCGACACGGAAGATGACGGGTACGGCCTTGGGGTCGGCGAAAACCCATTTGTCCTCATCCGCGTTCCATACCAGCGTGACAGACTTCTCGGTCGGCTCACCCTCGACCAGGTAGTGACTGCTCTTCGGCCACTTTGTGTTGTATCTCTCCACATATTTCTCGGCTTTGATGGTAACGGTGTACGTGTATCCGCCGTTGCCGTCGGGCTGGACGCCGCTTCCCTGATAGGAGCCGTTAAGGAGGTCGCATGCCAGGGTCGCGTGATCGGCGGTGGCGGTGCAGGTGACCTTCACCTTCTCACGCAGCAAATCCTTGAGGTAGTCGTCCGTGGGCGCGTCAGGAACGCACGCGACCTTAAAGACGACGGGAAGCTGGTCGTCCGTTGCCACACCCCAGCCGCCATCTTTGAAGGTCAGCGCAATGCGCCTGACTTCGTTCTCGGGGGTGTGAACCGCGTTGGTAGTACCATTGAACGACTCTACATATTTTTTGGAATTGAGAACGACGGTGCAGGTGGGGTGATCCGTCATGGTCGAAAAACCTTCAATGGTGTAGGAGTCGGCAATCAGGTCATAGGGGGTCTTGGTGTGCGCGGACTTCGTATTGCATTCCACGAAAATCTCCTGATTGAGGAGCTCTTGCAGCCCGCTAAAGGTGGGCTGTGCCACACACGCGACATCGAAGGAAACGGGAGTGCCTTCCTTTACCGCCCATGCGTTATTCTCATATTTCAGCGTAACAACCTTGCTGCCATCCTTGGGAGTGTGGGTCACGCCGGACTCGGCGTCGGACTGCTCCACATACTTTTCCGCGTTGACCGTGACCGTTAAGGTGTAGCCGGTGTCGGCGGTGCCTTCAACGTTACCGATGGTGTAGGAGTCGGCGAGCAGGGGGTAGACCCAGCTCCTGGGGTCGTGCGTGGCCGCGTTGTTGGTGCAGTTGACGGTGATATCGCCAATCAGTCTGCTGAGGTCGTCGTGGCTGGGCGCGGTGGGTTTCGCGGGCTGCAAGGTGCACAGAACATGGTGCTTCGCGGGAGCATCCGCCGCAGTCCAGTTTCCGTCGCTCCATACCAGATTGATTTTTTTCCGATTCTGACCCGCCATGCTGTTGTCGGTAATGTGCGTTCCCGCAGGGACGTTAACAGCGGCGTTGAACGCGTCCACGTAGGGGCTGAAGTAATTGATGACGACCTCACAGTTGTTCTTGTTATGATAAACGGTGAACGTGCCGTCGATCAGACCAAAGGTCTTGCTGCCATGGCCGATCTGCGTGTTAGTGCAGATAATCTGCACCGCATTTTCGCCCAGCAGAGCCTTGACGTCGTTATCGCTGGGGGCAGTGGGCTGGGCGGGAGCGGTGTTGCACACGACATTGAAAACGATGGGAATGGTAGACTGAACAGTCCAATTCGTGCCGTTGTGCTTCAGAGTGATGGTCTTCGGGGATTCATTGGCACCGGCAAGGGTATGCCCGTTGCCGTAAGCGGTCACATACTGAGCTGCCTGAACGGTGACAACACAGGTGTAGTTGCCGCTGCTGTCCTGAACGTCGCCGACAGTGAAGGAACCATCCATGAGGGGATATGTAACATCAGCGTGGCCAGAGTTGGGGGTGGAGCAGTGAACCTTCACCGCAGAATTGCCCAGCAGAGTCTTGACGGTGCCATTGTCGGGGGCAGTGGGCTTGGTGGGAGCATCCTCTTTCCACACGGCGTACAGAGTGGTGGTGCTAGTTACGATAATCTTGCCGTTGGGCTGGTACTCTGCGGTCGTTGCGTTGCGGTTGGTACTCCAGCCGAGGAAGGTATAATTCTCACGGGTCGGCTTCTGCGAGGAAATGGTGAACTCGTGAGACATCTCATACTGAGAGGTAGCCTTGTAGGTCTGGCTGGTGGGTGCGCCGGTACCGCCGTTGGCGTCATAATTCAGAGTGAAGGTCGGGAGAACGGGAGCGCCTTTGAAATAATAGTAAGCGGTGTTCTTGCCGTTGACAAGCAGGGCGCTGGCTCCCTTGCTGCGCCTGTTGCTGCCGCCTCCAGCCCAAGAGATGTAGTCGACCTTGTTGTCGTCAACACCATACCAGATGTCTTTCGCATAAGGAAGACGGAAGGTGTCGTTGTTGACGTTATACTTGCCGAGGTCAACGGTGATGTCATAGCCACTGATGCTTTTGATCGTATAGCCGCTAAGCGTACCGCCGACCGAAACTTTGACACCCGTTACGGTATTGTTCACAGACGGGTGCAACACCACGGTGCTGTTAGACCGAGACGGAGCTTTTTGCACCTCTCCGGCGCTTTTCACAGCTTCCCACTTGGCAACATAGGTGGCATTCCCGGTCACGGTTTCGGCGACTTCAGGCTTCCAGCCGGCGAAGGTATAGCCTTCCCACTCAAGAGTGCCGCTGAAAGCGGGGGTCGGGGTACCGGACGACAGGTCGCGGTAAACCTGATTGGGAAATACTGCGCCGTCTGCGCCGTCAGTGTATGTAACGGTGAACGTTTCCGGGTCTTCCGGCGCAGGGAGTTCGGGCTTCTTCTCGTCCACTACGACGGTCTGGGTTTCGCCATCCCCCGTCGTATCCTCTGCCAACGCAGCCGTGGGCAGAAGGGCGCAGACCATGATCACTGCCAGAAGCAGACTGAAAAATCTGCGCAAACCATGTTTTTTCATCATGAAATACTCTCCTTTCATTCATCAATCCGCGCCGCATGGCACAGACCGTTTAACGGCAATGCCTCCATTACCTATCTGGTAGAATTATAATAGATATCGGCATCAAAGTCAATGGAAAAGAAAGAAGAATTTTGGGAAAGTTACAGAATCTTAGGAATCTCCTTACTGCGTCTTTGCCCACATTTCCCCGGCCGGGGCGGGCGGCTTTCTTACATCATATTGTATTGTAAATTTTATCCGGCGGTGGTATAATTCAGCTAAGCAAGCTCTACAGAAAGAAGCGGACACCATGAGAAAAAAAGCGTTCCAAGCGGCGTTTCCCTATACCATCCCGATATTTGCCGGATTCTGGTTTCTGGCGCTGGCCTACGGTATTTATATGAATGCCAACGGGTTTCCATTCGTGTACCCCATGCTCATGAGCCTACTGATCTACGGCGGCTCACTGGAATTCGTGGCGGTGGAAATGCTCCTCAGCCCCTTTGCACCGATGCAGGTGTTCATCATGGCGCTGCTCATTCAGGCAAGGCATATTTTCTACGGAATCTCCATGCTGGATCGCTTCAAGGGCATGGGCTGGAAAAAGTTTTATCTGATCTTCGGCATGTGCGATGAGACCTTTTCCGTCAACTATACGGCTGACATCCCGGAGGATGTGGACAGAGGCTGGTTTATGTTCTTTGCCACCCTGCTGAACCAGTTATACTGGGTCTCCGGGGCGACGGTGGGCGGACTGGTGTGGTCGTTGCTGAGATTTGACACCACCGGCATCAGCTTCGTCATGACCGCCATGTTCGTGGTCATTTTCCTGGAGCAGTGGCTGAAGGAGGATAACCATATTTCGTCCCTGGTCGGCGTGGCTGCGTCGCCGGGGTTCGTGCAGTACATCGGAAAATATTTGCCGTCGGCGGTGTTTGGAATGCTGGTGGTGTACTGCCTGAAGAATGCGGACGTGCTGGAAGGAAACCACGGGCTTCCGGAGCTGATCGCGATCCTGGTCACCGGCGCGCTGCACGTCTGGAAGCGGCAGATGCTGCTGTCGATTGCAGGCGGGACGGTGTGCTATATGATTACCGATGCCTATGCGGGAAGTTATACGGTGGCCGAAGATGGCGTGACTGTGACAATCAAGGGGTTGACCAACGTAGATACAACCTCTCAATACACCATTCCCGGACTGTGGAGTTACATTGCTATGGTTAAACAGCAAAATGTCAAGCTGGCACACAGAAAATACATAGGGTGAGGTGTCACGATGAAAGAAAGATATAGGCTGCTTGGAGATTTCATTCGCCAAGTCGATGTCAGGAACACAGACGGAAAAGAGGAAAAACTTTTAGGTGTTTCCGTCCAAAAGATGTTCATTCCCTCCATTGCAAACACGGTTGGTACCGACTTTACGAAATACAAGGTAGTCAAACGGGGGCAGTTTACCTACATTCCAGATACTTCTCGGCGTGGAGACAAAATTGGTATTGCTCTTCTAACGGATTATGATGAGGGGCTTGTCAGCAATATCTATACCGTTTTTGAAGTGAAAGATGAAAACGAGCTACTGCCCGAATACTTAATGCTCTGGTTCAGCAGACCGGAGTTTGATCGCTATGCACGTTTTAAGTCTCACGGCAGCGTCCGGGAAATTATGGACTGGGATGAAATGTGCAAGGTTGAACTGCCTGTCCCCTCTATCGAGAAGCAACGCAGCATCGTAAAGGCTTACAATACGATCACGGATCGGATTGAACTCAAACGGAAGATAAATGATAATTTAGCGGCTTAGTTCCGCAAGAAAAATGCTTCCAAGCTCTTTCAGCTTATCAATCTCCTTATTGTTGATTGATATTTGTTCCTCTATAAAAAGGAACTGACAGTCTAAACTTGCAAGAACGGCATCAGATTCCGGTATTTCAAAAACTATTTTCTGCAAGTCTTTGATTGGTAACTGTGGCTGGGCAGAGCCAGACTTAAAGCGCTCAATAGCAGCCTTCATATAGGAGCTTTTAAGCAAGGCATAAATGAAATGTGGAGAGAGCCGTTTTGTTTTAGGGCGAATGATAAGCATACCGGAGTTGATTCTAACATTTTCAAATCCGATATGTTTATCGTACAAAGCCACATTACCAAGTGTTCCACGAGAGGTAAGAACAATGTCGTTAAGCGATAGATGCCCTTTGTTCATTGACTTGTCTTTCTCCTCAGTGACGAACATACAGGCGTCAAAGTTAAAACCTGTAGATGTAACATTCGAAGCATTTAAGAACAAGCAGTAGCCCGTGGATGTAAATTCATCGAACGTAGGATAGTTTTTTCCTCTATCGCCGTCAATGAAATCAACAAGTTCGCCAAGAGTTGTGGGCATAGTTTGATTTTTACCGATGGTCTCAACCAAAATTGCTTGTTCGGTATTAGCTAAATTATCATTTTCCTACGAAGGGAGGGACGAAAATGGACAAGGAAACATTGATCAGAATTGCCGAAGAACTTCACCAGGGAGCTTTCGACGCAAAAGCCTACTACCTGATCATGCAGCAGTATCGGAAGAACCAACATAATTATGCCGAAGAGATGAAGGTTTCGCCAGCATTCTACCATACAGTCTATGATGCCCTGATGAAAGCCTGTTTCATGGAGATTGCCAAACTGTATGATAGCTCAAATGGTGTCGTGTCCATTGGAACCCTCCTTGCTAAATGCGAGGAAAACCAAGACCTTTTCCCAAAGTACAGAGAAACTTTGACGGTGGATCATGACGGAACAACCTTTTCCTACCCGGTCCCATATCAGCACCAACTCAAGCCACAAGAGGAATGCTTCTTTAAGAACCGGGTTGAGGCAGATAGAAAACTCTTTGCAGCGTTTGATATTCCTGATGCGGACAATGTTCCTGTTCGGGTGGATTTAACTTTCCCGGAGTTTTTGGATCTATATCAGAAACGTTTCAACGGACTGAGCAAAAAGAGAGATAACATCCGAATGCAGAGAAACAAACTCTATGCCCACAACGATGAGCAGCGCATCGTGAACAGTGAGAACCTTCCGGATCGTTACCCTATTTCCTATCCGGACGTTCAGGAAATGATAGACTTTGCGCTTGATTGTACGGGCTTGATTCTTGGTATTCTCACAGATGTAAACCGCGCAAAGCAATACTCAAATATAGATGACTGGGAAGGAACACTCATGCTGACACGCTTAGGATTGAAGTATCGGGAATACGACTTCCAGCAAAGCGAAAAAGCATTTGAAGAAGAAATGCGAAGACAGTTAGGGGGAAATGATAATGGCGAACTTCAATGAGCATTCTCTTGAAATGTCCATCATGGAGTTGTTTCAGGATGAAGGTTATATCT